>Ga0210408_10000138_pt1 | contig 113635 bp, 105 predicted proteins | sample IncBWH4MmetaG_FD_155471 | JGI IMG/M metagenome (GOLD analysis project Ga0210408, IMG submission 155471) | Forest soil microbial communities from Barre Woods Harvard Forest LTER site, Petersham, Massachusetts, United States - Inc-BW-H-4-M | ecosystem: Environmental > Terrestrial > Soil >...
GCCGCGCTGGACATCGACGAGGACGACCGCCTGACGCTGCACATGTGGCCCGGCGAGCTCAAGCCCCAGGCCGAACACCTGTATGCGGCCGGCCACGCCGACCGCCTGTGCGGGCTGGCCGGGGTGGGCGTGCACGCTGCCGCGGAGGGGACGCCGGCGGACGGGGCGCCCGCCGCGGAGGGCGGCGACGGGGGGACGGACGCCACGGGGGGAACGGGCGCCACGGGAGGGACGGGCGCCGCCGACGGCTCGGCGGCGCCCGTGTGGCGCATCGAGCCCCAGCCGCTGCTCGGGTTTCGCAACGCGCCCAAGCGCACGCGCGTGTATCTCACCTGCCGCCTCGACGCCGCGACGTACGCGCGCCGCTGGGAGGGCGAGGACTGGTCGCACGTCGGCGCCCATCACCGCAACTCGATCCACACCGAGCTGTGGCCCTGGCTGCTGGAGCGCGGGTATGCCTGCGAGCGGGACGCCGAGCGCCTGGATCCGTTCCTGCGCGCGCTCGGCCGGCGGTTCGCGCACCTGCGCCCGAGCATGCACGTCGCGCGCTCGTGGTCGTGGAGCGAGGCCGAACGGCTGGAGGACGAGGGCCGGCTCGTGGGCGAGATCCGCGACGCCGTCAACGCCGTGCTCGCCGCGCTGGAGGAGCCGCTGCTGGGCGAGCCCGAGGGCGGCAAGCCGGATCGGCGCGGTGGCGGCAAGGCCAGGAAGCGAGCTCGCAAGAGCCGCGCGGCGGCAGCGGTCGGCTCCAAGTAGCAGCGGCCCGTCCGAGCGGTCCGTCCGCGGCCCACGGCACGAACCCGGCGCGGGTGTCAGCTGCGCCCGGCGACCGTATCCAGGAACATGCGGTGGACGCGCTCGTCGCCGGTCAGCTCGGCGTGGAAGGCGACCGCCAGCATCCCGTCCTGGCGCGCCGCCACCGGATGGCCGTCCACCTCGGCGAGAATCTCCACGTCCGGGCCGTGCTCGGCGATCCAGGGCGCGCGGATGAACACCGCCCGCAGCGGCCCTCCCTCCAGGCCGCGCACGTCGAGGTCGGTCTCGAAGCTGTGCAGCTGACGGCCGAACGCGTTGCGCCGCGCGCGCACGTCCATCAGGCCAAGGTGGTCTGAGTCGAGCATGATCAGCCCCGCGCACGACCCCAGTACAGGCGTCCCGGTACGCACCAGCTCGCGCAGCGGCTCGCGCAGCCCCTCGCGCTCGACGCCGAGCGTCATCGTGGTCGACTCGCCCCCCGGGATCACAAGCCCCTCGAGGCCGTCGAGATCGGCGGGCGTGCGCACCTCGCGCACGCCCGCGCCCAGCCCGCGCAGCACCCGCTCGTGTGCCTGAAACCCGCCCTGCAAAGCGAGCACTCCGACCAGGGACACGACGGCCTACCAGCCGCGCTGGGCCAGGAGCTCCTCGTGCTCGAGCTTCGAGCTCTCCAAGCTCGCCATCGCCGGCCCCAGCCCGCGCGATGCCGCCGCCACGCGCTCGGCATGATGCCAGTGCGTGGTGGCCTCGACGATCGCGCGCGCGCGGGCGGGCGGGTCCTCGGACTTGAAGATGCCCGAGCCCACGAACACGCCCTCGGCGCCGAGCGCCATCATCAGCGCCGCGTCGGCGGGCGTGGCGATGCCGCCGGCGCAGAACAGCACGACCGGCAGCCGGCCGTCCTCCGCGACCGACTCCACCAGGTCCACGGGCGCGCCGAGATCCTTGGCGGCGCTCGCCAGCTCGTCCTCGCTGAGCGTGCTCAGCCGGCGGATCTCCCCGGTGATCGCGCGCATGTGGCGGACGGCCTCGACGATGTCGCCCGTGCCGGCCTCGCCCTTGGAGCGGATCATCGCGGCGCCCTCGCCGATCCGGCGCAGCGCCTCCCCGAGGTTCGTGGCGCCGCACACGAACGGGACGGTGAACCGGTGCTTGTCGATGTGATTGCGCTCGTCCGCGGGCGTGAGCACCTCCGACTCGTCGACGTAGTCGACCTCGAGCGCCTGCAGCACGCGCGCCTCCATGAAGTGCCCGATGCGCGCCTTGGCCATCACGGGAATCGAGACCGCGTGCTGGATGCCCGCGATCATCTCCGGGTCGGACATCCGCGCCACGCCGCCGTCGCGACGGATGTCGGCGGGCACCCGCTCGAGCGCCATCACCGCGACCGCGCCCGCTTCCTCGGCGACGGTCGCCTGCGCGGGCGTGACCACGTCCATGATCACCCCGCCCTTGAGCATCTCCGCCAAGCCCGTCTTGACTCGCAATGTCGCCTCTTCGTGCATACCCGGGAGGATAGCTTGCGGGGTGAGAACGCAAACGACCCGCGCTGGGCGGGTCGCTTACGAACTGAGGCTGCCGCCGAAACGACTCCTCGGATTCACGTATCTGAAGTGTAGCGCCCCCGGCGGGAGTCGAACCCGCCAGCCTCAGTTCGTGAATCCAAGGTCCGCATCCGGCGGCGAGGGCGCGTCACCCGAAGGCAACCTATGGAGCGTAAGGACCGCTTGGGATGTTTTTCTGGGGGCACATGTGCCCCCAGCGGGGTCGCACATGTGCGGCCCCGAACCATGCCGCATGCGGCATGGTTGCGGACGGCGCATGCGCCGTCCGCCGAGGCAGTGCATGCACTGCCTCGGACCTGGCCGCATGCGGCCAGGTCATCCCGGAACTACTTCAACCGAAACGCCTTGATGCGATCGTCGTACTGCGCGCTGTCCTGCGAGTACACCCCATATGCCAGCGCCTGAATGATGCTCAGCAGCGCCGTGTGCGAGCGCACGTACGCGGGCGAGTTCGACGAGTAGTACAGCTTGATCTGCCCCAGCTTGGCGACCTCCGACAGCGTCGCGTCGGTGATCGCCGCCGTGCGCGCCTTGCGGTGGCGCGCGAGCTTCATCGCGCGCACCACCAGCGGATGCGGGCGCCCCGCCGACAGGCCGATCACGAGCGTGTTCTGATCGATCCGCCCCAGCCGGCTGAGCGCCTCCTGCGACGGGCTCGCGACGACGTCGACGCGCAGGTCGAGCAGCATCAGCAGGTGACGCAGGTAGCTGGCGAAGAACGCCATCTGGTCGGTGCCCGCGACGAGCACTTTCTCGGCCTGCACGATCGCCCCCACGAGCGCCTCCACCGAGCTGCGCGAGACCTTGCGCGCGGTCTCCTCGACGTTCAGATAGTCCGCCGTGAGCGAGGTCTCGAACTCGTTCTGGTCGAGCGAGAACAGCGGCGTCGAGCTCGCGCCGGTCCCGCTCGTGCCCGCGGGCGCCTTGGCGTGCACGCGGCGGTATTCCTCGCGCGCGGCGGCCTGCAGCTCGGGGAACCCCTCGAACCCGAGCGCCTGGGAGAAGCGCACGACTGTCGAGCTCGACGTGTTCGCGCGGCGCGCGAGCTCCTCGGCGGTCTGGAACGCCGCCTCGTCGAGATGGTCGACGATGTACTGGGCGACGTCCTTCTGCGAGCGCGAGCACTCCTCGAAGCGCGCGCGGATGTACTTCGACAGGGACTGGTGCTCGCTCGTGCCGTTCACCGGCGGCGCGGGAGCGGTTGGAGTCGCGACACGCTTCATCGGCGGTCTGTTTCGACGCAGGCGCCTCGCTCTCCTGCTCGCGTTGTCTGCAATCGCGAGGCGGCGACCCCTTCCGCTGGGGAATTTGGAGATCGCCGGCCGTTCGAGAGCCTGTATACGCGACGGGTCTACAGCGTCTTCGAAAGCTCCACGAAGTAGTCGAGCGCGCTTGGATCGGCCAGCGAATCGACGCTCGCCGCCTCCTGCGGCGGGGCGCCCATCAGGATCTTCTTGACCGGCACCTCCAGCACCTTGCCCGACAGCGTGCGCGGCACCTGCTCGATCTGCAGGATCTCGTTGGGGACGTGCCGGGGCGAGCAGTCCTCGCGGATGCGCCCTGCGATGCGCGCGCGCAACTCGTCGTCGAGCACGACGCCCTCGTCGAGCACGACGAACAGGATCATCCACAGCTCCGCATCGCGATCCGGTCGCGGAACGTCCACCACGAGCGCGTCGACCACCGCCTCCACCGCGCCCGCCGCGCGGTAGATCTCGCTCGTGCCCATGCGCACGCCCTGGCGGTTGATCGTGGAGTCCGAGCGGCCGTAGATGACCGCGCCGCCGCGGGGCGTGATCCGCACCCAGTCGCCGTGGCGCCACACGCCCGGATACATCGCGAAGTAGCTCTCGCGGTAGCGCTCGCCGCCGTTGCCCTCGCGGTCGGGGGGGTCCTCGCCCCAGAAGTACAGCGGCATCGAGGGCAGCGGCTGGGTCAGCACCAGCTCGCCGACCTCGTCGACGACGCTGTGGCCGCTCTCGTCCCAGGCCTCCACCGCACACCCGAGCGCGCGGGCCTGCAGCTCGCCCTCATACACCGGCAACAGCGGACAGCCGCCGACGAACGCCGTGCACACATCGGTGCCGCCGCTGGTGGAGAACAGCCAGATGTCCTCGCGCACGTGCTCATAGACCCAGCGATAGCTCTCGGGCGCCAGCGGCGAGCCGGTCGAGCCGATCGCGCGCAGGGCGGGCAGGTCGCAGTCGCGCGCGGGCTCGACTCCGGCCTTCGCGCACGCGCCGAGCCAGCCGGCGGAGACGCCCATGCACGTCATCTCCGTCTGCTGCGCCAGCCGCCACAGCGCGCCCATGTCGGGATGGCCGGGGCTGCCGTCATACAGCACGATCGCGGCGTCCGTGAACAGCGCGCCGATCAGGAAGTTCCACATCATCCACCCGGTCGTCGTGAACCAGAACATGCGATCGCCGGCGCGCAGGTCCAGGTGCAGCCGGCTCTTCTTGAGCTGCTCGAGCAGGATCCCGCCGTGTCCGTGCACGATCGCCTTGGGCAGCCCGGTGGTGCCCGAGGAGTACAGCACCCACAGCGGATGATCGAACGGGACCTGCTCGAACCGCATGGCGGGGGACGCCGTTCCAGCCGGCGCATGCGCCGGCTGGCGAGGCCGCGCATGCGCGGCCTCGTGACGGGCCGCATGCGGCCCGTCTTGACCCGCCGCATGCGGCGGGTCATCCGTCGGGCGCATGCGCCCGACGGCCCCCTCGCGCATGCGCGAGGGGGAACCGCCATCCCCTCCCCTCCCGAGCTCGATCAGCTCGCTCCAGCGCATCCCACCGGGCAGGCCCGCGGCGCTCGCGCCGGGCGCGAGGTAGGGCAGCAGCACCGTGTGGCGCACGGTGGGCAGCTCGGCCAGGATGGCCCGCAGGGGCTCGCCGCGGTCGTGGTCGCGTCCGCCGTGCCGGTAGCCGTCCACCGCCAGCAGCACCGCCGGCTCGATCTGGGCGAAGCGGTCGATCACGCTGCGCGCGCCGAACTCCGGCGCCGCGCTCGACCAGATCGCGCCGATCGAGGCCACGGCCAGCAGCGCGACGAGCGTCTCGGGGATGTTCGGCATATAGGCCACGACGCGATCGCCGCGCCCCACGCCCAGCGCGCGCAGGCCGGCGGCGACCTCCGCGACCCGCGCGGTCAGCTGCCCCCACGTCAGCGAGTCGAGCTCGCGCAGCTCCGAGGCGTGCAGAACCGCGACCGCGTTCAGGTCTCGCCCGTCGCGCACGAGCATGTTCTCGGCATAGTTGAGCTCGGCGCCCGCAAACCAGCGCGCGCCGGGCATCGCCCGCCGGTCGGTCGGGGACCCCTCCGATCCCGGATCGGCAAGCACCTGCTCGTAGGGGCGGGAGGCGCGCACGCCGCAGTACTCCCACACGGCAGCCCAGAACTCCTCGACCTCGGACACCGACCACTCCCACAGCCGGCCATACTCGGCGAACGTCAGTCCGGCGCGCTCGCCGGCCCAGCGCATGAACCGGGTCATCTCCGCGCGCTCGCACCACCCGGCCGACGGACTCCACAGCGGCGTCGGGGCCCGTGGTGCGCTGTCCCCCTGCATCCCAGCCATTATGCTCGCTCGCCGTGGACGTGTCATCCCTGCGCGCACAGTTCCCCGTGCTGAAGCAGCTCGCCTATCTGAACGCGGGCACCGACGGCCCGCTGCCTGCGGCGGCCGTGTCCGCCGCGGCGGACGAGCTCGCGCGCGCGGCGCAGGAGGGACGTACCCGCGCCCACTTCGAACGGCGCGCCGAGCTGAGCGGACGGCTGCGCGAGTCCTACGCCGCCGCGCTCGGGTGCGAGCAGAGCGAGCTCGCGCTGACGAGCTGCACGAGCGAGGGCATCGCCCTCCTCATCGGCGGCCTGGAGCTCGGCCCGGGCGATGAGATCCTCTCGAGCGACGAGGAGCACCCAGGGCTGCTCGGCGCGTTGGCGGGCGCGCGAGACGTCAGGGGCGTGACGGTGCGGATGGCTCCGCTGGCGGACATCGCCGACGCGGTCGACCCGCGCGCCACCCGCCTGGTGGCGTGCTCGCACGTCGGCTGGATGAGCGGACGCATCGCGCCGGAGGGCCTGGCCGACCTGGACGTGCCGGTGCTGCTCGACGGCGCCCAGGGCGTCGGCGCGATCGACGTGGACGTGCGCGCGCTGGGCTGTGACGCCTACGCGGGCGCGGGCCAGAAGTGGATGTGCGGCCCCGACGGCACCGGCATGCTGTATTTGAGCGCGGACATGCGCGAGCGGCTCAGCGTCGAGCGCCGGGGCTATGCGAACCTGGCCGACCCCGACGCCGGCCTGGACGCCCGCCCGCACACGGATGCGCGCGCGCTGGACGCGATGTCGCTGAGCGCCGAGGCGCTCGCGTGCGCGCTGGCCGCGGCGCGCGTATTGCAGGACGCGGGCCGGCAGGCCGTGCACGAGCGCGCGCGGGCACTGGCCGCGCGGCTGGTCGCGCTGCTGGGCGAGCGCGGGCGCGCCGTGGCGCCGCGCGGGGACACCACGCTCGTGTCGTTTCAGAGCCCGGACCCCGAACGCGAGCGCGAGCATCTGCTCGAGCGCGGAGTGATCGTGCGTAACATTCCCGGCACGCCCTGGCTGCGAGCGTCCGTCGGGGCGTGGAACGACGAGGACGACCTCGACCGGCTGCTCGCGGCACTCTCGACATGAACCGCATGAGCTCAGCCGAGCAGACCACCGCCCTCGCGAGCGCGCAACCGCTCGCCTCCGACGCCCGGGAGCGCGCGGCGCCGTGGCGGCGCGCGCGCGTGCTGGGGCGGGTGGGACCCCACTCCCTCGCGCTCACCGCGGTGCTCGCGCTCAGCGCCGTCCTGAACCTCGACCACCTGACGCGCAACCGCTACGGCAACACCTTCTACTCGGCCGCAGTCCATTCGATGCTGCGCTCGTGGCACAACTTCTTCTTCATCTCCTTCGATCCGGGCGGGCTGATCACGGTCGACAAGCCGCCGCTCGGCCTGTGGGCGCAGGGCGCGAGCGCCGCCCTGTTCGGCTTTCACCCGCTCAGCCTGCTGGCGCCCGAGGCGATCATGGGGGTGCTCACCGTCGCCGCGCTGTACTGGGTCGTGGCGCCCCGGTTCGGTCCGGCCGCCGGTGTCGCGAGCGCGCTGGCGCTGGCCGTGTACCCGTCGTTCGTCGCGATCTCGCGCGAGAACGGCGTGGACTCCGTGCTGATCCTGCTGATGACGCTCGCCTGCGGCGTCGGCCTGCGCGCGATCGAGACCGGCCGCCTGCGCACGCTGCTCGGCTGCGCCGCGTTTGTCTGGCTCGCGTTCAACGCCAAGACGCTCGCCGCCTTCCTGGTCGTGCCCGGGCTCGCGCTCGGTTATCTGGCCTGCGCCCCCGGCTCGCCGGCGCGCCGCTGCGCCCAGCTGGCCGCGGCCGCGCTCGTGCTCGCGCTCGTCTGCGTCTCGTGGTCGGCGGTCGTGGAGCTCACGCCCGCCTCCCAGCGCCCGTTCGTGGGCGGCTCGGTCGACAACACCGAGTACGACCTCACGTTCGGCTACAACGGCTTCGGGCGCGTCGAAGGCCAGGTCGGCGGTCCCGGACGCATCCCGATCCTCGTCAAGCACGGCTCGCTCGGGCACATCGAACGCGAAGCGCTGCGCGCCCGCGCACGCCACGGCGCCGGGGGGGCGAGGGGCGGCACGGCGACCCCGATCGCCATCGCGCCGGCGCTCGCCCCGCACGCGCGACGCCCGTCCAAGTACCTGCCGAGCGGGCGGGCGCGCTATCCGACCGCGTTCGGCGGTCCGACGGGGCCGCTGCGCCTGCTCGGCAGAGAGCTCGGGGGGCAGGCCGGCTGGATGTTGCCGTTCGCCCTGCTCGGGCTCCTCGCGCTCGCGCTGTGGACGCTCGAGGCGCCCCCGGGAGAGGACCGCGTGCGGCGCCGGCCGCACCCCGACCGCATGCGCCTGGGGGGGCTGATCGTGCTCGGCGGCTGGTTTCTGCTCGAGGCGGTCGTGCTCAGCTTCTCCAAGGGCATCGTGCACCCGTACTACGTCTCGGCGCTGGGCCCCGGCGCCGCGGCAATGGTGGGCGCCGGAGCGGTCGCGTTCGTCGCGCCGGGCGCGCTGCGCACCGTGCGCCTCGGCCTGCTCGCGCTGGCGATCGCCGGCACCGTCATGGCGCAGCTGTCGCTGCTCGGCTACGACCACTACCTGCGCTGGTTCTGGCCGGCGCTGATCGTCGGCGCCGGCGCCGGCCTGCTCGCGACCGTCGCGCTGCGCCGCTTCGCCCCCCAGGCGCTGGCGCTGACGCTCGGCCTGCTGCTGCTGGCTCCCGCCGCGTATTCCGCCACGACCTGGCGGTTCCCCGTCGAGGGCACCTTCCCGGCCGCCGGCCCGCGCGCCGCCGGCGCCGTCGGTCCGCTCGGCGCCTCACCCAACGCCGTGCGCTTCGACCGGGCGCTGCTGGCGTATGTCGACGCGCGCCGTCCGGGGACGCGCTGGGCGGTGCTGACCGAGGCTTCGGACACCGCCGCGCCGATGATCCTGCTCGGCCACGACGCCGGCGCGATGGGCGGCTACAGCGGCAACGACCCCGCGCTCGACGGTCCGAGCCTCGCACGCCTGGTGAGCCGGGGCGAAGCGCGCTACGTGGTGCTCGGCGGCGCCTACGCCGAACGCGGCGGCAACGCTGCCTCCACCGCTGTGGTCGCAGCCTGCACCGTGATCCCGGCGGCGGCGTGGCAGCCGCGCCCGATCAACCCCAACGCGCTGCTGCTGTACGACTGCGCGGGGCGCGAGCGCGAGCTGCGGGCGGGCTGAGGCTCACGCGGCGACCAACAGCTCGCGATGGAAGGCGCGGGCAAACAGCTCGCTCTCGCGGCGCGCGGCCCAGCGCGGGACGGCCGACTCGCCGTCGGCGATCAACCGCAGCTCGATCTCCCCACCGCTCCCGTTGGCGCTCGGCCTCGCGGGAGTCTCCTCGCCGCAGGAGCCGACGAGCTCAAAGCGGGTGGCGCGCACCAGCTGGTCGCGCGAACGCTCGAGATCCTCGGCCAGGCGCAGCAGGACCGCGCAGCGGTCCAGACGGGCGACGTCCTCCGGGGCGAACAGCGTCGCCAGGGGACCGGGGTCGGGCATGCCCTTGCGGTGGTAGCGGGCGGCCTGCGCGACGATCGCGACCTCGATCGGCGAGTAGCCCGGCAGACCGCCGTTGAGGATCAGATAGCGCGAATGCTTATGGTGGTCGTCGTAGTCGACGGACATGCCGATGTCGTGCAGCATGCACGCCGCCCACAGCAGTTCCCGCTCGACCGGATCGCCCTCGTGCAACCCCAAGCGCGCGAGCTCGTCGAACATCGCCAGCGCGAGCGTCGCGACGTGGTCGGTGTGGGCCGCGTCGGGCCGGTACTGCGCCGCGAGGTTGAGCACGCTCGTGCGACGCAGGTCGGCGAACAGCGGAGGGTCTCGGTCGGCGAGCAGACGCTCGAAGAACACGCCCTCGCGTAGCCCCGCTTCGGTGACTTCCAGGCCGTCGAATCCGCCGGCGAGCAGCGCGCCCTGCACGACGATTGCGCCGGCCAGGATCAGATCGGCCCGCGCCGGCTTGATCCCCGGCACCGAGCTGCGCTGCGACGCCGGCAGCGCCGCAAGGCGCTCCACGAGCTCCTCCAGCGCCTGCCTGGAGACGATCGCCGCCTGCACGCCGCCCGACGGCAGTCCCGACGCGCGCTGGACCGCGGCGGCGAGGTTGCGGACCGTGCCGCCGACGCCCACCAGGCGCGGCCCGGCGCGCGCGAGCCACGCGGCGCGCTGAAGCTCGTCGGCGACGTGCTCGCGCAGCTGTTCGATCTGCCTGCGCTTGGCGGGCCCGTTGGCGGGCAGGAACCGCTCGGTCATGCGCACCGAGCCCAGACGCCAGGAGCCCAGCTCGCGCGCCACTCGATCGGCGACGCGCACGAGCTGCAACGACCCACCGCCGAGATCCAGCACGCAGCCCTCCGTCAGGGTCGTGGAGTTGACCGCCGCCAGATAGCCGTAGCGCGCCTCCTCCTCGCGACTGAGCACGCGGATCGGCAGGCTCGTGCGTTCGCGCGCCAGCGCCAGGAAGCCCGCGGCGTTCTCGGCGTCGCGGATCGCGCTGGTGGCGAGCGCGTCCACACAGCGGCCGCTGAGACCCGCCGCGCGGCAGAAGTGGTCGAACACGTCCAGCGTGGCCAGCGCTCGGCGCATCGGCGCCTCCCCCAGCCTGCCCGTCGCGGCGAGCCCCTCGCCGATGCGCACCGGCTCATAGATCTCGTCGGTGCGCCGCCACCACCCCTCCCACGCCATGAACACGACGAGTCGGAACGAGTTGGAGCCGAGGTCGATCACGGCCAGCCGCTCGCGCGCGCGCGTCACGACTCGGGCTCCCCCGTCATCTCGGGCTTCCCCGTCATTTTCGGACTCCCCGTCATGTATTTAGCGTATTCGCCGCGCCGGAGGGCTCCGGTCGTACGTCATTGGCGGAGTCACCGCGCGGCGGAGGTCCCATCGCGCGCCGCGCCCGAGGGCGCCCGCACCGAGTGCTTCCACCGTGCCGGAGGGCCGGAGCAGAGCGCAGAGACCGTCTCAGGCGAAGCGCTCTGACAGGCCGAGCTCGGAGCGGGCGATGCGCATCCGCTCGGTCAGCAGGGCCTCGGCTTCGGCGTCTTGCACGAGCTGGGTGACGGGAATCCCGAGCCCGTCGGCCAGGCCGGTGAGCTTGCTCCAGGTCGGGTTGCGCCGGCCCCGCTCGATACCGGACAGGTATGTCGGGTGCATATTCGAGGCGTGGGCGAGACTTTCGATCGTGAGCTTGCGTGCACGCCGCAGGCGGCGGATCGCGCGACCCAGCTCGGGATTGGTGGGCGCTGATGAGGACACACCTGGAACTTCGCTGGTCGGCGAGTGCATGACTACAGGCGATAGAGTCTTATGTATACAAATGTCTGTCTACTTTGTGTCTTCTTTCAAACACCTGCGGCTCGATGTGTATTCAGATGCAAAACGCGCACTATCGGCCGCACTCACACAGTCGCCGGCGCGCCGGCGAGAAAAGCCGCTACGGCGAGCGCGTCGGCTCTGAGCGCCTGCGCGTCCGCGCGCGTCAGGCGGCCGAACGGCTTCAGCGCGACCGTGCCCGCGCGCATGCTCCACACCGCGACGGCGCGACCGCGCACGAGCGCGAACGGCCGGAACACCCCGTTGAGGGTGATGATCGGCTCTTTATCGGCGAGCATCGGCTCGCGCGAGACCCAGCCGTGCAGCACCGGATCGAACGAGCCCAGCAACCGTGGCGGCGGCAGCTCCGCCGGCGCCGGCGCTCGCGCCAGAGCGATCAGTCCGTCCTCGCGCTCGACGAGCTCGGGGGCGATCGCGTCCAGGCCGGCGCGCGCGTCGCGCAACGGCAGCCCTGCCCACTTGGCGAGATCGCGATCGCTCGCGGGGCCGTGGCCGGCCAGATAGCGGCGGGCCAACTCCGCCAGCGCGCGGTCCCGATCGATCGTGCGCGCCGGCCCCAGCCAGTCGCGCACGAGCACGTAAGCGTGCTGAGCGCCCACCAGCGGCCCGCGCACCACGATGCCCCGCAGGCTCGCCGCGAACAGTAGATGCAGCAGTGCCTGTCCCTCCGTGCGCACCCCGGCCGCGACCACCCGCTCGCGCAGCTGCATGCGTGTCAGCGGTCCCTCCTCGGCCAGTGCGCGCTCGATCATCTTCAGTCCGTGCTCGGCCGCGTCCGGAGTGAGGCCCTCCTGCGCCAGCCGCCGCGCGCTGCTCGTCTGCAGGCGCGGCGCGGTCAATGCCTGCAGCCACGGATAGTCCTCGCTGCGGACGAGATGCAGCGTCCCCCGGTTCAGCCACGCGATCAGCAGCGCGCGGTCATCCAGCGCGCGGTCCACGTCCGTGGCCGTCAGTCCCTCGCTGCGCGCCCTGATCGCCAGCCGCGCGCCGCGCGGGTCCTGACCCTGGACCGCCAGCAGGCGTCGCACCACAGCCTCGGGGTCTTTCGCCGGCGGACCGGCGAGCAGCTGGGCTGTCAGGCGCTCGGGGAGCATGGTCGCTCGCACAGTAACGTTCGTCGGCCCGCCGACCGGTGAATCAGCGAGACCAGGAGGACCGATGTACGTCAATCCCCATTTCGCCGAGCGCGAGCTGCCCGTCCTGCACGACACGATCGAGGCGGTCCGCTTCGGCGTGCTCGTGATCGGCGCCGACGGCCCGCTCGCCGCCCACATACCGTTCGTCCTGCACCGCGCTGAGGGCAGGTACGGAACGCTCGTCGCGCACGTCGCCGCGGCCGATCCGCTCGCGCGCCATCTCGACGGCGAGCACGAGGCGCTGGCGATATTCAGCGCGCCCCGCGCCTACGTCTCACCGCGGTGGTGTCCCAGCGGCGGGCTGCCGACATACAATTACATGGCCGTCCACGCCTACGGCCGCCCGCGCGTGCTGGCGGACCCAGACGTCGTGCTCAGCCATCTCGGTGAGCTCGTGGACGTCCACGAGGCGCGGTTCGAGCACCCGTGGTCGCTCGCGTCCGTCGCGGATGACTACATCGACGAACGATTGCCTCACATCACCGCGTTCAGATTTGAGATCGACGCGCTCCAGGGCAAGCGCAAGCTCAGTCAGAACCGGTCCTCCGAGGATCGCGAGGGGATCATCGGCGGGCTGCGGGAGCGCGGCGGAGACGATGACCTGGCGATCGCCGCGACGATGGCGGGCTATCCGTACTCCTCGCCGGAGGCGTAGAGCTTCGCGGCGACGCCGGGAGCCCGGCTCGACCCCAGCTTGACATCTTGTCTCGCATCTCCGATACATGAGTGGATGCCGAGTCCGTTCGATCGAGCACAGTGAGCGTCTGCAGGTGGGAGCCGTGGGGGAACGTTCCGAGATGTTGACCAACATCGAGGAGCTGCGGCGAGCATGCCACCATTTCGATCTATGGAGGATCGGACCGCGCAGCCGAGAGCGCGCCGCGCTGCTCGTACCAGCGCGCTGCGGCGCCGTCGCCGCGGCGTGACGCTGGCCGCGCTCGTGGTGGCACTCGGTCTCGCCGCGCTGCTGGGCAGTGTGGTCTCGCGTCGCTCGGCGGACCGCACCGTGGTTCGTGCGACCCTCCCGTCCGTGGCCGTCGCGCACCGGCCCGCCGGCGCGCGAAGCGCGCGCAGGGAGACCCAGCTGGCAGCGGTGCAGCGACTCGCGGCGTACGGTTTGCCGCTGTTCTGCGGCGGGCACTCCAAGCGGATGGTCGCGCTGACGTTCGACGACGGCCCCGGCCCGTACACGCGGCTCGCGATCGACAAGCTGCGCAAGCACCATCTGCGCGCCACCTTCTTCCTCGTCGGCAAGCAGATCCGCGCCTACCCAGGATCGGCGCCGCTCGAGCATCTGGTCGGCGTGGTCGGCGATCACACCATGACGCACCCGTTCCTCCCGGCGCTGCCGCGCGCCGCAATGGTGCAGGAGATCGCCGGCGCCAAGGCGCTGATCGAACACGTGACCGCCCAGCCGGTCGTCCTGTTGCGGCCGCCCTACGAGGGCCGCACGCCGGCGATCGAACGTGAGGTGAGGGCCCTCGGAATGCTCGAGGTGCTGTGGAACGTCGACAGCGGCGACTCGCTGGGCGCCAACTACGCCGGGATCGAACACAACGTGCTCGCCGGCCTACACCCCGGCTCGATCATCCTGATGCACGAGAACCACGGCCAAACGATCCGCGCGCTGCTGACGATCTTCGCAGCGCTCGCGCGCGATCACCTGCGCGCCGTAACCGTGCCGGAACTCGTCCAGGAAGACCCACCATCGCCGGCGCAACTTCGCGCCGGCGCTCGCGGCTGCGGAGTATGGCTGCAGGCCGGCAACGGCGCCTAGCCCCAACGGCTGGGCCCGCCCGCTACCGCGGACGAGCCGCGGCGGCGCTCCGGAGTGCGCGAGCCACCTCCTCCGGACGCGCTGCAAAGCCACAGGCAGCTCCTCGCGTGCGCCGCAAATCTAGCTCTACAATGCCCAATCCCAGCATGGGGCTGCTTGGGTGCTACTCGAACCCTGAAATCCAGGAGCGCCTACGACGGTTGTCCGAAAAGCTGGAACGGCTTGCAACAAGCAACGCCACTCCGCGTCCCTCGGCTCGCGTTGACCGGAGGCTCCGATGTGGCCTGGTCCCGAAAGCCATTATGCGGGTCTTGAGCGAGTCTGTCGAGCCGATGCGGGTACGAGACATCCATGCGGAGGTCGAAGCGCTACTCGGCCAGACCGTAACGCCGTCAGCCGTCAAGAACTGGCTGGCCCGCCATGCCCAAGGCGATCAGGCGCTATTCGTGCGGTTGGGGCGAGGGCGCTATCTCGTGGCGACCAACCGTCGCACGGGGATCGACTCCGCGTAGCTCCACCATATTGACGACAGTCGAAACGCCCCGGTCCCCGGCAAGGGGGCTGGGGCTTCGGCGTCTGGGGGTCGTGCGGCGCGTGTGCGGCTGCTGCTGGAGGCGCTGATAGGGCCGGTGGAGTGAGAGGAGGCGCGGCGGCGGGCTGCTGAGGCGATTCGCGTGGTGTGCTAGCGGGCTGATCGCTCTCCTTCCAGGAATTCGCGCAGGCAATGCTGGCAGAACCCCTCCCAAATGTGCTGGTCATGGGGGCAGGTGCCGACGAAGGGACCGGCTTGAATCCCGCTAGTCTCGTCCGGGTCCATGAGTGTCGTGGGCGCGGAGGCTGTTATTCTCTCGGCGGGGCACTCTTGGTGCCCCTCTGCTGAGTTGGTCATCGTGTTTCCTCGTTCGCGTTCGGGGTCTGGCTGACTCTCCCGGCAACCAGGGACCACGAATCCCGGTGCTAGCCGAGTCCTCAACCACTCTCTGCGGTTTGGGGGCCTCGGCGTGCAAAACCCGTGACCCTCCTCCCTCGTCCATGAGGTGGCTGCTCTCGGCCGATGGCTCCGTGCGCTTGGCCGCTTGCTGCTCACTGATGGGGTCGAACTGGCGGGAACGTGATGACGACGCGATGAGGTCGACGACCTCTCCGAGAACAACTGCGGAGAGGGGGGTTGCAGCCTCGGCTGGATTGAGCGTCTTCATGATCCTCGCCTTATCTGGCCTCTGATAGAGCACCGTGATGGCGATAGGATACAGAGTTTTCATCCGTTGTGCAAGGGGGTTATGATGGATCGGGGGACTACTAATAAGCAGTACTCCAGGGTTGATCTTCCATCGGCTTACGGGGATAGGCGTCTTTATTGCGCGCACAACCGTCTGGAGTTCAGAAACAATAGGGCAAAAATAGTCGCAAAATGCGGGAAAGTCTGCTAATGTTGTTCGGACTTTCTTGCCAAACACCAAACCAACTGCAACCTTAGGGCTCCGGTCGCGTTACAGGGACGCGGACATCCTCAACTGGCTGGAGTCCTGGCCGATCTACGTGAGAAGGAGTCGCCCATGCCTGACGCTGAAACCCCATCTCGGGCTCCGCGCGCGCAGAACACTCGGCGTGTCTTGGACGCTCTGCAACGCAAGACATCTGCGACCCAGGGCGAGCTCGTCGAGGACACGCGACTGTCGCGCGGCACCGTCGAAAGCATAGTTGCCCGGCTTCGTGACGAGGATCTTGTCGAGGCCGTACCTTCACGCAACGGGCATGCTCGCCCTGAGGGAGGGCGACCCGCACATTCGATTCAGTTCCGTGAGGACGCCGCTATCGCATTGAGCATCGATTTTGGCCTCAAACATGTCTACGTCGCTCGAGGCAGTCTGTCGGGGGTGACCCGCCATCTTGAGACCGACCATGATATCGACATCGCGCACAACGCCCCACTCGCCCTCGAGACAGCTGTAGATCTCGTGGGAGGGATCATGGACGGCCTCAGCCCGAGTGATCTCGTCGGCGTTTGCGTCGGCTTGCCTGCGCCGATCGACCAGCTTCGAGGACAGATTGCAACCACGCGAGGCATTACGTCATGGACTGGCTTGCGTCCAGCGGATGAGCTGCGCTATCGACTCGGGCCGGACTGGGAAGACGTTCCATTCATCATGGAGAATGACACCAATCTCATCGCGCTGGCGGAGCTAAACTTCGGGGCAGCGAAGCCAGTTACCTCTAGCCTCCAAGACGTCGTCATTGTTCTAAAGTGGAGTGACGGTGTTGGGGCAGGACTACTTGTGGACGGCGACCTTATTGTCGGTCATCGCGGCGTCGCTCTTGAGTTCGGACATACCTGTATTCCATCTCCACCGTCCGACATCAAAGCCACTCGATGCGACCGATGCGGACACATTTGCTTGGAGCGATTCGCCGGTGGCGAAGCGCTTACACACAGGCTGCGCCGGAGCGACGATGACGATATCGACTTCGGTGATGTGATATGTCGTGCCGTCGCAACAAACGGGCACGAGCGCACAGAACTAAAGCGTGCCGCGGAACACATCGGTGAAGCGCTTGGGTCATTTGCGACCCTTGTCAATCCGCGCCTCGTTGTCATAAGCGGTCGGCACTTCGGGGAAGCACCCAACGATCTAGCCGCATATCGTTTGGTCGCTGACGCGCTGCGCACCGGCATGCACAAGACGGGATCACCAACCGCACTAGAGGACGTTGCCATCGCGCTCGGTGAGCGGTCTGCCCTTGCTGCGGCAGATGGCGGGGTAGTGGCGGTGCTCAGGAGCAGCCTACCAAAATACCTTGAGAGTAGGCTCGTATTGGATTGACTATTAACCCTGTCACCGTTTATACTGCCACGTGCGAGAGGGCGCCACAGCAAGGTCCCGCCGCGATGGGGCACCGTGATAAGTCTCCAGGCGGATCAAACGGGCAAGGTCGCCCTCTCGCACTCCCCTACGCCGTGTGAGGAATGCAAAGGGCTTTGTCCGACTCTCGGTTTCTGGATCTGTGAGTTGCGACCATCCAGGCTTTGTCTTGGGTGAACAAAAGTAGAATGGCAGCTTACGATCCGATGATGCATCGTGCGAGCGGCTTGGGACAGAGGCGAGCACGCAGCACTTGTCGCGGCTGCCGGCAAACGCCCCCCGGCGAAGAGTGGCTGTCACAATTGGCGCGAGCCGACCTTCGCGGCCCGCGCAATCAGACGAAATACCCCAGCCTCCTTCATTGTTGAAGGAGGCTTTTCTGATGGTGACGTTCCTACTCTTGGAAAGAGCTACAGTTCGCTCCAGCTTCAGCGTCGCCTAAGCGCCATTGTGAGTTCTCGTCAGCGCTGCTCCGTGCCGGGTGCCCCACAGACGGGGCAGGTGTCGTGTTCGGCCTCCGCCGCGACGGTCGAGATCGGGATGCCGAGAGCGTCGGCCAGGGCGCAGAGCTTGGCCCATGTGGGGTTGCGCCGGCCGCGCTCGATGCCGGATAGATAGGTCGGGTGCAGATCGGCGGCGTGGGCGAGCGCTTCGATGGTCAGATCCTGGTGTTGGCGCAATCGGCGGATGGCGCGGCCGAGGGCAGGGTTGGTGGGCGCTCGGGCGGGCGTGGTTGTGCTCGCCCGCTCAGGGACGGCAGCCACCTACCCGACGATCTGGCTGAAGCGGATGGCGGCGCGGGTAGCGAAGACGAACTCGCCGTTGCGGTGGATCAGTCCGGCGCTGTGGAGCCGGTCGATGGCGTCGAGTGCGTCGATGCGGTTGCCGCGTTCCCGGATGATCTCTTCGACCGACCGGGGGCGTTGCTGCTCGGAGTCGATGAGGAGGTTGAGGATGGCCCACTCGGCTTGGGCCTCGGGGTCGTCGGGCGGGATAGGCTGCGTCTCAGGCATGGGAGAGTCACCTTCTCTCGTGTCTGGGCCTCGGCGCGGGCCACAATCCCGTGCCGGGGCCGCTTGGGTTTCATGGAGCCCCCAACTTAGGGCTGTGTGCCCTGAGTGGTCAAGCTGTGCGCGGTCTACAGCGGTAGGCGCAACTGGTGGGGGTTGAAGATCTCTCGTTCGAGGCGGCGGTAGGCGATGGCGGCGGTCATCGGCAGGAGGTATCCGCGGCTGTCATAGATCAGGTCGTTCTCCTTCAAGCGGGTGAGGCCGCAGGTCGCGGCTTCTCTGTCGGGGAACTGGCTCACAAGCTCGTCCGTCGCGCAGGCCCGGGCGACCTCCACCGAGTCGAGCAGGCGTGTCAGCAGCTGCCAGTCGATGGGTTCCGGTTCGGGGCTGATGGTGTAGGCAGGAGGGAGTCTCATGCCGGGCTGGCGGACCACGGGGGTGGACCGTCGGGGCGTACGGCGATGCGGGAGTAGTAGATCGCGGGCCGGGAGGCCATGACCCAGTAGTAGGGCCAGCCGATGAGGTCGCTGCGACGCAAACGTTCGAGTGAGGCCAGGGTGGCCGCTGGCTCTTCGTGCGTGCGGTTGACTATCTCAGCGGCCGTCCACGGCCGGTGCTCAAAGTCGTCGACCAGCAGCTGCAACAGCTCCCAGTCCAGGGGCTCGGGGGTGTCGGGGGTGAAGCCGTAGGACCCATACATGGCAGTGATGGCGCTGACCTCCTGGATTGGGGGGCAACGGCAGGCGTATGCCTGCCGGGGAGGTCCAGGGGTTTACGCCAGAGGGGGATGATGGGTCAAGCTGTGGGGAGGCCAGCGGCCGGTCGGATCGGCGAGAGGTGCGCTACCGAGCGCCGGCGTTGACGGCCGCGCTCTCGCCGGTCTCGATTCTTTCGGCGCGGGCCAGCAGCTCGGAGGCGGTGAGGTCGAGCCCGGTGGCGAGGCGTCGGAGGCTGGCGTAGCTGGGGTTGCGCTTGCCGGTCTCGACGTTGCTGATCCATCTTTGGTGCAGTTCGGCGCGCAGCGATAGCTGTTCTTGGGTGAGGTCGAGTTCCTGGCGGCGGGTGGCGACGGCTTCGCCGAGGGCGCGCTTGAACGGTGATGGGCCGGGCATCCCGCCACCCTCACGGTCCCGGCCTCTACTCTCAATGACATCGGGGTAGACAAGGTTTGGGACAATGCGCTACATTGCGCTATGACATTCCAGTAGAGCGACGCATACGGGCACGGCGGCGGTCCCCACCTGCTGCCGTGCCCGTATGCCACCAAGACACCTGACCCAAGGGGGATACTGCATGGGAGTATGGAGAGCAGGCTTCAGGCGCACGACCGGCTACCGGGCGGTCGGCGGACGCTGCCTGAGCGTTGGGGTGGGGCTTCTGCTGCTAAGCGCTCTGCCGCCTTCGGCCCAGGCCGCCCTCAGCTCGGTCCCTGACAACGACTGGGTCACCAACGGCCCGGTGTACGCGATGGCCCGCTCCGGTAACACCATCTATCTCGGTGGCTCCTTTAGCGAAGTTGGACCTCGCACCGGCCCGGCGGTGACCTTCTCCGGTGTGGCAAGCACCCCGGACGCGGGCTTCCCGCAGGTCTCCGGTGGCCGCGCCGAAGTTCGTGCCGCTATCAGTGATGGTGCTGGCGGCTGGTATCTGGGCGGCAACTTCACCCATGTCGGCGGCGTTGCCCGGGCCGGACTGGCACATGTGTTGAGTGGCGGCAGCGTCGATCCGAGCTTCGCACCGAGCTTGGAAATCAACCAGCAGGCATGGTCGGTGAGAGCGCTGGCGCTGTCCGGCTCGACGCTCTATGTCGGCGGGAACTTCCAGAGCATCAGTGCGGTAGCCCGCAACGGGCTGGCGGCGCTCAGCACCGCCGACGGTTCGGTGCAGAGCTTCAACCCCGGCGGGGGCATCATCAGCGCCCTGGTCGTCTCCGGCGGCACGCTGTATGTCGGTGGTAGCTTCAGTGAACTGGCTGGCCAACCGCGCACCGACCTGGCGGCCTTCACCACCGCCACTGGCAGCTTGACGAGCTGGGCGCCCCAGTTGACCGGGACCGGCGCCCAGGTCAATGCCCTGGCCATCTCCGGGACACAGGTCTACCTCGCCGGTAGCTTCGACCATGTGGGTGGCGTGGCGCGGAGCGGTTTCGCTGCCGTCGAATCCTCCGGCAGCCTCAGCTCCTGGAACCCCGAAGCCTCCGGCTGTGGCACCGGCTACGCGCTGGCCGCCACCGCGACGGTGATCTACGCCGGTGGCTGCTTCACCCACATCGGCGGCCAATCACGCACCGGGCTGGCCGCGCTGGACCCCACCACTGCGGCTGCCACGTCTTGGAACCCGGAAGCCAGCAGCGCCAGCCTGGTCAGCACCCTGGCGGTCTCCGGCGCAGATGTCTACGCCGGGGGCAGTTTCACCCTGATCGGCGGGCAGCCGCGCAAAGACCTCGCTGCACTGGACACCACCACCGGCGAAGCTACCGCGTGGAACCCCAACCCCAACGTCGCACACAACCCCCTCGGCGGCTTCCTCACCGAAGTCAACGTGGTGACCGCCGCCGGCTCACAGGTGCTGGCCGGCGGGAGCTTCAGCTCGGTCGGCGGCGTCCCCCGCAAAGACCTGGCCGCCATCGATGCGATCACCGGCGAAGCCACCGCCTGGAACCCGGAAGTGGTACCGGCCTTCCCGCTGTTCACCGTCCCGGTCGACGCCATCTCGGTCGCGGGCGGTCTGGTCTACGTCGGTGGCTCGTTCTCGAGTGCCGGCGGGCAACCGCGCACCGATCTGGCGGCACTCGATCCCACGACCGGCAACGCCACGAGCTGGAACCCGGGGGCTACCAGCGTCTTTCCCGAAAACGGGCACATCTCGGCATTGCTTGCGACCCCTTCTACGGTCTATACGGGTGGCAGCTTCATCACGCTGGCTGGCCGGGCGCAGCGCTATCTGGGCGCGGTGAGTACCGCAACCGGGGCAGCCACCAGCTGGAGTCCCGTGGTATCGGCGCCGAGCTCGGCGACCGAACATGGCGCCTCCCCGATTGCGACGCTGGCGCTGTCGGACACCACGCTGTATGTCGGGGGCCGCATCACCGAACTGGGAGGCCAGAGCCATGTCGGGGCGGGCGCACTCAGCACCGAAAGCGGCAGCCCCACCGCCTGGGACCCGGTACTCAAAAGCCCCTTCCCCACAGAATCGCCGTCCGTCAGCGGATTGGCGGTCGCTGGTAGCACTGTCTACCTCGCCGCCGGAACGATCGGGCTCGTAGCCGTAGATGCCTCGACCGGCGCGGCGCTACCGTGGCATACCCAGCTGAACAGCAGCGCGCTGGCGGCCGCCAACGGTGCCCTCTACCTCGGAGCGGGCGCTCTCGACGCCAGTAGCGGCCTGGCGCTTGCCTGGAGCCCGCAGCCCGGCGCGGCGTTCTCTGGCCCGGTATCCGGCTCAGCGGTGCTGGCCTCAGGCAACCACGTCTACCTGGCGGGCGACTTCACCACGACCGATCTGGCCCCGACCTCCGGCTTTGCCGCCTTCCCGATCACCGGGCCGGTCAACACAGCGGCGCCGACGATCACCGGGACCGGCGGCGAAGGGCAGACGCTCAGCGAGCACCACGGCAGCTGGACCGGGACGCCGACCTCTTTCGCCTACCAGTGGCTGCGCTGCACCAACAACCCGCCGTTCCAGATCGGCTGCACCCTCATAGCTGGCGCCACCAGTCAGAGCTACACCCCGACCTCAGCCGACGTTGGCGCCACGATCGAGGTTCAGGAGACCGCCACCAACGTCGAAAGCCCAAGCGACCCGGTCGGCTCGGCGGCCACCGTGGCTGTGTTCGGGCCTCCCGCAAACACCACGCCGCCGACCGTCACCGGGACGCCCAGCGTTGGCCAGACCCTGAGCTGCTCGACCGGTATTTGGAGCAACAGCCCCACCGAATACCGATACGCCTGGTTGAGGGACTTTGAACCGATCCCCGGCGCGACCGCTGCCAGCTACGTGGTCACGGGCAGCGACGCCGGCCACGTCCTCACCTGCGAAGTCACCGCCACCAACCCGGCCGGCAGCCGCCAAGCCCTCGCTGAAGCTGTGACCATCCCAGCCAGCAGCGGAGGCGGCGGCGGCTCCGGTGGGGGTGGAGGATCAGGGAGCGGTTCGGGTTCCGGTGGCAGCGGGGGCACCGGCTCTGGCAGTAGCCAGGGCGGCGGTGGCGCTCAGACCAGCCAGACGGGGCCGTCCCCGGGCGCTGTCACGGCTGCGCTGGCTGCCGCGCTGAACTTCAAGAGCCCACCAACGATCTCCACTCTGCTCAAGACCGGCGGCTACAGCCTCAGCTTCAACGCTCCGGGAGCCGGCGTCCTGAGCGTCCAGTGGACGACGGTGAGCGCCCAGGCCAGCCGGCACGCGAGCCACAAGGCCAAGAAGGTGGTGGTCGCCAGTGGCTCCCAAACCTTCAGTGCCGCAGGACTCGGTACGGCCAAGGTACGGCTGACCGCCGCCGGACGGAAGCTCCTCAAGAAGAACCAGACGCTACGGGTCATCGATCAGGCGACCTTCACGCCGAACGTCGGTGCTGCTCAGACGGAGCAAGCGACGTTGACGATCCGGCCGGGGAAGAAGACTCGGCATCATTAGGCGTAGTGATGATTGCGGGGTGTCCCTGATGAACCCGGTGGGGCTCATCAGGGACGGGTGAGACGATAAGTCTCAAGTAAGCCAGGCAGGCTCTTCGGCGTACTGTCCTATCGGCGGCATTGGGCCGATGCGGTGGGCTTTACCCTCCTCGACTAGGCGAGCGAACGTAACGGACTCCGGGTCTCCAGTGATCTTCTCAAACTCGGGATAGTCCTCCCAGTGGTGGTGGGGGTCCTCTTCCTGATTTAGCCAGACGCTCTCTACGCGCACTCCACGTAGACCGCCTCGTTCCCACTCGTAGGCTATGAAGAATATGGGTGGTTCTTTGTCACCTCGATCATAAGCCCAGACCGAGTAGGTGTTGGACTGAAACCACTCTGCCCTCGGAGAAGTTCCGGGATCGACTCCCATGACGGTCATCCTTTCGGTTGGCGGGAACCACTGTCCAGATACGCGAACAGTGGATCGACCAACCGAAGGGACGAGTCAAGGCATTATTTTACACTAAATAGATAGTGGGAATCAAAATAGTTTTCTGGGCCATTCGAGCCGGTAGCATCGCCCTAGCTGTGGTGATCGAATTGTGAAGCGGCCTAGTTTTTCCACCGAGGTATACTCGGTAAAGCCTTCTTCTCCGTACTCAGTGGTTTTGATGGCTGTTTTTGCTTTGAACCGTCTCAGCACCTTACCGGCTTTGTCATCCAGCTCTACGCACGTATGGTTGCCGTCCTCTCCCGACGTAGCAACCGCAAGCGAGAGGCTCCTCGTCGGCATTGACAGAAGATAATTCAGCTGCGGCTCTGCTTTAGAAGCCTTGTCATACGTGATATGGGCGTGGAGCTGTATGGGAACACCTACTGGAGGATTGTCTGACAGGCGTAGGATGTACCAGTGCTCATCACGCCGAGTTCCTATGGGGAGACGATCGGCAGATTCGCAGTCATATCCCTCAGAACCCGGTCTAAAGTCAGTGAACTTGAGTCGCCGTTGTGTGTGATGGCTAAAGACGAACCATCGCAAGTCTGAAACAAGGCTTTCTATTGTCCATATAAAGTCAATATCTCGTGCGTGTTGTACTCCAGGACCGATAAGACTGCCACCAAAGATACCCTCCGATACGTGGATTTTCGTATCTAGGATTCTGTAGCCAGGCAGGTCTGCATAGAACTTCATTAGCTCGGTTGCAACCCGGCCGAGTACAGCTTTGCGGTGCCATTGCTGCGCGTCTGTGGAGTAGCCTCCCTTCCCGAGAAGCCCTAGTCGGCTGATGATGTGTTGCTCAGGCATACTGATCCGCAGCAGTCCGTTGGCCTCACTCTGGAGGCCTTTCGGTAGCCGCTTGTTGGGATCGTTTGGCAGCCGCGCGATAGCGGTCTTGATGTCTTTGGCTAGCAACTCGTGAGAATCACCTTCTGCTTGCTGGTAGCGGGGTTGCCGAAGCAGCTTTGGCGCGTCGGCAGTCGCGGCCACAAGCCCACCGTCGCCTCGGTAATGCACGAGCTTGTCCAGCTCCTCGATGATCGTGTCTATGTCCATCTGATGAGCCCTGGCACGCCCTGGGTACGCGGGATCGCTATCGATTCGCTCTAGGTCGCCAGCCGCACATCATAGACCCCCAAAGATTTTTTCTAGACCCCCTGATAGACCCCCTGCGGTTGCGGAGTAAAAACTGGCTACTTCCCTGGAAGCACAGTGCTCCAGGACGCGAATCGAAGGAGTCATCTCAATGTCGGATCATCTCCCTGTCCACCGCTTCGGCAGCACCCAGTACCCAGCCGCCCTCTCCCGTCTCGGCACTCTGGCTATGACCCGCCAACAGGAGCGTGCCCTCGTCAAGCACGCTGCCGCCCTTCAACGGCGCATGCTGGCCATACGGGCCGAAGACGTTGCCCGCCGTCAAATAGCTACCGGCCGGATGCACGACATCAAGAGTCTGACGAAGGATGCGCTTGAGGCGGGCGGCGAGATAGCCGACAGCCTGGCCTACGAGGTGCAGGCTCAGCCCTACTTCGCCCGCGAGCTTGCGGATATCGCCTCGACCGGCGCTCGCGGTCTCAAGGCCGAGTTGGCGTACTACATCGAGGAGAGCCACTAATGCCCGCCTTCCTTACCTTCGCCATATCGCTGCTGCACTTGGCGGTATATACCGAGGCTCTCGTGATCGTCGTACTCATGTTCCTTGTTCTGCGCCTCTGCATTGGCGTTGACTGGCTCGCCAACCAACGCGATCGTGCTCGGGGAGAACGCGACGAAGCCAGAGAGACGCTTGCCGTCATCAGACGCATGAGTGAGATTCGGGTCGAGACGGTGACCCGGCTCAGGGGATTCGCGGGATGAAGGTAACGCACGTAGCGTGGGCAGCGGCCATCGTTGCTATCAGTCTGATAATCGCGGTTCCCCTCATCATCCGCGCTGTCCATGCGCTGCTCATGCCGACCGTCGTGGCGGTGGGGTTGTACGTCGTGGTGCGGATCGTAAACGCACGCCTGAACCGCTGGTAGTGCATCTGTTGTGGCGATTTTCTTGTTTACAAAAGATACAGAGTGTAGGAATATAAATGTATACAAACGAAACACTGAAAGGGGGTGTGGTAAATGGCGAAAAAGAAGGTGAGAATCCGCTCGAAGCGGCTCGATCAGCTAGACGAGGCGAAGTTGTCGCTGGCTATCTGGCTCATCGCGCGTGATTTGGTAACCGATGAGACCACTCCCCCTCCCAGCGAGGAGAAGGTAGCCAAGCCGGGTGAGCCTGGCGAGGAGGCGGCGTAGTGGAGCTGGCCTTTCTTATCGCTGTGTTGCTGTTGGGCATTGGCCTGCTGGGTCTGATTAAGTTGCGGGAGCACCCGGCGGGCTCGTTTGAGACGGTGGAGCTGCGTTTCGGTAACGATCTCACCGCCGATGCAGCCCAAGCCCTGCTTATGTGCGTTACGGGCTTGCCAAGTAACGCCGTTGTCGTGCTGGATGTGCTGGCAGACGCGAACGGTATTCGTCACTTGCTTCATGCGCCGCAGCAGACCCTCGATACGTTGCGCGGCCAGTGGCGCGGTGTGCTGCCGAACCTGCTCATGGAGCCCAAGAATGTCCCCGCCGTGGAGTGGAGCGGCGGAGCGTTGCTGCGGCTATCCGGTAGCCATCCGGTGCTGCGCGATGACGAGCCGACTCCGGCGGTGGCGGCGTTGTTGGGTGCGCTTCAGCCGCTCTCGGGGGAGCGCGAGCGTCTCCTCATCCACTGGGTGCTGGGTAGCGCGCGCCGGCCGGTACTGCCGGAGGGCTCGCGGGATGACCAACGCGCCAGCGGCGGGCTGGCTCGGCTCCTAATGGGTGAGCCCACACCACGGCCCGATCACCTGCGGGCGCTGCGCGCCAAGTATGCGGGGCCGTTGCTCAGTGGCGTCGGGATGGTGGCGGTGGCAGCCGGTCACCCCAAGCGCGCCGCTCATCTGTTAAGCCGTGTCGTCTCGGCGATGCGCCCGCGTGGTGGCGCCTACGGCCAGATCAGCGTTCGCCGCCGTGGTCCCCGGCAGATAACGCGACTGCTCGCTCGCCGCGCTGTGGCTCGCCCCGATCTGTACGCGCCGGGAGAACTCGCGCCGCTGACGGCTCTACCGATCGACGCGCCCCTGGTGGCGGGCCTGACGCTCGGCGTCGCGCCGGTCCTGATGCCCTCCCCGCGGATTCCGAGCGAGGGCCGGGTGCTGGGCGTCTCTAACTGGCCGGGTGGTGAGCGGCCGATCGCGCAGCCGGTCCTCGGCGGACTCCAGAATACGCTCGTCTGCGGGCCGAGCGGTGTCGGCAAGTCCCACCTGATCGCGTCGCTCGCGGTCCAGCAGGTCTTAGCCGGGCTTGGCTTGCTGCTGATCGACGGCAAGGGCGGCGACCTGGCTAATGAGGTGTCGGCACGCATCCCGGAGAGCCGCATCAACGATGTGTTCATGGTTGAGCCTGGGCGGGGTGGTCCCCAGCCGGGGCTGCGCCTGTTCGGCCACGGAGCCCCGGAGCTCACCGCCGACCTCGTCGTGGGCGTTATGCGCAGCCTGTACGCCGATGTGTGGGGGCCGATGAGCGCCCGCTGGCTACGCGCCGGGCTGATTCTCCTCGCGCACGATCCAACTGCCAGCCTGGCGGATTTCCCGTTCGTGTTCTCCGACCATGCCTACCGTCGGCGGCTGGTGGCACGGCTCGGCGACGACGTGCTGGCCAAGGCCACCTGGGCATCTTTTGAGGAGATGGGGGCCGCAGAGCGCGCCCATCAAATCCAGGCACCGCTGAACAAGGTCGAGGAGATCATCGGGCGACGCGTGATCCGCGGTGTGCTCGGCCAGAGCGACCCTCAGCTTGACATGGCCGAAGTGCTGCGCACCGGCAAGATCGTCATCGTCTCACTCAACGCCGGCCAGATCGGCCCTGCCGCACGGCTCCTGGGCGCTCTGGCGGTCCACCAGTTCTTCCTGGCCGTGCAGGGCCGCGCGGCGATCCCGACAGCGCAGCGCCACCCCTTCCTCTTCTTCTGCGATGAGCCCGGCGTGCTGGAGAGTGTGCCGGTCCCATTGGACAGCCTCTACGAGACGGCACGCGGGTTGGGGTGCGGGGTTCTCTTGAGCGCACAGTCCCTCACGCAACTTCCATCCGAGCTGCGCGCCGCCGCGACCACCAACTCCTCAACGCTGGTCGTTTTCAGACAAAACGCCACCGACAGCAAGCTGCTCGCGCCCGAGCTGACCAACGTCTCAAGTGAGGCGCTACAGGCGCTCGGAAAGTACGAGACGGTGATGCGCGTCGGTCTCGGACCGGGCGATGTCAGCGCGCCGGTCACAGCCCGCACGCTGCCGCTCAGTGAGCCGACCATCGATCCCGAGGTAGTCCGGCAAGCCTCAGCGGCGCGCTACGGCGTAGACCCGGCCGAGGTCGACGCGGCCCTCGCGGCTCGCCATCAGATCGGCCCGACAGAGGACACGCCGGTCGGGTTCCTGCGGAGGCAGCCATGAGTCCGCTCGCTGGTCCGCTCGCGTCGAGTACAGGAGACCGTAAGCCCCGTGACGGTGCCGTGATCTGGCTCCTAGCGCCGATGACTGTCTACGCCCTTCCCTTCTTCTCTTTCCTCTCCCTTCTCGCCCCTCCGTCCCTCCTCGCCGGTTCACCTCACGCAGCTCCCGTTCTTCGCACTCGGGCTCACTGTGGTTGTGGAGGTTGGTTATGAGCCGGTTGAGCGCGGGACGCCTGGTGGAGCTGGCGGGCGAGCTGTCGGCGCGGGATCGGGCCATCACAAAGACGGCCGCGCGGCTGCGGCTGGTCAGCGGCAAGCAGTTGGAGAGCCTGCACTTTGCCGAGGTGCAGCGCCCGTCCTCACGGGCACGGCTGGCGCGCCGAACCTGCGCCCGACTGGTAGAACGAGGCGTGCTGGGACGGTTGGAGCGCCGCATCGGCGGCGTCAGGGCCGGAGCCGCCGGGTACGTCTACTTCGCCGCCCCGGCCGGGCAGCGGCTGGTCGCCTACTGGCAAGGAGAGGGGCTGCAACGTCCGCGCAGCCGCTATGAGCCCAGCCAGGCGTTCGTGCGCCACGCGATCGCTGTCAGCGAGTGCTACGTCAGACTCGTGAGCGCGGCCCGCGACGGCACGGTGGAGCTACTCGCCTTCGAGACCGAGCCCGCACGCACGTTTATCGGCCCCGGCGGCGCGCGGTCGGTGCTGCGCCCGGATGCTTTTACGCGCCTGGCCCTGAGTACAGACGGTGCGAGCGAGCTGCACGCCTTCCTCGAGATCGACTGCGGCAGCGAGGGCCGCCAAGCACTTGCGCGCAAGTGCCGCGCCTACGTCGCGGCCTGGCGCTCAGGCATCGCGCCGGTGTTCCCACGAGCGGTCTGGATCGCCACGACCGAGCGGCGAGCAGAGCTGCTGCGCGAAGTCTGCGCCTCAATGCCCGCCGAAGCATGGAAGCTGTTCCTCGTCACCACCCCCGAGCGCGCCCTGGAGATACTGACGGGCAATCCGCCGACCAGTGGAGGCGACTCGTGAGCACGCGCACGGCCAAGCCCATCCTCTACGGCGACCGGAAGCGCTGGGGGCTCGTCCAAGCCGACGCTCTCGATCTGCTCCGTCAACTGCCACCGCACAGCGCAGACGCCGCGCTCATTGACCCCCCGTACTCGCTTGACATCGCCGGCCACGGTTGGGACGGCAAAGACATCCGCCGCGCGGTGGCCAACGACGGGGAGCGGCTGAGCGCCCCAGAGGCGTTTCAGCGATGGACGTGGGGGTGGGCGCTCGAAGCCAAACGAGTATTGAAGCCCGGCGCGTTCATCGCCGTGTTCGGAAGCCCGAGAACGACGCATCGCGCCGCAGCCGGCTTGGAGGACGCCGGGCTGGAGCTGCGCGACACGCTGATGTGGATGTACGGGACCGGCGTACCGAAGACCCGGCGACTGTCAGAAGGAACGCTGGGCACCGCGCTCAAGCCCACATATGAACCCGTCCTGATCCTGCGAGCTCCACTACAGAAAGGGTGCAGCGTCGAGACCAATCTAAAAGCATGGGGCACCGGCGCGCTGAACATCGATGCGGCCAGGGTACCCATATCAGGCTACTGGCCCGCGAACGTCGCCCTCTCCCACGGGCAGCTCTGCACTAGCCAGCGCTGTCAGTCCGACTGCCCGATGGCGCTGCTTGGCGGCGCTACGCCGCCGGCGAGTCGGCTGCTCTTCTGCGCCAAGGCATCCGCAGCCGAGCGCGAAGCCGGTTGCCAGGAGCTGCCCGTCCGCTCGGCGCAAATCTACCGTGGCAAAGGTCGGCCAGCCCGCATCAGAGCCAACCACCATCCGACCATCAAGCCGAGTGCGGTCATGCGTTGGTTGACGAGGCTCCTCGTGCCGCCGGGCGGCCTGGTGCTGGACCCATTTGCCGGTAGCGGCTCGACTGGAGTCGCAGCGATGCTGGAGGGGCGGCAGTTCCTCGGCATCGAACGGGAGCGCGAGTACGTGCAGGTGGCACGAGCGCGTCTCACACACTGGGCCGCTGTTGCGGTGCAGGAGGAGGTACTGCCATGAAGGGCCAGGCAGTCCCCTCGGGTCAACAACATCAACGAAAGGAGGCCCGAAGGAAGGAGGCAACAATGCCAACAGCAAACCAACATGAGACGGAGGATCGGAAGGAGCCGAAGCGAGCGGCTATCTACCTAAGTGAACCCGTGCCCGACTACCTAGACGAGCCGAGAGACGAACTATCTATGGATCAACAGGAAGTGCTATGTGGCTATGCCGCAAAAGCGCTCGAAGTTGAGGTCATTGGACAGTTCGCCGACACTCGGGCGGATCTGGCGTCGCGCCCGGGGTTAGAACAGGTACTGGAGATCGCCCAGACGCAACGGCTCGACTTCCTGATCGTTTCGTCGCTGGAACGGTTGGCCGACAACTGTCACGACGCCGTCTGGGTAGCTTGGCATCTTGGTCGTGCGGGCACAATTCCGTTACCCGCCGGTGTGGGATGTGAGCTTCTGCCGGCAGCACAGTCCGGTCAAACCTAACCTCCGGGGCGCCACGGTGAGCACAGCTCGCCGTGGCGTCACCCGGCGGGACGTGGATGGCCTCACGGCCGGTGGAAGGACAGTAGTTATGTCTTTCTGCCAGCCGACAAAGCCATCTACCTACCAAAGGAGGTCATGCAGTGGCACAAGCGAAACCTGAGCAAACCGAGGGCCAGGAGGAGCAACCGACTGGCGCCAAGGTTCAGAAAGTCACGAAGGCTCAAGAAATCTACGACCGCGTCGAGGCGATGATCGCCTCGGGTGTCGAGAAGAGCGACGCCTTCAAGGCACTCGCCGAGGAGGCCGACAGGCCATATGACTCGATCCGTGGGAGCTACTACGCCCACAAGAAAAAGATCGAGGGCGGTGAGAGCAAACCACGAACCCGTCGTCGGGAGACGACACCTGATGACGCGCTGGCGGACGCCAGGGCAGCACTCGAACGAGCGGTCGATTCCATCGACCGGGAGATCGAGGTAGCCGAGGTCAGAGCCGAAGAGAGCGCAGCCGAGGCCAAAGCGCTGAAAGCGAGCGCTGCTGACAGGAAGAAGGCGATTGAAGCGAAGATCGCCGTCCTGGAGTCGTAGACGGTTCCAACCGGGTGGCCTGGATCAATAACTGATTCAGGCCACCCACACCTTTACCATCACCATAACTCAGAGGTAAAATTAGGAACACACAAAAAGGGGTGTTTACAAAAGACACAATATGTCAGACAATAGAGATAATAAACAGGAGTTTCACCAATGAATGACGCACAGGCTGTGCGCCTTGGTCGCTTGTTGGCTCAGGCCCGCCGAAACAAAAGCCTGAGTTTGCGAGCGGTCGCGGAGCTGGCGGGGGTTGCCCATCTCTGGCTCATGCGGGTTGAGCATGGACTCTTCAACCAGCCCGCACCGGAGCGCATCATGCGGGTTGCCGAAGTCCTCGACATCGATCCCGAGCGCATCGACCGTATCACCAAAGGCCATGTCTCAAACAACCTGCCCGGCGTGCGGACCTACTTCCGCGCCAAGTACGACCTCAGCCAAGAGGAGATCGACCAGATCGAGAGCACCGTCAACCAAATCCAACGTAACCACGAAAGGAGGGACAACGCCCATGACCATGACAATCACCCAAACTAAACAGCCAACTACAACAGGGCTACTTGCACGGCTGCGCGAAGTCGTACCCCGGCGGGGACTATCTCCCGCCGAAGCAAAACTGATCGCTGAGCGCCAAGCCACCATCCTGCTCGCTCACGCTGGTATCGAGAAGCCCGCCGTCCCCGAGGACATCGTCACAGAACTGCCGTTCCTGGCAGTCACACATCGCCCCGGCTTCCCGACGTCCGGCATGGCCACCCAAACCGATAGCGGCTGGGTGATCGTGCTGCGCACCGAGGAAGCCAAAGTCAGGCAGAGATTTTCACTCATTCACGAGTTCAAGCACATCCTCGATGACCCCTTCATCGAGTGGCTCTACCCCACCCGTAGCGGCTACAGCCCCGAAGATCGCGCTGAACGCATCTGTGACTACTTCGCCGCCTGCATGTTGATGCCGCGCATGTGGATCAAGCGCGACTGGGCCGGTGGTGGCATTCAAGACATCGACCGGCTCGCCCGCCGCTACCAAGTCTCCCGCGTAGCAATGGCGGTACGTCTATCCGAGCTACGACTACTGCCCCCAACGCCCCGCTGCGCCGGAACCACAAGAACCGGAGAGGGACGATGAGCGCCGAGCGTAAGCGATCAGCCATCCTGCTACGGGTCAGCTCGCGCGGGCAGGTCGAGACCGACTACGACCCCGAGGGACTCTCCATCCCTACCCAACGCGAGGGTTGCACACACAAGGCCGGGACTCTCAACGCGGACGTGGTACGCGAGTACGTCGAGCCCGGTGTATCCGGCGGGTCGATGGTCAAGCGCAAAGAGTTCCAGCGACTGCTCGCTGACATTCGTGAGCTACGCGACATTGACTACGTCATCATCTGGAGCGTCTCACGCTGGGCGCGCAACAATGAGGACTACTGGACCGCTCGCGGACTGGTCAACCGTGCCGGAGCCACACTGCTCTCAGTCAAGGAGCCGATCGGGGAGGACAGCGCCCACGGCATCATGTTCGAGGGCGTGATGGTTTCCTGGGCTGCCTCTGAGCGCATTCGGATTTCCGAGGAAGTCACTCGAGGCATCCAGCGCAAGGTCGCTGTCGGCGGTTTCCCCGGTTATGCGCCACTCGGCTACGAGAACATTCAGGAGCGGCTTCCCGACGGCGGCAAAGTCCGCACGATCGCCATCGACTGTCCTCGCGCCAAGATCATCCGCTGGGGGTTTGAAACCTACGCCACCGGCCTCTACTCGATCAGCGATATGGTCACACTTCTGGCAGCCCGCGGGTTGCGCACCCGCAGAACGCGCCGCTATGCCTCCAGGCGGCTGAATCACTCATCGGTCCATGCGCTGCTATCCAACCCCTTCTATGCAGGGAAGTTCGTTTACAAGGGCAAGGTCTACCCGGGTCGCCACAAGGAGATCATCAGCGAGGAGCTATTCGACCGCGTCCAGGAGATCTTGAAGGCGCACAACCTGAGCGGCGAGCGTGATCGCAAGCACGCGCACTATCTCAAGGGAACGATCTTCTGCGAGGAGTGCGGCCACCGCATGATCTACTCCCGTCACAAAGGCAACGGCGGCACATACCAATACTTCCTCTGTGCCCGCAACCAGCGTCGCGAGTGCTCCAACGGCTACCACCGCATGGAGGAAGTCGAAGCCAAGATCGAGGCACACTACAAGACAATCGTGGTCAGCCCTGAAGCCCGCGAACGCATCGCCGCGCACATCGAGCGGCACTTCGCCAAACAGGCCACCACCAGCAAGAAAGAGCTCCGCCGCTGCAACACCCTCCTAGCCGACCTCAAGGAGCAGGAGCGCAAGCTGCTCGCCAAGGACTACAAAAACGAGGTTTCCGAGGAGCTCTACAGCGAGGAAGTTGCCCGCATGAAGCGCGAACGCTTGGACGCCGAGGCCATCATGGCCCGCCTGACGATCCGCCACGAGACGCTAACCGAGTTTCTCGCCCTCGTGCTCAAGCTCGCCAGCTACGACCTGCACTTCCTCTACCTGTGCGCCAAGCCATATACCCGCCGACTGATGAACCAGGCCATCTTCGAGGCCATTTGGATCACCGACGACGACGAAGTCCGCTCCCAGCTCGCCAGCCCCTTCAAGGAAGTTCTGGAGATCGACGCCGCACTCAGAGCCGCCATCCAGAAGATCAAGGACAAAAAGGGCATCAACCCCGATGACCGCATCCCGGTCAGCATAGGTGGCGGCGAAAACGACGAAGCCTCCGACCCCTGGGAGGGATCGGAGGACTTCGCCCTTGGTTCCATTAGTGCTTCTATGGTGGGCCCGCCAGGACTCGAACCTGGGACCAATCGATTATGAGTCGACTGCTCTAACCAACTGAGCTACGGGCCCTCCTCGCGCCTGGGCCGCGACGGCCCGGATGCGATCTGGAGACGCTAGCAGCGAGATGTGGAATGCTCACTGCCGCCGCCCGCAGGTCCGGGTGGGATCGCCGAGCGTGGTGATGAGACGACTACAGGAGGAGCAGCGATATGGCAGCGGAGCGTGCAGCGATCGTGACCGGCGCGTCGAGTGGGATCGGGTATGCGATCGCGGGGATGCTGGGGGAAGAGGGCTATGCGATGACGCTCGCGGCGCGGCGCCCGGAGAAGCTGCAGGCGGCCGCGGATGAGCTCTCCGAGGAGGGATACGACCTGCAGGCGGTGGCGGCGAACGTCTCCGAGGAGGCGGACATCCAGAAAGTCGTCGAGGCGCACCGCGAGAAGTACGGGCGCCTGGATGTGCTCGTGAACAACGCGGGAGTGGGCATCGGGGCGCCGGTGGGTGAGATCGAGACCAAGCGGCTGGACATGCAGCTGGACATCAACCTGCGCTCGATCGTGCTGTTCTACCGCGAATGCCTGCAGATGCTCAAGGAGGCGGCGGCGGAGCACCGCAGCGCGCTCGTCGTCAACACGTCCTCGATCAGCGGCAAGCGCGGCGAGGCGTGGCTGTCGGTGTACTCGGCCAGCAAGCACGGGGTGGTCGGGTGGACCGAAGCGATGAACAAGGAGCTGGGAGCGGAGGGCATCAAGTCGACCGCGCTGTGCCCGGCGTTCGTGGACACGCCGATGACGGACTTCGTCAAGGAGCAGGTCAAGGCCGAGGAGATGATCCGCCCGCAGGACATCGCCGAGGCGGTGCGGTACCTGCTGAAGGTCTCTCCGGCGTGCGTGGTGCCGGAGATGATGTTCGTGCGGCCGGGCGACTCCCTGTAGGGTGGCGGAGATGAAGCTGGGCGTGCACATCGGCTACTGGGGTCTCGGCCTCAGCAGCGAGGATCAGCTGCAGATCGTGCAGGAGGCCGAGCGGCTCGGCTACGACTCGGTGTGGGCGGCGGAGGCGTACGGGTCGGACACGGCGACGGTGCTCGGGTGGCTGGCGGGGCAGACGACGAAGATCCGCCTCGGCTCGGGCATATTCCAGATGCCGGGGCGGTCGGCCGCGATGACGGCGATGACCGCGGCGACGATCGACCAGCTGTCGAACGGGCGGATGATCTGCGGGATCGGCTCGTCGGGACCGCAGGTCGCCGAGGGCTGGCACGGGCAGCGGTTCGGCAAGCAGCTGCAGCGCACGCGCGAGTATGTGGCGGTGATGCGGATGGCGCTGGCACGCGAACGCGTGGAGTTCCACGGCGAGACGCTCCAGCTGCCGCTGCCCGACGGGCCGGGCAAGGCGCTGAAGCTGACGATCGGCACGGTGCAGGAGCGGATCCCGATATATCTGGCGGCGATCGGCCCGAAGAACACGGCGCTCGCCGGGGAGATCGCGGACGGGTGGATCCCGACGCTGTTCTCGCCCGAGCACGTCTCGGAGCTGCGCCCGCTGCTGCAGGAAGGCGCGGCGCGGTCGGGTAAATCGCTCGAGGGGTTCGACATCGCGCCGACGGTGAACGTGTTCGTCACCAACGACCTGCAGGGCGCGCGCGATGCGATGCGCCCGTTCATCGCGCTGTACGTCGGCGGGATGGGCTCGCGCAAGCAGAACTTCTACAACCAGCTCGTCTGCCGGTATGGGTTCGAGCAGGAGGCCAAAGAGGTGCAGGACTACTACCTGGAAGGCAAGCGCAAGGAGGCGATGGCGGCGCTGCCGGATGCGCTGATCGACCAGGTGTCGCTGTGCGGCCCGCCCGAGGTGGTGCGCGAGCGGCTGGCCGTGTATCGCGACGCGGGTGTGGGCACGCTGGGGGTCACCCCGATCGCGTTCACCGCCGAGGATCGTCTCGCGCAGTTGCGGCTCGTCGCCGAGCTCGCGGCAAGCTGACCTCGCGGTCGCGCGCGAAATGGGACGGGTTTATGGTGGGTAAGACGTGAGCCGGCCCTGTCATCGGTTGCGGTCCAAGCCGCTTACCACAGCTGTTGGCGTCTGAGGGCACCGCAAAACGACTCCTGCTGGGCGCGTTCGGCGACCCGGGGCATGCGTTTCCGATGATCGCCCTCGGCAAGGCATTGCGGGAGCGCGGTCACGAGGTCACGCTGCAGACGTGGCGGCGCTGGCAGAAGCACGTCGAGGGCGAGGGTCTGGAGTTCGCGGCGGCGCCCGAGTACACGGTGTTCCCGAGCGGCGGTCCGAACGGGGAGCCGCTGGACTTCTACGAGGCGGTGGTGCACGCGACCGAGGACACGCTGCCGCTCGTGCGCGAGCTGCGTCCGGAGGCGGTCGTCGCGGACATCCTCACGCTCGCCCCGGCGCTCGCGGCGGAGCTGGAGGGAGTCTCCCGCGCGACGCTGATCCCGCACGTATACCCCGAGAACGAGCCCGAGCAGCCGATCTACTCGCTCGGCGCGCGGTTGCCGCGCACGTCGGTCGGCCGCAAGATGTGGCGGCGCGCGCAGAGACCGATCCGCCGCGGGGTCGAGCGCGGGCGAGTCGAGCTGAACGAGACCCGCGCGCGGTTGGGGTTGGGTCCGCTCGAGTACAGCCACGGCGGCACGAGCCACGAACTGGCGCTCGTGGGGACATTCCCGCAGTTGGAGTACCCGCGCGCGTGGCCGGAGTGGGCGCACGTCGTCGGCCCGCTGATGTGGGAGCCTCCGGCAGAGGACGTCGAGCTGCCCCCAGGCGAAGATCCGCTCGTGCTGATCGCGCCGTCCACCGCGCAGGACCCCGACCACCGCCTGCTGCATGCCGCGCTGCGCGGCCTCGCGGACGCGCCCGTGCGGGTGCTCGCGACATGGAACCGGCGGCTACCTTCGAAACCCTTGCCGGTGCCCGCAAACGCGAGGGTGGTCGAGTGGGTCTCCTACGCGCGCACGATGCCCAAGTGCGACGTGGTCGTCTGCCACGCGGGCCACGGAACCCTCGCCCGCGCCCTGGCAAGCGGCTGCGTGGTGGTCGCATGCCCCCATGTGGGCGACATGAACGAGAACGCCGCGCGCCTGGACTGGGCGGGAGCGGGTGTGCGGTTGCCCTGGCGCTTCGTGAGGCCACGCCCGCTGCGATTGGCCGTCGAAAAGGCCCTGAGCGAGCCGTCGATCAAAGCCCGCGCGGACGGCCTCGCGGCGTGGACAACTGCCAATGACCCGGGCACCGCAGCCGCCGCCCTGGTCGAGCGGCTGGCCCAGCGGGAGCCGATCAGATCGTCTGGGTCACTCACAGCCGCGGCCACGCACATGCAACGTGGTAGGCAGGGCGAAGCCAGTCGCACTACCAGGCAACGCCGAAAACAGCTCCGGGGGTGGGACTCGAACCCACAACATCTCGGTTAACAGCCGAGCACTCTGCCGATTGAGTTACCCCGGATCGACCTACCCCGTATGCAAAACGAGGCTCGTGTGGCATTGTAAGCGAGCAGAATCCCCTCGCGCCGGTGTCACCCGTTCCAAAGATAGGAGAGCCCTACCCCGTCTCCTCCAGCGCCCGCTCATAAGCCAGATCGAACTCGCGCTTGACCTCGGCGCGGCGCAAAGCCAGCTCGCTGACATCGCCCGACTCCTGCCCCCGCGCGCGCATGATCTCGCGGTCTATGCGGGCCAGCTCCAGCTGCATGCGCTGGGACTCGAGCATCGCCGGGGCGGGGACCTCGCGGCCGGCCTGGACGACCAGCTCGGCGAGCAGGCTCGAAAGCTCGGGGTCATCCTCGGGTAGCTGGGCGCCGGGGTCGGTGAGGTGAGCGAGCAGGTGGCCGGCGGCGCGGCGCAGCAGATCGCTCGTGAAGTGCGCGTCGAGGTCCAGTTCGCCGAGCGCGCGTGCACCCGACTCGGGCTCGGCGATGCACTGGGCGAGGAAGGCCCGCTCGGTGCTCTCACCGCGTGCGGCCACCGACGCGGGACGGGGCGCGCGGGCACCGGCGTCGCCCTCCGTGGTGGACCGGGGCGCTTCCACACGCGCGCCGCGCGCCGACAGGGTACGCTCGGCGAGCGACTCGGGCAGCTGCAGGCGCTCGGAGACCGTGCGCGTAAGCTCCATCCGCAGGGTGCTCGGCGGGAGCGTCGCGAACACGGGCCGCAGCTCGTCGAGCATCCGATCGCGCCCCTCGGGACTGCCGTAGTCGCCGCCGTCGAGGACACGGTCCACACGGAAGCGCACGAACGGGACGGAGTCCTGCACCGCACGCTCGATCGCGAATGCCCCCTCGCCCTGCACGAGCTCGGCCGGGTCCGCACCGGCGGGCAGCGGCACGACGCGCAGCTCCAACTTGCGCCGAGAGGCGAGCGTGGCGGCGCGCAGCATCGCCTCCTGTCCGGCGCTGTCGGCGTCGAGCGCGAGCAGCACGGTGGGCGCCATCCGCGCGAGCTCCCCCACCTGCTCGGCCGTCAGCGCGGTGCCCATCAGCCCAACGGTGTTGCGGATGCCGGCCTGGTGCAGGGCGATGACGTCGGTGTAGCCCTCGCACAGGATCGTCTGCCCCGCCTTGGCGGCATGAGCGCGCGCCAAGTCCGCCCCGTAGAGGTGCAGACCCTTGTGATAGACGGCGTTGTCGGAGGTGTTCAGGTACTTCGGGCGCTGACTCTCGCTGAGCGCGCGAGCCCCGAACCCGAGCACGCGCCCGCGGGTGTCGGCGAGCGGGAACATGATGCGCGAGCGAAAGCGGTCGTACAGGCGGCCGTTCTCCTGGGAGCGCTGAGCCAGGCCGGTCGCGTAGAGCTCGGCCTCGGAGAAGCCCCCGCGCAGCGAGCCCGTGAGCACGCGATCCCACGCGCTGGGGGCGTAGCCGACGTGGAACTCGCGCAGGATCTCCTCCCCCAATCCCCGGCCGAGCAGGTGGTCGCGCCCGCGCGCAGCCTCATCGGACTCCCACAGGCAGCGCTCGTAGTAGGCGCTCGTGCGGGCGAGCAGCTCGAGCAGGCGTTCGCGCCCGCGGCGGCGCCTGGCCTCCTCGGGATCCTCCTGCTCGCGCTCGAGCTCGATCCCGCAGCGATCGGCGAGCAGCTCGAGGGCGCCTTTGAAGTCGACGTTCTCAGTCTCCTGGACGAACTTGAACACGTCCCCGCCGGCCTGGCAGCCGAAGCAGTAGTAGACCTTCTGGAGGGGGTCGATCCCAAACGAGGGCGTGCGCTCCTCGTGGAACGGGCAGAGGCCCTCGTAGTTGCTGGGGCCCGCGCGGCGCAGGTCGGTGCGCGCCGAGACGAGCTCGACGAAGTCGACCGCGTCGCGGATGCGATCTCGCGACTCGCTGGTGTACAGGGCCATCGCCTGCCAACGCTAGCGGGCGAAGGCTTGCGGCACCTGGAGGTCGGTGTAGGCGCGTATGCAGTAGCGGTCGGTCATGCCCGCCAGGTAGTCCGTCACACGCTCGGCGAGGTCCTCATCCAACGCCGGCGAGACGCTGCTCGTGCCCGCGCGGGGGGCGGGCAGCAGTTCGGGGTGGGCGACGTAGTGCTCGAACAGGGTGTGCACGACGTTGGCGATGCGCGCGTGCTCGGCGCGGACCGCGGGTCCGAGGTAGACGTGCTCGAACATGAACTTGCGCAACTCCCCCATCGCGGCGCCGGCCTCGGCGCCCTGGACGATGTCGCCCGCGCGAGCGGAGTGCTCGACCAGGTCGTGCACGAGCGTGTCGATCCGGCTCGACCCGCTGTCGCCGAGCACGGCGATCGGCTCACCAGGGAGCTCCTCCACGCGCAGCAGGCCGGCGCGCAGCGCGTCGTCGATGTCGTGGTTGATGTAGGCGACGCGGTCGATCAATCGCACGATGCGACCCTCCAGCGTGCGAGGGGGATCGGCGCGCCCGGAATGGTGGGCGATGCCGTCGCGGACCTGCTCGGTAAGGTTGAGGCCGGTCCCGTCGCGCTCGAGCTCGTCGACGACCCGCAGCGAGTGCTCGTAGTGGCGAAAGCCCCCGTCGAAGCGCTCGCGCAGACACCGATCGAGCACCTCCTCGCCGATATGTCCGAACGGCGGATGGCCGAGGTCGTGCCCCAGGCCGATCGCCTCGGTCAGATCCTCGTTCAAGCGCAGCGCCCGCGCAACGGTGCGCGAGATCGTCGTGACCTCGAGCGTGTGCGTGAGCCGCGTGCGGTAGTGGTCGCCCTCGGGCGCGACGAACACCTGCGTCTTGTGGGTGAGCCGGCGAAATGCCTTGCTGTGCACGATCCGGTCGCGGTCGCGCTGAAACGGGGTGCGCAGCGCGCAGTCGGGCTCCTCACGCGCACGCAGCGCCGGGTAGGAGCGCGCGGCGAGCGGCGACAGCGAGGCGTCCTCGTGGGCGCTCATGCGCGCCGCGAACTCCGCTGCGACCGAGTCGGGATCGGTGGCGATGCCCATCAGGCGATTATGAGGCGCAAACGCTCGCGGACGTCATTGTCAGCCAACCGTCCCAGCCGCCGCGGCCGGCATCAGGCGGACGTGGGCGTGGTGCTCCAAAGTCTCGGAGATCGCGCGCTCCACCTGGCCGAGCGCCTGCTCGGGGGCGCTCGGAGCGTCGGCCAGGGGCTGGCCGAGCGCCTCGGTCATGAACCGGTAGGCGTCCGGTTCGAGCGGGAATGAAGCAGCCTCACACCCGCCGCACACGACGCCCCCGGCGGCCCCGGAAAAGCCAACTAGATGCTCGCGCTCCCCGCACCCGGCGCAGGCTCCCAACTGTGGCGCGAGACCGGCGGCGAGCATCAGCTTCAACCTGAACGCGAGCGCGTCCGTGCGCCTGCTCGCCGCCCCGGCGCCGGTGTCGAGCAGGGACAGACGGCGGCAGAGCAGGTTGAACACGTTGGGGTGCGGCTCGCCCGTCTCGAACAGCCGCCCGACGGCGTCGCACGCGCGCGCGGCGGCGTCGAGCGCGCGCGCATCCGAGCGCAGGCGCGGGTATGCCTCGACGGTATGCGCGCCGGTGACGGTGAGCAGATCGCCGCGGCCTTCGTGCAGGTCTAGCTGCAACCGGAAGAACGGCTCCAACCGCCCTCCGAAGCGGCTGCGCGCGCGCCGCACGCCCTTGGCGATCGCGCTGACACGCCCGCGCTGGGGCGTGTATACGTGCAGGATGCGATCGGCCTCGCCATAACGCAGCGAGCGCAGCACGATCGCCTCCGTCTTGACGGGTCCGGACATCGTTCTGTCGAGTCTAGGATCGCACCCGGCGCACTCGCCGACACAGGCGCTTGGTCCCCGCAGAAACCGTCAACCCGTTTCTATACTTAGTGAAGTAATGAGCGAGATCACCATATACAGCACCGAGCCGTGCTCGTTCTGCGCCCGCGTCAAGGGCATGCTGCAGGCCCGCGGAGTCAAGTTCTCCGAAGTCAATCTGTCCAAGGACCCCCAGGGACGCGTGGAGCTCGCGAGCAGGACCGGCATGATGACGTTTCCCCAGGTGCTGATCGACGGCGAGTTGCTCGGGGGCTTCGCCGAGGTGCAGGCGGCGATGGAGAGCGGCCGCCTGGACGAGTTGACCGCCGCCTGAGCGCTGCGCCGGCCGGCCGTGGCGAACCTCTATTTCCGCTGAGCCCGCCCGCGCCGTCGCGGCCGCGACTGACAGGTCTCGCATACGTAGGTGCCGCGTCCGGCGGCGAGCATCTTCACGATCGTGCTCCCGCAGCGCGGGCACGGCTCACCGGCGCGGCGGTGCACGAGAAACCGGTCCTGAAACGAGCCGCGCACGCCGTCGACGTGGCGAAAATCGTCGATCGTGGCGCCGCGCGCGTCGATGCCTTCGGTCAGCGCCTGCACGATCGTCTCGCGCAGGCGCGCGTACTGCTCTCCGGACAGTCCTCCGGCGGGTCGCAGCGGGTGAATGCCCGCGCGGAACAACGCCTCGTCGGCGTAGATGTTGCCGACGCCCGCGATCCGCCGCTGATCGAGCAGCAGCGCCTTGATCGGCGCACTGCGCCCGCGCGCGAGCGAGCGCAGATGCTCGGGCGTGAACCGCGCGTCGAACGGCTCATACCCGAGGCGCGCGGCAAAGAACGCCTCCAGCGCGGGCGCGCCCAGCAGCAGCTCGCCGGTGCCGAACCGGCGCGGATCCACGATCGCCAGCCGCCTTCCCCCCCGACTGCTATGCCCATCCCGCCGCGCCGGCGCAGCGTCGGCGGGCGTGGCCCGTCGCGCCCGCAGAGACCCCAGCTCGATGCGCACGCGGGTATGCGGCGGCTCGGGATCGGGCTCGCACAGCACCGACCCGGTCATGCGCAGGTGCTGGACCAGATGCACGTCCTCGGACAGGCGCCACACCAGATACTTGCCCCGGCGACCCAGCTGCTCCACGCGCCGCCCGACGATCGCATCGGCGAGCTCGTGCGGAGCGAGCGGGCGCGACCAGCGCGGGTCGAGGATCTCGACGCGCTCGAGCCTGCGACCCTCCACCAGCGGCGCGAGCTGGCGTCTGATCGTCTCGACCTCTGGCAGCTCGGGCATCGAGGCTCAGCTTATGACCACCACGCTCGCCTCCCCGCCTGGCACAGTGGACACGGCTGCCGGCGTCATGCCAGGAACGACCGTCCCGGCAGGATCGCCGCGGCGCGGCCGGTCAGCCAGTGCAACGCCGTGGCGCCGACGTCGGCCAGCGGCCCGTCGTGACGCCCACCCGCATACGTGACCGCGACGCCGGTGGAGCGCGCCGCGAGCATCTCCCCCGTGACCGCCAGCAGCGGCGCGTACTCGCGGGTGTGATCCGTCCCCGCGTGCGCCGGATCCACACCGTGATCGGCGGTCACGATCAACAGGTCGTCCGCGCGCAGGCGCCCGAGCCACCGCGCCAGCTCGGCGTCGATCGCGCGCAACGCCTCGTAAAAGCCGGCTGAATCCTTGCGATGGCCGTACACCTGGTCGGTCTCGATCAGGTTGACGAACACGAGCCCACGATCGAGCCCCTCGAGCAGCGCGCGCGCGCTCATCAGGGCGCGCGCGTTGGTCGCGCCCGGATGGGACGCGGCGATCCCCATGCCCGCGAACAGGTCGGAGATCTTGCCGATGCCGTGCGTCGGCACGCCCGCGTCGAGGAGCTCCCCGAGGTAGCCGCCGCAGGGCGGCGCGAGGGCGAAGTCGCGCCGCCCCTCGGTGCGCTCGAACGCGCCCGGCGCGCCGGTGAACGGACGTGCGATCACGCGGCCGACGGCATGCTCGCCCGTCATCTGTGCTCGCGCCGCGGCGCACGCGCGGTACAGCTCCTCGATCGGCACCCGCTCGACGTGAGCGGCCAGCTGCAGGACGGAGTCCTGGGAGGTGTACAGGATCAGCGCGCCCGTGCGCAGGTGCTCGGCGCCGTGGTCGTCGATCGCGGCGATGCCGTTGTAGGGGCGGTTGCAGAGGATCTCGCGACCCATCGCCGTCTGCAACCGAGCGATCACCGGGCGCGGAAACCCGTTTGGATAGGTCGGCAGCGGCCGGTCGAGCACGATCCCCATCAGCTCCCAGTGACCGGCCGTGGAGTCCTTGCCGGGACCGAGCGCGTGCAGGCGCCCGTATATGGCCGGTTCGGTCGCGGGCGGCACGCCGGCCAGCGGCACGATCGAGCCCAGGCCCAGCGAGGCGAGCGTCGACAGCTCCAGCCCGCCGACCGCCTCGGCCACATGAGCGAGCGTGTTCGTGCCCTCGTCGCCGTACGCGGCGGCGTCCGGGAGCGCGCCCACGCCGCACGCGTCGATCACGAGCACGAACGCCCGACGATCCGACCGCTCGCCCTTCGTCTGTCGATCTGCGCGCTCGCTCATACGCTCGTGACGCCTCCCCCACGACGTTTCCCGCTCTATCTTTCCAATCGGCGCTCGGCACACGACTTCCTGCGGACCTGGGTGGCGCCAGAATAAATGGTGGGCGCGGGATCGGGCCGCGTGCTGGGGCGCAGACCGTTCAGCCTCCGCGAATGGTGGGTGCGGGATCGGGCCGCCTGATGGGCGCAGACCGTTCAGCCTCCGCGAATGGTGGGTGCGGGATCGGGCCGCCTGATGGGCGCAGACCGTTCAGCCTCCGCGGCGAGCGCGCGGGTGCGCGTCGAAGTAGACGTCCTTCAACCGCTCCGCCGACAGGTGTGTGTAGACCTGGGTGGTCGCCAGATCGGCATGACCCAGCATCTCCTGCAGAGAGCGCAGGTCACAGCCGCCCGCGAGCAGGTGCGTGGCGAACGTGTGGCGCAGCGTGTGCGGGCTCATCTTCCGATCCAAGCCGGCGCGGCGCGCGTGGCCCTGGACGATCTTGTACAGCCCCTGACGCGTCAAACCGCCACCGCGGGAGTTGACCAGCAGCCGCGACTGGACCTGCACGCCGACCAGCGCCGGGCGACCGCGCTGCAGATACGCGCGCGTCGCGGCGACCGCGCTCGCGCCGATCGGGACGATTCGCTCCTTGGCGCCCTTGCCGCGGGCGCGCAGCACGCCCTCCTCGAGATCGACGTCCCCCAGCTCCATGCCGGTCGCCTCCGAGGCGCGCAGCCCACACGCGTACAGCAGTTCCAGCAGCGCCCGGTCGCGCAGCGCCAGCGGCTCGGTCCCGCGGGGCTCGCCGAGCAGCCTCGTCACCTCTCCGCGCGTCAGCGCCGCCGGCAGGCGCTGGGTGCGGCGCGGCGCGCGCAGCTCCGCTGTGGGATCGTGCGCGATCGCGCCCTCGCGGCGCAGATGCCGGTAGAACGAGCGCAGGCAGGCGGCCTTGCGCCGCAGGGTGGCCGCGGAGACGGCGGTACGCTCGCCCGTCGTCTCCGTCTCCGGTGTCGATCCCGCCTCACCGTCTCCCGCGGGCTCGAGCGCGGCGCCGGCGGCGAGCTGCGACAGGAACGCCGCGAGATCGCCGTGCTGGGTGTGCAGCGGGTCGACCCCGCGCCGGCGCAGGAACTCCCCGAACTGCAGCAGATCCGAACGGTAGGCCTGGAGCGTGTTGCGCGACAGGCCCCGCTCGAGCTCCAGGTAGGCGAGGAACTCGAGCGCCAGCGGCTCGATCCCAGCGACCGCAGGTGACGCGGCAGTCGTACTCACATACCGAGCTTCGCGTCCGCCCGGCCGGCTCCTGCCCGCCGATCGTCGTCGTCGGCAGCGGCAGCGGCGCCGATTGGAGATACCGCCGGACGATCGGAGATCCTGCCGTCTCCGATCGGTTTCCGATCGGCCAATCGGCGGTCGTCATGCTCGCCGACGGTCCCGTCCGCGAATGCTTGCCCGACGAGCTCGCCCAGCGCGCAGCCGCCGGCGAGCGCGGCGCCGAAGAACAGGGGATCCTGAGCCAGGCCGCGGCCCATCGTGCGCGCGGACAGCCCGGAGGCCGCGTACGCGGGCAGATCCACCGTCGCGCGACGCCAGTCGTGACGAGTGATGCGCGCGGGGCGCTCGACGTCGAGCTCCAGCCCGGGCCGGCTGGGCATCGCCCCTCCGAACACCGCGCCGAGACCGGCGCGCAAGTCGGCGCCGACGGGCGAGCGCATCCCCGCCGGCAGCGCGACCGTGACGGGCGCCAGCAGCAGGTCGAGCACGGTGAGCGTGTGGTGAGAGATGCCACGATGGCGCGCGCGGGGATCGCCCGAGGACATCCGCGCCACGAGCAGCGCCTCGCAGCCGAGCGCGAGCGCCGCGTGCGCGCTGTCCAGCGCCGAGAGCCCGCCGTGTCCCAGCGGCGAGTCCGAGCCCACGATCCCCGGCCCCGGACCGCACACCGCGGCGTCCCAGCCGAGCGCGTCCAACCCGTGGTGCAGCGCCCCGGCGGTCGTGATCGCCTCGCCCTCGCCGCCGAACGCCGCGCCCGCCGTGAGGTGACCGGCGAGCAGTCCCCGTTCGCGCAGCGCGCGCACGGTGCGCGAGTGCCCGCCTGCAAGCGCCCCGCCCTCGGTCTGCACGTAGCCGAGGCGCGCGCCGGGCACGGCCTGGGCGAACGCCCACACGACCGGCGCGAGCTGGCCGTGCAGCGCGAGCACCGCGACGGGCCGGCGTAGGGGCAGGTTCATAGGCCGCTCGCCCTCGACGGGATGGACAGTGTGCTGGAGGCTCGTGTAGTTGAGCTTCATCACGTGCGCTCCCGGCGCTCCGTCACCACCCAACCCGCGAGTGAGGTTGACGTGAACGATGTCGAACCCGCCCGAGCTCAGACTGAGGTCGAGTGCCTGGGTGTTGACGATCACCTCATCTCCGACCTGCGCCGCGCCGACGAGCGCGACGTCGGCGATCGCCGGGCGTGGGTGATCGCCGGCCATCTCGACGATGAGATCCTGCTCAGCCCCGTCCGGTGGACCGGCGTCGGTGACGGTGGCGCGGCGGAGCTTCAGCATGGGATTCTCAGCATGCTCGCCGCAAGCTACAGGGCGCCGTTGCTGCGAGCGCCGTCACCCTCGGGCGGTGACTGCTGAACGTTCACGTCGACATCGCACCCGCACTCCGGCAGGTTGGCCAGCTCGTGCGCGCGGGCGATCAGCTCGGCCGCGATCGTGTCCGCCTGCTCTGACGCGACGTCGTGAAACACCGCCTCCACCCGCAACACGCCGGGTGCGCTCGGCGCAGTCGCACCGGAGCCCGCGCCACCGGGCAGACGAGCGCTCACGAGCGGGCGGCCGGCATCGGGGCCTCGCCCGCGCGGAGCACGATCTCCTCGTCCCCATCAGCCGTCTCGACGACCTCCGAGCCCTCTCCCGCCCGTGTGAGCGCCGCGGCGACGAACTCCGCAAACAGTGGCGCGGGGCGCTGCGGGCGGGACTTGAACTCGGGGTGAAACTGGGAGGCGACGAAAAACGGGTGCTCGGCCAGCTCGATCGTCTCCACGAGCCGATCGTCGGGCGAGGTGCCGGACACCGTCAACCCCGCGGACTGCAGCCGCTTGCGCAGCAGGTTGTTGACCTCGTAACGGTGGCGATGGCGCTCGTATACGACCGCTTCGCCGTAGATCTCGCGTGCGCGAGTGCCGTCGTGGAGCTTGATCGGGTCCGCGCCGAGGCGCATCGTGCCGCCGAGATCGGCGACCTCCTTCTGCTCGGGCAGCAGGTCGATCACGGGGTAGGGCGTCTCCAGGTCGAACTCGGTCGAGTTGGCGCCCTCCATGCCGGCGACGTGTCGCGCGAACTCCGCCACCGCGACCTGCATGCCGAGGCAGATGCCCAGGTACGGGATGCCCTGCTCGCGCGCGATCCGGGCCGCCGCGATCTTGCCCTCGATCCCGCGCCCGCCGAACCCGCCGGGAATGAGGATGCCATCCGCCGCCTGAAGCCGGCGCGTTGCGTCTGCGCTTGGGTCCTCCAAGCGCTCGGAGTCGACCCACTCGATCCGTACGCGAGCGCCCTGCAGCGCGCCGGCGTGGCGCAGCGCCTCCGACACCGACAGGTAGGCGTCCGCCAGCTGCACGTACTTCCCGACGATCGCGATCGCCACCTCGCGGCCGGCCCGTTCGGCCCGCTCGATCGGCTCGCGCCAGTCCTGAAGCTCCGGCGGGGGCGCCTGCATGGCGAAGTGCTCGAGGATGAAGTCGTCCACGCCCTGCTCGGCGAACACGAGCGGCACCTTGTAGATGTCGTCGACGTCGCGAGCGCTCGCGACGGCGTCCATCGGCAGGCTCGCGAACAGCGCGATCTTCTTGCGGATCTCGCCCGACAGCGGGCCCTCGGAGCGGCACATCAGCATGTCCGGGGCGATGCCGATGCGCCGCAGCTCGTTGACCGAGTGCTGGGTGGGCTTGGTCTTCAGCTCGCCCGCGTGCCCGATGTAAGGAACGAGCGTCAGGTGGATGTACATGCACCGTCGCCGCCCGACGTCGACGGGGAACTGGCGGATCGCCTCCAGGAACGGCAACGACTCGATGTCCCCAACGGTGCCGCCGATCTCGGTGATGACGACATCCACGTCGCTTGACTCCGCGATCAACGCGACCCGCTGCTTGATCTCGTCGGTGATGTGCGGCACGACCTGCACGGTTCCCCCGAGGTAGTCGCCGCGGCGCTCGCGGCGGATGACCGTGTCATACACGCCACCCGCGGTGACGTTGGAGGCGCGGCTGGTGTTGGCGTCGGTGAAGCGCTCGTAGTGGCCGAGATCCAGATCGGTCTCCGCGCCGTCCTCGGTGACGAACACCTCGCCGTGCTGATACGGCGACATCGTGCCGGGGTCGACGTTGATGTAGGGGTCGAACTTCTGCATCGCCACGCTCAGCCCGCGCGCGACCAGCAGCCGCCCGATCGAGGCCGCGGCGATGCCCTTGCCCAGCGAGGACACGACGCCGCCGGTGACGAATATGAACCGGGTCTTCGCTGGAGTGTCCGCGTGGCGGTCGATGCTGGGCATGCTCATCTAAGCGCTCGGCATCAGAGTAGCTGACCGCCTAGACGGCTGAGAGGCAAGCTGGCCGATTGGAGATCCCGTCGATCTCCAATCGGTAAGGACGCAGTGAGTGCAGTGTGCCGGCCGATCGGCGATGATCCCCCCCGGTCGATCGACGATCGGTACACGAGTGATCGAGGACGCCGACCCAGCGCCGCCCATCGGTCGTCTATGGCCTGCCCCAGGAGTCAAGGCCGCGTAGCAGCGGCACCCGCGCGACGAGCTCGGAGATCGAGCGCAGCTCGCCGTAGACGGTCACGACGAGCAGCAGCGCGAGCGCGACCAGCTGGCCGGTCTGCGACAACGTCAGCACCATCCACAATCCCGCGAGCGCCCCGAGCAGGTTGGCGCCGGTGTCACCGAGCATCGCCCGTTCGCGCAGGTCATACACCCCCGCGACGAGCGCCGGCCCGACGAACAGGCCGAGCGTCCATAGCGAGCGCAGCTCGCGTGCGCCGATCGTCAGTCCCGCGCCGATCAGCACGAACACCTTCAGCGCACGCCCGGGCCGCAGGTCGAGCAGGTTAAGCGCGTTCGTCGCCAGCACCAGCACGGCCGCGGCGAGCAGCCAGCGATCGACCGACAGGCTGAGGTAGCTCGTCGCCAGCAGCGCCAGTCCAAGCGAGCCGAGCGCCTTGACCGTCCCGGTGGACAGCTCGCCGCGCAGCGCCGCCGCGCCGTGACCGCGCCAGCCGCGCGGCGCCGCTGCGCCCCCGCGCGCGGCGCCGAGCATGTCGTCGATCAGTCCCAGGCAGGCGACGCCCAGCGCATACGGGGCGACAAGGCCGAGCTGGGGATACAGGATCGCCGTGTCGCCGAGCCGTTCGATCAGCAGCAGCGGCACCAGCGCGAGCAGCGCGGCGATGACGATCAGCACGCCCAGCGGAGCCGGCAGCTCACGCGCGCGGTAGTTCGGCCGCATGTGCCCACCGAGGCGCAATGCGCGCAGCATCGGTCCAACCAGCAGTGCGGCGAGCGCGAACGCGACGATCAGCGACAGAGCGCGCATCGTCGGGGAAGCTAGCGCCCTTCGCGGATGAGGCCCTGTCCGGGTGCAGTTCCTGACGGCGCATGCGCCGTCAGGCGGGAGCCCGCATGCGGGCTCCCGCGACAAGCCGCATGCGGCTTGTCGTTCGTTGGGCGCATGCGCCCAACGCGACTCCGCACATGTGCGGAGTCGGACAGGGCCGCATGCGGCCCTGTCGCCCATGCCGCATGCGGCATGGGCCCCCAAATCAGCTACGGCACAGCGCTCGGCAGCAGCGAGTCGGCCGTGGGCTTGACGCCGAACGCGCCGTGCGCCCCCGCGAGCGCATATGCGAGCGCCGCCTGTCCGGCCGGAGCGTCGAGATCGTCGACGCTGGAGATGCTCTTGCTCTTGTACCACGCGATCTGACTGGGTTCGCTCCCGGTCAGCTCGACTCCCACGGCGGGCACTCCGACGGCGGCGACGCCGCTCAGCAGCCCGGTCTCGAACGCCCCGCTCGCCGCGCTCTGTTCGGCGGTCATGCCGGTCGGGTCCGCGCGCGCCACGACGAGGCCTTCCAGACGGCCGAGCTGTCCGTCGAACGCGCTCATCAGTCCGCTCCGCACGCGGCTGAGCAGCTCGCGATCGACCGCGTGCCCGCCGCTCACCAGCTGCCGCCCCGCGAGCTTGCCGAACCGTTCGACCAGCGTCGTCGAGCCCGCCAGCGCCGCGTAGTGCGTGCCGGCCGCCTCCTGGCCGATCGCGGGCAGGTTCAGCGGCTCGCGCACCGCCACCACGACGGTCAGATCGCCACCGGCCTGCGTGACCGCCGAGCGCACCAGCCCGTCGGCGCGGTCCGAGGAGGCGCCCAGGAACACCAACCCGACGCTGCGCCTGCCCAGCAGGTCGTGGACCGCGAGCGGATACAGCCCGTTCGCGAACGATTCCTCGTCGCCGAGCTTTGCCTGCAGTTCCCCGGCCTGCCGGCGCGCCCCGTTGACTTCGGAGTTGAGGTTGCCGACGATCCCGTTCTTCGCCGAGGACACGAGGTTGGAGTCGCCGATCGCCACCCCGATCACGATGCCGACCGCGAGCGCCAGCAGGACGGCCGCGAGAGACAGCGCGTGGTAGCGATAGTCGAACATCGTCTGGACTCTTGCAGGAGCGGAGGTTCAGGGTCTGCGCCAGAATAAATGGCCGCGGAACGGCGCCCTCAACCCGAGAACAGCAGCTGGAGCTTCAGCCACAGCAGGTCCACGACATCCCTCAGCGCGGGAGTCATCGATACGACGGCGATCATCGCGATCAGCCCTGCGGCGATCACGACCAGCAACGGAGTCAGACCCGGCCGCGGGTGGTACAGCCGGCTGACGCCCTTGGCGTCGACCAGGATCTCGCCGATGCGCAAACGCGTCAGGAACGTCGAGGACATGCCTTCGCGGTCGCGGTCCAGGAACTCCACGAGGTTGAACTGCGAGCCGACCGCCACGATCAGCCGGGCGCCCTTCTCGGCCGCGAGCAGCATCGCCACGTCCTGGCTGGTGCCGGGCGCGGGGACGAGCTTGTAAGGGACGCCCAGCTCATCCAGCCGCGCGCGCCCGGGGGCGCGGCCGTCGGGGTAGGAGTGCACGACCAGCTCGGCTCCACCGCCGTAGGCGGCCAGCAGCGCCGCTTCGCCCGCCGAGTCCATGTCGCCGACGATCATGTCCGGACACAGCCCCGCCTGCAGCAACGCCTCCGCGCCGCCGTCGACCGCGACCAGCACCGGGCGCATGTCGCGGATGAACGGGCGCAGCGCGCGCAGGTCGCGCTGGTGACCGACGCCGCGCACGACCACGAGCGCGGAACGGTCGCGAAAGTCGGTGGCGAACCGGGGCAGGTCGATGCGCCCCGCGAGCAGCTCGCGCTCCTCGCGCATGTGCTCGATCGTGTTGTGCGCAAATCGCTCCAGCGCCTCACCGATCTCGCGCCGCCGCGCCTCCGTCTCCGCGCGCACGCGGGCGCGGTCGAGCACGATCCCTCGCGCGAGCAGGGCGCCCTCGGAGCGCTCACTCTCCCGCGCGCGCCAGACCTCGCCGCCACACAACTCCACCCGCTCCCCGTCGGACAGCGTCTGCCACAGCGAGTCGTCGGGCAGGTCCACCAGCAGCACGCCCGCGTCCACCAGCAGCTGCGGTCCGAGGTTCGGATAGGAACCGCTCGAGGATGCCTTGCAGTTGAGCACCGCCACGGCCCCCGCTGCGATCAGCTCCTCGGCGGAGACCCGATCGATGTCGAGGTGGTCGATCACCGCGACGTCCCCGCGCCGCAGATGGCGCACGAGCAGCTTCGTGCGCCTGCCCAGGCGCACAGGGCCGCTGACGGTGCGCGCCTGCGCGCGCACGTCCGGGGACGCCAACTGCAGGGACATGCTCGGCGGCTGCCTGGTCGCGGCCATCTGACAGCCGAGAGTAACCGCTCGGCGGCGAGTTTGGAAAGCGATCGGCACTCGGATCCCGCCCGGGTGCGGCCTGCCTGCTCGACACGCGGCGCTCAGGCGGCCTTGCGCAGATCCCGGGCGTGCCGGCGCGCCGTCGCGTCGGTGTCGTTCGCGCCGAGCATCCGCACCAGCTCGGAGACGACCTGGGGCTCGCCCAGCTGCACGACCGTAGCCAGCGTGGGATCGGCGGAGGTGTCCTTGACGACCGAGAAGTGACGGGCGCCCAGCGAGGCTATCTGCGGCAGGTGGGTGATGCACAGAACCTGCCTGGTCTCCCCCAGCATCCGCAGACGCTCGCCGACCGCGCGCGCGGTATGACCGCCGATGCCGGCGTCGATCTCGTCGAATACGAGCGTCGCCCGCTCGGGCACGTACTGCGCGGAAGCATCCTCACCGCCGATGGACGCGGTGATGAGCGCCAGCATCACCCGCGAGAGCTCGCCGCCGGAGGCGATCTCGCGCAGCGGTCCCGCGGGAACGCCTGGGTTGGGCGCGATCAGCAGCTCGACCGCATCCCCACCGGCGGGTCCGGGCGCCCGCTCGGACAGGACCACCTCGAACTCGGCGTCGGCCATCGCCAGCGCCCCGAGCTGCTCGCGCACTCCCTCGGCCAGACGCGGGGCCGCCAGCTCGCGTGCGTGGCGCAACTCCGCGACATACCGGTCGAGCTCGGCCCGGGCACACGCCAGGCGCTCTCCTGTCCGCTCGAGCGCGCCCTGCACCCCGTCGAGCTCCTCGCGACGCGCATGGCCGCGCTCGGCGTATGCGAGCACGTCGGCGATCGAGCCGCCGTGCTTGCGGATCAGCCGCTCTGTCGCCGCGAGACGCCGTTCGACGTCCTCCAGCGAGCCGTCCTCGCCGGCGAGTCGTTCGCCATAGTCGCGCAGCTCACCCGCGAGATCCTGGGCCTCGACGGCGATCGCGCTCAGGCGCTCGGCGAGCCCGTCCAGGCCGGAGTCCACGCCCGCGACCGCGTCCAGGCGCGCGGCGACGGCCGCCAGCAGCGATACCGCGCCAGGGTCCTCGCCTGAGTCCGGCGCGACGAGCCCCCGCGCGCCGTGGCTCGCGGCGGAGCACAGCGCGTCCGAGCGGCGCAACCGCTCGCGGGCCGCGAGCAGGCGCTCGTGCTCGGCCTCATCCGGAGCCGCGTCGTCGATCTCGGCCAGCTCGTGATCGAGCAGGTCGAGCTCGCGTCCCCGCGCATCGGAGAGCTCGCGCAGACCCTCCAGCTCGACCTCCAGTGCGGAGCTCAGGCGATACGCCTCGGCGCACTTGCGCAGGCGTCCAGTCTGCTTTGGGCCGCAGCGCCCATCGAGTACTTGCAGCTGGGCGCCGGCGACGGTCAGCTTGCGATGCTCGTGCTGACCGTAAAAAGAGACGAGTCGCGCGCCGATGTCGCGCAGCTCGCCGACGGTCGCGGAGCGGCCGTTCAGGTACGCGCGCGTGCGGCGTCCGTCCGCGTCGACGCGTCGCGCCAGGACGATCTCTCCCGCGTCCGCCGCCAGCCGCTCTCCGAGCTCCTCGCGGACACCGTCGGCGAGCTCGAACACCCCCTCGACGTACGCCTCGCTCGCGCCCGGGCGCACGATCCCCGCTCGCGCGCGCCCGCCCAGCAGCAGATCCAGCGCATGCGCCAACACCGTCTTGCCCGAGCCGGTCTCGCCCGTGAGCACGTTCAGACCCGGAGCGAGCCGCAGCTGCGCGCGCTCGATCAACAGCAGGTTCTCGACATTCAGCTCATGCAGCATCCGGGCATGTGTAGCAGTGGACGGGGACGGTATTCGCACGGGAGGGGAAGCCACGGCGACGTCACACCGCAGCGGGAATGTGCTTGCGAGCGGCGACACGATCGCTCCGAGCAGGCATAATCGAGGAGACGGCGGCGGGACGGATCCCGCAATACGGCCGGCTCGCACGTACACTCGACCGCCCAACAGGCATGGCTGCCAACGACACCCATCGGCATATCGACTCGCCCTCCTCTGAGGGTGGCCGGGACGTACGCCCTCAGATCGATTGCCTGTCGGCGAGCGCCCTGCAAGACCGGTTGGAAGAGGAGATCAACCGAGCCGGGCGGCACGGCACGCCGCTGAGCTGTCTGTTGGTGGCGATCGAGGACCTCGCCGAGCTCGCCTCACGCCATGGACGCGAGCTGCCCGCGCAGGCGCTCGCCTACGCCGGACCGGCGCTGCTGCGGGAGCTGCGCCGCTTCGATCGGGTCGGGCGCCCGAGTGACACCGAGCTGCTGGTGGTGCTCCCCGGCGCCGACGGCCCGCGCGGGGAGATCGTCGCCCGCCGTGTGCTCGACCGCCTGCGCGCGATCAAGATCGAGACCGACGGCGTGCGCCGGCCACTGCGCGTGTCGGTCGGGCTGGCGGCGTGGCGGGAGGACCTCGACGGCGATCAGCTGCTGGCGCACACGCGCGCGGCGGCTCAGCGGGAACGCAGCGGGGTTCTGACGACGGACCCATAGTCCATAATCTCGCGCGGTGCTAACGGGATCTGAGTTGTGGCTGCTGCGCCTGATGGCCGATCGCGGCCTGGCGCTGCTCGACGCCAGCTCGCTGCTGATGGTGATCGAGGAGCGCGGCGAGCTGCGTGTCGCGGCCGCCAGCGGCGAGAGCCGGCCGCGGTTGCGGATCGTGCCGGTCGAAGGCAGCGCCCTGGGCGCCCTCTATCGGGAGGGCAAGCCGGTGGCGCTGGATCGTCCACGCGGGCAGGACGCCGCGCTGCTACACGAACTGGGGATCGAGGCCCGCGCGGTGCTGGTCGAGCCGCTGAACATGGAGGATCACGGCGGCGGCCTGGTGATCGCGCTGCGCCGGGACGCGGGCTTCAGAGGCCCGGACAGAGAGGCGCTGAGCGCGTTCGCGGCGAGCGTCGCACAGCGTCTGGCGGCGGAGCGCTCGGTGGAGATCGAACGGCTGCGCTATGGCATGGAGGCGCGCGAGCGCGAGCGCACGCGCTGGGCGCGGGAGATTCACGACGAGACCGTGCAGGGGCTGGGCGCGCTGCGGCTGAAGCTAGCCAACGCGCGCGATCTCGATACCGATCGAAGATCGGCCGGCGAGGCGCTGAGCAGCGCCGTGGACGCGGTGCTGGAGGGGTTGGGCGAGGAGATCGACGGCCTGCGCCACCTGATCACCGAGCTCAGGCCCGCCGCCCTCGACGACCTCGGCCTCGCGGCCGCGCTGGAGGCACTGGCGAGGCGCGCGCAGGCGATCGACGGTCTGGACGTCCAGACCGAGATCGACCTCGGCCCCGAGCACGACCCCCACAGGCTCGACCCCGAGCTCGAGAGCACGATCTACCGGGTCATCCAGGAGGCGCTCACGAACGTCAGCCGCCACGCCGAGGCGAGCAGGGCGGTGGTGAGCGTGATTGAGCGCGACGGCGTGGTACGGGCATCCGTCACCGACGACGGCAAGGGATTGCCGGAAGCCGACCGCCTCGGCCCGCGCGGGGACGGCCTGGAGGGCGGCTTCGGCATGTCCGGCATGCGCGAGCGTGCGGAGCTGGTGGGCGGCGAGCTGGAGCTCGTCCCCGCAGCGGGTCAGGGCACCGTCATGCGCTTGACGGTGCCGCTCGCCGGCCGCCCTTCGACGGTGGCGTTGGAAGCAGCCGCCGGTCGGGTGTCATAGTTTCCGAGCCGGATGCGGCCACCGGGCCCCACGCTGCCTCCGAGCCGGACACCGCCACCAGGTTCTACGTCGCCTCCGAGCCGGACGCCGCCACCGCGGGCCCTACGCCGCCTCCGAGCCAGACACCGCCACCGCGGGCCCTACGCCGCCTCCGAGCCAGACACCGCCACCAGGTTCTACGTCGCCTCCGAGCCGGACGCCGCCACCGCGGGTCCTACGCTGCCTCCGAGCCTGATGCCGCCGGGTCCCAGGCCGCCTCCGGAAACTCACCCTGCCGCGCCTCCCGATCTTGGTCGTGTTCGGCCTGTGCGTGGTGGGCAGGCATAGCCACCGGGCGTATGACGGTCATGACGATGAGGAACGCCACCGCCATCAGGCCGGCTCCGATCACGAACGCGAGGTGATAGCCGCCCACCAGCGCGGCCGTGGTGGAGGAGCCGCCGGCGAGCAGGTGGTTCGTATGGGTCGCCGACAGCGTGGCGAGCACGGCCAGCCCGAGCGCGCCGCCGACCTGCGCGGAGGTGTTGACCAGGCCCGAGGCCAGGCCCGCGTCCTCGGGGGTCGCGCCGGACATCGCGAGGGTCATCAGCGACGGGAACGAGCTGCCGATGCCGAAGCCGAGCAGGAGCATCACGGGCAGGACGTTCGCGAGGTAGTCGCCGTGCGCGGGCGCGCGCGAGAACAGGAGCAGCCCGGCCGCGATCAGGATCAGGCCCGGGAACAGCATCGTGCGGGCGCCGAAGCGCATGATCAGCCGTTCGGAGTAACGCAGCGACAGCACCCCCATCACGAGCGTCGCGGGCAGGAACGCCAGGCCTATCTCCAGCGCGTCGTAACCGAGCACCCGCTGCAGGTACAGCGCGCCGAGGAAGAACATGCCGAACATGCCGGCGACCATCAGCATCTGCACGACATTGGCGCCCGAGACGTTGCGCGAACGAAAGATGCGCAGCGGGATGAGCGGATTGCGCGCCCGCGCCTGGCGCAGGACGAACGCGCCGAGCAGCGCGAGCGAGACGGCGCCGAGCTCGAGCGTGCGCGTAGCGCCCCAGCCGTGGTCTGCGGCGGGCTTTACGATCGTGTAGACGCCGAGCATCAGCGAGCTGGTGATCAGCGCCGCGCCCAGGACGTCGGCGCCCCCGCCGAAGCCGATGCCCTCGTCGCGCGCCAGCAGGCGCATCGCCACGACGCCCGTGGCGATGCCGATCGGCACGTTGACGAAGAAGATCCAATGCCAGTTGATCGCCTGGGTCAGCACGCCGCCGGCGAGCAGTCCCACCGAGCCGCCCGCGGAGGCGACGAAGCCGTAGACGCCGATCGCCTTCGCCTGCTCGCGGGGCTCTCCGAACATCGTGACGATCATGCCGAGCACCACGGCCGAGGTCATCGCGCCGCCGACGCCCTGGACGAAGCGGGCCGCTACGAGCATCTCCTGGCTCTGCGCCAGCCCGCACGTCAGCGACGCCACGGTGAACACGACGAGGCCGGCCATGAACACCGTCCGACGGCCGATCAGGTCGCCGAGCCTGCCGGCCAGCAGCAGCAGGCTGCCGAAGGCGATCAGATACGCGTTGACGACCCACGCGAGGCTCGACTGGGAGAAACCGAGGTCGGTCTGGATCGAGGGCAGCGCGACGTTCACGACGGTCGCGTCGAGCACGATCATGAGCACGCCCACGCACAGCACATACAGGGCGATCCAGCGGTTGCGCTCGCTCGCCTCGGCGATCGGCGGCTCATGGTCGGCTGCGATGTCGGGCTGTGTCATGTGATTTTCGCTCTCCGCTTCGTGTTGTGTCGGTGGGGTTCGCAGTTGAGACCGTGCGCGACTGCGGAATTCATCGCGGCGCCCACTGTAGGAGAGACCCTCTCGCCCACCACGCCCGCTCGCCCGCTCGGCGCGCGCGCCCCGGCGCTCGCCTATTCGACGAGCCCCAGCTTGCGGGCGTAGGCGGTGATCTCCGCGCGTGAGGAGAATCCGAGCTTCTCGATCGCGCGGGCGCGGTAGGTCTTGACGGTGCGCTCGGCGACGTGCAGTTGTTCGGCGATCTGCGGGTTGGTGTAGCCGTTGGCGATCAACCGCACGACCTCGCGCTCGCGCTCGGAGAGCGCGACGCCGTCGGCCGGGGACTCCTCGCCCGCCGCCAGCAGCGCTCCGAGGCGTGGGTGCAGGTAGCTGCGGCCCGCCACCGCGAGCCTGAACGCCTGCAGCAGCTCGGCGGGCTCGGCCTCCTTGAGCACGTAGCTGCGCGCGCCCGCGCGCAGCGCCTGGCGGGCGTACTCGGGGTCCTCGCGCATCGTCAGGATCGCCACGGCCAGCGTCGGGTGGGCGACGAAGCAGGACGGCAGCGCCGCCAGGCTCGACCCTCCGGGCATCGTCAGGTCGAGCGTCAGCAGGTCGGGCTTGTGCTCACGCACCTGCTTGACCGTGGACGGCACGTCGGCCGCTTCGGCGACGACGTCGAACTCTCCGTCCTCGCGCTCGAGCACCATGCGGATGCCGTCGCGGACGACCGCGTGGTCGTCGGCGATGATCACCCTGATCGGCCTGTCCACCTCTGGGATGCCCGCCTCCATTGAGCGCACACCGTAGCGCGTCCTCCAGACCCATTTTGCAAGAGGTTCTCGAGAGGACCCACGGAGACGACACGTCGCGACCGCGCAGGACGACATAGATCGACACCAAAAGGACGACACGATCGGCACCGTCCGCCCTACAGACAAATGGCCCGCGAGGACGCATCATGTCGGTCATGACGCTCAGCCAATCGAATCTTCCGCAGCAGCACGACCGCAAAGGAGTCGCACGATGATCGCCCTGGGCATCCTCACCACCTGGCTGACGCTGACGGCCGCCGGCTTCGCCGGTCTGTCCGCGCTCCGCCGCGCCGGCGCCCGCGAAGACGTCGAGGCGAGCCTGGAGGCGGAGCTGACACACGCCGGGCGCCACGCCCCGGCGTTCACCGGCGCGCGCGTCCCGGTTCCGAAGGCGCTCCTGCGATGAACCCGATCGTCTCACAGCGCCCCCACAAGGGATCGCGGCCACCGGTGCTGCGGGTGCTGGACACCAGCCGGCAGCGCGAGCCGGCGACGGACGGTCTCCACGCGAGCGAGTCGCGCAGACCGGCGCTGCGGATCGTCTCCGAAGACGGTTGCGAGCCCACGCCGCACGTGGCGCCGGTGCTGCTCGCGGGAGCCGACCCTGGAGAGCGCGCGGCGCTGCGCGCGGAGTTCGACGCCACGCTGCCGCCTCGCACCAGGTGGGTCGAGGCCGACAACGTCGCGGGGGTGCTCGAGCGCGCCGCGCACAGCCGCATGGTGATCCTCGCAGGCGATCTCGACGACGCCGACGCGGAGTCGCTGATCCGTCTGCTCGGTCGCCGCCATCCCGAGTTGCCGGTCATCTGTGTCGACGCTCCCCTGCCCGCGGCCGCCGGAGGGCGCGGCTGATCGCCGTCCCGCACCGTCGGCGTTCGCCCTGGACGCCGCCCCGGCTTCGGGTTCGTGCAGGCCGGATTCGCGGGAGCGCGCGCCTCGGCCTCCCGCGTTCGCGCGCGCGCAACCTAAGAGCGCTCGCGCGCTCGAACGGCTCGGTTGAGCGGGATCGGCGTTGCACGGCTAGCTGCCATCTCAAGCGGTCTGTAGCGTGGCCCGGCAGTGTCCTCGGCAGCGACCTCGACGACCGCTCCCACGCCGCTGCGCTCTCCACGAGTGCGACGGATCGTCGCGGCGTACACCGTCAACCGGCTGGGCACCTGGTTCGGGTTCATCGCGCTGTCGATCGCCGTCTACGACCACACCGCAAGCGCAGTGGCAGTCGCAGCGCTGTTGCTGGCAGGTCAGGTCATCCCGGCGTTCTTGGTGCCGGCGCTCGTGGCCAGAGTCGAGACCTCCTCACACAGGGGGGCGCTCAGCCGTCTGTACCTGTTCGAGGCTGCCGCCACGGCCATGCTCGCCGCGGTGGTGATGTGGCACTTCACGCTGGTTGCCGTGCTGGTGCTCGTGGCGCTCGATGGGACAGCCGCGCTGGCGGCCAGTGCGCTGCTGCGTGCCTCCGCAGCGCGGGCCGCGCGCGAGTGGTCCTACGATCGCCATGCCCAGACCGTGCCGGCGTCGGCGAGTCTGCCCGCGCAGACGTACGCCGGCCAGGCCGGGATCGCCCTCGCGACCGGCGAGGGCGGACTCACGGCCACCGGCTTTGGTGCGGACGGCGGCAGGATCGACGCGCGCGAGGCGAGCGCTCTGGAAGCCGAGCGCAAGGCAAACGCCGCGATCAACATCGGATTCGCCATCACGTTCACACTCGGCCCCGCCATCGCGGGTCCGACGGTGTCGGCGTTCGGTGTTCCCATCGCGCTGCTCATCGACGTGGCGTCCTTTCTGGTGTGTGGCGCCATGCTGATCGACCTGACGCCGCACGTAGAGGATGCGGAGACATCCTCGGTGCGCGCCCGCTTGAGAGCCGCGTGGGATCACATCACCACTGCCACGACACTGCGCAGACTGCTGCTCGCTCAGGCTGTCGCGCTCGTGTTCTTCGAGTTCTCCCCGCCGATCGAGGTCGCCTACGCGAAAACGACGCTGCACGCGGGGGACGGGGGCTACGGCCTGTTGCTGGGCGCCTGGGGCCTGGGGGCGGCGATCGGGAGCATCGTGTTCGCGCGCTCGATCAAGCGCTCGCTGGGAGTCCTGCTGAGCGCGTCCACGCTGGCGGTCGGTGTCGCATATCTCGGCTGGGCGATCGCGCCGTCGCTGGCCGTCGCCAGTGCGGCTGGGCTGATCGGCGGCGTCGGCAACGGCGTGCAGTGGGCGGCGCTGATCAGCGCGGTGCAGCGGCTCACGCCCGAGCGCCTGCACGCGCAACTGATGGGCGCAGTCGAAGCGATTGGCGCGATCTCTCCCGGGATCGGCTTTGCGCTCGGCGGAGGCATCGCCGCCGCAGGCTCGCCACGGACCGCCCTCCTGATCGCCGGCGTGGGGGCGATGGCGAGCACGATCGCGTTCGTGCGACTGCCCCTGGGGAGCCTGACCGTGGCGACACCGGCGCCGGTCGCGACGGAATCCGAGCCGGAGTGGGCACCGACCGATTCGTCCCAATCGCGCGATTCGAGTCCGTCCAGCGTGCGGAGCTCACCTTAAGGACCACGCCGAATCGACCGTTAAGTACGACACGACCGCGAACCAGACATGACTGACTCGAAGCTGACCATCCGAATCTTCTGCGCGGCCGAGGCGCTGGCGCTCGCCGGCGCGCTCGGGGCCGCGGCGTGGCTGTCGAGCGCGCAGGAATGGCAGCCGCTGCTGCTCGTCGGGCTGCTGCTGGTGCTGTCGCTGGGCGGACAGCGGCTCGTGTTCACGATCCGCGGGCAGCACCTGTCGGCCGGGTTCGTCGCGCAGGTGCTGGCGATCAGCCTGCTCGGACCGGCCCCGGCCGTGGCCATCGCTCTCGCCGCGGCTACATTCATCTCGGTCGGGCGCCAGTTGCCGCCGTCGGCGTGGCTGAACAATCTCGCCGCGTTCGCGGTGTTCCCACTGATCGGCGGCCTGCTCGTGCAGGCGTCGATCGGCGACGTGCACGACCCGGCCAACCAGCTTGCGCACAGCGTCACGTTCGGGCTGGTGGTGTTCGCGGTGTTCATGATCACCAACGCGCTCAACTTCAGCGTGATCGCGCTGGACAATCACTTCGTCGAGAACCGCCGCCTGGGCGGGCAGGTGCGAGAACTGTTCGTGCCGATGCTGCCCGGGCAGATCGCCGCGGGCGGGCTGACGGCGGTGCTCGCCGTCGCCTATATGAACCTGGGCCTGCCGGTGCTGTTCGGATCGGTGCTCGTGATCGTGATCTTCCAGTATCTGATGATCGCGCTGCTGCGCTCGGAGGATCGCGCCGACCAGCTGGAAGCGCGCTCGGTGCACCTGGCCTCGCTGCAACTCGGCGTGCTGACCACGCTCGTCGAGACGCTGGCGCTGCGCGACCGCATGACCGCGCGCCACGCGGCCGCGGTCGCGCGCTATGCGCGCGCGCTGGCGAGCGAGGTCGACTGCTCGGAGGCCGACCAGGATCTCGTGCACACGGCTGGGTTGCTGCACGACATCGGCAAGTTCGCGCTGCCCGATCGGATCCTCAAAGCGGAGGTGCTGTCCGACGAGGACTGGGCGGTGATCCGCCGCCATCCGCAGGACGGAGCGACGCTCGTGGGGCGCCTCGACGGCTACGGGCCGGTCGCCGACGCGATCCTGTATCACCACGAGCACATCGACGGCAGCGGCTATCCGGCCGGGCTGATCGGCAACGAGATCCCGCTCACGTCGCGCATCATCGCGGTGTGCTCGACCTACGACACGCTGACCGCGCGCGAGAGCTACCGCTCGCCGATGACTCCGCAGGATGCGATGACCGAGCTGCGCCGTGTCGCCGGACGCCAGCTCGACGGTGAGCTGGTCGAGAGCTTCATCGCGATGCTCGAGCGCGAGGGCCCCGTCACGTTCGTACACGGCGACGACGCCGACTTCGAGGCCGAGCTCGCGTTCGAGCGGCGCGCACGCAAGATCGCCCAGCCGGCGCTCAGCTGATCTGACCGGAGCGTCGCTTTGTTGCGGTCAGACGCGACACCGGTCAGCAGGGGCTCGAACACAGGCATCTCGATGCCTTAAAAGGCGAGGACGCCATGCCAACCGGTCTGCAACCGGCCCGCACGACGCCCTCAACCTTCAAGTCTGGCCGCATTGGCGACCTCTCCAGCAGCTTATTTATGCCAACGCATGATAGGTCTCCTTCGCCAGGGCCCACGGGCCTTTTGCGAGGCGCCCTGTCTGTCTCCATCCACAGGACTACCGCTACCCTTGAGTAGGTTTGCACAGCATACTAGCGGATTGGACGAAATGTCTAGTTCTTATAGTCTTTGCTCAGCATTATGCATGATTGCTTGCAGATGCAGGACCCGAGTACCGGCGGCATTGCAGGCTCGACGCAGGCTCACTCGATCAAACGTCCACAAACGTGCATCTCGCTCAGCTTCCCGAGCCATCTCGGCGATACACGGTCCAGAAGGACCACGGGCCGGCGGGCCCGGCCTATACGAACCGGAGGAGCGAATCCGAGATGACGACGACCATGCCCACACCATTCCCCCGCAGCGCCGACGAGCGCCAGCTCGTGTTCACGAGCTCACAGGCAGCCCGGTACCTGGGCGTCTCGCTGGCGACGATCCGCCGCTGGACGGACGCCGGCCACATCGCCTGCTATCGCACGCCCGGCGGCCAGCGCCGGTTCTCCAAGGACCAGCTCGACGGGTTCATCGTCTCGCTGCAGAGCGAGGAGACGACGCACACGGCGCCGAAGGCTGCGTAGGGCATCAACCTTTTGATGGGCGAGCCATAGCCGATCCCTTCGTCGCTTGCCGCCGGCGCCGCTCACCGCACCCGTTGGCGTAACGGCAGCGCTCATTGCCCACGCTCGCCGCGAGTCGGACGCCATGAGACGCCCGAGCACACGTCTTGCACGTTCCGCCGACCGCCACCGGCCTGGCCTAGCTCGCGAGGCGGCCGAACTTCTCGCGCAGGCGGCGATAGAACGAGGAGTCCGGCAGCTGGGCGATCGTGCCGACCGCGTCGATAAAGCGCGCGTCGATCGCTCCGCCCGGCGAGATCTCGCCCGCCGGACGGCCGTCCACGGCGACGTCCAGCGGCTCACGCGAGCGGTTGTGGATCGTCAGGCGGTCTTCGGGGGCGACGACGAGCGCGCGCGCGGTCAGCGAGTGCGGCGCGATGAACGACACGACGAACCCCTCAACGCCCCACGCCATCACGGGGCCGCCGTTGGCGAGGTTGTAGCCGGTTGAGCCCGCGGGCGTCGCGATCACGAGGCCGTCGCAGCGCACGCTGCCGACGATCTCGCCCTCCAGCGCGTAGGCGATCTCCGCGACCCGCTCTCCGACCTTGCGATGGATCGCGACGTCGTTGACGCCGACCCGCGCGTCCTGTTCCCCCGCGGGGATCCCAGCCGATCCGTCGAGCACGATCGCGGGCAGCTGCAGCAGCTCGAACTCACCGCTCAGCGCCCGCGCGATGCCCTCGCTCAGCTCGTCGGGCTCGACCGTCGCCAGAAACCCGATCTCGCCGAAGTTGACGGCGAACACGGGCACGCTCGTGCCCGCATACAGGCGCAGCGCCTTGAGGATCGTACCGTCGCCGCCGAGCACCACGCACAGCTCGACGTCGTCGCGCACGGGCGCGTTCAGCTCCACGCCCGGGCCCGGCGCGAGGTCGTGGTGCTTGGTCGTCTCCTCCGCGTCCAGCCGCAGCGTCACCCCCGCCCGTGCGGCCGCGTCGATCAGCTCGCGCAACGCGCCGATCGTGTCCGCTGGGCGCCGGTGGGTGAGCACGGTCATCGAGCGACCGTTCACGGCTCGACGCTCCGCGCCATCTCCGCCAACTCGTCGACGTTCGCGGCGGCGCCCGCACGCGCCGAGTCGGCGAGGTGGATGAACGTCTCGCGGTTGCCCTTGGGTCCGGGCAGCCCCGAGGAGTGGTATCCGAGCACGCTCGCTTCCAGCCCGAGCGCGGCGCACCCCACGCTCACGAGCGCGTCGCGGCGAACGCGGGAATCGCGCACCACCCCGCCTTTGCCCACGCGCGCGCGGCCGACCTCGAACTGGGGCTTGACCAGCGCCAGCACGTCGTAGGAGGCCGCCAGACATCCGAGCACGGCGGGCAGCACGATCGTCAGCGAGATGAACGACACGTCGATCGTCGCCAGATCGGGGCGCGTGGCGCCGCCGGCGGTGGCGGGCGAGTCGGGCAGCATCGCGTGCGTCAGCGCGCGCGCGTTCGTACGCTCGAGCACGCTCACCCGCGGATCGCTGCGCAGGGCGTAGTCGAGCAGCCCGTAGCCGACGTCCACCGCGACGACGCTGGCGGCGCCGCGCTGCAGCAGGCAGTCGGTGAATCCGCCCGTCGAGCTGCCCACGTCCAGCGCACGCCTGCCGCTCACGTCCAGGCCGCACGAGTCGAGCGCGTTCGCGAGCTTGACGCCTGCGCGCGAGACGTACGCGCGCCCGCAACTCACGCGCAGCGGCTCGGCCGGATCGATCAGCTCGCTCGGCTTGGCCGCCCGGCGCTCGCCCGCGCCGACGCGCACCTCGCCCGCCATCACCGCGACGGCCGCGCGGCTGCGCGACGGGAACAGTCCGCGTTCGGCCAGCAGACTGTCCAGGCGCACCCGCCGAGGACGATCGCGATTACGATGCCCGCCCGAATCGCTCATCGCCCGAACGGTACCCGCTCGCCGCACGCCGCCCGTCCCGCCCGCTTTCGGCCGATCCGGAGATGGTCATGTGTGATCCTGCGCACACGCTCGCCATTCGGCCCCAAACATGTCCGCGGCGGTTGTATCATCGTGGCCGAGACCATGAGCGAGTTTGCTCGAAGCGGGTCTCACGCAGAGTCGCATCCATCTTCAGTCGCGACCGGTATCCCCAGGGAACTGGACCGAGCCAGATGAAACCACATCGCCCACTCCTGCCCATCCGCCCATGAGGACGCTGCGTTCCGTGGGTGATTTGCGAGCCGTGCTCGAGCCTGTCCGGCGGGCGGCCCTGCATAGGCTGACCGATGCCGAAGCGGCGGTGGGCATCGGGAACGCCGGCGCAGCGACCACGATCGGGCTCGTCCCCACGATGGGCGCTCTGCACGAGGGGCACCTCTCGCTGATTCGCCGTGCACGGGAGCAGTGCGCTGTGGTGGTCGTCTCGCTGTTCGTCAATCCGGCGCAGTTCGACGAGCGCTCGGACCTGGAGCGCTACCCTCGCAGCGAGGAGCGCGACGCCGCGCTCGCCGAGCAGGCCGGCGCGGACCTGCTGTTCGCGCCCTCCATCGAGGAGGTCTATCCGGTCGGGTTCGCCACCGCGGTGGAGGTGCTCGGCGTGACCGACCGCCTGGAGGGAGAGGTTCGTGGCGCCGCCCATTTCCGCGGTGTGAGCACGGTCGTCGCCAAATTGCTGTGCATGATCGCACCCGACTGCGCCTACTTCGGCCAGAAGGACGCCCAGCAGGTCGTGGTCGTCCGCCGGCTGGTGGCCGATCTGAACCTGCCCGTGCGCATCGAGGTATGCCCGATCGTGCGCGAGGCCGACGGCCTGGCGATGTCCAGTCGCAACGCGCTGCTCAGCCCCGACGAGCGCGAGCGCGCGCTCGCGCTGGGAGCCGCGCTGGCCGCCGCCGCCGAGCTGGCGCAGATGGGCGAGCGTTCGGCCGGCGCGCTGCTCGCGGGCGCCGCCGACGCGATGGCCCCGTTCGCCGTCGAGCCCGAGTATCTGGCGATCGTCGAGCCCGACACGTTCGAGGCGATCGAGGAGCTCGCCGCGCCGGCGCTGCTCGTGCTGGCGGCGCGGGTCGGAGCGATCCGTCTGATCGACAACGTTCTGCTGCAACCCACCGTCGTACCCGCGGTGAGCGCGGGAATGAGGAGCACGGGGATGGGCGATCAAACGACAAGCCATCTACCCACGGGAGCGAGCACATGCAGCGTGTGATGCTGAAGTCCAAGATCCACCGGGCGACGGTCACCGATTGCGACCTGCACTACGTCGGCTCGATCACGATCGACCCCGACCTGCTGGAGGCCGCCGACGTCCTCGAGTACGAGCAGGTTCACGTCGTCGACGTCGACAACGGCGCGCGCTTTGAGACCTACACGATCCCCGGCGTCCGCGGCTCCGGCGAGATCAAGGTCAACGGCGCCGCCGCCCGCCTCGTGCACCGCGGCGACACGATCATCGTGATCTCCTACGGCCAGTACGACCAGGCCGAGCTGGCCGACTACGAGCCGCGCGTGGTTCACGTGCAGGCGCAGACCAACCGCATCATCACTATCGACGACGAGGTGGCGACCCTGCTGGCCTGAGGCCCGCGAGCGTCAATCCCGTCAGAGAGGATCTGACAACCCATGTCCAGCCACACAGTCCAAGCCCCGGCCGACCCCGGGCGCCTGCCCATGACCCTGCCGCTGCTCGCCGAAAAGAAGCGTCTGGGCGAACCGATCGTGATGGTCACCGCCTATGACTACCCGAGCGCTCGCTCCGCCGAGGCGGCCGGCGTCGACCTGGTGCTCGTCGGCGACTCGGCCGCGACGACCGTCCTGGGGTACAACTCGACGACTCCCGTGGAGCTCGACGACATGCTCGTGCTGGCGCGCGCCGCCCGCCGCGGCCTGCGCACTCCACTGCTGATCGGCGACATGCCGTTCGGTTCGTATGAGGTCTCAGATGAGCAGGCGATCGCCAATGCCATGCGTATGGTCAAGGAGGCCGGCTGCGAGGCCGTCAAGCTCGAGGGCGGCGGCCCCTCCTCGGCGGCTCGCGCGCGCGCGATCGTCGCCGCGGGCATTCCCGTGATGGGCCATGTCGGCCTCACGCCCCAGACCGCGACGGCGCTCGGGGGCTGGAAGGCTCAGGGCCGTACGGCGGCGGCCGCCGCGCGGATCGGCGCAGAGGCACACGCCCTGCAGGAGGCCGGCTGCTTCGCGCTCGTGTTCGAGGCGATCCCAGCCGCCGTCACCGAGGAGCTGATACCCACGATCGAGATACCCGTCATCGGCATCGGCGCCGGTCCCGCCACCGACGGGCAGGTGCTCGTGTTCCACGATCTGCTCGGTATCCGCGACGGTCTCGGCGCGCGCTTCGTCAAGCGCTACGCCAGCCTCCAGGAGGAGATGAACGCCGGCGTGGCGGCCTACGCCGAGGACGTGCGCTCACGGCGCTATCCCGGCCCCGAGCACACCTACTCGATCGACCCCTCCGAGCTGACCGAGCTGCGCGAGCTGCTGGGGTAGAGATTGCGCGGCCCGTCAGCGGGTCGGGGTCACGGCCGGGGTTCGTGGTCGATCTTCCGCAGCACCCGCGCGGGCGCGCCGACCGCGAGCGAGAACGGCTCGAGGTCGTGTGTGACGACGCTGTTGGCGCCGATCACGCAGCGCTCCCCGATGCTCACGCCGCTCGTGACGACCACGTTCGCGCCCAGCCAGCAGTTATCGCCGATGCGCGTCGGTCCCCTGCTCTCGAATCCCTGCCACGTGATCGGCTTCTCGGGATCGTCGTAGCGGTGACTGGAGTCGCTAACGAAGCAGCCGTTGGCGAGCATGCAGTGATCGCCGATCTCGACCAGCTCCTGGGCGGCGATCATCACGCCCATGTTCAGGAACGTGCCCGCCCCGATGTGAACGCGACCCTGCTCGGGCGCCGTGATCCACACGTTCGGCTCGAGCAGCGATCCCGCCCCCACGCGCAGGCGCCCCTCGCGCATCGCCTGCAGCACGTTGCCGTGCACGGGCCAGCGCACGAACGCTTCGCGGCGCATGAACTGCGCATGGATCAGCGCGCGGTTCCATGGCAGCGAGTTGCGCTCGTACCAGCGCCACTTCCGCGCCCACAGCCATGCCTGCGCCGCGGTCGGGTTCAAGCTGCTACGACCTTCGCGCGCCTCCTGCGCTGCGCGCCCTTGGCGGGCCCCGCGCCATTACTGCTGGACGCGGCAGTCAGCAGCTCGGCGAGAAAGCGCCCGGTGTGCGAGGCCGGCTCGGCCGCGACCTCCTCGGGGGTGCCGACGGCGATCGCCATACCGCCCTCCTCACCGCCCTCCGGGCCCATGTCTATCAGCCGGTCGGCGCACTTGATCACGTCAAGGTTGTGCTCAATCACGACCACGCTGTTGCCGGCCTGCACGAGCCGCGCGAGCACCTCCAGCAGACGCTGCACATCGGCGAAGTGCAGCCCGGTCGTGGGCTCATCGAGGATGTACAGGGTGCGCCCGGTCGCCACCTTCGAGAGCTCCGTCGCGAGCTTCACGCGCTGGGCCTCGCCGCCGGAGAGCGTCGTCGCGGGCTGGCCGAGCCGCACGTAGCCAAGGCCGACCGCGTGCAGCGTCTCCAGGCGGCGGCGCACCTTCGGGATGTGCTCGAAGAACTTCAACGCCTCCTCGACCGGCATGTCGAGCACGTCGGCGATGCTCCGTCCCTTGAACTTGACTTCCAGCGTCTCGCGGTTGTAGCGCTTGCCGTGGCACTGCTCGCACGGCACGTACACGTCGGGCAGGAAATGCATCTCGATCTTGATCTGCCCGTCGCCGCGGCAGACCTCGCAGCGCCCGCCCTTGACGTTGAAGCTGAACCGCCCCGGCTTGTAGCCGCGCGCGCGCGCCTCCTGGGTCTTGGAGAACATGTCGCGGATCACGTCGAACAGGCCCGTGTACGTCGCCGGGTTCGAGCGCGGCGTGCGCCCGATCGGGGACTGGTCGACCGCGATGATCTTGTCCAGCTGATCCAATCCGTGGATCGCGCGGTGTGAGCCCGGGCGCTGACGTGCGCGGTTCAGGCGGTTGGCGGCGGCCTTGTAGAGCACCTCATTGACGAGCGTCGACTTGCCCGACCCCGACACGCCCGTCACGCACGTGAGCACACCCAGCGGGACGTGCACGTCGATGTCGCGCAGGTTGTTCTGCCTGGCGCCGACGACCTCCACGTAGCCGCTCGGCATGCGCCTGCGCGTGGGCGTCGGCACGCTCAAAGCGCCAGACAGGTATTGGCCGGTGAGCGAGTCCTTCACGCGTTGCACCTGCGCGGCGGTGCCCTGCGCGACGATCCAGCCACCATGCTCGCCCGCGCCCGGGCCCAGATCCACCAGATGGTCGGCCGAGCGCATCGTCTGCTCGTCGTGCTCGACCACGATCACCGTGTTCCCCAGGTCGCGCAATCGCTCCAGCGTCGCGATCAGCTTCGAGTTGTCGCGCTGGTGCAAGCCGATCGAGGGCTCGTCGAGGATGTACAGCACGCCCACCAGCGAGGACCCGATCTGCGTCGCCAGGCGGATGCGCTGCGCCTCGCCGCCGGACAGCGTGGCGGCGGCGCGGTCCATCGACAGGTAGCCGATGCCGACGTTCTCCAGGAACTGCAGCCGCTCGGAGATCTCGCGCAGGATCAGCCGCGCGACGTGGCGGTCGGTCTCCGACAGCTCCACGTCCTCCAGCCACTGGAGCGCGCGCCGTGCCGAGAGCGCGGTGAAGTCCTCGATCCGCGTGCCCCCCACGAGCACCGCGCGCGACTCCGCGCGCAAGCGCGCGCCGTCGCACACCGGGCAGGTGCGCAGCGACATGTACTGCTCGATCTTCTCGCGCGTGCCCTCGGACTCGGTCTCCTTGTAGCGGCGCTGCAGGTTCTTGACGATCCCCTCGAAGCGCGTCGCATACGAGCGCCGCCGGCCGTAGCGGTTGCGGTAGGAGATCTGCAGCCGCTCGCCGTCGGTCCCGTACAGGAACAGGTCGCGATCCTCCTGGGAGAGGTCTTCCCAAGGCGTGTCGAGGTCGACGTCGTAGCGTTCGGCGATCGCCTCGGTGACCTGCTCGTAGTAGTTGGACACGCTGTTCGCCCACGGCACGATCGCGCCCTCGCCCATCGACAGCGACGGGTCGGGCACGAGCAGCTCGGGGTCGATCTCCATCTGCGAGCCCAGCCCGGTGCAGCGCTCGCACGCGCCGTGGGGGGAGTTGAACGAGAAGATCCTTGGCTCCAGCTCGACCAGCGACGGGCCGTGCTCGGGGCAGGCGAAGCGCTCGGAGAACGTGAACACGGTCCCCGGCTCGGGCACCTCGCCCGGAACGATCTGCGCCGAGGCAGAGCGCACGCCCTTCGCGCCGGTCGCGCGTGGGCGCTCCTGCTCCGGCGAGGCGTCTTTGCCGGAGGCGCCGACGATCTCGATCTCCACGAGCCCTTCGGCGCGACCGACCGCCGTCTCGATCGAGTCCGCCAACCGCTTGCGCAAGTCGTGGCGCATCACCAGCCGATCGACGACGACGGAGATGTCGTGCTTGTAGCGCTTGTCGAGCACGATCGATTCCTCCAGCATGCGCACCCGATCGTCGATCTTCACGCGCTGGAACCCGTCCGTGCGCAGCTCCTCCAGCAGCTTGCCGTACTCGCCCTTGCGCCCGCGTACCAGTGGCGCCATCACCATGAACCGCGTCCCCTCCCCCAGCTCCATCGCCTGATCGATGATCTGCTCCGCCGACTGCCCCACGATCGGCCGGCCGCAGATGGGGCAGTGCGGCTTCCCCACCCGCGACCACAAGAGGCGCAGGTAGTCGTAGATCTCGGTCACGGTGCCGACCGTCGAGCGCGGGTTGCGCGAGGTCGTCTTCTGGTCGATCGATATAGCCGGGGACAATCCCTCGATCGAGTCCACGTCGGGCTTGTCCATCTGCCCGAGGAACTGCCTTGCGTACGCCGACAGCGACTCGACGTAGCGGCGCTGCCCCTCGGCGTAGATCGTGTCGAACGCGAGCGAGCTCTTGCCCGACCCGGACAGGCCCGTGATCACCACCAGCGCATCGCGCGGCAACGTCAGCGAGATGTCCTTGAGGTTGTGCTCCCGTGCGCCGGAGACGACGATCTGATCGCTTGAGGCCATGCGCGAGTCATTGTATTGTGGCGAACAGACGTTCGGGTGGGACCCCTCTTCCTGCCTGGTACATCTGGATTTGACCGCTGATCGACGTTGAGCGTATTTGGTTGACGCCAACGTAATATCATTTTGTGTAGACATCTGGGCTATACAAGAAGAGCAAGAAACACCAATTGCGCTGGCTCGCCCCCTCGTTGAAGATGCGTAGCTGTATGGGCCACACACGCCAGCTGACTACATCCACCGGGGACGTTAGGTCCCCGGCTCCGTTGAGCGCCGTGCGCCCGTCAACCCCGACCTATCCCATCCAGCCGCGTCGAGAGGACGATTCAAATGGCCACCGAGCGAGTCACTGATACACCCGACGTCCCAGCTTGTCTCGTCGCTGCTGTCGGAGGGGAGGGTCTTGCGCATGCGCGCTGGGCGAGCGCTCTGCGCTTGCGCTGCCGTCTACAGCCCGCCGGCGGTCCCGGGGCAAAGATCATGCCTCCTACCTACACGAGCGAGAGCGGCCCGACGTACATTCACGAGCGGCGGCTGATCGCCGATTCCGAGCACGAGTGCATCTTGCTCGACGGCACCGCCAGCCAGGCCAATCGGACGGAGGCGTATCTCGCCGCACGCGTGCGCGCAGGTGAGATACCGCTGCCGACGATCGAGGTCGATCAGCACGAGTTCGGTCTTCATTCCGGTCTTGACTTCTCCCACCGCTGCTTCGACTCCTGGATCGAGGACGCTCAATCGGATGGACGGCGGTTCGGCGAGACCGAGCTCTTCGGGCGTCTCTCCTCGACCTCATCGCGCCATGACCTCACCACGCTGATGGAGACCTTCCCGGCCGGCATCCTGCTCGGCTGCTGGGCCTCACGCAAGAAAAACCCCCAGGGAACGACTCGCCTGGCGCGCATACTCGCCAGCGAGATCATCGCGGTCGATGCCGTTGTGGGCAGCCGACCGGCCTCGCGCATCGATGTACATCATGTGAGCAGCGCGGTCAAGCTCAGACGCACAGTCGATGCGAGCGTGGACCGATTCGAACTCGACACGGAGGCGAAGAACGGCAAGCGGAACGGCAATACCGAGAGCCCCTCGGAACTCGGTTACGGCAACGTTCCGCCCGGTCTTGCCGCGCATGGAGGGATCACGATGGGATACGCGCTGCAAACGACGATCGTCAGCATGCCCGCGCTGCGGGAGTGCAGCTTTCCGACCGCCGAGGGGGAGCGCGACGACGCACGCGACGTCGCCGGGCGAATGATGCTTGCCACGCTCGCGCTGCGCATGCTCGCTCTTCAGGTCGAGCACGGCTATGACCTGCGCTCCGGTTGCCTGTTGATCCCCGAAGACGAGCCGACTGTCGAGCTCGTCGGACGTCTCGGCAAGACGGTCGCCTCCTGGCCACTCGTAGAGACGCCGACTGAGGAATTGCTCGCGCAAGCTATCTCGGCCGGAGAAGAGCACGGGCTGGCCTGGGACGGCCAGACGGTCAGGCTCGTAGCGAGCGACGTACAGCTTGCGCTCCTGCGTAGGAGCCTCGGACAGGTGGAATGAGATGTCATCGGATACGTTCGCGCTGCGCTCGCAATTCCTCACCGGCACCTACCAGGCGGCAAGGGCAGGCAGCGTCAGCGAGCCGGAGTGGCCTCCTGAGCCGGCACGAGTGCACGCCGCACTGATCGCCGCGGGATGGGCGCTCGGCCGGGATAGGTTTCCAGCTGACGCATATGCGGCGCTGAGTTGGCTGGAGCGCCTTCCACCTCCTGCGCTTGCGTATACGAGCAGGATCGAGGCACGCACCGCCCCCGAGGTCTTCGTACCGCGGAATCTCACGCCCGCGGAGACGCGCGACGTCCTCAGCGCGCTGCGCGCCGGCCGTAATCCGGCGCGCCTGAGCGGTCGGGTCGCAAGGCGATTCCCCACGTCGGTACCGGGCGATCAGCCTGTTTGGTTTGTGTGGCGTGCAAATCCGGCCGAGCACTGGTCCACGCTGGAGCGCCTTGCGCGCGAGGTCCAGTACCTGGGCTCGAGTCGGAGTCCCGTCTGTTGCGACCTGTCCAAGGACACACCAGATGTCACGCTCATACCAGCAACGGGATCGGGTACGCACGCACTACGCGTCCCGCACTCGGGCTTCACCGATGAGCTGCTTGCCAAGCGTGGCACGCATCCGGCGCCGACGCTCGGAGCGTTCGCCGCTTATCGCCCGGCGGAGGCACCCGCACAGATGCGCATGACTCACGCCGGCAGCCCTTTCGGGGAGCTTGTCGTGCGGGCCTTCGATCCGATCTTTCCGTTCACGATTCTTCACGCATCGGCGATCGCACGCGCATTCCGCGAAGCGGTGCTCGCACGCGCAGGAGATGAAGCTCCGTCTGTTCTCCACGGACATGGATGCAATCCTCACGTCGCATTCCTGCCGCTGGCGAATGTCGGTCACTCACATGCCAGCGGTCAGGTGCTTGGCGTCGCAGCTGCGATTCCTCGCGAGGTGAGCCTGGATGACCGAGCTGTGATCGTCAAAGCAGTCAACTCTGTCGACAAGCTGCACAATCTTGGCACCGGAGCCTGGCGGTTGAAAGCCGGCGCCGACCGCAGTGTGCGCACCCTGGCGCCGAGTCGCTGGACACGTCCAGCGCGCCGCTGGCAGAGCGTCACCCCTGTGATACTCGACCGCCACCCCAAACGTCGTGGGCAGGAGGCGCTGAAAGACGCCCTGAATGAGACGTTCGTCAACGCCGGTATGCCGAAGCCGGAACGGATTTGGTGCTCGCGCATTTCCTGGCAAGCGGCTGCGGTGCCGGCCCCGGCTTATGCAGAAGACAGCCTGCCGGATGGGTTGCGCGTACATGTGGACGTCGGCTTCCCGGAGCCGGTGCGGGGTCCGCTGTTGGTGGGCCGCGGAAGGTATTTCGGGGTGGGCCTGTTCGCGCCTGTTGGCAACCGATCCGTATCCGACGGCAATGGCATCGGCGCTTAGGCCAACCGCGGATTGCTTCGCGGTCTTCTATCGCGATATTCATGAAGGACGGGAACCTCGCTTATGGCAGCAGCGCGCGGCGACCGAACTCGCGTCCGGACAGAGACCTTGGACGGCGTTGCGGGCTCCCACCGGCTCCGGCAAGACCACGCTTGTGGACTGCTTCCTCTTCGCGCTCGCGTGTGCTTCGCAACAACCACCGCGTCGCTTCCCCGTACGGCTTTTCTGGGTAGTCGACCGGCGCAGCGTCGTCGATCAGGTGTACGCGTATGCACGTCTGGTCGTAAATGCAATCGCTGGATCGGCTCCCGACAGCATGGCTGGAGCCGCGGGCACACAGCTTGCACAATTGGCGACCGGTGTCTCAGACGACGAACCAGTCCAAGTTCGCCTCTGGCGGGGCGGGTTCGCGGGAGAGACATCGTTCGAGGCCGATGGGCGGAGCGCACTTGGTCGGCTGTCGACTGGGACGGACGAGAATGGCCTCGCCGCAGCACTTGTCTCTGCGGATGGCATGCGCTCACCACTCTCTCCGTGCGCCCCCGCGATCATCTGCTCGACCGTCGACCAGATAGGCTCGCGGCTGCTGTTCCGCGGCTACGGCGTCTCCCGCCGTTCTCGCCCTATCGAGGCGGCGCTGGTCGCAACCGACAGCCTGATCGTGCTCGACGAGGCCCATCTGTCAGCTCCGTTTCGCGCAACCGCGAGCACCGTCGCGCAGATGCAGCAAAAGATCGATGGCCCGTTTCCGCCCCTCCAGGTTCTACCGATCTCGGCCACGCACCAGGACTCCGATGGCGACGTCTTCGAGCTCGGCCCCAAGGAGCGTACTGACCCGCAGCTCGTCGAGTGCCTTCGTGCCGACAAGCCGGTGGAGCTCGTGCGTGCACGCAACCCGGTGAAGCGCAGTGTGACTTGTGCGCGGGAAATGGCACAAGAGGGCGCGATTGTGATCGGGGTAGTGGCCAACACCGTCGCAACCGCACGAGCGATTGCGTCCTCGTTGCACAAACATGGCGAGGTGCTCCTCATCATCGGGCCCAGCCGCCCACTCGACCGTGTGGACCTGCTCGGCCAGATTCCGGACCGTCAGGAGCGGGATGATCGTGAGCGCCCACTGTTCATCGTTGGCACGCAGACGATCGAGGTTGGGCTCGACCTCGATCTCGACGGTCTCGTTACCGCCTGCGCACCGCTGCCTGCGCTGATCCAGCGCTTCGGGCGACTCGATCGTGCCGGCAAGCTCAGCGCCGGCGGCCAGCCCGGCCGAGGAGCAATCGTGCAACCGCAGGCGAGCTGTCCCGTTTATGGTGAGGCAACGCTCGCAGCATGGCATTGGTTGAACGAGACCGCCCAGCAGATACAGCTCAACTTCGGAGCCGAGCGGGTTTCCAAGCTCGTCGCGGATGCGCCTGCCCCCACGCACGAGCTCAACCAGCCAACGGCTCCCCTTCTCGGACCCTGGCATGTCGCAACTCTCGTGCAGACCAGCCATGATCCCCAGCCAGATCAGGAGGTATCCGTCTTCTTGCACGGCGAGTCGGCGCTCGAGCCGGCAGACGTGCAGATCTGCTGGCGCGCCGATCTGGAGCAGGGCGCTTCTGACTGGGTCGAACGGGTGCGAGCCCGGCTTCCGCACGGCGGCGAGCTGCTGTCGCTACCCGCGCGCAGCGTGCGACGGTGGCTCATGGGGAGCGACAGGACCGACGAGCTCGCCGACATCGAAGGTCTCGACCTAGAGGGCCGGATGTTGAAGATCCACAGGTCGACATCGCGCGAGACTGTCGTTCGCGTCCCGCCCCCCGATCCAGACGGGATGGTCGAGCCACAGTTGATCTCGCCCTCGATGATCCGATCTGGCGAGGTCATCGTGTTGCCGGCGTATTACGGCGGCTGTGACAGATTTGGATGGGCGCCGGCATCCAGGGTCGCGGTGAGTGACCTTGGAAATTTCGCTCAGACGCGCACGCGATTGCTTCTTGCCGCCTCGGTCGGCACGCCAGAGAGGGTGCTCGAACATGTCAAAGACACTCTTCGCGGACTGCAACGGGAGGAGATCTCCGAGGAGGAAGCGTACGCACGCTTGCGTGAGCCAGCGGCCGAATGGCTAACCAACAGCGAAAAGCAAACGTTCGGCGAGGCTGCAGCCTTGGTCGCTCGCGGCTTGGGTGAGCGCCTGCCATCGACTGGTCGTGCCATTCGCTTCAGCAACGATCGACAGCCCAACGTTGCGGAGCTCCTACTTGTTCCATCCACGCCGCGTAAGACCCCAGGCCGAGCCGTCCTATACCATGACCATGTCGAACATGTTGTAGACCGAGTCACTCGCTTCATCGGACGTCTCGGACTGCCAGATGAGCTCGGAGTGACGCTCACGGCTGCCGCGCAGTATCACGACGTGGGAAAGCTCGACCCGCGCTTTCAAAAGTGGCTCAACGACGGCTCGCCACCGAGCGAGCTCCTGGCGAAGTCCGGACGTAATCCAAACGACCGCCGTTCCCGCGCAGCGCGGTTGGCCGCCCGCTGGCCGATCGGCAAGCGACACGAGGCGACGGCTGCCGCCGTGCTCGACGCCGTGGCGTCATGGCCGGCGCCTATTGACCGAGACTTGCTCATTTATCTTGTCGCCGCGCACCACGGCGACGGCCGACCGTTCCGCACTCATGCACTTGATCCTGCTCCGGTGACGGTTAAGGTCACTTTGAACGGTAATGATCCGATCGAGGTCGCAGCCGATGCAACCGTGCCATGGTCCGAGCACGCACGTCGCTTTTACACGCTCAACGAGCGCTTCGGCCCATGGGGACTGGCGGCACTCGAGTCACTGCTCGTTCTGGCCGACCGCGGCGCCTCGGCAGAGGAGGGCTCGTGAGCGGCATTGCGCTAACCGGCCTGCGAGCGGAAAATCCGCTGGCGTTCCTTGCCGCGCTCGGCGCGCTGTCATTGGCGGATGAAGCGAATGACACCACGGTCCGCATGGGATGGCAAGACACCGATGGCACTTGGACGCCGTTCCTGCTCGGCGACGGCCTCGAGACGGCAGATGCCATAGTGCAAGCAATCACCTACGCCCACCACCAGCGCAAGCTCGACGAGGAGCTTGGCTGGGCCAAGGACATCATGAAGCTAACGCGTCTCGAGCTGCGCGAACTGCTGATCGCGCGTGCACCCGACTCCGGGGCCGCCTGCCTGCTCGCCGCCTGCGTTGCCGAGCTGCCGCTGCGGCGCGACGAACGCTCTGTCCCCTACACGCCGTTTCGACTCATCCCGCGTGTCGGACGCGCGCGTTTTCTAGATGTCGCGCTGCGCGAAAGCAGAGCCGGCATTGACCACATCTACGCATGCCTATTTAAGCCATGGGTCTACGCGAAGAGAACCCAATCGCTGTGCTGGGATCCAGCGACCCGCGTCCCAGCGCGGGCGCTCATGGCTGAGTCGCCCACCCATGCCGGGACTCGTGGCGTACCAGGCGCCCTCTTGCTCGCCATACGCGGTTTGACTTGCTTCCCGCTTCTCACCACACGGCGCGGCGCGAAGCCACCCGGAGTGATAGATCGCGATCGCTTCGTCTGGCCCATCTGGGGAGAACCATTGGAGCTGCCACTCGTCCAGATGCTGCTATCGATGCGCTGGCTCCATCGGCTCGACGTTGACAACGAGCGACAACGCCGGCAGGCGACCAGACAGCTATCAGCGCATGGCATTATCGCGCGATTCTCAGCGCCGCGGGTTCGTCGCGGGCAGGACAGCGAAGCGTTCGGTTGGGGCGTACCTACGGCTATTGTGGCGGATGGTGAGTAACCTCAATTGCTCGTCGGCAACACGCCAGCCCAGCGGCCCTTGACAATTCAATAACTCTGGACTCACAATTCGACCCCGACAATTTGGAGTCGATTATATGGACGGTCACGACCACCAAGGAGACAACTTCCGGGCTCCGTTGAAGTCTGTACCACGCCATCATCGGCGCGCTGGCCCTGGCTAGTCACCGGGGAGTAATTCCTCGGCTCCGTTGAAGTCCTGCGTTTGGCGAAAACGGCCGAGCCATGTTCGGGTCACCGGGAAATGGTCCCGGCTCCGTTGAAGCCACGTCACTCCCGGCTACTTGGCGTTTGCGTTTCCCGTCACCGAGAAGGCAACTCCTCGGCTCCGTTGTAGCGACCGACCGACGAGTGTGCAGCCTGACAGTCATTTCTTGTCACCGAGAAGGTAACTTCTCGGCTCTGTTGAAGCATGGCTGGGCACCCCCGCGCGCATGACGTGGCGATCGTCGTCACTGGGAAGGTAACTTCCCGGCTCCGTTGAAGCGGCATCAGCAGCCCATAGACGCCCTCGAACTGTGGGATCACCGGAGATGATAATCCCCGGCTCCGTTGAAGCACTGTCGAGCAGTTCGGCGCGATGGTCGCCACCGCCACGCCACCAAGGAGATCACTCCTTGGCTCCGTTGAAGAAGCTGGATGGGCCATGAGATCCCAGCTGGCCTCGGGACTACCGGGGAGATGAGCTCCCCGGCTCTGTTAAGCCCTACCCCTCGATAGCCGCGTAAACCTCGTCGAGCAGCTTGGCGCGGTCGGCGACCTCGTAGTTCTCCGCCAGATAGCGGTCGGTCGCCTCGCGCGAGTCGCCGTTCAAGGCCATGTTCAAGGCGACCAGGCGCGCTCCGTCGAGGTCGCCGTTCTCGGTCGCCGGCTGCTTCGGCCGGGAGGCCGGCGCCGGTTGGATCGGGGGCGCCGGCGGCGATGATGGTGACTGTGCCGGCACGGGCTCGGCCACCGCTACCGGAGATGGAGGCGTGTCCGGCAGCGGCGATGCCGTCTCGAACGGTGCGGACGCCTGCTCGGCGACCTCCACCACCGTGTCGGACGCACCACCCGACGCCGCGCCGTACAGCTCTCCCATGTTCGTCTCCACGGCGGTGAGGTCGCTCGCGAGCCGCGTCGCTCCCCCGCGCAGATTGTCCACGAGCGCGCCCGTCTCGCCGTCCAGCGACTCGACGCGCGCGAGCAGCGTCGCGGTCGCGCGGCCCACGTTCGCGACGTGCGCCTGGGCCTTTGCGATCGCGTCCGCGCGCGTCTTCTCAGCATCACCGGCGGCCTTCGCGCGCGTATTCTCGGCGTTCGCGTTCGCGTCGCTCTCGATCTCCGCCGCCGCGACCTCGGCGGCCGCGACGATCGCCTGCACCTGGGTGCCGGCGCTCGCCGCCAGCGAGTCCGCTCCGCGCCCGGCGAGAGCGCGCTGCAGCTCCTCCACCGCGCTGGCCAGCGCCCGCAGATGCGCATCCACGGCCGCCGGATCGTACCCGCGCCGCCCGATCGGAAAGTCGCGCTTCTCGATGCTCTGTCTATCCAGCTCCACTTCGTCCGAAGCCTAGCGGACGCCCCGGCCGGTGCTCACCGCTTCCCCACTCGCCGTCCGCCGGCCCATCCGGCGCGTGAAGCTCCGCTCGCGGCGTGGCCGTTCAAACCCTCCCAACCATGCCGACAGCTGCGGTGAGCGGCTTGGCCGGCGTCTCTACGCAGACGCGGGCTGTGGCTCACCCAGCAAAGCCCGCCGCCTTACACGACCTCGCCAGCGGGCTCCTCCGCCGCAGCGCCTTCGTTCGCCTGAATCCCGCGCAGGTCGCGCCGCAGCTCGCGCAGCTCGTCGCGCAGCTGGGCGGCGTACTCGAAGCGCAGGTCCTCCGCCGCGACGCTCATCTCCTCCTCGAGCTCGACGACCATCCGCTCCAGCTCGTGCGTCGGCATTTCCTTCGTCTGCGCCCGGCGCTCCGCGGCCCTGCGGCGGCTGCCGCGGGGGATCTTCGAGTCGGCCTGCAGGAACTCGGCGATGTCGGAGATCCCCTTCACGATCGTCGCGGCGGTGATCCCGTGCCGCTCGTTGTAGGCGAGCTGGATCTCGCGGCGGCGGTCGGTCTCGGAGATCGCCGCTTTCATCGCCCTCGTCTCCTTGTCGGCGTACATCAGCACGGTTCCCTCGACGTTGCGCGCCGCCCGGCCGATCGTCTGGATCAGCGAGGTCTCCCCACGCAGGAAGCCCTCCTTGTCGGCGTCCAGGATCGCCACCAGCGAGACCTCCGGCAGGTCCAGGCCCTCGCGCAGCAGGTTCACTCCGACGAGCACGTCGTACTCCCCCAGGCGCAGGTCGCGGATGATCTGGATGCGCTCCAGCGTGTCGATCTCCGAGTGCAGATACCGCGTCTTGAAGCCCATCTCCAGCAGGTACTGCGACAGGTCCTCGCTCATCTTCTTCGTCAGCGTCGTCACCAGCACGCGCTCGTCGCGCTCCACCCGGCGGCGCACCTCGTTCATCAGGTCGTCGATCTGGTTCTTGGTCTCGCGCACCTCCACCAGCGGGTCCACGATCCCCGTCGGGCGCACGATCTGCTCGACCACCCGCCCCGAGCGCGTGCGCTCGTACTCGCCCGGCGTCGCCGACACGAACATCAGCTGCGGTGTGATCGACAGGAACTCTGCGAACGTCTGCGGGCGGTTGTCCAGCGCGCTCGGCAGCCTGAACCCGTACTCCACGAGCGTCTGCTTGCGCGATCTGTCCCCCTCGAACATCCCCCCGATCTGCGGCACCGTCTGGTGGGACTCGTCGATGAAGCACACGAAATCCTTCGGGAAGTAGTCGATCAGGCAGTACGGCCGCTCGCCCGATTTGCGCCCGTCGAGGATCCGCGAGTAGTTCTCGATCCCCGAGCAGAACCCCATCTCGCGCAGCATCTCCATGTCGTACTGCGTGCGCTGGCGCAGCCTGTGCGACTCCAGCGGCTTGCCTGCGGACTCCAGCTGCTCACAGCGCTCGTTCAGCTCGCGCCCGATCTCCGCCACCGCCGCTTCGATCGTGCCCTCCCTGACGTTGTAGTGCGTCGCCGGCCAGATCGCCACGTGCTCGAGGTCGTCCTCGATCAGCTCGCCCGTCAGCGGGTCGAACTGCTGCAAGCGCTCGATCTCATCGCCGAACATGCTCGCCCGAAACGCCGCCGTCTCCGCGTACGCCGGCCACACCTCCAGCGTCTCCCCCTTCACCCGGAACGTCCCCCGCGCGAGCACCGTGTCGTTGCGCGTGTACTGGATCGACACCAATTTGCGCAGCAGCCCATCGCGGTCGATCGTCTCCCCCCGCTTGAGGATCTGCATGTTCATCTCATACACCTCCGGCGAGCCCAACCCGTAGATGCACGACACCGACGCCACCACGATCACATCCCGGCGCGCGAACACCGCCGCCGTCGCCGCGTGGCGCAGCCGATCGACCTCCTGGTTGATCGCCGAGTCCTTCTCGATGTACAGGTCCCGGCTCGGCACGTACGCCTCGGGCTGGTAGTAGTCGTAGTACGACACGAAGTACTCGACCGCATTGTCGGGAAAGAACGTCCGGAACTCGTTGCACAGCTGCGCCGCCAGCGTCTTGTTGTGCGCGATCACGAGCGTCGGGCGCTGCACCGCCTCGATCGTCGCCGCCATCGTCATCGTCTTGCCCGTGCCCGTCGCCCCGAGCAGGGTCTGAAAACGCTCGCCCGCGTTCACGCCTTCGGCGAGGGACGCGATCGCCTGCGGCTGATCGGCGGTCGGCGTGAACGCGCTGTCTAGCTTGAAGTCAGGCATGGACCGAGCCCTTTACGTTAGCGGCGTCTCAGCCCGTGCTGGTAGGCGGAGGGATGTCGAGTTCCTTGCAGATCCCGCGCACGGTGCCCGGCTTGATCTCGCGGTGCCGTGGCACTGCGGCGATCTGTTCGGTGTCTGCTCCGCCGATCGTCCAGACGCTATGGCGGGCACCCTCACGCAAAAGCTCCGCGCCCTGGGAGCGCAGGTGACGCTCCAGCTCGCGGCGCTTCACGCGGCGATCGTCAGCTCAAGCGAGTCGCTATCCACGGGCTGCTGGGATGGAAAGTCGGCGCGAGCTGCGAGCAGCTCTTTGAGCGCGTCGATCACGTTCTCGCGCGCTTGGGCGCGTGTCTCGCCCTGGCTGATGGCACCGCGAACCTCTGGGATGCGGGCGAGCGTCCAGCCATCGCCAGCGTCTTCGTAGACGATCGTCAATCGTAGTAGCTCGTTTCTCATACGAGCATTCTAGTCGAGCTTCTCAGCCAATCCCGAGCTGACGCGCATACAACGCCCGGTATTCCCGCTGGGCCCGCAGCACCCGTTGCACGTACGCGCGCGTCTCCCCGAATGGGATTTCGCTCACCGCCAGGCGCTTGCCTTCGGCGTGCGCCCGCGCCACCCAGCGATCGACGTTCGCCAGGCCCGCGTTGTATGCCGCGACCGCGAGCATCTCATCGCCGGAGTAGTGGTCGAGCAGGTAGCGCAGGTAGTAGCTCCCGTAGGCCACGTTCACGCTCGGCGTGGCCAGATCGCTGGTCTGGAAGCGGTACCCGCCCGACAGTTTGGCGAGAAATTCGGCGGTCGCCGGCTCGATCTGCATCAATCCTTTCGCGCCCGCCGGCGAGGTGCGGGGATCGAACTTCGTCTCGGCGTAGATGACGGCGGCGATCAGCGCCGGGTCCAGGCGCTTGGCGGTGGCCTGTTCGCGGATCACCTGTTCGTTGGAGAGCGGCAGCGCGAGCCGGCGCACGGTGTGGTCGAGGCTCGAGCCGAATGCGATCGCGAGCGCGCCGAGCGCGATCGCGACGACGAGCACTGTGCCCGGGCCGCGCAACCCCCGCCGGCGCCCTCCCCCGCCGGTGCGCCTGCCGCGCGAGCGGCCGCCTGCGCGGTGGACGGTGCGCGGGGGCGCGCTGCGCGAAGCCGGCGGCGTGGGCGTCGGGCTCATCCCCCAAGGGTGTCAAGCACGGCCGACAGCTGTGCCGCCAGCTCCCGCTCGCTGCCGTCGTTGCGGATCGCGAACGTAGCCCGCCGCGCCTTCTCCTCCTGCGGGAGCTGTCGCTCGGTGCGGGCGTCTTCGAGCACGTGCCCGCGGCTCGCGGCGCGCTCGCGCCTGGTCTGCTCGTCGGCGACGATCGCCACCGTGGCGTCGTAGACCCCCTCCATCTCGGCCTCGAACAGCAACGGCACCTCGACCACCGCCGCGCGCGGCGCCGGGCGCCGCGCGCGGACCTCCGCGAGCCACTCCGCGACGCGCTCGCCGACCAGCGGCCACAGCACCCCCTCCAGCCAGTCTCGATCCTCCGCGTCGGCGAACACGCGCTCGGCCACCGCCGCGCGATCGACCGCGCCGCCGGGCGCGAGCACATCCTCGCCCCAGCGCTCCGCGATCGCGTCGCGCAGGCGACGATCGCCCTCATACAGCTCGTGCACGACCGCGTCGGTGGACAGCACCGCCGCGCCCAGGCGCTCGAGCTCCGCCAGAGCCGTCGACTTGCCGGCGCCCATGCCGCCCGTCAACCCGACGAACGGCACACCCCCCGACGTCATCCGCCCTACGCCGCCCGATCCTCGAGGCGAGCTTCAGTCCTGCGCCGGCTCGCCGGCGGGCTCCAGCTCCGCCTCGGCGCCGCCGTCTGCGGCGGAAGCCTCCGGCTCAGCTGCGACCTCGGGCTCAGCCGCGGCCTCCGAGGCCTCCGCGACTGGAGTCTCCTCGGCTCCCGCGGCCTCGGCGGCGATCTCGCCGTCCGCGGCGGCCAACGTCGAAGCCTCGACCTCGTCCTCCTCATCGGCCTCCTCGGCTCCCGCGATCTCGGCCGCGGGAGCGTCGGGACGGGAGACGGGCAGGATCTGATCCTCCACGCGCTTGGCCGACAGCGACAGGCGCCGGCGCTCGGAGTCGATCTCGAGGATCTTCACGCGGATCTCATCGCCCGGATGGACGATCTCGCGCGGGCTTTCGACGTGATGGCCGGCCAGCTCGGAGATATGCACGAGCCCCTCGACCCCGTCGAGGATCTCGACGAACGCGCCGAACGTGACGACCTTCGTGACCTTGCCCGCGAGCTCGTCGTTGACGTTGTAGGTGTCGACGATCCGCTGCCACGGATCCTCCTGGGTCTGCTTGAGCCCCAGCGAGATGCGCTGGCGGTCGCGGTCGATGTCGAGCACCTTCACCTGGACGGTGTCGCCGATGTTGAGGATCTCGCTCGGGTGGTTGACGTGCGACCACGACAGCTCGGAGATGTGGATCAGGCCGTCGATCCCGTCGAGGTCGACGAACGCGCCAAAGTCCACGATGTTCGAGATCTGTCCCTCCACGACCAGCCCAGGCTGCAAGCGGTCGAGGATCTGCTGGCGCACCTCCTTGCGCTCCTCCTCCAGCACCGCGCGGCGCGAGAGCACGACGTTGTTGCGCGAGCGGTTGAGCTCGATCACCTTCGTCTCTATCTTCGTGCCGAGATACTCGTCGAGGTTGGGCACACGCCGGATGTCCACGAGCGACGCCGGCAAGAAGCCACGCACGCCGAGGTCGATGATCAACCCGCCCTTGACGACCTCGATGACCGAGCCCTCGACGGGCTCGCCGGACTCCGCGGCGGTTTCGATGCGCCGCCACGCTTTCTCGAAGCGGGCGCGCTTCTTGGACATGATCAGACGCCCGTCCTGATCCTCCTTGGTCATGACGATCGCATCGACCTCCTCGCCCTGATGCACCTCGTCGTGCGGATCGACCGACTTGCGGATCGACAGCTCGTTGGCCGGGATGACGCCCTCGGACTTGTAGCCGATGTCGACCAGCACCTCGTCCTTGTCGATGCGCACGACGTGGCCGGTGACGACCTCGCCCTCCTCGATGTCCCGGAACGTGGCGTCGTAGTTGGGGACGATCTGCCCGTCGACCTCGAGCAGCAGTCCGTTGGACCCCGCGACCACGTGGGCCTCCGGGTTCTCTATGAGGGTTTGCACGGTTCGAAGCCTAGCGCAGGGGCGACATTTTCATCCGGCCGAAAGCACTCTTCGCGGGACTGCCGCATGAAAAGTCCCGCCTGCCTGGCCGATTCGCGACGTATACCATCGGTGAATGCCGACACGTGCGACGAAGCGCGGCGCAGCGCGCACGGCGCTGAGGACGCGCGAGGACTGCGACGTGCTCGTGTGCGGAGCCTCGTTCGCCGGACTGGCGGTGGCCCGCGAGCTTCAGGGCTCGGGCATGCGCGTGCTGATGCTCGACCGCTATGAGCTCGGCGAGCGCCAGACCTCGGCGTGCGCGATGCCGACGCTGTGGCTGGGAGCGATGGAGCTGATGGGCTCGCTGCGCCAGACGTTCGAGGAGCTGGTCGTGCACACGCGCTCGCGCACGTCGCGCTGGCGGCTGCCCTGGTCGTTCTCCACGTTCGACTACCGCGAGCTGTGCGCGCTGCTCTCCGAGCAGGCGGACGCGACGGAGACGGAGTTCGAGACCGCGACGGTGACAGGGCGCGAGGGGCTCACCGTCCACACCGACCGCGGCTCGCTGCGCGCGCCGCTCGTCGTCGACGCGCTGGGCTGGCGGCGGGTGCTGTCGAACGCGACCCCGATCCAGCCGCCGAACGCCCGCCTTTCTCGCGGCCTGGAGGTCCACCCGGCGGGCGCGGGCGAGGAGCTCGAGTTGTGGATCGACCACCGCTACGTGCGCTCCGGGTATGCGTGGAGCTTTCCCGCGCGCGATGAGCTGCGGATCGGCGCGGGCTCGTTCTGGCCGACCTATCGCGTCAAGGAGCCGACGGTCAGGCTGGCGGGCGAGCTGGGCGTGGCGCCGGAGGGCTATCAGGGCAACTGGATTCCCCACCAGCTGCGGCCGGCCGTGGAGGACGGGGTGTTCTTCGCGGGCGACTCGGCCGGGCACTGTCTCCCACTCACCGCCGAGGGCATCCGCACCGCGCTCTACTTCGGCCTGGCGTGCGCGCGCGAGCTGCGCGCGGTGCACGAAGGGCGGATCACGCGCGAGCAGGCGCTCGCGCGCTACGGCGCGTTCTCGGACGCGCACGCGCGCAAATACGCCTGGCTTTTGCGCGTGCAGCGCGCGGTCGGCCAGCTCACACCCACTCCGCTTCCGCGGCTGCTCGCGCAGAGCCTCGAGTCGCGCCGCTTCGTCGCCTGGGCGTTCGAGCGCTACCTGGCGATCGCCCCGCCCTCGTTCGTAAACTCCGGTCCGCGCGCCGTTTCGCACTCGCGGCCGGTCGCGGTCGCCGCGACGTGACTACTCGCCGCCGCTCCAGCCGCCGGGCGTGATCTCCAGGTAGCACATGTCGATCCGCAGGCGGTCGAACATCGACTCGAACAGCGCCCGCCCGAGGCCGTAACGGTGGACGAGCGCCTGCTCGGCCAGGCGCTCGCGCTCCTCGGCCACGACGCTCGCCGTCGCCTCCAGCGGCGCTCCAAGCGGCTTGCCGCGCACGGTGCAGGGAGCGATCAGCACGCGCGGGTCGTTGCGCAGGCGCTTGATCTTGCCGGCGGTGCGCTCGCTGCGCACGTAGAAGCGCCCATCCGCCTGCGCCGCCCAGACGGGCGTGGAGACGGCGACGCCGCTGCGGCGGAAGGTGGTCAGCAGCGTGCGCTTGTGAGCGGCGATCTCCTGCGCTGTGCCGATCCGGGGCGCCTCGGCTATGGTGCGGGCGCCCGCCGGCGCGGTGCGAGCGGCCAGGCGCGCGCCGAACAACGCTCCCGGTGGACGCCGCCCGGGGACGGGATGCACACCCGGGCGCGCTGTGGCGGCGGGTGCGGCGGTGCCCGAATCTTGCGCTTCGCCGGTCACGTTGGGAGGACCACCGTGGGGTACAGTAGTCGTGGCTCACACGTACGTCAATGCGACCTTGGGAGGCACGACGATGACACGTATCCAGGGCGCGCCGGCCGGGTGGAGGAGGCCGCTGCTGGCGCTCGTCTACTGGATGTCACGGCGACACATGCGCGCGATCGCCGAGAACCAGACCGATCGCGCGATCGAGCCGGTGGAAGTCTATGGCCATCTTCCGCGCGTGCTCATCGGCTACGGGATGTTCGTGGACGCCGCCGAGAAGCAGAACGGCGTGGACCGGCGCCTGAAGGGGCTGGCGGTGGTGAAGGCGGCCACGCTGACCCACTGTGAGTACTGCATCGACATCGCCTCCTCGGCGGCGCGCAGGTCGGGTCTGCGCGATGCGCAGCTCCTGGCGCTCCCTCGCTATCGCGACAGCGATCAGTTCAGCGAGCTGGAGAAGCTCGTGCTCGACTACGCAGTCGGCGTAAGCCGCACCCCGGTGGATGTCTCCGACGAGCTGTTCTCGGCGCTGCGCGAGCACTTCGACGAGCGCCAGCTCGTGGAGCTGACGAGCGCGATCGCCATCGAGAACCTGCACGCGCGCTTCAACGCCGCGCTCGGCATCGGCGCCGCGGGGTTCGCCGAGGGGATGGTCTGCGCGGTGCCCGAGCCGCCCCGCGCGTCCGAGCCGGCTCTGGCTCCCTGATCGGCGCGAGCTGAGCGGCGAACGCCGGCGGCGCGGGTTGCAACGGGGCGCGCCGCACAGGTGCAGCGAGCGCGGTCGTGGGTGGAACAGCTCGCGCGGACAGGCGCAGGAGATCGAGCGAATCCTTTCCGGCGCGACGTGCGTCTTATGTGCGTAGGACTGGCAGCGACCGCCGTTCCAGCGGCCGCTGTTCCACGCGTACGCCGCTGTTCCACGCGCACGTCAACACGACCTTGGGAGGCACGATGATGAAACGTATCCAGGGTGCGCCCGCCGGATGGCGCAAGCCCCACCTGGCGCTCGTCTACCGGATGGCGCGGCGGCGGCTGCGCAAGCTCGCCGAGAACCAGACCGACCGCGCGATCGAGCCGCTGGAAGTCTACGGCCATATTCCGCGCCTGCTCTTCGGCTTCGGGATGTTCGTAGACGTCTCGGAGAAACAGAGCCACGTGGACCGGCGCCTCAAGCGGCTGGCGGCGGTGAAGACGGCCACGTTGGTCCACTGCGAGCACTGCATCGACGTCGGATCCTCGATGGCGCGCCGGTCCGGACTGCGCGACGAGCAACTCCTGGCGCTCCCGCGCTACCGCGCCAGCGATCAGTTCAGCGACCTGGAGAAGCTCGTGCTGGACTATGCCGTGGCGATGACGCGCACGCCGGTGGAGGTCTCGGACGAGCTGTTCGCGGCGCTGCGCGAGCACTTCGAGGACCGTCAGCTCGTGGAGCTCACGAGCGCGATCGCCATCCAGAACCTGGTCGCGCGCTTCAACGTGCCGTTCGGCATCGGCGCCGCCGGCTTCACCGAGGGGATGGTCTGCGCGGTGCCCGAGCCCGTCGAGTCCTCTGAGCAGAACTCCTCGCCACAGGCCGCCCAAGCGCGCGAGCCGTCCCTGCCGGACGAACCGGCCCCGGATCGCGCCGCCGCTCCCAGCGCGAGCTGATCGACGAGCGGCTCACCGCCGCACCACGAGCACCACGCCGACGATCAGCAGCACGAGCCCGAGGATGCGCGGCGCGTCGAGATGCTGCTTGGGAATGCCGAGCAGCCCGAAGCGATCGACGAGCGCCGCGATCGCGAGTTGACCGGTGACGACGATCGCCGTCAGGCCGCTGAGACCGAGGGTGCGGACGGTGAGCAGCGCGACGGTGACATAGAACGCGCCCAGCAGGCCGCCGATCAGCGCCCACCACGGCGCCCTGGTCGCGTTGCCGATCCCGGAGAGGCCGCCGGAGGAGAGCGAGGCGACGAGGACCAGCGCGAGCGTGCCGAGCAGGAACGAGACGGTCGCCGCCTGCAACGCGCCGATCTGGCGCCCGAGGCGCGCGTTGACGGGCGCCTGCAGGCCGACGAAGCAACCCGCGGCGACCGCGAGCAGGACGGCCACCGTGCGGCTCACGCGGCGCGCCCCGTCCCGCCGGCGACCGGCGATCCGCACCTGCCGGCACGACGGATCGGGCCGGGCGACGAGCTCACTACTTCGCCTCCAGCCAGTTCCGGCCGACGCCGATGTCCACAGCCATCGCCGGCTCGAGCTCCCACACGCCGCACATTTCGCGCCCGATCAGCTCGCGGGCGTCCTGCACCTCGGCGGCGGGGCCCTCGAACAGGAGCTCGTCGTGGATCGTGAGGATCAGGCGCGTGTCCAGGCCCTGCTCCGCGAGGGCCACGTGGCAGCGGACCATCGCGAGCTTGATGATGTCGGCCGCGGTGCCCTGGATGACGGTGTTGACGGCCAGGCGCTCGCCGAGCGTGCGCACCTGGTAGTTGCGCGCGCGCAGCTCGGGGATCTGGCGGCGACGCCCCCATAGCGTGGTGACATGACCGTCCTCCTTGGCCCGCTCGATCGTGTGCTCGATGAACGCCGCGACCTGGGGGAAGCGCTGCAGGTAGGCGTCGATGAACGCCTTGGCCTCCTCGCGCGGGATGTTCAGCCGGTCGGCGAGGCCATAGTCGGAGAGGCCGTAGACGATGCCGTAGTTGATCATCTTCGACTTCGAGCGCATCCCCGGGTCGATGTCCTGCGGCGCGACCTGAAAGACCTGCGAGGCGGTCGCGGTGTGCACGTCCTCGCCGCGCCGGAAGATCTCCTTCAGGGCTGAGTCGCCGGCGGCGTGGGCGAGCACGCGCAGCTCGATCTGGGAGTAGTCGGCTGAGATCAGCACACCGGGCGGATCGGCCTCGAAGCAACCGCGGATCTCGCGCCCCAGCTCGGTGCGGATGGGGACGTTCTGCATGTTCGGGTTGGTGCTCGACAACCGTCCGGTCTGGGCGACGGCCTGCAGGAACGTGGTGTGGATGCGCGAGCGCTCGTCGGCCTGCTCGGGGAGCACGTCCAGATAGGTCTTGATCAGCGTGGAGAGCTCGCGCCAGCGCTCGATCCGCGGGACGATCGCGTGCTCGGAGCGAATCGACTGCAGCACACGCGCGTCGGTGGAGTAGCCGGTCTTGCCGCGACGCTTGCGCGACAGGCCGAGCTTCTCGAACAGGATCTCGCCGAGCTGCGACGGGGAGGCGATCAGAAACTCGGTGTCGGCGAGCGCGAAAATTTCCTGTTCGAGCTCGAGTATCTCCTCGCGCACACGCCCGGTGATCTCCGCCAGGCGGTCGAGGTTCAGGCGCACTCCGATCAGCTCCATCGCGCGCAGCACCGGCACGAGCGGCAGCTCGATGTCCGCCATGATCCGATCGAGGCCGCGCTCGGAGATCTGCTCGCGCTGCCAGGAGGCGAGCGCGCCGAGCAGCGCCGCGTCGGCGGCCACGGGATCGTCGGCGTCGCACAGCAGGCCGCGCTCTTCGCAGAGCTCGGCGAAGGGATACCCGCGCCGCGCGGGCTCGAGCAGATAGGCGCCGAGCAGCGTGTCGTGGATGAGCAGGTCCGGCACGACGCGCAGCGCCTTGGCGTCGTGCGCGATCGCCGGCCGCCCGGCGCACGCGGCGACGATCTCCTCGGGCCCGGCGCAATCGCCGGCGAGCACGCCAACCGGACCGGGCTTTGCCGCGCCGGAGTCCGAGCCCGCGGGAGCGAGGGCAAAGCGCCAGGGAGAACCCTCGGCAAACAGGGCGCCCTCGGGCGCCTCGGTGGCGCGCACGACGACACACAGCGCCTCGCCCGTGCCGAACCCGGCGATGTCCGCAGGCGTACCGGCGGACACATGCGCGCGCAGCCTGACCTCGGCGGTGGCCGTCGCGGCCGCGGCGTCGGCGGCGAGCTCGTCCTCGCCGAGCGCCTCCTCCAGCCGGCGCAGCGGATCGCGCAGCTCCCACTGGCGGAAGACCTCGCGCAGGCGCGAGCGGTCGGGCTCGCGCGAGACCTCCGCGCCCAGGTCGATCCCCACCTCGAGATCGCGCTGGACGGTCGCCAGGCGCTTGGAGACACGGGCATTCTCGCCGTGGTCGAGCAGGTTCTGTTTGCGCTTTTTGCCGCCGATCTCGCGGATGTGCCCGAGCACGCCCTCGAGCGACCCGTAGGTCTGAATCAGCTCAGACGCGGTCTTGTCGCCGATGCCAGGGACGCCGGGGATGTTGTCGGAGGTGTCGCCCTTCAGACCGTAGAAGTCGGGGATCGACTCCGGCGGGATGCCGTAACGGTCGACCACCGCCTGATGGTCGTAGATCTTCGTGTCGGTGATCCCGCGCGAGGTCGCCATCACCTGGACGAGGCCGTCGGGATCGATCAGCTGAAACACATCGCGATCGCCGGTGACGATCATCACCGGCAGGCTCTCGGCGCGGGCACGCTCGGCGAGCGAGGCGATCACGTCGTCGGCCTCGTAACCGTCGAGGCGCACGTTGCGATAGCCGAACGCCTCGACGAGCGGTTCCATCGCCGGCCACTGCATCTTCAGCAAGTCCGGACGCGAGCGGCGCGTGGACTTGTAGTCGGCATACAGCTCGGTGCGCCCGGATGTGCCGGCGTCCCAGGCTACGACCGTCGACTGCACGCCGTACTCGGTGACGATCTTGACGAGCATCGAGGCGAACCCGAAGATCGCGTTCGTCGGCTCGCCGGTGGAAGTGGCGATCGACTCGGGCAGCGCATAGAACGCGCGGTAGACGAGGCTGGGCCCGTCGATCAGGAACAGACGCCGGTCGGGTCCGGCCTCTCCGTCCCCAGACGCTTGTGCGCTCGCTGTCGCCTTCGCCGCCATGCACCGCTCACTCTACGAGGACGCTCACATAAGATGCCGGGCCGCTGTCCATGAGGACCGCCGCGCAGTGCTAAGCCGCCGCCTGAGGCAGGCCGCAACTCAAACCAGGAGACCACTCCGTGACGAGCATCACCCCGAGCGCCCAGTACAGACTGAACGTGCGCGTCGAGATCGACGACAGCCCCGGCCTGCTCGGAGCGGTGACGAGCGCGATCGGGCAGGCGGGCGGCATCGTCGCGGCGGTGGACCCGGTGGAGATCGAGCACGGCCACAGCCTGCGCGACATCGTCGTCGACGCGGCCGGGCCCGAGCACTGGGATGCGATCGTCGCGGCGATCGAGGCGATCGCGGGCGCGCACGTGATCGACCGCATCGACCGCACGTTTCAGCTGCACATCGGCGGCAAGATCGAGCAGCACAACAAGCACCCGCTGAAGACGCGCGACGACCTGTCGATGGCCTACACCCCGGGCGTGGCGCGCGTGTGCCTGGCGATCGCGCAGGACGAGGACCGGGCGTTTCAGTACACGATCAAGCGCAACACGGTCGCGGTCGTCTCCGACGGCACCGCGGTATTGGGGCTCGGCGACATCGGCCCGCGGGCGGCGATGCCGGTGATGGAGGGCAAGTGCTGCCTGTTCAAGGAGTTCGCGGGCGTGGACGCGTTCCCGGTCTGCCTGGACACCAAGGACGCGGGCGAGATCGTGGACACCGTCAAGCGGATCGCGCCGGCGTTCGGGGGGATCAACCTGGAGGACATCTCCGCGCCGCGCTGCTTCGAGATCGAGGAGCGGCTGAAGGCCGAGCTGGACATCCCGATCTTCCACGACGACCAGCACGGCACGGCGGTCGTGGTGATGGCGGCGCTGCTGAACGCGGTCAAGCTGACGGGCAAGCGCATGGATGAGATGAGCGTGCTGATCATCGGCCTCGGCGCGGCGGGGATCGCGGTCACGAAGATCCTGCTGGAGGCGGGCGTGGGCCAGATCGTCGGCGCGGACTCGCGGGGGGCGCTGCACACCCGGCGCGAGGACTATCTGGACGGCACGATGAACGCCCAGAAGCGCTGGTTCGCGCAGGCGACCAACCCCGAGCGCCGCGATGGTGCGCCCGCGGACGTGATCGACGGCGCGGACCTCGTGATCGGGCTCTCAGGCGCGCGCGCGCTGCCCGCGCAGGCGCTGGCGCGCATGAACGACGACGCGATGGTGTTCGCGATGGCCAACCCGAACCCCGAGGTCGTGCCCGAGGAGGCGGCGCCGTACGTGCGCATCATGGCGACGGGCCGCTCGGACTATCCCAACCAGATCAACAACGTGCTGGCCTTCCCGGGCATCTTCCGGGGAGCGCTGGACGTGCGCGCGGGCACGATCACCGAGCAGATGAAGATGGCGGCGGCCCGCGCGATCGCGGAGATCGTGACCGAGGGGGAACTGCGCGAGGACTACATCATCCCGTCGGTCTTCAACCGCGACGTGGCACCCGCCGTGGCCGCGGCGGTCGCCAACGAGGCGCGCGCCAGCGGGACGGCCGCGGCGGCCGGCAACGAGGTCGGGTTCGCGCAGGGCGACACCCAGACGGGCACCCACCCGGTCGTGCCGGCGGGGGATGCCAGGCCCTAAGCTGGGTGTGAGATGACGGCGTGGATTGGTCGGAGACCCGTAAGCCAGTCCCCGCGCCAGCCCGGCCGGCGCCGGTCGGGCACACGCCGCAAAGCGGTGGGTCAGCTGTCGGCGTTGCGTGAGCGGCCCCTCGCCGAGAGGTTTCAGCGGGGTGAGCGGCTGTCATGAAGGTCGCCGTCACCGGGGCGAGCGGGCTGATCGGCCGTGCGCTGGTGGCGAAGCTCGTCGCGCGCGGGGGCGAGGTCACAGTGCTGACACGCGATCCGGGCCGGGCGCGGGCGCGATTGGGCGCCGAGGTGCGGGCGCTGCGCTGGGACCCGCTGTCAGGGCCGGCGCCTGCGCAGGCGCTGGACGGACGCGACGCGGTCGTGAACCTCGCGGGCGAGCCGATCGCGCAGCGCTGGAACGAGCGGGCCAAGGCCGCGATCCGCGACAGTCGCATCGTGGGGACGCGCAACCTCGTGGAGGGACTACGCGAGCTCGACCCCGGAGATCGTCCTACGGTCCTGGTCAGCTCGTCGGCGATCGGCTACTACGGAGCGCATGGCGCGGAGCCGATCGACGAGGAAGCGCCGGCGGGCGCGGGCTTCCTCGCGCAGGTGTGCGCCGCGTGGGAGGCCGAGGCGCGGGCGGTGGAGCAGTTGGAGATGCGTTCAGTGCGGGTGCGCACCGGAGTCGTGCTCGACCGCGCGGGCGGAGCGCTCGCGAAGATGCTGCCCCCGTTTCGCCTGGGCGTCGGCGGGCCGGTCGCGGGCGGCCGACAGTACGTGGCGTGGATCCATCGCGACGACCTCCTCGGAATCGTGCTGGCTGCGCTGGACGACGAGCGCTGGTCGGGCGCGGTCAACGCGACTGCGCCCGAGCCGGTGAGCAACCGCGCGTTCTCGCGGGCGCTCGGACACGCACTGCATCGCCCCGCGCTGCTGCCGGTGCCCGGGGCGGCGTTGCGGGCGCTGTATGGAGAGATGGCTGAGATCGTCACCACCGGTGTGCGCGCGATGCCCGCGAAGGCGCTGGTGCTGGGGTACGAGTTCGAGCATCCTCGTCTCCACGAGGCGCTGGCGACGGCGCTGGCGTGAGCGCTCAGCCGACGCCCAGCTCGCGCCAGAACACGGGCGCTCCGCCCACCACCCGGTCGACACCGTAGCTCGACAGGGTGGTTTCGCCGTCGGGTTCGATCGCGTAATGACCGATCACCGAGTCGTGGGGGCCGGCAGCGAACAGCGCGTCGATCACCGCCTGGCGGTTGTTGCCGCGTGCGCCGGCGTGAGCGATCGCCCGCAACGTCGCGCTCATCGCCGCATACCCGAACAGAGCGTACGCTTCGGGCTGCTGGTGAAACTGCCGGCGGTAGGCCGCCAGCACACGCTGCGCCGCAGCGGGGTAGCGACTCACCGGCAGTATCGGCGTGGTCAGCAGCGTCCTCGAGGCCGGCCCGGCGCCGATGGCGGTGGTGAACGTGGCGTTGATCATCGTGCTGGGTCCGAGCAGCCACAGGCGCGGATCGGCGCTGTGCAGCTGCTGCCACAGCGAGACGGTTTCCGGCGTGGTTCCCCCGGCGAAGAACACGGCCTGGGCGCCGGACGCGAGGATCCTGGAGACCTCTCCCTTGAAACCGGTCGTCGTTGTCGTGTCGAGGCCGTCGTGCGCGGCCACGGAGACGCCGGCGCGTTCTGCGTCGGCGGCGACCATCTGGGCGAGCGGCTGCTCGAACGGGTCACGGTCGTCGAGCACATACACCCTCCCCACCCCCAGCTCGCGCAGCAGCCGCACCTGCGCGCGGGCCTGCGCCGGGTCACCGGGCTGCAGGCGCGCAAAGCTGCGCCTGCCGGTCGGGTAGAACCGTTCGGGCTCGTCCTGGCCGGCGTACGCCGAGGAGGTCAGGCCCGCGTAGGGGCTTGAGGGGCTGACCTGGAGGATGCCGGCGGCGTTGATCAACGGCAGCGAGATCGCCGTCGCCGCCGAGTTGTAATCGCCGAGGTAGGCGATCGTGCTGGGGTCGTTGGCGGCCGTCTTGGCGTTGCTCGCGGTTACGCCCGGATCCCACCGACCGCTCGTCGGGTTGGAGTCGTCCAGCGAGTCGTAGCTGATCTTGAACGCTCCGATGCGCCCGCCCCAGTCGTGCAGCGCGAGCTTCTCGCCGTCGACGATCTGCCCGGAGTTCGCCCCGGACGGCCCCTGCAGCGGCAGGCTGGAGTAGACGGTGAGCTGGTTGCCCTGGCTGCTGACCGCCCCGGAGACGCTCCCACACCCCGACGCCACGGCCACGAGCACGACCGTGACGATCAGCGCGCTCGCCGCTTGGCAGAACCTGCGCGCCCGCACCAGCGGCTCAGCTACGGCGTCCGGGCAGATAGCCGGAGACGAGCTTCAGCGTGGCGCCGACGAGGATGATCGCGGTCGCGAGCATGAACGCGTCAAAGCCCTTGGCTCCGAGAGCCCAGAGCACAATCCAGACGACCAGGCCGGCGGTTGCGGTGAGGACCAGTCCCATCTTGCGCCATCCTACCTGAGGCGTGCGCGGACGGGCGGCGTTGCCCGGACGAGCGCGAGCCGCGGCGACGAGAGGCTCGGGCCGCGGGGCGATCAGCGCAGCGCGGCCGCGAGCTCGGCCGCGAGCGCCCCGACCGCGCCGGCCGGATCCTCGCGCGCGTCGCCGGCCGCGCGCACCAGCCGGGTGCCCACGATCACACCGTCGGCGCCGGCATCGGCCGCCATCCGCGCCTGTGCGGGCGTGGAGATCCCGAAGCCGAGCGCCACCGGGACCTCGGTGCTCGCCCGCGCCCGGGTTAGAACCTCCTCAAAGCGCTCCGACAGCGATGACGGCGCGGCACGCTCCCCGGTCGTGCCGACTACCGAGACCGTGTACAGGAACCCGCGCGCCTGCTCGCCGATCCTCGCCATCCGCTCGGGCGTGGTCGTGGGCGCGACGAGCGGCACGAGCGCCAGCCCCTGGGAGTCGCACGCCGCCCGGATCTCGACCGACTCCTCCAGCGGCAGGTCCGGCACGATCAGCCCGCACACGCCCGTCTGGGCCAGCCGCGCGACGAACGCCTCGGCGCCGGGCGCGAACACCATGTTGGCGTAACACATCAGCACGACCGGCACACTCGACGCCAGTCCGCGCGCGAGCTCGAGCACCCCTGCGACGTTCGCCCCCGCCGCGAGCGCCCGCGTGCCCGCCGCGTGGATCACGGGACCGTCAGCGAGCGGGTCGGAATAGGGCATGCCCAGCTCCAGCAGGTCCGCTCCCGCACGCACGCAGGCTTCACCGATTCGCAAGGAGTCCGGGAGCGTCGGATAGCCGCCCATCAGGTAGGGCATCAGGGCGGCTCGCCCCGACGCGTTCGCAAACGCCGCGGCGATGCGCTCCGTCCCGGTCTGCCCCGGCGCCACGGTGCTCATCGTGCGGCGGCCATTGTGCGCCTCCGCGGCGGCGCAGGTGCGGTGACCGGCTTCGCTGCGGTTGTAGGAGGGTGTGCGCGAACGTGTCTCCCCGCCAAACCCTCACTCATCGCCCAGCACCTCCGCGAGGTCCTTATCCCCGCGCCCGGACAGGCACACGAGGTCGAGCTCGCCGTCGGTCTGCGCGAGCGTCCAGGCCAGCGCGTGCGCGGTCTCGAGCGCCGGGACGATCCCCTCCAGCCGCGACACCTCCCTGAACGCCGCGAGCGCCTGCGCGTCGGTCACCGCGACGTAACGCGCCCTGCCGCTGTCGCGCAGCTGGGCGTGCTGGGGCCCGGCGCCGGGATAGTCAAGGCCGGCGGAGATCGAGTGCGCCTGCACGATCTGGCCCTCCTCGTCCTGCATCACCGCGGACAGCGCTCCGTGCAGCACGCCCGCGCGCCCGCCGACCGTCAGCGGCGCTCCGTGCCTGGGCGTGTCGATGCCCTCCCCTCCGGCCTCCACGCCGATCAGCCGCACGCCCTCGTCTCTCAGGAACGCGTGAAACGTGCCGATCGCGTTCGAGCCTCCCCCCACGCACGCGATCACGCGCTCGGGCAGCCTTCCCTCATGCGCGAGGATCTGCGCTCGCGCCTCGGCGCCGATCACGCTCTGCAGGTCGGAGACCAGTGCCGGATACGGCGCCGGCCCGACCGCGGAGCCGATCACGTAATGGGTGTGCCCCACGTTTTCCACCCAGTCGCGTATCGCAGCCGACGTCGCCTCCTTGAGCGTGCATGCGCCCGCGTCGACGGGCACGACGGTCGCGCCCAGCAGGCGCATGCGCTGCACGTTCGGATACTGGCGGCGCGTGTCCTCGGTGCCCATGTAGACGACGCACTCGAGATCCAGCAGCGCGCACACCGTCGCGGTCGCCACCCCGTGCTGACCGGCGCCCGTCTCGGCGATGATCCGCCGCTTGCCCATCCGCTTGGCCAGCAGCGCCTGACCGAGCGCGTTGTTGAGCTTGTGCGAGCCGGTGTGGTTGAGGTCCTCGCGCTTGAGATACACGTCGCGGCCGACGTGCGCCGACAGCCTGCGCGCGCGATACAGCGGCGTGGGGCGCCCGCCGAAGTCGCGCAGCAGCCCCTCCAGCTCGCTGCGATAGGACGGGTCATCGCGCGCCTGCGCCCACGCCCGCTCCAGCTCTGCCAGCGCCGGCATCAGCGTCTCGGGGACATACTGGCCGCCGTAGCGACCGAACCGGTGCTCGATCGTGGTCGCGGTCGCGCTCACGCCGGAACCGCCGCCGCGCTCGCATGCACGGCCGCGAAGAACGCGCGCAGCTTCGGCTCGTCCTTGTGCCCGGGCGCACGCTCGGTGCCGCTGGCCGTGTCCACCGCGTACGGGCGCACGCGTTCGGCGGCTTGCGCGACGTTGCCCTGATGCAGCCCTCCGCTGAGGATCAGCGGCGTGGCCGAGCTACGCCGCTCCGTCAGCAGCGACCAGTCGAACGTCTCCCCCGTCCCGCCCCGCAGGTTCTGTCTCGCCGGCGCCGAGGCGCGCGCGTCGGCGAGATGAAAGTCGACGTGATAGCGCTCCAGCTCGCGGACATCCCCGGCGCCGGCCACCTGGATCGCCTTGATCACCCGCGCCCCGGTGCGCCGTCGCGCCTCCGCGCAGAACGACGGACCCTCGTCGCCGTGCAGTTGCAAGATCGTCAGGCCGAGCTCCTCGGTCAGCCGCGCGAGCTCGTCGAGCGGAGCGTCCACGAATACGCCGCACAGCTCCACGCGCCGGCGCAGAGCGGTGGTTATCCGCAGCGCCTGCTCTGTCGAGCAGCGGCGGGGGCTGCCGCCGTAGAAGACCATCCCGATCGCCCATGCCCCGAGCTCGACCGCCAGTTCGGCGTCATCGAGATCGGTGATCCCGCAGATCTTCACCCGCGGCGGCGAGCCGACCGTGCGTTGGTGTGCCTCGGACATACCTCAAAGGTAGCGGGGCAGGCCGAAGCGGAGCTTGCGCGCGGCGGATCGCGCGTCTGTGAGCGACGGTCTCCTCTACCCTCCGGGCGTATTGGCGTTAGGCACCGAATTGGGCCTGGAGCCCAGCGTGGCGGACACCGTCTTGTGTTCGTAGCCGCCTTTGCCGTTGGCGCGCAGCAGCCCGACGCTGACGGTGTCACCCGGTTTCTTGGAGGCGACGTCGTTGGCGAGGTTTTCGGAGCTGGCCACCGCTTTGCCGTCGAACGAGACGATGATGTCCCCCCCGATCGCGACCGTGCCGTTTTCGGTGTTGCCGCTGGCTTTGCCGCCGCGAATCCCGGCTTTTTCGGCGGGCGTGCCGTGCTGGACGCTCTGCACGAGCGCGCCGCTGTTCACGGGCAGGTTCAGGGCCGACAGCGAGCCGTCGATCGTCAGCGAAGTCAGGCCCAGATAGGCGCCGCGCAACGTCCCGCCTTTCTCCAGCTGGGCAATCTCGGACTTGGCGGTGTCGATCGGCACGGCGAAGCCGATGCCGACGCTGCCGTTGCCGCTGCCGCCGGTCTCGATCTGCGAGTTGATGCCGATCACCTGGCCCTGAGCGTTGAGCAGGGGCCCGCCGGAGTTGCCTGGGTTGATCGGCGCGTCGGTCTGCAGGACGTTGTCGATCGCGAATCCGTTCGGCGCCGTGATCTGGCGTTGCAGCGCGGAGATCACGCCGGTCGTCAGCGTCCGTTCGAGGTCGAACGGATTGCCGATCGCGAGCACCGGGTCGCCCACCTGCGCCTTGCTGGAGTCGCCGAGCGTCAGCGGATGCAGCGTCAACCCATCGGTCGGGATGCGCAGCACCGCAAGATCGTTGGAGGGATCCTTGCCGACAACCTGAGCATCGACGTTCTGGCCCTTTTCGATGCTCACCTGGACCTTGACCGCATTCTCGACGACGTGGTAGTTGGTGAGGATCGTGCCATTGCCGTCGATCACGATCCCCGAGCCCGTCGCCTTGCCCTGACGCTGGGTTTCGCCGCCCCCGAACAGGTTGAACGGCGAAGATTCGCCCTGCTGCACGATCGTCGAGGTCACGAACACCACCCCGGGCGCGTCGCGCGTGTAGATCTGATGCGGCGTCAGCCCGGTGCTCACCTGCGAGGCGTTCGAGGGCTGCAGAGGCGCCGACTGGACCGTGGTGACCGTGTTGGTCGAGGAGCTGAGCCCGCCAAAGGCTGCGATCACGGCCGCTACGACGGCGCCACCGACGAGGGCCGCGACGAAGGGGATGGCGAAGGTGCGTCTCATGGCGATCGGTGAGTGTAGTGCTGGCGTGTCATCGTGGTCTCCTGGGACGGTGCCCAACTGGGTCATGGCACAGAATGATCCGCAGCTATGAAGGCCATCTAAAGCGAAACATCCGCTCAACTAAAACTTTTCGATGGGGCGCTCGACCCCGTCGGCGCGCCCGCGGGAACGGTCGTCCTCAGCGCCCGCAGCGCCTCCTCGGGCGCGGGCGCGCGCATCAGCGACTCCCCCACCAGCACCGCGGCCACGCCGGCCTCCCGCAGCCGCGCGAGCTGCGCGGCGTCTGTTATGCCCGACTCCGAGACGACCGTCACGCCCGGGGGGATCGCGCCCAGCAGCGCGAACGTGCGCTCCACGTCGACGCTGAAATCGCGCAGATCGCGATTGTTGATCCCGATCAGATCGGCTCCGGCGTCCAATGCCATGCGCAGCTCGACCGCATCGTGGATCTCCACCAGCACGTCCAGAGCGAGCTCGCGCGCGAGCTCGCGCAGCGCCCGCAGCTCCGAGGCGGTGAGCGCGGCGACGATCAGCAGCACCGCGTCGGCGCCGGCGAGGAGCGCCTCATACAGCTGGTAGGGATCGACGATGAAGTCCTTGCGCAGCACCGGCAGCCCGCAGGCCGCGCGAGCGGTGCGCAGATCCTCGAGCGAGCCGTCGAAGTTGGGGCCCTCGGTCAGCACCGACAGCGCGTCCGCGCCGCCGCGCTCGTACGCGCGCGCGATCTCCGTGAGGTCGGCGTCCGCGCGCAACATGCCCGCCGAGGGCGAGCGCCGCTTGAACTCCGCGATCACGCGGATCTCGGGGCGGCTGAGCGCGTCGCGCAGGCCACGCCGGCCGTCGCCGGCGAGGGCGAGGGCCCGATCGCGCAACTCCGCTTCCGGGCGCTCGCGCTTGCGCTGTTCGAGTTCGGCGCGCGTGCTCGCGAGGATGCCCTCGAGCACGCTCATATCGCGGCCGCCGCCTGCGCGGGCGCGTGCCGGGCGCTGGCCCGCACGAACCGCTCGAGCGCATCCGCGGCCGCTCCGCCCGTCAGCGCCCCGCGCGCCGCTGTGACGCCCTCGGCGATCGAGTCCGCGCCGCCGGCCGCGTAGATCGCCGCGCCCGCGTTGATCGCCGCGAGGTCGCTGCGAGGACCGGGCTCGCCGCGCAAGATCGATCGCGTCACCTCCGCATTCCGCTCGGGACTTCCGCCCGCGAGCAGCGCCGCATCTTCGCCCGCGCGGTCAGCCGGCTCGACCCCGACGTCGCGCGGCGTGAGCGTGTAGCGGGTGAGCTCCTCGCCATTGACCTCGATCACCGTGGTCGGCGCCGCGATCGAGATCTCGTCGAGGCCATCCTCGCTTGAGACGACCAGCGCGCGATCGACACCGAGCCGCGCCAGCGCGCCGGCGATCGTCGGCAGGAACGCCGGGTCGGATACGCCGATCAGCTGACGGCGCGCGCCCGCCGGGTTGGTGAGGGGGCCGAGGAAGTTGAAGATCGTGCGCACCTGAAGCTCGCGGCGGACGGGTATGACGAACCGCGTCGCCTGATGGTGGGCGGGGGCGAACATGAACCCGAAGCCGGTCTCGGCGATGCACGCCGCCACACCCTCGGGATCGAGGTCGATGCGCACGCCGAGCGCCTCCAGCAGGTCGGCCGAGCCCGAGCGGCTGGTGGCGGAGCGATTGCCGTGCTTGGCCACGGCGCAGCCGGCGCCCGCCGCGATCAGCGCGGCGGTGGTGGAGACGTTGAACGTGCCGCGACCGCCGCCCGTGCCGGCCGTGTCGAGCAGGTCGGAGCGATCGACCGGGACGCGCGCGGCCAGCTCGCGCATCGTGCGAGCCAGCCCGGTGAGCTCCTCGACCGTCTCGCCCTTCGTGCGCAGCGCGATCAGAAACCCGGCGATCTGCGTCTCGGAGGCCTCGCCGTGCATGATCTCGGCGAGCACCTCCGCGGTCTCCTCGGCGCTCAGGTCGCGCCGCTGGGCGAGCGCGTCGATCGCGCGGGTGAGGATCGCGTTGGGCATCAGCTCGCCTCGACCACCGGCGCCACGGACTCGCTCGACCCTGCGGGAGCCTCGAACGCGCCGGGGCTGCGCGACTGCGAGCCCGCGACGCCATGGCCGTCGAGGAAATTGGCCAGCAGCTCCCGGCCCTGTTCGGTGAGCACCGACTCGGGATGAAACTGCACGCCCTCGGCGGGCAGCTCGCGATGGCGCAGCCCCATCAGCACGCCTCCGCCGCGCGCGGACTCCTCCAGGCAGTCGGGCAGCTCGGGCGCGACAATGAGCGAGTGGTAGCGACCGACCGTCAGCGGACAGGGCAGGCCGGTGAAGATCGTGCGCCCGTCGTGCTCGATCGTCGTCGCCTTGCCGTGCACGGGCGGGTTCAGGGTGACTCGTCCGCCGAATGCCTGCGCCAGCGCCTGGTGTCCGAGGCACACTCCCAGCGTCGGCACCCCGGCCTCGGGCATCCGCCGGGCGACCTCCAGAGAGATGCCGGCCTCGTCGGGCGTGCAGGGCCCGGGCGAGATCACGCAGCGGGCGTACCCGTCCTCGAGCAGTTCGTCGACCGTGGCGCGATCGTTGCGCACCGCGCGCACGTCGGCGCCCAGCTCGCCGAGATACTGGACGAGGTTGTACGTGAACGAGTCGTAGTTGTCGATCACCAGGACGCGTACCGATCGGCTCGGCCGATCGGTAAGGGGCTTGGACGCGGCGAGCATCGGGGTCGCCGCCGCGAAGGACTCCTGCGCCCGCGTCATGGCCAATCCGGCTGTTCGCAGGCCAACTCGATCGCGCGCAGGATCGCGCGCGTCTTGTTCTCGGACTCGGCCAGCTCGTATGCGGGCTTGGCGTCGGCGACCGTGCCGCCGCCGGCCTGGATGTGCGCCACGCCGTCCTTGACGACGACCGTGCGGATGTGAATCGCGGTGTCGAGATCGCCCCCATACCCGAGGTAGCCGATCGCACCGCCATAGCCGCCGCGCTTGATCGGCTCGAGCTCGTCGATGATCTGCATCGCGCGCACCTTCGGAGCGCCCGAGAGCGTGCCGGCGGGCAGCACCGAGCGCAGCGCGTCCATCGCGCTCACCCCGTCGCGCAGGAGGCCGGTGACGGAGGAGACGATGTGCATCACGTGCGAGTAGGTCTCGACCGACATGAACGTCTCCACCTCGACGGTTCCCGGCTCGCACACGCGGCCGAGGTCGTTGCGGCCGAGATCGACGAGCATCACGTGCTCGGCGCGCTCCTTTTCGTCCTCCAGCAGCTCGCGCGCGATCTGCTCGTCCTCGGCGATGTTCGCCCCGCGCGGACGCGTGCCCGCGATCGGCCTGGTGCTCACGCGCGCGCGACCGTCGGGCTGCCCGGCCGAGCTGACCGTCAGCAGCGGCTCGGGACTCGCGCCCGCGACCTGGAAGTCGCCGAAGTCCAGGAAGTACATGTAGGGGCTTGGGTTCACCGCGCGCAGACCGCGGTAGATCGAGAACGCCTGCACGGGCGAGGGCGCCGACCAGCGCTGGGAGGGCACGACCTGGAAGGCGTCTCCGGCGTAGATGTACTCGATGATCCGCCGCACCATCGCTTCGAAGCGCTCGCCGGACATGTTCGAGCGAAACTCGGGCATCCTCCGCTCAGGGGCCGCCACAGGCCCGCCGTCGAGTGCGCGCGCGCCGTCGAGCGGGACGGGACCGGCGAGCGCGCAGCGGATCTCGCCGACGAGCGCGGTCGCGCGGGCGCGCGCGCGCTCGACGTCCGGCTCCGCCTCCAGGTCGGCATTGACGAGGATCGTGATCGTGTGCTTGAGGTGGTCGAACGCGACGAGCGCGTCGGAGAGCATCAGCGCCATGTCGGGCAGCCCGAGCGGATCGGGCCCGGGCTCGCCCAGCGGCTCCACGGTCCGCACGAGGTCATAGCCGAAGAAGCCCACCGCGCCGCCGGTGAACGGTGGGGCGTCGGGCATCGGCGCCTGGCGGTGGCGGGCGACGTGCTCGGCCGCCAGCGCATACGGGTCGCCGCCGTCGGTGAGCGACCAACGCAGGACCGAACGCGGGCGCACACCGATGAATGACCAGCGCCCCACGCGCTGACCCTGATCGGCTGACTCCAGCAGGAACGCCGGCTCGCCGGGCGCGAGCGCGCGCAGCTTCAGGAACGCCGAGACGGGCGTCTCGCAGTCGGCGATGAACGTCTCGCAGACGGGGATCAGGTTGTGGGTGGCGCTCTCAGCGACGGCGGCCATCGAGCACCCGCTCGGCGTCGGCGAGATCCCGTCCGCGACCGTGCACGAGCACGAGCAGGTGATAGAGCAGGTCGGCGGCCTCTGAGTCGACGCGCTCGTCGGACTCCTCTCGCGCGGCGCGGGTTACCTCCTCGGCCTCCTCGCGCACCTTTGCGCCGGCCAGCGCGGGATCGTCGAGCAGGGTGACGGTGTAGGAGCCGTCGGGACGCTCGCGTGCGCGGGCGCGCAGGGTCCGCTCCAGCGCGGGCAGGATCTCGTGGGGCGCGGCCGGATCCAGCTCGCCACGGTGAAAGCAGGTGCGCTCGCCGGTGTGGCAGGCGGGTCCGGCGGGCTCCACCAGCGCCAGCAGCGTGTCGCCGTCGCAGTCCAGCCGCAGCGCGCGGACCGCCTGGACGTTGCCGCTCCTTTCCCCCTTGTGCCACGCCCGCTCGCGCGAGCGGCTGTACAGGTGCAGCTCGCCCGTCGCGCGCGTGCGCTGCAGCGCCTCGGCGTTCATGTAGGCGAGCATCAGCACCTCGCCGGTGCGCCAGTCCTGTACGACGCACGGCACCAGGCCGCGGTCGTCGTAGACGAGGAGCTCGTCGATCGGCCTGGGTGGGGAGGCGTTCATGTGTGGGATTGTAGGTCCGATGACGACGACCGCATCAATCCTCGAGCGCAAGCTGGTGGTCATCGCCGGCAAGGGTGGCGTGGGCAAGACGACGATCGCCGCCGCGCTCGGACTGGCGGCGGCCGAGCGCGGCCTGCGCACGATCGTCGTCGAGCTGGGCGACCAGCGCCGGCTGGGAACGCTCCTGGCCGGCGCCTCGCCCGGGGACGGACGTCCGCCGCAACCGGCCGACGAGGGCGCCGAGACCGGGCTCGTCGAGAACCTGTGGAGCATCACGATCGACCCCGATCGCGCGCTGCTGGAGTGGCTGCAAGCGCTCGGTGGGCGCGTGCCCGGTCGCGTGCTCGCGGGCAGCGGGACGTTCCAATACTTCGCCGCGGCGGCGCCGGGCGCGAAGGAGCTGGTGAGCATGGTCAAAATCTGGGAGCTCACACTCAAGGAGCGCTGGCGCAGGCGCGCGGGGCGGTATGACCTGGTCGTGCTGGACGCGCCCGCGACCGGTCACGCGCTGGGGCTGCTGCACTCGCCGCGGACGTTCGGGGCGATCGCGCGGATGGGGCCGATATTCGGTCAGGCACAGCGGGTGCGAGAGCTGCTCGAGGACGAAGCCCAGACCGGCTATCTGGCCGTGACCCAGCCGACGGAGATGGCGATCGGGGAGACATTGGACCTGCGCGAGGGACTGCGCGCACAACTGGGCGTGGAGCTGGACGCGACGATCGTCAACGCGACCCTGCCCCACCGCTTCGAAAGGTCCGAGCTGGCGCGGATCGCGCGTCTGGACGGTGGCGGGGTGAAGCGCTCGGCGATGCTGGCCGCCCACACGGCGCACGAGCGAGCGCGCCTGCAACTCAACCAGATCGCACGCCTGCGCCGTCACGGCGTGGCGGTGCACACGGTGCCGTTCGTGTTCGCTCCGGCGCTCGACCTCGACGCGGTGCGGCGGATCGGCCGGCGGCTGGCGGAGCGGGTGTGAGCGGGTGTGAGCGGGGGCTACGCCGCGGCGACGCGATACCTGCGCGTCGCCGGGTCGCGTTCGATCAGCCCAACCGCGAGCAGGGTGGTGACGTAGCGGTGGGTGGTGCTCGTGTTCATGTCGAGCATGCGCGCGAGCTCGGCGATCCCCAGATAGCCGCCGTCCGCCGGAAAGCAGGACAGCACGAGCAGACCCGACAGCAGCGAACGCGACAGGCGCCTGTCCTCCATCTGCTCGGGGTAGCTCCAATCCTCGGAGTCGACCGCCAGCGTCCAGTCGGGATCGCGCAGCGCCGAGAGCAGGATCGACATCGTGCCGCCCTCGCCGGCGCCGCGCACGACCTGATCGACCTGCGACTTGGACAGCTCGATCATGACCTTGCCGGCGTCGGTCTCACCGTCTCTGCTGCGAGCCGGACGCCGGACGGGGCGTCCGGCTCGCTGCCACCGGCGAGGCGGCGCCACCCCCGATGCGCCCACGCCCGCCTCGACCCGCCGACCACGCTGCTTCCCTCTCTCGGCGGTCGCATCCCGGCTGTCGCTGTCATCCAGCATAAGGTTGTACGAGCATGTCGAAAATGCCACGCTATGCAAAGACTCCTCTGAATATTCAGTTCTGACTACCCAGTCAGGCTGAGCGTTGCGCGTAGACGATCCGCCACAGCCGCAGGATCGGCAGCAGCACCCGCGTTAGCGAGCCGCCCGCCTCGATAAACCTGTTTGTCGTCGCGCGCATCGTCGGCGTGCGTGCGCTGTCGCGTGAGAGATACATCGCGACCATGCAGGCCGCGATCACGGCATGCCGGTGACCGTTGTGCAAGCTCCTGGATTCCCGGGCGCCACGTTCGACCACCTCGCACACCCGTCGCGCCGCGACTGCGGGAGTCGGGTAGTGGGCGATGTAACTGTGGTCGCCGTTGACCTCGTCTTCGACCTGGTCAACGTAGCTGTCGAGCATCGTCGTCGCCAGTGCCAGCCACGGAAAATAGACTGCGCAGGCGCACTCGACCTCGTGCTCGGTACAGGCGGGTTCAGCCGCCAGCGCCAATAGCACATGTACGGTGAGCGATGCGCTCGCGGCGCCGCTCAGCTCAAACCAGCTTGCATCGTGCCGACGGTCAAACTCGCGTTCGGCCCACCGCCACAGCGAGGCGTCGCGACAGGCCGGATTGAGGTCGTGGTTCAGCGCGAGAACCTGGGCGCGCGTCGCTTCGCGAATAACCAACGCCCGTACGCGTGAGTACGACGGCAGCGAGCTGCAACCACGACGGCATTCCTCCACGAGCGCACGCAGATACCCGCCGTCCTCGCGCCACGGATGGTGTTGGTAGTAGTCGGAGATCGACGCACTCGGACTCGGATCCAGCGCCTCCACCAGAGCCAGGTGCAACTGACGACCGTTGGCCTGCCCCCGGTCGGCGCCGTGCTCGTTGACGCTGTCGAGAAAGTCCCAGATCATCTCGTACACCACGAGCAGGCGCAGCAGCTCCGGGTTACGGCGTCGGGGTAAGATCCAAAACAGCGCTGCGCCGTCGGTGTGACCGCGCTTGCGTTCGATGGAGGCTAACGCGTCTTCGCGAATCGGCGCGTCGGGAATCTCAAGCGCCCGCCGCCGCCAGCGCCGGATCTCTCGCGAGATCGCTGGCAACCCCCATACGAGCTGGCGCGTCGCGGCAGCGACGAGCGCCCGGGATTGTCCAGCTGAAAGCGGCAGCGAATCGGGGTCCTCTCCAGAAATCGGAACTCACCCGGAGACTAGAGAGCGACGCGGTCGGGATTGGGGAGGTTTGAGTAGGTTTTATATCAGCCTCGATTGCTGAGACAGTCCCGATCAATGGTCCTGCAAGCTGATCGCGGGACGCACGCGGGCCGCTATGTAGCCGGGCACTGCCACGATCGCGACCGCGACTGCCGTGACGAGCACAAAGCTTACGATCGCCACGAGCGCACCGACCGACCGAACGACCGGAAAGCCGCTGATCACCGTCAGCGCCCGACTCAGCAACAGCTGCCCGCCGATCCCGAACAGCGCGCCGATCGAACAACCAGCCCCGAGCAGCACGACGCTCTCCAGGAGCAGAGCCCGCCACAGCACGCCCCTGTCGAAGCCATCGATCTTCATGTCAGCGAGCCGCACCCGGCGCTGCCAGATTGCGGCGCCCATTGCCGCGGACATCGCCAGAACGACGGCGATAAGCACCAGCGTCCGAATCTGCGTCAGACGCGAGAGACCCTGTGTGGCCTGCGCGTAATGGAGCCGCTGGCGCTGAGCGGCCGTGGTTACCTGCAGTCCAGATTGAGGGCCCAGCGCCCGCCGTATCTCGGCGCTCACGACGGCCGCCGACGCGTCGGCGGCGAGTTCGACGTGGTAGGCGCTTGGATCCTCACTCGCCCATGCGCGCGCATAATCTTCGGCGTTGAGCACGATCGCGCCGGGCGGCCAGCCGAGGTTCGTGCTCAGCGCGGCGACGCGAAACGCCGTTGGCCGCGGGGTGGGCAGCACGAACGATTGGCCCACATGCAGATGATGTTCCGTGGCCAGGGCTTCGGAGAGGACGATCCATCCGCGTCCGCGCAGCTCGGCGGTGGCCGATGCGACATCGCCACTGACTATCTGACTAGGCGTGATCGGATGTGCGGCGGCGCGCGGAGGCGCGAGAACCCACAGGCGGCGCTCGCCCCAATCCAGGAAGCTGCCGCGATAAGAGCGAACGGCCTTGACTCCGGCAAGCCGCGCGAGGGCGCCCACCTCGGCGTCATGAAACGAGGTGGTGGCAAACGAATTCGAGGTTCCCGCCGGAGTGACCCAGATCGAGGCAAGGGAGTCGATGCCGTGAGCCGAGGCGTTGAGGCCCCGCTGCAAGTCGACGCGTGCTCCTTGAATCGCAACACTGCCAAACACGGCGACCGCACCGGTGGCGGCGATCGCAATCGAGCGGGTTCTGTTGGTGGCAGAGCGCAGCTCGATCACCGCCAGATACGCAGAGGCGCCCGTCATCATCCGCTGCAGCCGGTCGAACGCCGCAATCGCCAGATCCAGCAACACAGGCAGGAACAGCAACAGCCCGATCGCGAGACTCACGATCCCGAGAATTGCCGCTGTGGGCGCAACGAGCAGTACGAAGAGGGTCGTCGCGAGGCAGGCGCACCCTCCCGCAAGCAGCCAACTCGTTCGATCGCGACTCCTGGGTTCCGGTGTTTCGATGAAACGCTCTAGACCCGAGAAGAGGTCGCTGCGCAGCGGCACGAGCACGCCGACACACGCCGCCACCAGCCCTCCACCCACCGCGATCGCATAGCTCTGCCACGTCACTATCCGCTGCGAGCCGATCGGGAACGCGAACGACAGATAACCAGGATCGGAGTGGAACAGCTCGACCGACATCAGCTCTCCCAGCGCCAGTCCCGCCATGCACGCGACGACGCCGAGCACGACGGCGTCAAACAGCAATACCTCGACGATCATCTTGCGCGTATAGCCGTCCAGGCGGAGATCCTCGATCAGGTTGCGCCGCTGGGGAACCGTCAGCAGCAGGGCGTTGAACGCGAACAGAAACCCGACGAGCGCGCTGATCGCGGAGAACAGGCTGGTGGACTGGTTGGTCGGTTCCGCGGCCTTGTGAAACAGCGCGTCTGTGAAGTCGGCCGGGACCACGTCCAGGCGCCCCGCCGCCAGACGCCTGAGCTGCGCGGTCACTTCACGGTCGTGTCGGGGTTGCGAGCGTACATAGATGCTTGTCAGACGCCCGGTCATGCCCGTCAGCCGCTGGGCGTAGCGCAGCGGAGCGATCGCGATCGGGCTCTCACCGAGGACGCCCGAGTCAGGCGCGAGCAGCTCGGGCACGAGCAGCGAGGAGATCGTGCGCGCCCCGATCTGCAACTGCACCGGTTGCAGCGAGAACGCGCCGACCTTTTGGGCTATCGGCGCCGGCAGCATGAACGCTCTCGTACTGCTGAGCTGGGAGGTGCCGAGCTTACGCACGAGGGCTCCACCCAGATACGCGAGGCGAGGTTCGGTGCCCACCAGGTCAACCGACTGAGTCCCCTGCGGGCCCACCACATTGGCGCTCTCCTGGAGCACGGGCACCGCGGTGAGCACACCGGCAATGCGCTGGACCTTGCTCAGCAGCCTCGCGTCAAAGCCGTGCATGTCGCGGGCGGTGATCTGAAAGCGCATCTGCCCGACGATTCCGGCCGTCAACTGGCGCACGGCGCCGTCGAGGCTCGTGCTGGCGACCTGCGAGGAGAACAGCAGGGCGACCCCCACCGCGATACCCAGCACCGCGAACAGCTCCTGCACGATCCTGCTGCGCAGGCGCACGCGATAGAGCCGAACGATGTTCGACAGCCTCATCTCCGCCGGTCAGCCTCCTGTGCGCTGCCAACCGACACGAACGCCTGATCTGGCTCATAGTCGACGAGCTTGCCGTCGAGCAGAGCGTGCACCCGGTCGGCATATGCCGCGGCCCGTGGGTCGTGCGTGACCAGCATCACCGACACGCCGCGCTCGCGGCAAACCTCCGTCAAGAGGCCCAGCACCTCGCGGCTGCGTGCGCTGTCGAGACTCCCGGTCGGCTCGTCGGCCAGCAGCAGCTTCGGCTCGGTCGACAGCGCCCGTGCGATCATGACGCGCTGGCGCTCGCCCATCGACAGCTGCTCGGCACGATGCTTGGTCCGCTGCGCCAACCCGAGGCGCTCGAGCAGCGGCAGCACCCGGCGGTGTGCCTCGCGCGCGCCGATGTCGCTCCCGAGCAGCTTCAACGCCGCGTTGTCGAGCGCGCTCACACCCGGGACCAGGTTCAGCGACTGGCGCACGAACCCCAGCTCGTGCAGCCGATAGCACGCCGAGTCGGCGTCGGAGAGCTCGCAGACGTCGCGCCCATCCATCAGCACCGCGCCGGCGTCAGGCCGCAGCAACGCGGCGATCAGCATCAGCAGCGTCGTCTTGCCCGAACCACTGGGACCGTACAACGCCACCAGCTCACCGGCGGCGATCGACATCGAAACGCCGTCCACCGCACGCACGATCTCCCCGTCTCCGGATTGGTAGTGCTTGACGAGATCGCGCAGCTCCAGCATCAGCGAACGGACTCAGCGGTCTGGGCGCGCCGGCGAGCGGCTCCCCAGCGGGGACGCAAGCGACACACCTACGCCGACCGTTGCCTCGGGAAGTCGATCACATTTGTACGGGGCGCGGGATCGCGCGGCTGGGTCAGCAGCCGCCCGCCGCTGAGGACCTTGAGCTCGTCGGTGCCCATCGCCGCCGGCATGCCCGGCACCGTCATCAGCACGGCCAGCCCCTCGTCCGCGGTCAGCGATCGCAGCAGCTCGTTGACATCCTCGCGCTCGCGCACCCCGAGGTTCGCCGTGGGATCGTCGACGAGCAGCAGCCGCGGGCGTCGCACGATCCCGTGCGCAATGCCCACGAGCGCACGCTCGCCGTCGGACAGACTGTCCCAGCGCTGGCCCGAACACTCTGACATGCCCACTCGCGCGAGCGCATCGTAAGCTCGCGATCGAGCCCGGCGCTGACCGTGCTCGACGAGCAGCGGCAGCGCGACATAGTCGAGCATCGCCAGATCGCTGCGCGGCCCCGCGCGCCGAATCCAGCCGATCCGCTCGCGCATCAGGCGCGCGTGGGCCGACTCCGACATGCCCGCCAGATTCTGTCCCGCGAAGTGCACCGAGCCGCCGTCGGGAACTTCCAGTCCGACCGCGATCTTCAGCAGGGTCGTCTTGCCCGCCCCGCGCCTGCCCCACACCGCGACGAACTCGCCGGCCGACATCTCCATCGAGACGTCCGTCAGCACCCTGAGCTCGTGCGCGCCCCGCCAGTAGCGCTTGCTCACCGACCGCAGCGACAGCAGCGCGTCCGTCATCGGCGCTTCGACGCTCGGCTCACCGCCACCACGGCCATCTGCACGCCGACCGGCGCACGTCGGATGCGCCGGCGCATCAGCACGCCCGAAGCCGAGCTCCCGGGCGGCCGACGCTCACCCGGTCGGGCTCCTCGCGCAGCTGCTCGAGCAGCTCGCGGGCGCTCTGCAGCCACTCGATCCGCGCGTTCCAGAACGCGACCTCGGCGTCTCTGGCCAGCACCCTCATCAGCATCGACCACTCTCGCGAACCGCCCGCCCGATCTTCTTCGGCGAGCCGGTTCAGATCGCGCAGCCGACCCAGGCAGGCCAGTTCCTGGCCGTAGACCATGTCGATCAGCCGCGGCACGTTGCGCGGCCGGCACAGCGATATCTTCATGTGCAGATCGTCGCGCAGCGGCGGCGTCGGCGAGGAGGCGAGCATCCAGCTCTCGAAGTGGTCGACCCCCTCGGGCGTGGCCTCGTAGATCGTGCGCGGCGCCGCGCGCCGGGCCGGGCCCGCGCCCATCTCGCCGGCGCTGCGCACCAGCTCGTCGCGCGCAAGCTGATCCAGCGCCGAGTAGACCCCTGAGGGCGCGAATCCGGACGCGCCGAAGCGCTCCTCCAGACGCTGCGCCAACTGGTAGCCGTAGCCCGGACGCTCGATCACGAGACCCAGGACCGCATGCTTGGCGGACATTTCTCACCCTCCTGGCGAACCTACATCACAGCAAATACATACCGATCCCCATAAACGGTACTCGATCGCGCGACATTGCGCATCCCAAAGCTGGAATGAATCAGATTAGCCGGAATTCTCCTGGGTAATGCTGAGGCACCTATTGGGATCTTTGGGGCCGTTGGCGCATGCGCCAACGGCTGACGAGCCGCATGCGGCTCGTCACGGGCCGCACATGTGCGGCCCGCCGGACGGTGCATGCACCGTCCGGCCATGCGGCGCATGCGCCGCATGGAACTACGTGATGCCCAAGCGATCCAGCAGCCCCTCATCGGCACGCCAGTCCCGGCGCACGCGCACGGACAGATCGAGGTGCACCCGGCAGCCCAGCTCGCGCTGGCACTCGGCGCGCGCGGCCGTGCCGATCGCCTTGATCATGCGCCCGCCGGCGCCGACCACGATCGCCTTTTGCGAGCCGCTCTCGACCAAGATCAGCGCCCGCACCCGCGCCAGTCCTGCGCGCGGATACTCGACCTCCTCGACCACCGCCTCGACGGCGTGGGGAACCTCCTGGCGCGTGCGTCTGATGACCGCCTCGCGCACCAGCTCGCCCAGCAGCAGTCTGAGCGGCTGATCGGAGCGCTCCTCGGGGGCGAACATGAACGATCCCTCGGGCATGAGGTCGTGCAGGTGCTCGACCAGCGCAGACACTCCGAGGCCGGTGCGCGCCGAGACCGGGAATATCTCGCCGTCCAACTCCAGCGCGCCGGTCTGCTGCAGCATCGCGGCGGTCGCCGCGCGGTCGAGTCGGTCGATCTTGTTGACCGCGATCGTCACCGTCGGCGCGGCATCCGCGAGCACCCTCGCGATGAATCGGTCGCCCGGACCCACGCCCTGCTCGCCGTTGAGGATCAGCAACGCCATGTCGGCCCCGTCGAGCTCGCGCTGCACGCGCCCGGCCATGCGCCGGGTCAGCGCATCACGCGGACGCTGGACTCCCGGCAGGTCGATCAGCACGATCTGGCTGTCCGCGCGCGTGCACACGCCCCGAATCGCCCGGCGCGTCGTCTGCGGGCGATCGGAGACGATCGCCACCTTCTCCCCAACCATGGCGTTCACTAGCGTCGACTTGCCCACGTTGGGTCGGCCTGCGAGGGCGACGAAGCCGCTGCGCGTCACGACGCGCTCTCCCCATCGATTGGGGATCTACGGGCTCTCCGATCGAGCAGCAGCCGCGCCTGCAGCGCCAGCATCTCGCCGTCGTCGGTCTCGTGATCCATGCCGAGCAGGTGCAGCACACCGTGCACGATCGCCTCGCGCAGATCGGCGGTGTGCTCGGGGCAGATCACCACGTCGCCCAGCTCGCGCGGAACGTCTCCCTGCGCAACGACGCCGTCGATCGGAAACGAAAGCACATCCGTAGGGCCCGCTCTGCTGCGATGCTCGAGGTTCAGCTCGGCGATGCGGGCCGCATCGACATACTCGATCGCGAGATGACCGTCCTCGATGCCCGCCGCCGCGGCGGTCAGGACGCACAGGCGCACGACCTCGCTCGGCGCCGGCGCAGCCGACGCGAGCGCGGCGCCGAAGACGTCGACCTCGATCACGAGCTGCTAAGCGCGACGAGGCTCGTCGCCCGAGCCCTGGCCGACCCGGCCGTCGGGAGCGCGCGCGTGGCTGCCGGAAGTCCCGCGTTGAGCGTGCTCGTCGTAAGCCTCCACGATCCGCTGCACGAGCCTGTGGCGCACCACGTCCTCGCCGCCGAAGCGCACGAACTCGATGCCCTCGACGGTCTCGAGCACCTCGCCCACCGCGATCAGCCCCGACTGCTGCTCGCGGGGAAGATCGACCTGGGTGATGTCGCCCGTCACTACCATCCGCGACCCGAAACCGAGGCGCGTCAGGAACATCTTCATCTGCTCGGGCGTCGTGTTCTGCGCCTCGTCGAGAATCACGAATGAGTCGTTCAGCGTGCGCCCCCGCATGAACGCGAGCGGCGCGATCTCGATCACGCCCCGCTCCAGATACTGGGAGACCTTCTCGGGATCGAGCATGT
>Ga0210408_10000139_pt1 | contig 113592 bp, 90 predicted proteins | sample IncBWH4MmetaG_FD_155471 | JGI IMG/M metagenome (GOLD analysis project Ga0210408, IMG submission 155471) | Forest soil microbial communities from Barre Woods Harvard Forest LTER site, Petersham, Massachusetts, United States - Inc-BW-H-4-M | ecosystem: Environmental > Terrestrial > Soil >...
TTTTGGGAAATCTTTTGGACATAGCCGGCGCGCTCGCCTTTGGAGTAGGAAAAATGAAGCGTGATCCAGGCCCACGCCGCGAACACGCACACGGGCAAAACGACAATTAGCAGTAGCAGGAATACCCAGAGGCCGCTTCTTCGCGGCGGAGCGTGAGAGGCGGTTACACCGTTCATGCGGAGGAGTCTACTTGGGTGCCTGCGGTCTGTCGAGCATCCCGATTGTGCCGTTTCTTGGTGCAGTGGAAGAGAAAACTGAGCGCAGGAGTGAAAGGCGGCGCTCCCCCGACCGTTCGAGACTCATGGTAAACGGGCTTTCTTCAGGGGCCCTTCGTTGCCTCAGGACAAGCTAAAGCCCGATTTGGGCGTGCGATTCTTGTCGGAGCCCCTCGAGGCTCAGGATGAACTAAAGGTCCGAACCCCTAAGGTTCTGAGACGGTCGAGGAAGTCTCAGCCATCCCTCCGGGACTCGAGGGAATTTTGGCTTGGTTTTTCCCAGGACTTCGTCCTGGGCTACGTTCGGGGACGTCCCCTTCGGGACTTTGAGAGCTAGGGAGCGCTCGCTATGCTCGCTGGCCGGGCTAAAGCCCGGCCTCTACAAAAAAATAGAAGGGCTCCGTAATGTCGGACCCCTTCGAGGCTCAGGATAAACTGAAGGTCCGACCCCCTAAAGAGAAAAGCAGGTCCCTCACACCGCCAAAAATACGGCGGGTTCGGGATGACAACCTAAGAAAAACGAGGTGGTTCATTTGATTTTGTGTGGGGAGCGGCGAGTGTTACTCCTCGCGGAGGGCTACGGTGGGGTCCAGGCTGGCGGCGCGCCAGGCCGGTAGCCAGGAGGCGGTGGCAGCGATGGCGAAGAAGATTACGGCAATGGTGGCGAATGTTGCGGGGTCGCTGGGTTTTACACCGACTAGCATGGTGGTCATGGCGCGGGTGAGGGCGAAGGCGGCGATTGCGCCTGCGATGATGCCGATGGCGGTGAGGCGGAGTCCCTGACCTACGATGAGATTGAAGATTTGGCCGGGGCCGGCGCCGAGGGTCATGCGCACGCCAATTTCTGCGGTGCGCTGGCGCACGACCGTGGCGAGCACGCCGTAAAGGCCGACGCTGGCGAGCACCGCGGCGATTACGGCAAAAACTCCGATCAGCAGTAAGGAAAAGCGCGTGCCGGCTTGTGCGCGCTCGAGCAGGGCGTCCATCGGCTGCATCTGCGAGACCAAGAGTTGAGGGTCAATGGATTTGATGGCGGCGCGAATGTCGGCACCATATTTTGCGGCATCGCCGTCCGTGCGGATAGCCCAGTTGCGCACAGCGCCCGAGTCGAGGAATGCGTCGGCAAAGTAAACTTGCTCGCGGCCGCGCTCGGCCAGCGACTCTTCGCGCTGGTGGGCGACGACGCCGATGACCTCGACCCATTCCGCTTCTGGCGTGCGGATGCGAATGAGGATGCGCTTACCGACGGCGGATTGGCGAGGAAAGGCTTTGTCGGCCAGGAGTTGGTCGATGACTACCAAGTTGCGGCCGGGGACGTTGTCGGCATCGGTGAACGTGCGGCCGGCGATTAACGGCGTGCGCATGGCTTCAAAATAGCCGGGCAGCACGATTTGAAAATCCACGGCCTGAAATTTGCCGGGGTCGGAGAGCGCTTCCTCGGTGCCCCAGCGGATGGGACTGAAGCCGCCAGCCAGCGGAAACGGAAACGAGGCGGCGACGCTTTGCACGCCGGTGATGCCGCGCAAGCGATCTTCGATTTGGCGCACAAAGGCGGCACGTTCCTCCGGCTTTTTTCCCGCCCGATTCTGAACACCGAGGACTTGAAAGGTGAGCAGGTCGCGAGGATCGAAGCCGGGGTCGATGCGCTGGAGTTCGAGAAAGCTGCGGAACATCAGCCCGGAGCCGATGAGGAGAACGAAAGAGAGGGCCACTTCCACGACGACCACGAGCTTGCGTAGTGGGCCGCCGCTGGCGAGGCCTTCGTTGCGGCTGGTGCCGCGCAGCACATTCATTACGTTGGGCCGCGAAGCGCGCCATGCCGACGCCAGGCCGAAAATAGCGGCAGCCAGGACAGCGGCGAGAGCGGTAAAGGCGAGTACGACCGAATCGATGCGGATAGTATCGAGGCGGGGAAGATTGGCGGGTGCGATGGCGCGCAGTTCGTGAATTCCGAGCCAGGCGAGGGCCAGGCCGCCGAGCGCGCCAATGGCCGCGAGCAAAAATGCTTCGGTGAGCATCTGTCGAGCGAGATGCCACCAGCTTGCGCCGATGGCGGCGCGCACGGCTAGCTCGCGTTCACGGAGAGAGGCGCGCACGAGAAGAAGATTGGCGACGTTGGCGCAGGCGATGAGCAGGAGAAAAATCACGGCGCCCATGAGCGCGAGAATAGCGGGGCGGACTTCGGAAACGAGGTGCTGGCGCATGGGCTCGACGCGAAGTGCGTAGCCGGCGGTGCGCTCGATGAGGAAATTCTTGCGGGCGTCCGCGGCGACATTGTCGGCGGCGGCTTGCGCGCGGTCCAGCGACACACCACCTTTCAGTCTGCCTACGGCATTAAGAGAAACGCCGTTGCGATTGGCGTTGTCATAGCCGAGGCGATTGGCGAGCCAAACTTCCGGGACAGGTTCTACGTTTGCTGAAGACGGAAAATAAAGCTGAAAGCCGGGCGCGAGGACGCCGACAATCTGGGGGCGAAACGGTCCGCTGTTATTCATCACCTGGCCGATGGCGGCGGGATTGAGGCCGTAGCGGCGCTGGAAATATTCGTAACTGAGAATAGCCATGATCGGAAGAGGCGGCGCTACTGGAGCTTGGGCAGCGGCCGCAGGCGGGGCGGGTTGTGGCAATCCGTCGGAATCCGAGAAGTCGCGGCCAAGAACGATTTTGCCTCCGACCAGGCGAAAGAAGTTCGTGGTGACCACGGCGGCGCGGACTTGCTCGGGTGTTCCGTCCTCCTTGGGCACGATATTGCGGAACGTGAAGACGCCAGCGAGGTCTTGGAAAGCGTCCTTGGTGCCATCGCGCAAATCGATGAAGCTCTCGTTGGAGAGGGGAAAATCGCGGACATTGCGATTGCGCATGTCGCTGGCGACGATGACGAGGCGGGCGGGATCCTTATAAGGGAGGGGACGCAGGAGGACGGCATTGGTAACGCTGAAGATGGCGGTGCTAGCCCCGATGCCTAAGGCAATGGTCAGACCGGCGGTGAGGGCGAAGATGGGGCTTTTGCGCAGCGTTCGAGCGGCGAATGCCAGATCCTTAAAGGGCATGGTTACACCTCTCCCGTCAGCGATAGCTTGCGAAGAATACCACCTGCGGTGCTGGCCTGATAACCACAGATATGACGAGAAAGCCCTTGCGCACCCGGTGGCGGCGGCTCGGGTGAAATGGCGCTGCAAACTCGACACGCGAGGGTTAGGCGGGCAACTTTTTGATGCGAAGAGGGTTTAGGCTAGTTAGGAGAGAAGAGGCACGATGTGCGTGCCCATGCACAGAATTGTGTGTTGGCTGACGTTTCCTGATTTGAGGGAGCGCTTATGAAATTCGCTGGCCGGCCCGGCGCTGCTGCGACGCAAGTTCGCACCAGCGCGAAATCCATCCTATCGATCTTCCTTTCTATTGCGTTTGTGTTTCCCACCGGGATTGGTTTGACCGCTACGGCGGGGGGCGCTGCGCCTGCTGGCAAAGACAAAAAACCTAAGCAAGATGCTGCGCTGAAGGGGTTGCCGATTACGGAGTTGAGCGCGGATGAGGCGATTTTGCATGCGTTGAATCGGCTGGCTTACGGGCCGCGCCCGGGAGACGTGGAGCGCGTGCGGCAGATAGGCTTGGCCAAGTGGATTGAGCAGCAGTTGAATCCGAATGCGATTGATGACCGTGCGGTGGACGCGAGGCTGGAGCAGTTCTCTACCCTGCGGATGTCGACCTCGAAATTGCTGGCGGAATATCCGCAGCCGAAGCAGGCGGCGACTCAAGCAGCGCGATTGGAACAGCGTCAGGAGCAGCGGCCGGGCGATGCCGCTGCTGCAACGATTGCGAGAGATATGTCGGAAAACCGGGCGCAAGCCCCGCAAAGGGTTGCTCAGGAACCGGCAACGAACGCGGAGAACGACGAAAGCCCGAAGGACAACACGAGTGTAGCGGCCTCGATGAAGCAAGAGCCAACAGCAGAGATGAATCCAGCTACTCGCGGAGCGGGAAAGCGGGATTTGCTGGGCGGCGGGGATCCGAATGCGGTGCCGCGGGCAATTGCGGATGACAGCAAGCGGCCGCAGCGCGTTGTGGAGGAGCTGGCGATGGCCAAGGTGGCGCGGGCGATTTACAGCGAGCGGCAGTTGCAGCAGGTGATGGACGATTTTTGGTTTAACCATTTCAACGTGTTCGCGGGGAAAGGCGAGGACCGCTGGTTTCTGACCGCGTACGAGCGCGATGTGATTCAGCCGCACACGATGGGCAAATTCAGGGATTTGCTTACCGCCACGGCGAAGAGCCCGGCGATGCTTTTTTATCTGGACAATTTCTTGAGCGCCGATCCGCGTGCGGCGGATCGAATGGCAGCGGAACGGCGGCACGGCAGATGCGGCGAGGCGGATTTGGACGGCCGTGGCCTCCGCGTGCTCCACAACAGCAGCAAGCGAAGAAGAATGTGCGCGGGCTGAATGAAAACTACGGGCGCGAATTGATGGAGCTGCACACGCTGGGCGTTGACGGCGGCTACACGCAGAAGGATGTTACGGAAGTGGCGCGGTGCTTTACGGGCTGGACGATCGAGAAGCCGCGCGAGTATGCCGATTTCAAGTTTGAGGAGCGGATGCATGACCCTGACCCGAAGATCGTGCTGGGAAAGAAAATTCACGCGGGCGGAATGAAGGACGGGGAGCAAGTAATCGAGCTGTTGGCGCGGCATCCGAGCACGGCTAAGTTTATCTCGACGAAGCTGGCGCGGCGCTTTGTGTCGGATACTCCGCCGCAATCGCTGGTGTCGCGGATGGCAAAGACATTCGAATCGAGCGACGGCGACATTCGCGCGGTGCTGAACACGATGATTTATTCGCCGGAATTTTGGTCGCGCGAGGCGTACCAGGCGAAGATCAAGACACCCTTTGAGCTGGTGGTGTCGACCGCGCGCGCGCTGGGAGCCGATGTGGACACGCCCATGCCGCTGGTGCAATGGACCGGGCGCATCGGAGAGCCGTTGTATCAATGCCAGCCTCCTACGGGTTACGCGGATAAGTCGGACGCGTGGGTGAATACCGGGGCGCTGTTGAACCGGCTGAATTTTTCGCTGGCGCTGGCAGGGAATAAAGTGCGCGGGTCGCGCAGCGATGTGGGTTCGCTGCTGGGTCCGGAGGCAGATGGCGACGCTAAGGCGGCGCTGAATCGTGCTGTGCAGGTTTTCCTCGCGGGGCAAACGGCGCCAACTACGGTGGATACGCTGGAGCAGCAGCTTGAGAATCCGCAGGTGTTACAGGCGAAGCTGGATGATCCGGTGAAACGAGTGGATTTGGGAGTGGTGGCGGGCCTGGTGTTGGGGGCACCGGAGTTTCAACGACGCTGAGTTTAAGAGTGGAAAAGTTTAAGAGTGCAAGAGTCAAAGAGGTTGGTTATGAGCCATGAATGTTGTGAGGGCGTGCGCGGGCTGAAGTTTTCGCGGCGGTATTTTTTGAAGCAGGGTGGGATTGCGTTGGTGGGGATGAGCGCGATGCCGGCATTTCTGCAACGCACGGCTGCCGCTACCGCGATGCCGAATAAGAAGCAACTTGTGGTGCTGTTTCAGCGCGGGGCGGCGGACGGATTGAACATCGTAGTTCCCTTCTCTGAGCCAAATTATTACCGGCTGCGGCCGACGATCGCGATTCCGCAACCTCGGCGCGGTGGCGCTGATTCGGCGATCGATTTGGACGGATATTTCGGGTTGCATCCGAGCCTTGCGCCGCTGGAGCCGCTGTTTCGAAAGGATCAGTTGGCGATCGTGCACGCGGCCGGTTCGCCCGATCCGACGCGGTCGCATTTTGACGCGCAAGACTTCATGGAATCGGGGACGCCGGGAGTGAAGGCGACGGAAGATGGCTGGCTGAATCGCGCGATCGAGACGGTGCCGGAAGAAAACGCTTCACCGTTTCGTGCCGTGGCGATGGGGCCGAATTTGCCGCGTATGCTGCACGGAAGCGCCTCCGCCATTGCGTTGCCGGATTTGCGGCAGTTCAAGGTGATGCCGCAATCTGCGGGAATGGCGGCGACGGTGCAAGGCGGGTTTGAGGCGATGTATGCGCAAACGGTGGATCATGCGCTGCATGGAACGGGAACGGAAACGTTTGAAGCCATCGACATGCTGCGGAAAGTCGATCCGGGGAAATATGCGCCGGAAAATGGCGCGCAGTATCCCACGAGCCGGCTGGGACAAAGTCTGCAACAGATTGGGCAGTTGCTGAAGGCGAACATTGGAGTGGAAGTGCTGTTTGTGGATTGTGGCGGGTGGGACAATCATGTGAATGAAGGCGGCGTGCAGGGGCAGCTCTCGAATCTGCTGAAAGATCTGGGGCAAGGTTTGGCAGCGTTTCATCAGGATATGGGCGACCGCATGCAGGACATTGTGGTGGTGACCATGAGCGAGTTTGGGCGCACCGCGAAAGAAAACGGCAACCGCGGCACGGACCATGGCCACGCGAATTGCATGTTTGTGATGGGCGGCGATGTGAAGGGCGGGCGTGTTTACGGGGCTTGGCCGGGATTGGCGGATCACCAGTTGAATGATGGGCGCGATTTGGCGCTTACCACGGATTTCCGCTTGGTGCTTGGCGAAATACTGACGAAGCATAGCGGGGTTTTGGATTTGCATGCGGTCTTTCCGGGGTTTGAAAATAATGCGCGAAAATTTCGGGGACTGATGCGGGGTTGAGTGGCGGGTGGAATCGTCGGATCTCGCTGCCGAAGACTAATTCCCCTTGTTTATAACTAGTTGCGATTGCGCTCCACTAAAGAGCCTGCGGCGCTCGGGGATACGTTAAGGCGCCCCCTACAACGCTTGACATATCACTCGGAGTCCGATATAACGGCATCCGAGCATGAAACACCAACAATCTCAACGATTTCTTCCCTTATCGGCCGCTGCACTGCATATTTTGCTGGCGCTTGCAGGCGACGAGCTGCACGGATACGGAATTATGCTCGAGGCGGCGCGGCAGTCCGGCGGCAAATATAAACTTGGGCCAGGAACCCTCTACGACAATCTGAAAAAGTTGCTAGCAAACGGAATTGTGGAGGAGAGCCGGCGGCTACCGGCCGGCGAGGATCCGCGTCGAAAATATTATCGCCTGACGGGACTAGGGCGCCGCGTACTGGCCGAAGATATTTCGCGATTAGAAGGAGTATTGCGAGAAGCAAAGGCGGTTCTGCACGGGACGAAAGCGAAAATGGCGTGAGTTGTCGGCTAGGCGGGATATCGGAATTTCCGGATAGCAAAGAGGTCGATCATGGCTGGCACAAAAAATTTGATTGGGCGGCAGATGTACAGGCTGGCGTACCGGTGCGTGGTGAGATTGCATCCGAGCGTTTTTCGCGAGCAGTTTGGCCACGAGATGACATGGATTTTTGAAGAGGCGACGCAAACGCATGGAGCGCCGCGACTATTGGGTGACGGCGTGATCTCGCTGATGCGGCAGTGGGTGTTGCGGCCAAGGCCAGCGGCAAGCGTAGCCCTGGCCGAAGGAGCGCCTGTAACGGCGCGCGAGATCGGATTCATTTCGTGGGAGCGCGTGAATGCGTCACCGTCGCGATTGCCGGCCGGACGTTGGGCGCAGGGCGGATTGATTTCGCTGGCGCTGTTCGCGGGCGTCTGGCTGGCGGCAAGTCAGGTTGCTAAACGGAAGCCGCTTGCTGACTTTGGGATCGATTCGAGTAGCGCGCTGCGCACGCGCGGGCTTGCGCCATCCGGTGCAGAAAATGGCGGGTCGGCTCTCGCGCTGGTGGGTGGATCTAGAAGTGGCGTCCACGCCGGCGCGGAGCCGCGGGACCCAGAAGATCGCCAGCGCAATCAGCAACAGCTTGCGGCGCAGGCGGCAACCAGCGCGCAAAGTATTCGGAGCGCGACATTTTTTGCGTTGGAATCGCAGGGCTCAACGCCGGAAGTGCCGAAGACGCTGGCGGGCGAGCAATTTTTGACTTGGCTGCGGAGCTTCAACAGCGGAGAGCGATCGCAGATTGAAGAGGCCCGGAAGCTTTTCAAGGATCCTCCCGGACCAAGTGTTGATGGAGACATGGCGTTCCGGCGCATGACGGGAGGATTCGACATACGAAAGATTGAGGAACCGAGCGCTACGCGAATGAGCGGGTTGCTGCAGGAACGGGGCTCCGACCAGTTTGCGCATTTTGCAATGGTGGTGGACGCGAATGCACCGCACCTGATCACGGAATGGCATCTGGATGCAGTGCCGACGCCGGCAGAATTCGTGATTGGGCGGCTGAGCGAGGCGCAGGCGGTGGAGGCGACGAAGGCGCGCATCGACGAACTGGCCAAGGACGAGCGGTTTTCCGGCGCGGTACTGGTGACAAAAAACGGGAAGCCGATTCTGTCGGAAGCTTATGGGCTGGCGGATCGTGAGAAGAAGATCCCAAATTCCCTGAACACAAAGTTTCGCATCGGCTCGATGAACAAAATGTTTACGGCGACTTCTATCTTGCAACTCACGCAGGCCGGGAAGATCAAGCTTAGCGAGCCGTTTGGTAAATACATCACGGATTACCCGAACAAAGATGTTTCATCGAAGGTCACCGTCGAGCAGTTGCTGACGCATACTGGAGGCACCGGAGATATTTTCGGGCCGCAGTTTGACGAGCACCGGAAGGATCTGCGGAGTTTGCAAGACTATGTGAATTTGTATGGAAAGCGCGACCTCGAGTTTGCGCCGGGCAGCCGCTGGGAATACAGCAATTATGGATTTTTGCTACTGGGCGTAGTGGTGGAGCGAGTGAGCGGAAAAAACTATTACGATTATGTGCGTGAGAATGTGTACGTCCCCGCGGGCATGAGTTCGACGGCATCGCTCGCGGAAGACGAGAATGTTCCGGGGCGCTCGATTGGGTACACGTCTTCTGGCGGAGCCGCCGTCCACTCGAACGCCGACACCCTTCCCTATCGAGGCACATCGGCTGGAGGCGGGTATTCCACAGTCGAAGACCTACAAAGGTTTGCCAGCGCGCTTACGAACCACAAGCTTTTGAACGCGGAGTACATAAAGTTGCTCACTACTGGCAAAGTAGCTACGCCTCGTGGCAGCGGGAAATACGCATTCGGCTTTTTTGATGAAGGCGCGGACAGTGGAGCGCGGCATTTCGGCCACGGCGGCGGCGCGCCGGGCATGAACGGTGACCTGCAAATTTACCCGCAAAGCGGCTATGTCATTGCAGTCCTTGCCAATCTCGATCCACCCGCTGCGAGCCGCGTCTCTGAGTTCATCGCTAACCGTTTGCCAAAGAACTGAAAGAAGTACAATAGGCCGGCTTCGGGAATCGTTGCGCGCTCACTTGAGGCGTGCCTTGTGAGAACGCGGAAGGCGGTGTTAATGCGGAAATCCTTCCTGCCATGTTGTGCTTTGATTCTTTTCACGATCGGTGCGTCGGAGGCGCAGCAGCCCACCCACGGAAAAACGAGCCGCGTTATTTTGACCTGGCTGGGTACCGCCGGATGGCAAATAACCGACGGCACTACCGTAATTTTGATCGATCCCTACATTTCGCGAATCTTTGGGCCGCAGCCGCCGGGCCGAGCGCCCTACACGCGAGCGGCGGCCGACACGCGCCCCGAGTATGGGTGGAAGGATGTTGCCACGCCGGATGGCGCCGCAATTGATGCGCACATCCATCGAGCGGATTTTATCCTGGTGACGCACACGCACTACGACCACGTCCTCGATGTGCCTGCGATCGCGCGCAAAACGCATGCGACGGTGGTCGGAACCGAAAGCACGGAAAACGTATTGCGCGCCTACAGCGTACCGGAAGAGCAACTGATTACCGTGCGCGGAGGCGAGGACTACGAATTCGGCAGTTTTTCTCTCAAGGTGATTCCCAGCCTGCACAGTCCGCTGGACCGTAAACACTATTTCAGCTCGGCGACCGCTCCCGCGAATCTAAAAGCGCCGCTGACGCTGGAACAAATGCATCCGGAAGGAGGCACTCTGGCGTATCTGATTCGGTTTCGCGGCCACCAGATTTTGGCATTTGGCGGTATGAACTACATCGAACGCGAGATGCAAGGACTGGAACCTGATGCGGTGCTGGTCGGCGCGGCAGCTTCGCGGAAGGAACTCTACGATTACACCGGTCGGCTGATGCGGGCATTGCATTTTCCGGCGTTGGTGCTGCCCACGCACTGGGACAATTTCACGGCTCCGTACGGAGCATCGCAGCAAGGGCCGATTGAGGCTGTCGGCTCGTTTGTGCAGGAAATGAAAGCGGCCTCGCCGAAAACGAAGGTAATTATCCCCAAATACTTTGAAGGAATTCCGCTCGATAACATTGCCAACTAAGGCGGGCCCGTGGGTGGGGCGTCACGAGCCAGCGAGGGCTTTGTACTGGGCGCTGGTCAAGGGGACTACGGAGAGTCTGCCTTGGCGCACCAGTGGAGAGTCAGCGAACAGCGGACTCGATTTCATTTGAGCCAGCGATACGGGCTTGGGCAGAGGCTTGCCAGCCTTGATTTTTACTTGCGGATTTTTCGGATCGGAGGCATCAACCGAGACCACCGTCGCGGCTCCGATTGCGCTCTTTTCGTCGCCGGTGTGATAAATGACGAGGCGATCGTTGGGCTGCATGCCACGCATGTTGCGGAGCGCTACGGGATTGGAGACGCCGTCCCAAATGGTAGCGCCGTCTTTTTGCAGGTCGGCGAAGGAGTATGTGGACGGTTCGGTCTTCAGAAGATAGTCGGCCATGGGAACTCCGTTTGTGAGTTGAAGAGAGAGAAAAGAATTTAACACAGAGGGCGCGGAGAGCACAGAGAAGCGCAGAGAAATATAGGAGTTGCATTTGCTAGAATCACTGGCGATATGGGCGACAGTGAACGACTGCGATTCGCGGTAGAGGGCGCTGGGGAGGTTTCCGCGATTCTGATGCGGCCGGCGAAGGCGCGATGGGTGTTGGCTTTGGCGCATGGTGCGGGTGCGGGAATGACGCATCCGTTTCTAGAGAAGTTGGCGCGCGAACTCGCGGACGTGGGAGTGGCGACAATTCGGTATCAGTTTCCATACATGGAGCAGAGGCGGCGCGTGCCGGATTCGCCGGCCGTAGCGGCGGCCACCGTGGCGGCCGCAGTGCACTTCGCGGCTAAAGCCGCTGAGGGTCTGTCCTTGTTGGCGGGTGGCAAATCTTTCGGAGCCAGAATGAGTTCGCAGGCTGCGTCGCAGCAGCTTTTGGAAGGTGTACGCGGGCTGGTATTTTTTGGATTCCCGCTGCATCCACCTAACAAGCCGGGGACCAAGCGAGCGGAACATTTGGCCAAGGTGCCCATGCCCATGCCCATGCTCTTCTTGCAAGGGACGCGCGACACGCTGGCGGATTTGAGCCTATTAAAGCCGATTTGTTCGTCGCTCGGCTCGCGGGCGAAACTGCATGTCATCGACACCGCGGATCATTCGTTTCATGTGCTGAAAAGCTCGGGACGTACGGACGCGGACGTAATGCACGAGTTGGCGTGCACGACGGCTTCCTGGGCTGAGAAATTAGAAACAGCAGCGTAACTTTCGGCACCGATCCCAGTTATATCTAACAGAGGGAGTATGGCGCCTCGAAAACCGGCGTTGAAGGCGATCCGGGAAGACGAGGAGGAGCGTCTGTTGGTGGAGGCTGCGCAGGCGGACCCGGCAAAGTTCGGCAAATTGTACGACATTCATTTTGAGCGGATTTATGCTTTCATCGTACGGCGCGTTCGGGAGCACGATAAAGCAGAGGATCTGACTTCCGAAGTCTTTCACAAGGCGCTTGCCAACCTCAAAAGTTATGAATGGAGGGGCGCGCCTTTTGTGGCCTGGCTATTCCGCATCGCGGCGAATGCGGTTTCGGATCAAATGAAACGAGCAGCGCGCGAGCCGATCAATGCGGAGGATTCGCCGGAACCGAGCCTGGAACCCGAGCAAGAGGCAGTCGAATATCAGGCGCAGCTGTTTCGACTGGTCGAAAAACTTCCGGCCGAACAGCGACGCGTGGTCTTTGGGCGGTTCGTCGAACAGAGGAGCATTCGGGAAATCGCGCAGCAACTTGGAAAAAGCGAAGGAGCGGTGAAGCAACTGCAGTTTCGCGCGCTCGAGAAGCTGAGATCGCAGATGGAGGGTGCACATGCCTAGGCGCTCTCTGATGGATCAGCTGGAGCAAGCGGTTCAAGCGGTGCTGGCACGGCCGGACGTACAATTAGCGCCGCGTAGCGAAAGCTTTGATCCCCGGCTTGCACCGTTGTTGCGCATCGCCGGCGAACTGCGCAACTTGCCTCGCCGAGATTTCAAAGCACGACTCAAGGCTGATTTGGAAAGGAAATCACAAATGGAAAATGCAGCGAAGCAAGCAATTTCATCCGATGCGTCGAAACAGGCAGAGGCGGCCACCAGCGGGTATCACACAATTGCGCCGTACATTATTGTGCCTCGGGCCGCAGCGTTCATTGATTTCTTGAAGGAGGCGTTTGACGGGACGGAGCGGTTTCGCGTTCCGATTGAGGGATCGAATCTGATTATGCACGCGGAAGTGGCGATCGGAAATTCGATTATCGAACTGGCCGATGCGAATGAGAAAGTACCTCCGGCGCCAGCGGCGATTCATTTGTATTTCGATGATGCAGACTCCGTCTTCGCGCGGGCGATAGACGCAGGTGCGACTTCCATTTACAAAGTCGGGGACCACGTTTCGGGAGACCGGCAGGGAGCGGTGCGCGATCCGTTCGGGAATCTGTGGTACATCGCGATGATTCAGGGATGGACTCCGGGGCCGGAGGGAGTGCCCAGCGTGCAACCGTACCTGCATCTACGCGGTTCGGAGAAGATGATTCCATTTCTGGAGAACGCGTTTGGCGGAGTGGTTCAGGGCCACGTGCCCAGATCCCCGGAAGGTCACGTGCTGCATGCGACGGTGCAGATTGGAGATAACACACTCGAAATCGATGAGGCGCAAGGAGAATTCCAGCCCATGCCGTGCCATTTGCATTTGCATGTGGATGACGCGGATGCCATGTACAAGCGAGCGTTGGCCGCTGGCGCTATTTCTATCGATGCGCCGTCGAATAAGCCTTACGGGCGCAGCGGCGGACTGAAAGATGCGTTTGGGAATAGCTGGTACATCACCTCGCCTCTCCCACAAAAGACCTAACACAGAGAACGCGAAAAATCACGGCGCTTTGGAGGCAATGACGCCGATGTTGGCGATGTTGTCGCCGTTTTTCATCGAGGGGACGGCGCAGATGTGCAGGATGATTCCGGAGACGGGAGCGCGCGCCTCAAAGATGACTTTGCCAAAATAGTCGGTGACGTCACCTAGTTTCCTGCCAGCTTCAACGTACGTGTCGCGCTTAACGAGCGGGTAGAAGATGCCGTCGACCGGGCTCGTGACCTCGCCGAGCGCTTTAATCCAAACGGGATGATCGATGGAGTGCGGCGCTCCGGGCAGCATTTTCAGAAGGCGCATGACGCTGCGCGTTCCTTGGACTAAAGCGGCGACGTCGTCCGTCTCCACCGTGCCCGCGTAACCTGCTTCGACCGTGATGGTGGGCTTGCCACGGCGGGCAGCGGTATTGTCCAAATATTTTGTCGCTTCGCGCTCCTTCGGGCGGTCTTCCGAAATGATGATGTGGTCCAAGCCGAAAGCCAGGACCATATCTTTAGAGATGGCGTCCTGCTTCTTATTTCCAGTCACAACCCAATAGGCATAGGGGCGAAGACTTTCATCGAGGTCGCCGCCGTGAAAATCGATGAGATAGTCAGACTTGTCGACAACTTCTCTGGTGATCAGGAAGGACGCGCGCTCGGTTTGCGTGCCGTCTTCCTTGCCGGGATAGAAGCGATTCATGCTTTTGTTGTCGACCGGATTGACGTGGGGCACCTTTTGTTGAAACGAAGGAATGTTGACCAGGGGGAGCAGAATTACGGTGCCGGAAAGCTGTGTCGCGTCGAGACCGCCGATTAGACCTTCGAGCGCGATGATAGAAGCGTACTCAGTACCGTGGGCGCCGGAGACCAGCGCGAGGGTAGGTCCTGGATTGTTCCCGCGAATGACGACGACGGGAATTTGCGTGGCGGCGTCGGCGCCGGCGGGCACGTCAATGGTGCCGGTGGCCTTCTGGCCGGGCTCAGCACTTGCGCTGCCAACGGAAAACGATGATTGCTGCCGGGCAAATGCGGAACACGACAAGATGCAAGAGAAAATCGCTATGGCGATGCAACGTGAGCGTGGCATGAAGCCTCCGGGCAAACGAGAATAGCGCGACTATAGAGTCCCGGCAACGATTGCGGATGAAAATGCTAGTCGTGCCGAGCAGACGTTTGCGAGAGGCGGGTAAGAAAAGTACACTCATTTTCCCTTGATCCCGAATGCGCTTAAAGCACTGAATCGTGATACGTGGCTGCTGTTCTTGACGCGCTTCACGCGCCTGTTCGCTTACGGATTGATCTCCGTTGTTCTGGTCTTCTACCTCGTGGGGATTGGCCTCACGGAATCGCAAACTGGATTAGTTCTTACCCTCACGCTGATCGGCGACACCGCGATCTCGCTATATCTAACCACGCAGGCGGATCGCGTTGGCCGGCGGCGCATGCTGATAATCGGCGCGTTGCTGATGGCCGCCGCGGGACTGGTATTCGCGCTCACGAGAAATTTCTTTTGGCTGGTGGTTGCCGGGACGATCGGAGTCATCAGTCCGAGCGGCAATGAGGTGGGGCCGTTTCTCTCGATTGAGCAGGCCGCGCTGTCGCACGTGGTCAGCGATAGAGCGAGAACAGAAGTTTTTGCGTGGTACACCTTGACGGGTTCGCTGGCGACGGCACTGGGCGCGCTCTTTGGGGGCGCGCTTTCTCAGGCGCTGCAGAAGACGTCGACGACGCAGGTCACGGGCTACCGAGCCGTGGTCGTCCTGTACGCAATTCTGGGCTTGGTGTTGGCGCTGCTGTTTACGCGTGTTTCGCGTGAAATAGAACTGCGGCCTTCCGAGGCGGGCGAATCGGCTGGCGCGAGGGGTTGGTTTGGAATTAACAAATCGCGCCATGTGGTGGCAAAGCTTTCCGGTTTATTTGCGCTGGACGCATTCGCCGGCGGATTTGTGGTGCAGAGCTTCGCGGCTTATTGGTTCTATCTGCGATTCGGAGTGAAACCGGCCACGCTGGGCGTCATTTTCTTCTGGGCCAATATTTTCTCGGGGATTTCGGCGCTGCTGGCCTCGCGACTGGCTGCGCGCTTTGGGCTCATACGCACAATGGTGCTCACGCATCTGCCGTCGAATATCTTGCTTCTGCTGGTGCCGCTAATGCCGAAGCTTTGGCTTGCGGTGCTGGTGTTGCTTGCACGCTTTAGCATCAGTCAGATGGATGTTCCCACCAGGCAGTCGTACACCATGGCGGTAGTCAGCCCGGAGGAGCGCTCGGCAGCGGCCGGAATTACCGGAGTGGCGCGAACTATGGGCGCGGCGATTAGCCCGCTATTTGTGGGTTTCTTATTCGCGAATCCAAGATTGATCAACCTACCTTTCTTTATCGCTGGGACGCTTAAAATTTTGTACGACCTTATCTTGTATAAGGAATTTATCACGACGAAACCGCCGGAAGAGCAGAGGTAGCGGCAGTTTCCTCAGGCGAGATTCCCTTGCGTGCCAGGGTTTACGCGCACGGGTCCAATGAATTGGATGGTTGTCCGCACATTGACGGGTTTTCTTGCAGGCATAGGAGGGATTCGAAGACTAAATTGGCGTGTACGGCCCACGGCTCTCGCCCGCTTAGCGTTGACTTCCTTTGATTTACGCCTTATATCCCGCTTACTGGCAGCCTTTTCTATGACCGCTCAAACCTTCTCTTGAAACGGAACGACGCGTGCCTTAGACCTATCGGCAATTGGAATCAACATCGGCGAGAGTCGAGGGTAATCAGGCGCCAATCAGGACGGAAGGCTGGTGTAGTCGGGTTAAATTCATCCCTTGGCATGCCGGCGAGACAAGCGTAAAAAGGACAAGCCATGACACAAGATAGGGTTCAAAACCATGTCATCTTTGCCTCTACAATTCTGCTGCTGCTTTTTGTCGGCCTCGCGCTTTTTGTCGCCTCGATTGTGCGCGCCTGAGAGGCTGGCGTCATAGGCATAGCCAGGGCTAAGATGGAAAATTCAGGAGGTCTAACGTGGACAAGAAAGAGGTTTCCGCAAAAGTTGCTGGGGATGTTTCGCTGGGCGATGAAATTTCCGTTCACCGTCTCGGCTATGGAGCGATGCGCCTTACTGGTGAGGGCATCTGGGGGCCGCCAAAAGATCGCAAAGGGGCGCTAGCGGTTCTCCGCCGGGCGGTGGAGCTCGATGTCAACTTCATTGATACCGCGGATTCTTACGGCCCGCACGCAAACGAGGAAGTGATTGCCGAAGCATTGTTTCCGTACAAGCCTGGCCTTGTAATCGCCACTAAGGGAGGCTGGAATCGTCCGGGGCCGAATCAATGGACGCACGATGCCAGTCCTTCACACCTCCGCGCAGCGGTGGAGGGCAGCCTCAAGCGTCTGCGCCTGGACCGTATCGAGGTCTATCAACTCCACATTCCGGACCCGGTCGTCTCCTTTGAGGCATCCGTGGAAACGCTGGCGCAACTGCGAAACGAAGGCAAGATCCGCCTGATTGGATTGTCGAACGTCACGCAAGAGCACATTGAGCGAGCGCGCAAAATCGTGCCTATCGTGTCCGTGCAGAATCGCTATAGCTTCGCCGACCGTGAGTGGGACTACGTGGTGGATTACTGCCAGCGCAACGGAATTGCCCTTATTCCATGGTTCCCGCTGGGCGCAGGGAAAGTTGCGGGTGACGTGCTTGAGCGAATTGCGCGTGCGCACCAGGCGACACCCATGCAGACAGCGATTGCGTGGCTGCTGCGGCGATCTCCCATCATGCTGCCGATTCCCGGGACATCGTCGATCGAACATCTTGAGCAGAACGTTGCGGCGGCTTCGCTGCGACTAACCGACGAAGAATACCAAAAGCTCTTTGCAGTTCCCGCGCTGGTTGCATCGCGCTGAAGAGGCTTGCCGCTTCTTCACACAGCGGTACTTCGCGAGCGAACCCCGACGTAAACCCGCCACGGGCGCCCGGGATTCACGGTTCGACGTAGCTTGCGGCGTCCTTGAAAAAGACGCGCTTTCACCGCGCCAACTGAAGTACCCAGGATCTGAGCCGTTTCCTCGGCAGATCTTTCTTCGATGTCGCGCAGCACGATTGTCGCCTGAGTCTTCGGACCTAATTGTTTGATCGCCTGGTTCAGGAGTTCCGCGTGCTCGCGCCTCAGACAGGACTCTTCGGGATTAGGACGCTGGTCAACAAATACAGCCGAGAGAGCACTAGCACTCTCGTCGTCAGAGTTGTCCGGCAGAACTTCAAAGATGCCCCGCCTTCGCCGCAGCAACATGAAGGCCTCATTCATGGCGATGCTGGTCAGCCAGGTTGAGAAGCGAGATTTCTCTTGAAAGTCGGCGAGATGAAGGAAAGCCTTGTGAAAACTCTCCTGCAGGACATCTTCGGCATCCTCGTGGCTTTTGGTGATGCGTAGCGCAATGGCAAAAACTCTGCGTTTGTAACGAAGGACGAGTTTGTCGAAAGCGAGAGGCTCTCCACGCTTTGTGCCGGCCACCAGCGCGGCGTCGGAATCTTTGTCCACATCGCTTGCACGAACGAGTTGCATAATTTCCTTCCTCCTGGCTATTTGCTCAAACGCGGACAACACTGAATAAAGCAATGGGCGCGCCAGAGGCTTCGGGTGATGGCCATCCCTTGGAAGTGACTGACAGATTGGGAGATGAGTCAGTTTAAGGGCATTTCTTGCGGCGGGCGCGTTTACCGGAATCTGTCGGAATGTTGGCAGTCCATCCAATCGGCTGGAAGAGCCCAGAATCGCGTCTCGCTTGTTTCAAATCGGAGCGAATACCTAGCTTTACGAATGCAGCGATGGCAGCATTATCGCTGTATCGTCGGAGTAGCAACATGTCCAGGTCGAATCCGCTTCTCTGGTCCAAGGTGCGCGTGATCTGGGGCTATGGGCTTGCCATTCTATCGGTTTCTTTAGCCCTGCTGATTGCACAATGGCCGCTTTTGCACTTGGAAACCGCGCCGGTATCCCTATTCCTTTGCGCGATCATGATCACCGCCTTGTTCGGCGGAGTGGGGCCGGGACTGGTTGCTACGGCGCTCTCCAGTCTCGCTTTCGACTATTACTTTCTGTTTCCTACATATTCGCTGATTGCAAAGCCCGGCGAGATACCGAGGCTTCTTGTGTTTACGGTGTCAGCGCTGTTCGTTGTAGCGCTAAGCGCCGCGCAACGGAGCGCGACCGAATCATTGAAGCGCACGCGCGATGATCTCAAAGAAAAAATTCAAGAACTCGAGAGAAGCCATGAAGCCTTGCAAGCAGAAAGTCTGGAGCGCAAACATGCAGAGGAAGCACTGCGCGAGGCGCAGGGGGACCTGGCACGCGTCAACCGGGTCACCACCATGGGGGAGTTGACGGCATCACTGGCGCATGAAGTGAATCAGCCGATTGCCGCCGCCGTCACCAACGCCAATACGTGTTTACGATGGCTCACGCGTGAGCACCCTGATCTGGAAGAGGCGCGCTTGGCTGCGTCTCGAATCGCGAAAGATGCAACGCGCGCAGCCGAAATAATCACCCGAATCCGTCTGCTCTTCAAGAAGGGCACGGCGGAACGGGAGCTGGTGGATGTGAATGAAGTGATTCGAGAGATGATCGTTTTGTTGCGCGGGGAGGCGACGCGGCAGAGAGTATGGATCGGGACCGAACTGGAAGCGAATCTTCCGCAGATCCTGGGAGATCGCGTGCAGTTGCAGCAGGTGTTGATGAATCTGATGCTCAATGGCATCGAAGCAATGAGGGATGTAGATGGGAAACGCGAGCTGGTGATCAAGTCGGAGCGGGCGGAGAACGAGGAGGTCCGGGTGGCGGTCAGCGATACCGGCGTTGGCCTGCCCGCGCAGCTGGCGGACGAGATCTTCAAGGCGTTTTTTACGACAAAGCCGCAAGGGACGGGCATGGGACTTTCGATCAGCCGGTCGATTGTGGAATCGCATGGGGGCCGGTTGTGGGCTGACGGCAACACTCCGCGCGGAGCAAATTTTAGCTTCACATTGTCGGCCAACACAGAGGGGCAGGGATAATCTGGTTGACTATCGGAGCTAATGAGGCACGTAAATGACGCGCGCGGATACTTCTACGGTTTTCGTGGTTGATGACGATGCCAGTGTGCGAGCCTCCATCCAGGGACTGTTGAAGTCGGCGGGCTTGCGGTGCGAGTGTTTCGAGACGGCGGAAGAGTTTCTGAGTGGGAAGCGAGCAGACGGTCCAAGTTGCCTTGTTCTAGACGTGAGCCTGCCCGGAGTGAATGGCCTGGAGTTTCAGCGCGACTTGGTTCATGCGGGCTTGCAAATCCCGATCATCTTCATCACCGGGCACGGAGATATTCCGATGACGGTGAAAGCCATGAAATCGGGCGCCGTGGAGTTTCTGACCAAGCCTTTTCAGGGTCAGGCCTTGCTGGATGCGATCCAGCAGGCTTTGGATCGGGACCGTGCAACGCGTCAACAAGGGGCTAAGCTTGCGGGCTTGCGAAAGCGCTACGCGACGCTGACGGCTCGCGAGCGCGAGGTCATGGCGCTGGTGGTTTCGGGCATGCTCAATAAGCAGATCGCCTTTGATCTGGGGACCAGCGAAATCACAGTGAAAATTCATCGCGGCCATGTGATGCGAAAGATGGAAGCTAAATCGCTGGCGGAATTGGTCAGAATGGCGGCGAAGCTGGAGATTGCGCCCGGGACAAAGTAAGGCCAAAAAAGGGGCAGCCGAGAAGTTGCGACCGTGCCAGGCTGGGGCGCAGCATCACGCGTCCCTACGTGCGACCAAACGACCGTCAGGCTCCTTATACCAAAGTATAATTGCGCGCCTTTTGGGAGGCTGTTAGATTTCGTCTATGGACGCGCAGGCAAGAACGAAACTAATAGCGATTGTCGATGACGACGATTCGATGCGCAGCGCTCTTCAGGGCTTGCTGAAGGCGGTTGGCTTACCGGCACAGGCTTTTGCCTCCGGAGAGGAGTTCCTCAAGTCCGGGCAACAACGGCAAACCGCATGTTTAATCGCGGATATACGAATGCCGGGAATGTCCGGCCTCGAACTACAGGCCAAACTGAACGCGGAGCACTGCCGGATACCGACCATCTTCATCACGGCACATGGCGACGCACGATTGCGGATGCAGGCATTGAGAGCAGGGGCGGTGGAGTTTCTGGCGAAACCGTTCGACGACGAAGCGCTGCTGGAAAGTGTTCGAGGGGCTTTGCAGAGTTGAGCTGTAAGAGGGCGCGCACGCCAGCGCCCGGAGGTTCTTCGTGGGAGCTGCCGCAACACTTGGGGCCATCGATCAAGAGCGTGATTCGCGCCGATTCGAGCAGATCATAGGAAACAGCCCTGCTCTGGAATCCGTGCTCGAACAGGTGGAGCAGGTGGCGCCTACGGATTCCACGGTGCTGATCCAGGGAGAAACCGGCACGGGCAAGGAATTGATCGCGCGGGCGGTCCACAATCTCAGCTCGCGGTGCGGACGGCCATTCATAAAGTTGAATTGCGCGGCGATTCCCTTCGACCTGCTGGAAAGCGAGCTTTTTGGCCATGAGCGAGGCGCTTTCACCGGCGCAATCGCGCAAAAGATCGGTCGCTTCGAAATGGCTGACAAGGGGACGCTTTTCCTGGACGAGGTGGGGGATATCCCGCCGGGATTGCAACCGAAACTGTTGCGCGTCCTGCAGGAGCAGGAATTCGAACGCCTGGGCAGCACGCGCACGCAGCAAGTGAACATCCGCCTGGTGGCTGCGACCAACCGGAATCTAGCAGAAATGGTGAAGCGCGGCACCTTTCGCAGCGACCTTTACTACCGGCTGAATGTGTTTCCTATTCCGCTGCCGCCGCTGCGAGCGCGCCGCGAAGATATTCCGGCGCTGGTGGAACATTTTGTCGAGATTTATTCTCGCCGCATGGACAAACAGATTGAAGAGATCCTTCCAGAGACGATGTCCGCACTGACGTCATACCAGTGGCCGGGGAACATTCGCGAGCTTCAGAATTTCATCGAGCGCAGCGTGATCGTCAGCTCGGGGAGCGTATTGCGGCCGCCTCTTACGAGCCTGCAAGCAGCCGCGGAAACAGAATCCGCGGAGGCAACGACTCTAGAGGATGTCGAGCGAGAGCACATACGCAAGATCCTGGAGCAGACGCGGTGGGTGGTGGCCGGTCCAAACGGGGCTGCGGCGCGATTGGGAATAAAAAGGTCTACGCTGTACTTCCGCATGCAAAAGCTCGGGATTTCGCGGGCCAAGAAAGATCTTCCTTCGGCGTAGAGATGTATTGAGACTGGATCGTCATCCAACCATTGACATCTCTCTTGAAGTTTCTCCTCGGCGCTACTTTCCATTTCGAGCCGGTGAATCCGAAGCTGTTTGGTATCTCACCGAATAAATAATCTTGCGAAGACCGTCGGCAGGCGGACGCGCTGTCGAGCGGGCCGGCACTGCGGTGCGTTGGGGCTTGGGGTCGGCTTCTAGTTTCAATCACTTACGGACCAAACAGTTTGGCAGCTGCGTTGCGTACCTAGGTGGTGTCGCGCAAGGCGGCAAATTAGTGGCGGGCTGAAGCTGCGAGCGCCTGAGGGCTTACGCCGGTCCCGCGGGATGTTTAGTCAGAATTTAAAAAAGGAGGAATCATGAAAATGCAAAGAGTTTTGTTCAGTTTGATCGGCTTGATGTTTCTTTTCGCAGGCGCGGCGTCGGCGCAGCAGGTGCGGACCGACTACGACCGCGGTACAAACTTCGCGCAATACAAGACGTACTCGTGGGAACACGTTCAGACGAAAGATCCTTTGGATGTGGATCGCATTAAGAGTGCAGTCAATGCCGCTTTGGCGGCCAAAGGCTGGACTCAGGTTGACTCCGGTGGCGATGTTTCCGTTATGGCCATGGAGATCACACAAAATCAACAGACCTTGAATACTTTTTACAATGGATTTGGAGGAGGCTGGGGTTGGAGGCGCTTCGGTGGGGGTTTTGGCGAAGCAACGACCACGACTGATACCTACAAGGTCGGCACCGTGGTGGTGGATCTCTTTGATGCGAAGACCAAGACACTGATCTGGAGAGGCAGCTCGAGCGACACGCTCTCCAACAACTCTGACAAGAACATCAAGAACCTGGACAAGGGCGTGGACAAAATGTTCAAGCACTTCCCTCCAGGGCCTCCCAAGAAGTAGGCGCGTGGCGCATGGCTCGCCAGCCATCTGACGTCCCGCAAGGGCGCTGTGTGGCCGGCGAGCTTCAGGAATACGAGCGGATGGTCTCAATCAGTACAGGAGATTTGTTATGAGCGTGAAATTGCCGAAACAGTTGTTAGCCGTACTACTTTGCGGTTTGCTGGTGCAATTCACTGCGGGAGCCGAGTCTTACGGTGCGCAAAGCCAAACCGGCGAGCCGTCAGCCGCTTCATCTGTCAAACCGTCCGAGAAAGAGTTGCAGCAACTTGTGGCGCCGATTGCGTTGTACCCGGACGCTCTGGTTGCGCAAATCCTCGCGGCGGCCACGTATCCAACACAGATCGTTGAGGCGGATCGGTGGATGCAAAGGCACTCCAACATCAAGGGCGATGAGCTAGCCAAAGAAGTCGACAAGCAGGACTGGGATCCGAGCGTGAAGGCGCTCGCGCAGTTTCCCTCCGTGCTTGAAAACATGGACAAGAACTTGTCTTGGACTTCGTCACTAGGTGAGGCCTACGTCAACGACCCGCAAGATGTGACCGATGCCGTCCAGGTAATGCGCCAGGAGGCTCGCAACGCGGGCCATCTGAATAGCAGCGACCAAGAGCGGGTAACGACACAAGGAAACACCATTGTCATCGAACCGGCGAGTCCGGAGGTGGTCTACGTGCCGGCCTATGATCCCTGGCTGGTGTATGGGGCGCCTATTGTCGGTTACCCCGGCTGGTATCCGGAGCCGGGAATTTTTTGGGGCGGCGTCGGACTCTCGTTCGGCGTTGGATTTGGAATCGGGTACTTCGGAGGATTTGGATGGGGCTGGGGCCATTGGGGATACGACTGGCATGACCGTCGAGCCTTCTTTGACCATCACGAATTCGTGACGCACAGCCGAGAGTTCGGTCACGACGGATTCCATCATGGGAACTTTGACCATGGCGGATCCGGTCACGGCGGGTTTGGTCATGGCGGCTTTGACCACGGCCATGGCAACTCGTTTCACGGAGGCTCGAGCTTTCACGCCCAATCCGGAGTGCATTCCGGCAGCTTCGGAGGTTTTAGTCACGGCGGAGACGCTCGAGGGTTTTCCTCGCGCGGGCGATCCAGCTTTGGAGGTGGCGGGTTCCATGGAGGTGGGGCCCATGGCGGTGGCGGACGGCACTAGGTAATTACATATATTCGGATAATGAACCTAATTAAGGATTGTGAAAGGGAGAAGGACATCATGCTGAACAGAATGTCAAATGCTATTGAAGGTCAATGGAAGAGGTTGATGCGATTTGCGACCTCCGGAGTAGTGGCCCTTTCCCTCGGAGGCTCGCTTGCGCCAGTGTTCGCGCAACAGCCCGGACAACAGAGTTTTGCCTCGGCGCAAGATGCGGCTCACGCTCTGTTGGTGGCGATGCAATCGGAGGATGAGCAAGCGCCCTTAAGCGTTCTGGGACCGGCCGCAAAGGAAGTTCTGTCGTCCGGCGATCCGACGGAAGATGCGGACGCCCGGGTCGGCTTCGTGGTTAGGTACGAGGCGATGCATCGATTTGTCACAGAGGCTAATGGAGAGGTGACGCTGGTGGTGGGCGGCGAAAATTGGCCGTTTCCGATTCCGCTGGTGAATAAGCAAGGCAAGTGGTATTTCGACACGGATGCGGGTAAGGATGAAATCCTATTCCGGCGTATCGGCAAGAATGAACTTGCCGCGCAGGATGCGTGCGAAGACCTGGTCGAAGCACAAAAGGAATATTTTTCGCGGGCGCCGGGTAGGTTCTCGAGGCAGTTTGCCCAGAAACTCGTGAGCGAGCACGGCCGCCATGACGGTTTGTACTGGCACGGAGCTTATGACGAATTCGACAGCCCGCTCAACGCTCTGATCGCGTACGCGAGTGGAACAGGCGCAACGGGCAAGGTTGGCGATCCAGTCCCGTTCAATGGGTATTTTTTCCGTATCCTTACGGGCCAAGGAGTTCATGCTCCGGGCGGAGCGAAGAGCTATATTACCAACGGTACGATGACCGGAGGATTCGCGTTCATCGCCTATCCCGCCGAGTACCGCTCGTCGGGAGTCATGACGTTCATCGTCGATGAATCGGGAACTATTTATGAGAAGGATTTGGGCCCCGACACGACGAAGATTGCACAAGCGATTACCACTTACGATCCGGATTCCACTTGGCACGCGGTGGAATGAATATTGACGGGAGGACAAACGAGCCATGCGTAGTCGGAATGTCGGCGCATCGGTATTCGGACTTCTCACGTTGGGCGCGCTCTTATCCTCATCGCCTGGCAGACCGCAGACTGGCGCGGCCGTCTCGCGCCAGGCAAGGTCTCCGAGCAACCTTGCGGGGCAAATGCCTCCCTCGTTCGATCAGGAGGTGGCCAGAGTTGCTGCCGAAGTCGATCGGATTGAGGCCGACACGCTCAGGCAGATGGACAGCACGACGCTCGATCGGCAAGGACAAGTCCACACGCTGGGAAAGTTACTGCTCTTCGATAAGGATCTGTCGGTCCATCAGAACGAGGCGTGCAGTTTCTGCCATATGCCGGAGACGGGATTTACCGGGCCGATTCAATCGTTGAATGAGACGACGGTGTCGTACCCGGGCTCGGTGAGAACGCGGTTCAGCAACCGGAAGCCGCAGAGTTACATGTACGCGCCTTTCTCACCGGTGCTGCACTACAACGATCTGCAGGGAGATTTTGTCGGCGGGAATTTCTGGGATATGCGCGCGAGCGGCTACCGCCTGCAGAATCCAAGCGCCGAACAGGCGCAGGGACCGCCGACGAATCCGGTGGAAATGGGTTTGCCCGATTCGGCCTGTGTCGCCTACCGCCTTTCCACGGCTGCGTATCGCAAGCTGTTTGAGAATGTGTGGGGCGCGGACTCGTTCGCGATTCAATGGCCGCGCGATGTAGAAAGAGTCTGCGCGACTCCGGGGCCGCCACCGGCGAAGGATCCGTTGCCGGTCCACCTAAGTGCTGCCGACCGAGCACGGGCCGATCATGTCTACGACGGATTCGGGCTGGCGATTTCCGCGTACGAGTTCTCGCCGGAGGTGAGCCCTTTCACGTCAAAGTACGATGCCGTGCAGGCGGGGAAGGAGCAATTCACGCCGCAGGAAAAATTGGGTTACGAGCTCTTCCGCGGCAAAGCGCGATGCAACGAGTGTCATCGCGACGGGGGGCCCGGGGAAGAGCCGCTGTTTACCGACTTTACGGCCAGTAATCTGGGTGTTCCAAGAAATCCGGGATTGCAATTTTATTACGAGGGCCAGCCCGACCAACGCAATTACAGCCCCAATCTTGCTGGAGCGGAGTACGTCGATACGGGCGTCGGAGCCTTTCTGCGTACGCTGCGAAGCGATAGCGGGCAACTTGATCCCGATTCCGCATGGATCAAGCGCGCGCCGAAGTTCGACGGGAAGTTTCAGGTACCCACTCTGCGCAATGTCGACATGCGCCCCACGCCAAGCTTCGTGAAGGCCTACATGCACAATGGCTACTTCAAAAGCCTGAAAGAGGTCGTGCACTTTTACAACTCGCGCGACGTCCTGCCCAAGTGTAAGGCGGGTGATGCCGGCGAGAAGCTCACCTGCTGGCCAGCGCCCGAGGATTCGACGAACCTCAATAAGAGGCAACTCGGGAACCTCGAACTAACCGACCAGGACGAAGACGCTCTGGTCGCTTTCCTGAAGACGCTCACCGATGGGTACAAAGTTCCAATCCCCCAAACGACAAAATAGGCTCGGTCTGCCCTCTCGCAAAGTCAATTTTCATCTCGGAAGAGCACACTGTCAGCGGGCCGGCAGTCATCTAACGCACTGGACTCTTCCCCCTTCGTTCCGTTGATACCTAATCTCTGATTCGCCCTGAAGCTTACGTGTTTTCAAGCACTTCCTGAGAGGCACGCCCGATCTTCAAAGTGGCATCCGGGCTGCATTCCTCAAAGCTCAGGCAAGAACAAACGCCGGAGGAGAAATCACATGCGAAAGATTTCGAGCTGTCTGTGCAGCATTCTATTTGCGGTTGCGCCATTTCTCGCTGAGGTGGCGAACGCATCCGACCAAACCAAGGATGACGACCGATTGAGAAATTGCGGATCGGTCTTGAAGGAGATTCTCGATGTTCCTGATGACATTCCGCAGGACTTGCTCGACAACGCGGATTGCGTCGTTGTGTTTCCGTCCGTCGTAAAGGCAGCTTTCATCGTGGGCGGAAGCTACGGTCGCGGCGCTATGTCTTGCCGCAAGGGTGCAGACTTCCGGGGGCCGTGGAGCGCTCCCACGATGATGGCCCTCGAGGGCGGCAGCTTCGGCTTTCAGATTGGCGGACAAGCCACTGATTTTGTCTTGCTCGTCATGAATGAAAGCGGCGCGAGGGGAATTCTCGCCAGCAAGGTCAAGCTGGGAGGCGATGCTTCCGTGGCCGCTGGCCCAGTCGGGCGCGATGCCTCCGCTGATACGGATGCAACCTTGCGTTCTGAAATCCTGAGCTACTCAAGAGCGCGCGGCTTGTTTGCCGGAGTCTCGCTCGAGGGTTCCACAATCCGTCCGGACAACGGCGACAATCAGCGTGTGTACGGCAGGAAGATTCCCGCGAGGGAGATCGTACTGTCAGGAACGGTTGCGGTGCCCCCAGCCGCGAAGCAATTTATCTCGACTTTGGATGCCAAGACTCCAAAGCACAGGTCACAAGGCCAAGTTAGGTAGTCCCGGACGGAGAAGGCGGGGAGTGAATCATGTGGATTGTTAAATTAGCACTGAAGCGGCCATACACGTTCGTGGTGCTCGCGATTCTGATTTTTATCCTGGGAGGGCTGGCGATCGTGCGCACCCCCACGGACATATTTCCGAATATCGACATACCGGTCGTCAGCATCATCTGGAACTACAACGGTCTTGATCCGCAGGATATGGCGGACCGCATCGTCTCCATCACCGAGCGCAACCTGACCACCATCGTCGATAACATCGCGCATATCGAATCGCAATCCCTTTACGGTATCGCGGTGGTGAAAGTTTTCTTCCAGCCCAGCGTCAGTATCGACAAGGCTATCGCCCAGATTACCGCGAGCTCCCAAACGCAACTCCGGCAATTGCCCGTGGGCACCACGCCACCATTGATCATTACCTATAGCGCCTCGACCGTCCCCATCCTGCAGCTCGGGCTTTCCGGCAAGGGCATTTCGGAGCAGCAACTGAACGATTACGGCCTTAACTTCATTCGCACCCGGCTGGTCACCGTCGAGGGCGCAGCGGTGCCGTACCCTTATGGTGGAAAGCAACGCCAAGTGCAGGTGGACCTGAACACCGCAGCCTTGCAGTCGAAAGGTCTTTCCGCTCTCGATGTGGTCAATGCCATCGCCGCTCAGAATCTGATTCTGCCGACGGGCACGTCCAAGATCGGTTCCAAGGAATACAGCGTTGACATCTCGAATGCGGCTCCCCAGACCATCGAGCAGCTGAATCGCATCCCTATCAAGACCGTCGGCAGCACCACCACTTACATCGGCGATGTTGCCTGGGTGCGCGATGGCTTTCCACCGCAAACGAATATTGTGCGCGTGAACGGGCAGCGGGCGACACTCTTGACCGTCCAAAAAAACGGCAATGCGTCGACGCTAAACATCATTAACGGGATCAAGGCTCTGCTGCCGCAGATCAAGCAGACCGTGCCACCTGCGTTGGATATTAAACCTCTCGCCGACCAGTCCATCTTCGTCAAGAGCGCCATTCAGGGCGTGGTGAAGGAAGCGAGCATTGCGGCCTGCCTCACGGGGCTGATGATTCTCATCTTTCTTGGAAGTTGGCGAAGCACGGTCATCATCGCTGTCTCCATTCCGCTGGCCATTCTGACCTCCATCATCGCTTTGAGTGCGCTTGGCGAAACCATCAACATCATGACTCTCGGAGGTCTCGCCCTCGCCGTCGGAATTCTAGTGGACGACGCGACCGTCGAGATCGAGAACATCAATCGCAACATCGCCATGGGAAAGGAAGTCGAACACGCCATCCTCGATGGCGCTCAACAGATCGCGGTGCCGGCATTTGTCGCGACGCTGGCGATTTGCATCGTCTTCGTTCCGATGTTCCTCCTGTCCGGCGTAGCACGATACTTATTCGTCCCGCTCGGTGAAGCTGTCGTATTTGCCATGCTGGCCTCCTATCTGCTCTCGCGGACGGTGGTTCCGACTATGGCGAAGTATCTCTTGCGCGGCCACGAGCACGACGCCGCCAACACCGCGGCTTCCCGCAATCCCCTGGTTCGCATGCAGGTTCGTTTTGAGCAAGCCTTTGAGCGTATTCGCGAGCGTTACCGCGGGTTGCTGGAGCGGTGCCTGCACCACCGCCGCGCTTTCCTGATCGCATTTTTCGCCGCGTGCCTCGGCTCTCTAGCCTTGATCATTCCCTGGCTGGGGCAAGACTTCTTCCCCACGATCGACAGCGGGTCGTTCAATCTGCACCTCCGGGCGCCAACCGGCACTCGCATCGAGGAGACCGCGCGTCTCTGCGATCTGGTGGAGCGCTTCATCCGGCAGCAACTGCCGCCAGGCGAAATCTCCAACGTGATTGACAATATCGGGCTGCCCTACAGCGGCATCAATACGTCCTACAACAACACCGGAACCGTAGGCACCTCGGACGCGGATATTCTTGTAACTTTCACCGTCAACCACCACAAAACGGCCGAGTACGTTCACGACCTGCGTATCAGCCTGGCCAAGCAATTCCCCGGCGTGACCTTTTCTTTCCTGCCTTCCGACATGGTTAGCCAAATCCTGAATTTCGGATTGCCGGCCCCCATCGATATTCAAATCCTTGGCAATGATTTGGCGGGCGATCAGGCTTATGCGAACGCATTGCTCAATCAAGTCCGATATGTGCCCGGGATTGCCGATGCGCGCATCCAGCAGCCGTTCGATCAACCCTACATGCACCTTTGGGTTGACCGCACCAAGGCCCAAGAGGTCGGCTTCAACACCCAAGCCATCGCGCAAAACGTCCTGATTTCGCTGGGCGGCAGCTTTCAGACCTCGCCGACCTACTGGCTCGACCCCAAGAATCGAGTCAGCTATTCGGTGTCCACGCAGACGCCGCAGTACCGCGTCGCTTCGCTCCAGGACCTGGCCAACATGCCCATAACCGGGCCCACGCCGAACGCTCCGCCATCTCTTCTCGCGAGCTTCGCTTCCATTCAGCGAGGCAGCGGGACAGCCGTGGTCTCTCACTACAACATCCAGCCTGCTATCGATATCTTTGGTGCTGTCCAGGGCCGCGACTTGGGAGGGGTTTCTGGCGACATCAACCGCATTCTCGATCAAACTCGTAAGCAACTCCCGCGCGGCTCACAGGTGGTGCTGCGGGGCCAGGCGCAAACGATGCGCTCTTCGTACATCGGCCTGCTGGCAGGCCTATTTTTTGCCGTGCTCCTTGTCTACCTGCTGATCGTCGTCAACTTTCAGTCGTGGCTGGATCCCTTCATCATCATTTGCGCGCTGCCCGCCGCCCTCGCTGGAATCGCCTGGTTTCTCTTTGTGACGCACACCACCCTGAGCGTGCCGGCACTCACCGGCACCATCATGTGCATGGGCGTAGCTACGGCCAATAGCATCCTGGTGGTGAGCTTCGCGGCGGAACAGATGGCTGAAGGGAAAGATCCCATCACGGCCGCTCTTCAGTCCGGATTCACGCGCTTCCGCCCGGTGCTGATGACGGCTCTGGCCATGATCATCGGCATGTTGCCAATGGCTTTGGGGCTCGGGGATGGCGGCGAACAGAATGCTCCACTGGGCCGCGCAGTCATTGGCGGACTGCTATTCGCTACGGTATCCACGCTGCTCTTCGTCCCGACCGTGTTCAGCGTCCTACATGGACTGCGGCGCGGCCCAGCGGAGACCAGCATTCAAGCATAGGAGAAATTTGAAATGGAAATTGAAGGGGTGATGTCAATGCAATCGCAAACAACAGGACCGATTCCAGGTCAAGAACAAGAACCGCAGTCGTCAACCGTGGTCCGCGCGCAACGCCGATCGCGAAAAGGCTGGCTCATTGCCCTGGCAATCTTCCTGGTCTTCGCCCTGCTTTTGGCCATGGGGATTCTTCAGCGCCTGCATACCAGCGCCGCACTGCGCACGGAAACCGCCGACATGGCAGTGCCAACCGTCTCGGTGGTCACGCCGCAGCGTTCCGCGCCCTCGCAGGAAATCGTGTTGCCAGGAAACGTACAACCCTACGTCACTGCTCCGATTTTCTCGCGCACCAACGGGTATTTGCAGGCTTGGTATTTCGATATCGGGGCACACGTGAAGAAGGGGCAACTCTTGGCCGTGATTGCTACGCCCGAAGTGGATCAACAGCTGGGACAGTCGCGCAGCAATCTTTCCACGGCGGAGGCCAATCTCAGGCTAGCCGAGATTACCAAGAATCGTTACCAAGGCCTGCTCAAAAGCAATGCTGTGTCTCAGCAGGACGTGGACAATGCCGTTGGTACATACAACGCTAACAAATCTATTGTGGAAGCCGACCAGGCCAATGTGAAGCAACTGGAGGCTCTGCAATCCTTTGAGAAAATCTACGCTCCCTTCGACGGAATCATCACCGCCCGTAACACCGATGTCGGCGCTCTGGTCGACTCCGGCAGTTCCGGAGGCGTGAAGACCGACCTGTTCCATCTCTCGCAAGTGGACCGGTTGCGCGTGTATGTCAATGTCCCGGAAGAATATTCGCAGGCGACCACTTCCGGCCTGGCGGCGGAGCTGACCTTGTCGGAGTTTCCCGGGACCGCGTTCACAGGCAGACTCGTGCGCACTTCCGAGGCCATTAACTACGACACGCGCACGCTGCTGGCGGAGGTGGACGTCAAAAATCCGACGGGGAAATTGCTTTCCGGCTCCTACGCGGAAGTCCATTTCAAGGTTCCGGGAACAATCTCAACCTATATTTTGCCAACCGAAACTCTGCTGTTTCGCAAAGAGGGTTTGCGAGTAGCCATTGTGAAGGACGGTAAAGCGCAATTATTGCCCGTAACCGCTGGCCGCGACTTCGGGAACACCATCGAAATCGTTTCCGGTCTGCAGGGCAATGAGTCCGTCATTGTCAGCCCGCCAGATTCCACGGTGGATGGAGAAAAGGTGCAACTCGCGCAGGCCACCACCCCAGGGGGGGCGTCATGAATTTCCTGAGCCGCGACAGAATAGACATTCGAGTCTCGAAGCGCACCGCGAGCCTTATCAGCGTCATGAGCGTGCTGTTGTTCGCCGGATGCACAGTGGGACCGAAATATCACCGTCCGGCAGCAGAGGTTCCGCCAGCGTATAAAGAGGTAGGCGATTGGAAACCTGCCCAGCCGAACGATCAAAATCTTGCCGACAACTGGTGGGAGCTCTTTCAGGATCCTCAACTCAATGCGCTTGAAGCGCAAGTAAGCGTCTCCAACCAAAACTTAAAGGCGGCGGAGGCACAGTACACGCAAGCGCGCGCAGCTTTGCGGTATCAGCGGGCGGATTACTTCCCAACCGTAACCGCAAATCCCTCGGCTACCCGCAACTCATATTCTTCGAATCGGCAACCCCACAGCTCGCAATTCAGTGGTGTTACTTTCACCGACTTACAAATTCCTTTCGAATTGTCGTACCAGGTCGACCTTTGGGGACGCGTACGCCGCACCGTTGAGTCGTATCGCGACCAGGCGCAAGCCAGCGCGGCCGACCTCGCAGCTGTGAACTTGTCTATGCATTCCCAGTTGGCCTTGTTTTACTTCCAGGCCCGCATGCTCGATGCCGAGGAGCAGCTTCTCAATTCCACCGTGACGCAGTACGAGCAAGCCTTGGAACTAATCAAGAGCCGGTTTGCCGGAGGTATTGCTTCCGATGTGGAAGTGCAGCAAGCCGAGACACAACTGGAGACAACACGCGCGCAGGCCATTGATGTTTCAGTTGCCCGCGCACAGTATGAGCATGCGGTCGCGGTTTTGATCGGGAAGCCTCCCGCATCTTTCAGCCTCGTTCCGCTTCCTCTCACAACGCCGCCTCCTCCCATTCCTGTGGGGCTACCCTCAGATTTGCTTGAGCGTCGACCTGACATCGCCGCCGCCGAACGACTCATGGCCTCGGCCAATGCGCAGATTGGGGTGGCCAAGGCCGCTTACTACCCCCTCGTTAATTTGGCAGCATTGGGAGGCTTTGAGAGCGGATCAATCGGAACGCTGCTCTCCGGCCCCAGCATTCTGTGGTCGGCTGGGCCCTCTGCGCTCTTTACGGTCTTCGATGTAGGAAGGCGGCGCGCAGCCTCCGATCAGGCGACCGCCGCGTACGATCAAGCAGTCGCGAATTACCGCCAGACCGTGCTGACCGGATTCCAGCAGGTCGAGGACAACGTCGCGGCACTGCGGATTCTGGAGCACGAGGCTCAGGTACAGAACACCGCCGTGACCGCAGCACAAAAATACCTTGAACTGGCGATTACGCGTTACAAAGGCGGCGTCACCAGTTATCTGGAAGTGACAACAGCTCAGAGCGCGGCTCTCTCCGACGAAGTCACGGCCGTAAATATTCTTGGCCGGCGCATGGTTGATGCCGTCACTCTCGTTCAAGCGCTCGGTGGCGGCTGGAACAGTTCTGCGTTGCCGGCGCGCCCGGAATGCTGCGGCAAGCTGACGACAAGCTTGCGGTGAATTTTTTGTCGAGATTAGGTGGCGGCGCCGGAAGAAAGCGTTAATGCAGTAGGTTAGTGGTCGGGGCGCCCGGATTTGAACCGGGGGCCTCCTGCGCCCAAGGCAGGCGCGCTACCAGGCTGCGCTACGCCCCGACAAGACTAAGTCTTGAGTTTACCGTAATCTGGGATTTTGTCGACGTTGCCTGCGGTGAGCGATTCTGCCAACAGCGGTGCGGAACGGCCCTTTGTACTCAGGCCTCGAGAAAAGGGAGTTCCGTCCACGTCAGGGAATTCTTTCCTAGCCCGCCTGCGCGCGGCTAAGCAACCCGCGTTCGAGTTCGCGCTCCGCTTGGAGCCAATCGTCCAGATCACGGCCCGGTTCTTGACCGCGTTCGAGATAGATCTGGTGCGCGCGAAGTCTGATTTGCTCCTCGCGCTCCGAGCTTCCCACTGACACCTCTCTCGTCTCCGCCTGGTTCGAGGATACTTGGGACTCTGCACTTCCACTCCCCTTTGGTTTCGATGCCATGCTCGTTCCCCTCTTTCTTGTGATTGGATTGCTACTGATCTGCTAGCGTATTCGCCCCGCGCGAACCAAGGTGCGGCAGGCACAACGCGAAACCTGGCCGTCTTTATCGTGGTTTCTTCTTGGCTTTAGGCATAACGCTTCAAAAACGCCCACGCCACGGAAGCGCGTGATCTCATTGGATGATCAAACTGTGATTCTAGATTCGCACGACTACGAAGACGAGTCAGCCATCTTGCCCGTATCACTGTCGCCCTCCAGCCGGGCAGCCGCCCACATCCCGACTTTCTTGAGTAAGCGCACGAGTTCCGTTCGTTCGCCGGACCTCAATACGACCATGGTTTCCTCCATGTCATTTGCGTGTCGCTGGAAAGCTTGCTGGATTAAGCGTCGCCCCCTGTCAGTGAGCTGAACGATGCGCGCGCGAAGATCACCGGTGTGCGCTGTCCTCCGGACCAGCTTTTTTGACTCCAACCGGTCGACTGCTGCCGTGATGGAGCCGCTGCTGAGCAGAACTTTTTTCCCAATAACATTCACCGGTTGAGGGCCCTTGTGAAGAAGCACTTCCAACACCGCAAACTCCGAAAGCCCAAGGCCCGACGCGGAGACGCTTCGAACCGCATTCTGCTCGATCGCGTGGGCGGCCTTCCACAACACCATCCAGACACGCGTCGCTGCTTCGCCGCCCGGTGTAGAAATTCGTGCTGCCAGGAGCACCCTCCTGCAATCCCTGACTCTTGCCGCGGAAGCCTCCTTAATAATACTCGATGTCGAGATATATTGGCTATCAGATACACAGAAGTACAGATGTACCTGCAAGGCTGGTTCCCGCATCTATCTTGATGTCGCGATATTGCTCTGAAGAGGAAACCAGAACTCTGCCTTGGAGGAGTCGCCTAGATGCAGATTGGAATCGACAGTTTCGCAGCAGCCATCTCCGACCCGGCCACGGGTCTAACCCTCAGCCCCGTGGAGCGCATGCACAATCTACTGGAAGAGATTGAGCTCGCCGATCGAGTTGGCCTGGACGTCTTCGGCATTGGTGAACATCACCGTGCAGAGTTCCTCGACTCAGCTCCCGTCGTGATCCTATCCGCCGCCGCGGCGCGCACGGAAAATATTCGTCTCACCAGCGCGGTCACGTGCTCAGTGCCTCCGACCCTGTTCGGGTTTTTCAAGAGTTTGCCACTCTCGACCTCATCTCCCACGGCCGTGCTGAGATTGTCGCCGGTCGCGGTTCTTTCATTGAGTCCTACCCACTCTTCGGCCTGCGTCTTGAAGACTACGACTCGCTCTTTGCGGAAAAACTCGATCTTCTCCTCAAGATTCGCGCAAGCACGCAAGTGCACTGGTCCGGCAGACACCGCACAGCTCTCACCGGCCAAGCAATCTACCCTCGCCCGCTGCAGGACCCGCTACCTATTTGGGTCGGTGTGGGCGGCACCCCCGAGTCCTTCGTGCGCGCAGGCATCCTCGGGCTTCCTCTCATGGTGGCCATAATCGGCGGTGAACCTAAGCGCTTCCGCCCGCTCATAGATCTTTACCGCGAAGCTGGGCGCCGCGCCGGTCATCCCCCTGAGCGACTTACCGTGGGTCTTCATTCGGTGGGCTTTCTCGCAAATACCACCGACGAGGCCGCTGATATTTTCTTTCCTGGTTATGCGCACACCTTTACCGAAGTCGGGAAGGAGCGCGGGTGGCCGGCCGCCACACGCTCTCAATTTGACGCCCTGCGCGGACCTACCGGCGCCCTGCTGATCGGCGACGCCAAAACGGTCGCGAAAAAGATCCTTTATGTGAATGAGGTTCTCGGCGGCATCTCTCGCGTCACGTTCCAAATGGGTGTCTCGACGCTTCCCCACGAAAAAATGTTGCACGCCATTGAAATCCTCGGCACCGCCGTGGCGCCTCTTGTGCAGAACGAGCTCGGCGTGGCTACCGTACGCGGCTGATAATTCGAACTTCAGACTGAATTGCAAAAGCTATGTTATTGAATCCACTGTGCGAACAAAGACCGTGACGACCATCCAGAATATTCTGTTCCCTGTGGACTTTTCGCCGTCTTGCGTTGCCATGGCCCCCTACGTGAAGAGGTCGGCGGCTATATTCGGCGCGAGAGTGACACTAGCTCACGTCTTCGATCTCTACAGTCATGATGCACTCCAACTCTATGTGCGACCACTCTCGGAGGTTGCCGAAGAGCAGCAGAACGTTGCTCGCGACAAACTCGATTCGTTCCTCAAGTCTGACTTTCCGGCCGGTGAGTGCCCGAGAATCCTTTTGTCGGGCGTTGCAGCGACGCAGATCACTCAATTCGCCCGGACGAACGGATTCGATCTCATCATCATGCCCACCCACGCTGGCCGCTTCCGAAGGACGCTACTTGGCTCCACGACAACAAAGGTATTGAACGACGCGGATTGTCCGGTGTTGACCACGCAGCACGCCGAGACCATTTCACCAAGACAGCTCGAACATCGGGAATGGCTTTGCGCCATTGGCTTGGACTCAGATTCGCAAAGGGTTCTTCGGTATGCCGACCAGGTTGCGCAGTCCGTCCACGCCAACCTTACGCTCATTCATGTGATTCCCGCGAGCGGGCCTGACGTTCCCATTGAATTGGATTTGGAGGAGCGCCTGCAGTCGGCAAAAGGAGAAGAGGCGAGCCGTCGCATCGCGGCGTTGCAAACCGCCGCCGGTTCGCGCGCCAAGGCCACCGTCGCCATCGGCCCGATTCGAGACATGCTGACCGAGGCGGCGCGTAGACTCCGGGCGGATGCGCTGGTAATCGGAAGAAGTCCGCAGTCCGGTGTCGTGGGCCGCTTGCGGGATCTCAGCTACGCAATAGCCCGTGACGCTCCCTGTCCTGTGTTGAGCGTCTGATAGCGCGACGCGTTCCGGAGTAACACACTTGAACTTGCGTAGAAGACGCCTCCAAGAAGCAAACGGGCCACGCTACATGCTATATTCGATAACATGAGCCACAACATGGGAGAGATGCGCGCTGACTTTGCGACCGTGGAGGAAGCCGTCGAGGACATTCGGCAAGGGCGAATGATTGTCCTTGTCGACGATGAGGACCGCGAAAACGAAGGCGACTTGGCCATGGCCGCCGAGAAGATTACGCCCGAGGCCATCAACTTCATGGCCAAGTACGCCCGGGGCCTGATTTGCTTGCCGCTCACGGAAGAACGTTGCGACGAATTGCACCTGCCGCTGATGTCGCCGATCAACACCTCTGTGCATGGAACCGCGTTTTGCGAAGCTATTGACGGTCGGCTTGGCGTTACCACCGGAATCAGCGCTTCCGATCGCGCCGTAACCATCCTGACCGCGGTCGATCCCAAGACCAAGCCCCAGGATCTCGCGCGGCCGGGACATATTTTCCCGTTGCGTGCACGCAACGGCGGCGTGCTCGTGCGCGCTGGACAAACGGAAGCGAGCGTGGACTTGGCGCGCATCGCAGGGCTGACTCCCGCGGGCGTGATTTGCGAAATCATGAATGAAGACGGCACCATGGCGCGCGTGCCGCAACTCATCGAGTTTTGCAAGCAACACAATTTGAAGATGCTGACCGTGGCGGACCTGATCCGCTACCGCATGCAGCACGAGCGTTACGTGAGACGCGTCGCGGAAGCCGTGCTGCCCACTCGTTACGGCGAGTTCCGAATGATCGCGTACTCGAGCGATGTGGACCACGATCAGCACGTCGCCCTTGTGCGCGGGCATCTGGAGAGCGCGGGCGCGCCGCTGGTGCGCGTGCATTCACATTGTTTGACGGGCGATGTTTTCGGATCGGTCACCTGCGACTGCGCGGGGCTCGTTTCGCGTTCACTCGAGGCGATTGCGAAAGAGGATCGTGGTGTCTTTTTGTACCTGCATCACACCGGGCGCGGATTTGGTATTGAGTTATCGGACGAGCCGGGCGCGCTGCCACAGATTCATGTCCATTCACGCGGGCAGCTCGATCGCGAGCCGGCACGCCAACGCATGGTGCAGCATGAAAGCGGTATCGGCGCGCAAATCCTAATCGACCTCGGCCTCAAGGACATCCGCGTTCTTACCAACCATCCGAAGAAAGTCGTGGCCCTGGAAGGCTACGGCATACGAATCGCGGACCAGGTGCCGCTGCGAGTGGAATCGCGCCGGCCGACACACCAAACATTCTGAACAAGAAAACCAAGAATTAAAGACAACGCAGAGACGCAGAGACGCAGAGACGCAGAGACGCAGAGACGCAGAGACGCAGAGACGCAGAGGTCGCCGAGTTGCGCAGATAGAGACCTAGCTGGGCGGCGCCTCGGCTTCTGCGGTCGGCGTAGGCGGGCTCTTTGACGGCTGCCTAGCAGCTGAGGCTTTGCCCACGGTTAGGTATTTGCGCATTTTTTCGAGGCGCTTCTTCCCGAGGCCTTTAACCGCTAGCAGATCGTCGACGCTTTTGAAGGCGCCGTACGATTTGCGCATCTGCAGAATTTTATCGGCGGTGACTGGCCCGATGCCGGGGACTTGCTGTAATTCCTCGGCGGTGGCGGTGTTGATATTGATTGGCTTGAGGGGGGGCTTCTTGGTTGCATCCGCAAGCCCGGCCAGAATCGTCAATAGGGATAGCGCAGCGAACCAAGAGAAAAAGGTGATCGCTGCTTTGCGCGCTTTGACCATCTTAGCATTGATAATAGATAAGCTACATTTATGTGTCAATACACTTTTTGACAGAAGGTTCAAATTCAGTGGCGATGGACGTATGCGTAGGCCCGGAGGAGCGCAAAGGGAAGAATAATAATCCAAAGGACGACGGCGGCCACGCTGAACCATGGGAAACCGCCGGGATTGCCCGTTTGGGCGGCGGGACGCCGCCAGCGACCGGATAAACTTATAAAACCGGCCAAATGCGTGATCGTCCCAACGATAAGAGATGTGCTAAATAGGATTTGGAGAGTGCCCTCCGTGGTTGTTCCCAGTTTTGCCTGACCAAGAGCTACTAATCCGACGAGGCCCACAAAAACAAGGAAGGTTCCCACCGCGAATACAATTTCTTTGGGAGAGCTTCGTGGATACATGGCGGAGCGCGGCGACCTCGCGTTTTTCAACCTAACCGCTTGCCCTGGGCGTCGTAGACATCGAGTTCGCCGAATAGCGCCGCTTGCGGCTCGATCTGCGTGCGGTCGCCAACGACTACGATTTGCATGTTCGCCGAGTCGAAGTATTTCCGGGCCGTGGAAAGCAGATCGTCCGGCGCGAGGGCGCGAACTTTTTCGCGATACGTTTCCAGGTAATCGTCCGGAAGATCGGTGAGCGCGACAGTTGCAAGCTGCGAAAGCAGCCCATCTTGAGTAGCGAGACCAAGCGAGAACACGCCGCTAACATAGTTCGTCGCGTCCGCCAGCTCGGGCTCAGGTACAGGGAGCGCGCGAAGCTTGTCCAGTTCGTAGAAGATTTCCGTAAGTGAAGCGGCCACCACATCGTTGCGAACCGCGGCCGACACCGAGAAGTAGCCGTACTGGCGCAGCGGATTAACGCTGCTCCGCGGGCTGTAGGTGTAACCCTTGTCTTCCCGGATATTCATTACCAGGCGCGAGTTGAAGGCGCCGCCGTAAAGACTGTTGGTTACGCCGAGTTTGATCCAGTCCGGATGTTTGCGCGTGATGGCGTGGCAACCGGCAACAATTTGCGTTTGCACCGACCCGGGAAGGTGCACTAGGTGCACGCGCCGGCCGCGAGGCTTTCCCGGTTCAGGTGCGGGCGAAATCACAGGCTTGTTGCCCTTCCACGCGCCGAACACTTTCTCGACCGTCTCGAGCATTGCCGCGGAATCGAAATCGCCGACCATCAGCAGCAACGCGTTCTCTGGCGTGTAAAAATCACGATAGACGGAAATAAGGTCCTCGCGCCGGTAGGCGGCCACTTGCTCTTCCGTTGGCGCGACTTGCGCGTACGGATGCGCGCCGAAGAGAACTTTTCGCAAGCGCTCGCCGGCAAGGAATCCCGGCTGTGTGCGATCCAGTTTTACTTCTTCTAACTTTTGACGGCGTTCGCGCTCAAATTCCGGTTCCGGAAAAGCAGCTTCGCGCGCCAGTTCGCTGACAAGAGCAAGAAGCGGCTCAGACAGCTCGGACAAGCCCGCGAAAGCGACGGCGCTGTTGTCCGCCCCGGCATGAGACGAAAGATCGGCGCCAAGGCGGCGTAAATCTTCTTCGATCTGACGGCTGGCGCGCTTTGCGGTGCCCGTGCGCACAACCGTCGCCGTCATTTCAGCGAGTCCCGGCGCCCGGCTTGCGGCGGCGGCATTGCCTGAGCGCAGGAACAGCTCGCCATGAAATTTGGGAATGGTATGCGATTCCGCGAGGACTATCTCGAGGCCGTTAGCCAGGCGAGTCCTAGTGCGCTTGGGCCAAGTTACGTGGCGCTCTGGCGAAAGTGGCGGGACGGCAGCAGAAATTTCGGCGGCGGCTCGCGTGGCCATTATGCCGCCTCCTGAGTGTGCGCGTTCGCCGGGCGTCGGAAGACGATGGCCCGCTTGTTAATGAGCAGATATTTCTTCGCTGCGGCTTGTATGTCTTCGCGCTTGACGGCCAGGAAGCCATCGAGGATGGTGTTGACCAGCTGCGGCTCGTTGTCGAAAAGCGAGAAGCAGGCCAGGAGATGCATCAACCCGTAGCGAGGCATCCCGCCGCGGCCGCCCTCCAGCGTTGAGTAATAGTCGGATCGGAATTTCACCTTGAGCTGGTCGAGCTCATCTTGCGTGATGCCGTTCTGTTGGATTTCGCGAATCACGGAATCGAATTCGGCAAGCGTGGCCTCACTGGAATATTCGGGCTTGTGCAGAATCTTCGTCACCATTTGCGTCGGACCGTTATATCCGAAAACATCTTCGATCCCGCCGTCAACCTCCACCGCGACTTGCTTTTCGAGCACGAGGTTGCGGTACATGTGTCCTGCGCGGCCGCCGTGCAGGGCTTGATCCAGCAAGGTCATCGCACACCAATCGTTCGTGCGCCGTGGCGGAACCGTATAGCCCACCGCCATCGCCGGCAGCGTGCCGAATTTTTCTTCGACTTCACCGCGCCGCTCTTCCGCTTGCTCCGGCTCCCGGGGGTCGGCGAATGGTGGCGTAGCGCCCGCCGGGATGTCGGCAAAATATTTCTTGGCCAGCGCGATACCCTCATCGGGTTTCACGTCGCCGAGAATCAGCAGCACCGCATTGTTGGGCGCGTAATACGTCTTGAAGAACGATTGCACATCCGCAAGGCTGGCGGCATCGAGATCGGCAAAGTCTCCGTAGAAATTATGAGCATTGGCCCAGTTGCGAAATGCCACTGGCGGAAGATCGAGCCAGGGAAATCCGCCATAGGGCTGATTCAACACATTGACGCGGACTTCTTCTTTCACCACGTCGCGTTGATTCCGCAGATTTTCATCGTCAACTTTGAGCGCGCGCATGCGGTCGGCCTCGAGCCAAAGAATGCGCTCCAGGGCGTTAGAGGGCACGGATTCGAAATAATTGGTGACATCGTAATGCGTGGACCCATTCAACGTGCCGCCGCTGGAATTGATTAGCTTGATGTGCTGCATCTTGGGGGCGTTCGCGGAACCCTGAAACATCATGTGTTCGAAAAGATGCGCGAAGCCGCTGCGGCCCTGTGGTTCCAGACGAAAGCCGATTTTGTAGTAAACGCCGACGGTGACCACCGGAGCTGTCGTATCCGGCGCAATGACCACCTTCAATCCATTGGCCAGCGTGGTGCTTTCAATAGGGATCTTCAAATGCATTCACCTGCGTTCTGATTTCAACGACGTCGCATCTCTCATGCTAGGATACCGCGAGGCGCGCGTTGACACCAATTCTGCCGCAGAAAATCGGAGACGTAGCCGAACTCGAACTGTTTGTTGCGGTTGCCTTGTTTTGGGTCTTCCACGGACTGCGCGTGGCCTATGACTCTCTGCACCTGCCTTGGATCAAGAATTTCGCTCCTTTGCCCGCCGCCGAGTGCCCGAGCATTTCTCTTATCTTTGCGGCCCGCGACGAAGAAGAAAAACTGCCCGCGGCATTGGCCACTCTTGCTCAACTCGATTATCCGCACCTTGAAATCATCGCCGTAAATGATCGCTCGCAAGACTCAACCCGAAAAACTCTAGATGAATTTGCGCGCGGGAATACGCGAGTCCGCGTCGTGCATGTGGAGGCACTGCCGAACGGTTGGCTGGGCAAGCCCCACGCCTTGCAGAAAGCGTATGAGGTCTCAACCGGAGAGTGGTTGCTGTTCACCGATGCGGACGTGCGATTCTCCCCCGACTCGTTACGGAGAGCACTGAATCTAGCGAAGCAGCGCAACGCAGACCACCTGACTCTTTTCGGCGACGTGGAAATGCACGGATTTTGGGAAACCACTCTGATCACTTTCTTCGGCATGATGTTTCATTTGGCGACCGATCCCTCCCGCGTCAGCAATCCCCATTCGTGGACCTATGTCGGCGTTGGCGCATTCCAGCTTTTAAAGCGGTCGACGTACGAAGCGGTCGGCACGCACCGGCGGCTAGCCATGGAAGTTGTAGACGACATGAAGCTCGGAAAAATCGTAAAGCAAGCCGGATTCCGAAGTTGCGCGGGACTCGCGCAAGACGCGGTCGCGATCCGATGGCACGCTGGTTTAGGGAATTTGGTGCGCGGCGTGACCAAAAATTTCTTCGCCGCTCTAGGCTACAATCTCCCACTCGTACTCCTAGCCACCATCGTGATGTTGCTGCTGAACGTCGCGCCCTTTATTGCAATATTTGCCGGACACGGCTGGATTCGCATCTTCGCAGGAATCGCCGTTGCGATCGCGATTGGATTCCACGTTGGAGTGAACATCGTAATGCGCGTTCCGCCTCTCTATGCGCTGACGCACCCCTTGGGCGCGCTACTGTTCTGCTACATGCTGCTGCGCTCCACGGCGGTGACACTATGGCATGGCGGCGTCACGTGGCGCGGCACTTTTTACCCACTTAGCGAGCTGAAGCGCGGCGTGGTGTGAGGCCTTGAGTATTGAGCGCCGTCACGATGCCGCCGACGCTCTCTCCTTTGAGAATAGACCCGACAAATCGCGCTGTTTGAGAGCGCGGATGCGGTCGCGCAGCTGCGCCGCTTTCTCGAATTCGAATTTTTTGGCGGCCTCCCGCATCTGCCCTTCGAGCTGTTTCAACAATTCCGCCAGTTGTTGGTCGCTCCTGACGTTCGCGGTAGCGGTATCGAGCGCGGCGTCATCCACCGGAATCGTCACATAGTCGGCTTCCACGATGCGCGCCAGTTCCATATCCACGGATTTCACGATCGATTCCGGCGTAATGTTGTTTTCCTTGTTGTAGGCGAGCTGCTTGTCGCGCCGGCGATTCGTCTCACTAATCGCCTGATTCATGGAGCCCGTGCGCGTATCGGCATAAAGAATGGCCCGGCCCGAAATATGCCGCGCGCAGCGACCCATGGTCTGTATCAAAGAGGTCGCGCTGCGCAGATAGCCCTCTTTGTCAGCGTCGAGAATGGCAACCAGCGAAACTTCCGGCAGGTCCAACCCTTCGCGCAAGAGGTTAATGCCAATGAGCACATCGAATTCGCCGCGGCGCAGGTCGCGCAAGATTTTGATTCGATCCAGCGTTTCCACTTCAGAATGCAAGTAGCGGCACCGCACCCCGATCTCCGTAAAGTATTCCGACAAATCTTCGGCCATGCGCTTAGTCAGTGTGGTGACCAGCACGCGTTCATTACGCTCCGCCCGGACACGAATTTCTTCCAGCAAATCGTCGACTTGCCCCTTTACGGGACGAATCTCCACTTGGGGATCGACGAGGCCCGTCGGGCGAATCACTTGCTCCACGAAACCGCCGCCCGATTTCGTCAGCTCGTACGGCCCCGGCGTCGCGGAAACGTACAAGACTTGATTCATGCGGTGCTCGAACTCTTCAAAAGTAAGCGGGCGATTATCGAGCGCGGAGGGCATGCGGAACCCATAGTTCACCAGGGTCTCCTTGCGCGAGCGATCCCCGGCATGCATTCCGCGCACCTGCGGAATCGTCTGGTGCGATTCGTCCACGAACAGCAAATAATCCTGCGGGACATAATCAAGCAGCGTAGGCGGAGCCTCGCCCGGCAGACGCCCGCTGAGATGACGCGAATAGTTTTCGATGCCATGGCAATAGCCAATCGTGCGCATCATTTCGATATCGAACAGTGTGCGTTGACTCAGGCGCTGGGCCTCCACAAATTTCCCCGCGCGCTCCAACTCTTTTTTCCACCAATCAAGCTCTTCATAGATGGTCACAATGGCGCGCTCGCGTTGCTCGGTGGGCATAACGTAGTGCGTCTTCGGATAAATTGGCACGCGCGTCAAATCTTCCTGCCCAGCGCGGACTTCGCCGGTCAGCGGATCGATTTGCCGCAGTGCATCGATCTGCTCGCCCCACATCTCGATGCGATAGCCATTGTCCTCGTACGTGGGATAAATCTCGATCATGTCTCCGCGCACGCGGAATGTGCCGCGGCGCAAATCCTCGGAGCGGTCGTACTGAATATCCACGAAACGCCGGAGGAGCGCTTCGCGCGAAGTATGCTGGCCCTTTTCCAACATAACGAGCATGCCGTAATACGCCTCCGGGGAGCCGAGACCGTAGATGCAAGAGACAGAGGCGACGATGATCACATCGCGGCGTTCAAACAGGGAACGTGTCGCGCTCATGCGCAACTTATCGAGTTCATCGTTAATCGTGGATTCTTTTTCGATGTACACGTCGGCGGACGGAACGTACGCCTCCGGCTGGTAAAAATCGTAATAGCTGACAAAGTATTCGACGGCGTTTTCGGGGAAGAAATTCTTGAACTCATGATAGAGCTGCGCGGCCAGAGTTTTGTTGTGCGCCAGAACGAGCGCGGGACGGTTCACCGCTTCAATGACCTTGGCCATTGTAAAGGTCTTGCCCGAGCCGGTGACCCCCAGCAGGACTTGATGTTTTTCACCGCCTTCGACACCTCGCACGAGCTGTTCGATCGCCGCGGGCTGATCGCCGCGAGGCTGGTAACTGCTGCGCAGCTTGAATTTCACGGGAGGGCTCTCCTGGCGCTCAGAGACTGCCAAACGAATCCTCTATTATAGCGCGCTCTGGAAATCGTGATCAGTGCAGGCCGGCAGGGTCTGCGGTATCAGGGATGCGCGAGGTCGATTCTGTCAGGGATGTGCCCGGTCCGTACCCTCATCGGAGAGGCCCCCTCCCCCCTGGTTTTGCATAAGTGTTCATTCTAAAGTGACTTAAAGTCATTTATTTTCACACACTTTTGCAAGTGTTCATTCTAAAGGGTGTTAGCGCCTTCGGTATTTTACGCTCCTAGTCCCACGCCGTGGGAAATCGTGATCTCGGCCCTGGTCAGTTAGGACGCGCCATCGAAGAGGGCCGCTGCTTAAACCCAACGAAGGCCATGGTTCGCGTACGTTCAGTCCTCACCTTGCGGCTTACTCGGCGTAAAACATAGCAGGCGGGGTACGCCAGGACAACTGGACGGAGTGCCAGTTGAAGTGCAGGTGTACAAATTTTCTGCCGGGGCACCACGCCGATTTTTCCTGCTGGCGGGATCAAGGATTCTGGAGCGGTGTCTCTGAGACCAAGATGACTTCGGAGCGGCTCTTAGCGTTTACGTCGTAGTGAACGCGATTGGAGCCGTCCGCTTTGGCCACGGTAACATTCATTTCCTGGGTGGCTTCCTCGCTGGCACGAATTAGCAGGCCGGTCTTCAGAGAAATGTAGGTGATGATGCGGTTGGCACCGTGGGCAGTGCCGGCGGTGCGCAATTCGTGAAGCTTGAAATCCTCTGGAGTCGCGTTCTTGAAATTTGAGTCCTGCTTTAGGCCCGCGGTAGTGAGAATCACGGCGCAGGTTTCCGGCTCGGCATCGGATGGAGCGACGCTGCCCTGCACGGTCAATTGCACAGCGCTGCACGGCTCATCGCGGACGTAGGTCGACTCGCGCATCCAGCGAAGGCCAGCGATAGGCGCAGGAGATTTCTCCGTTTCTTCAGACCTCCATTTTTGCGCCACGCGGATCGCATCGGTGCGAAGCGCGGCGACCAGCAGAAAGCGGGAGGCCCATTCCTGCCAAGCCTGCTGTTGTTCAGGAAAAAGCGCGTCGAGCCCAGTGATTTGATCGAGGCGGCCGTCCGGAAGAATCGTAAACTCGACGACTTTTCCGTCGGCGTCCTGCTTTTGAAGCTGCGCCGCCGGCGGTTCGACCTGCGGAACCTTGAAACGCGAATCGGAATTCAGAACTTCAAATCTCGTGCGCGCGTGGATCACCGCGCGGTCACCCTTCGCTTGAACGCCAAGAACTTCGAGACGCAGCAAGGCGTTCACGTCAACTTTGGCGGAATCATCGGGAGTAGCGACAATCACGGAGCTTTCTGTCTTGACGTGTTTGTCGCTGTGGTAGCTGATCTGGTAGGCCAGGGTTTGACCGGCTTGCAGGCGCGGAAAAAGACTCACGCGCTTGGGGCGGTCTTTCGCGTCGCAAACGAACACTGCGAAGAACGCCAGCGACGAAAAAACAAACACGAGATATTTCGCGCCGGTTCGCCCGTCGAAATTGCGCATCCTATTTCACCAAGGCTCAGCCATACGGAAGCTCACTTCGTCTTTGTCGCGCCGCCCGCATCGCTACGCTCCTTCAGGTGCCGGTCGAAGAAGTCGCTGGTGGCGCGGTAACCCGCGAGCCAGTTGCGATGCAGCAGAAAATCGTGCACATCATCGGGGAAAACAAGTTGTTCGATAACGACACCGCGAGCGCGCAGGCGTGCAACGAGATCAACGGTTTGCGTGAAATATACGTTGCGGTCGTCGTCGCCGTGAATAAACAGCACGGGAGATTTCCACGTTTCAACCGACGTGACCGGAGAGGATTCGTGGGCGAGCTTGGTCAGCTCGGGGGGAATGTTTTTGCCGTCCCAATTGTCCGTGGGCCAATCGTGAACGCCGTGGAAGTCCACGCCGGCAGCGAAAATGTCCGAGTTACGCGCGAGCCCCATCGCCGTCAGGAACCCCCCGTAGCTGCCTCCCCATAGGCCAACCCGGGAAGGGTCGACGTCGGCGCGGCCCTGAAGATATCTCCCGGCAGCCACAATGTCCTTATATTCCGTAGCGCCGCGACCGGCGCGGCCGGGGGCCTCGCGGAACGCGCGGCCATAGCCAATGCCGCTGCGATAGTTAACGCTGAGCACGGCGTATCCGCGGCTGGCCAGATACTCATTCATCGCGTAGGAATTCGCGTAGTAATACATGTAGTGCCAGCCCAGCAGCATTTGCCGCATGGGACCGCCGTGCATAAAAACCAAAGCGGGTTTCTTGTCGCCGGCTTTTGCATTGGCGGGCAGAAAAAGCTGCCCGTGAATCTCCAGCCCATCCGCAGCCTTGAAAATCACTTGCTGTGGGGTCACCAGTGCGTCAGTCAGCGGATTATAGGACCACGAGTCTGGGCCCAAGATCTTGGCGTTCCCCGGCTCATCCAACTTGCCCCAAAACGTTTGGCTGTGGTGTCGGGGGCCGGAACCGAGATAGGCGAATGTTTTCCCATCGCTTAGCGAAACTGGACTCCATTCAATGCCAGGGTTCGTACTACCTTTAGTAATCGTGACAGGTTGCGGCTGACCTTTGTCGAGGCCGACGCGCCAGATGTGCCGGCGATCGATGTCGCCGCAATTGGAGTTGAACAGTACAGTCTTCTTGTCGGGTGTAAGAGACCACTGCTCGACTTCGCAATCTCCCGGAGTGAGCAACTGCGGGGCGCCGCCATCCGCGGAAAGCGCGTAAAGATGCTGCCAGCCGTCTTGCTCCGAAGCGATCAGCAACCGATTGTCGGCCGCCCAGCGAATCACACCCCCGCCGGTATCTCTTGCCATGTAAGGATACGAGCCTTCGGGCGAAGCGCTGCTGTGCCAAATTTCGCGCGCGCTGCCGGAGGACACATCGGCAACCCAAATCGCCCAGGGATGCGGCTTATCAGGCTGCAGAAAGTAACCATCGGGCGTATCCCGCGGCTCAGCAAGACGCCGCACGAAAGCAATGCGCTTCCCGTCCAGGGACCAAACCGGATCGGTATCCGTATCGACGCTGGCGGCCAGGAAGCGAATGGTCTTGTTCGCGACATCGTACACGCCAATAAAACTGTGATCGGCGCGTGTGGAAACGAAGACCAACTGCGATCCGTCCGGCGACCATCCTTCAGAATGATTTTGGCCACGAACGATAAGCTGCTTCGGCTTTTCCGCGCCATCTAACGAAGCGATCCAAATTTGCCCATCGCGCGCATAGGCGATAGCGCCCTTCGCGGAAATTTGCGGCGAAGCGCCGGCGTCGACTCTCTTGGGCTCGCCGCCGTTCCATGCGACGCTCCAAACTGTCTGCTCGACTCCGGCTGGATTGCTGGTGGGATTTGGAAATTGGCCGGCGGCATTCTTGCCTTCCCCGCGAACGTAAACGATAGAGTTGCCATCCTCCGAGAAATTGAGTTCGGACAGCGGCTGCCCGTCGTCTTCGAGATAAGAAGTCAGCCTGCGCGCGGCGAAGGTCGGCCTTTCCGCCACCCAGATATTGCGTTTCCCTTCCTGATCGAGCGTCCACGCCACGCGATCGCCCGTCTTGGCGGCCGTCAAATTCTCAGGAAAGGGCGCACTCATGAGTTCCTCCAGAGTCACGCTCTTCTGAGCCCACGCGGCAGGCGCGAGGCACACCAAGGTAAGCAGGAGCAAAACGCCTTTTCTCATATCATCTCCGACCGTCTGTTGTTCCAAAAACGAAATCTCTCGTGCGCACTAATCCGCCGGCCGGCGCGCGGCGAGACGCTCAAACGAAACCTTGGGAACATCGAGCGGGCCCGAAATCCTAAGCACATAGCCCTGTTCAGGAAGAGCGATGCCAGCTTGATCGTCAATCAAAGTTCGTAAACTCAAATCGGAATCTTGCGAAAAGCTCAAAGTGCCTTTGAGCAAAGTCATTTCCGATCCACTATCCAGGCGCAGCCCCGGGAAGACCAAGGCATGGTCGCGCACGAGAAACGTACCTTCTCCCGACGTCCAGCGGGAAGCTCCTTGGCGTGGCGCGCCATCGGCCATGCTTGCAGTGACATCCCAGCCATGAAACTCGAGGTTACGCAGTGTAAGGTCGCCCTTTCCAGCCAGATGTTCGAGCAGTTCGTCTCGTCCCACGCCTTCCGTGGTGAGATGCACGGTTCCCGACGCGAGTCCGGCAAAGCGTTCCGGCAAATTACCTGGAGTGGGAACCTGCTGCAGATCGACACGTTCAAGCTCTGCAGTCACATCGTAGGCCGGTCGCGGCAAGAATGCGGCGCGCAACCTGGCGCGTAACGTCCCACCGGCGCAACGAGCTTCGGCTTGGCGCAGCTCCAAATGCAAGTCGTGTAAAGCGCCGCTCGCGCGCATCTGGCCAAGCTTGATTTTATCCAACGTAAACTCATCTACGCGCAATTCACCTTCGGCGTTCACACGCCGCAAGAGTTCGCTCGCCCGCGGATTCGCCGCGCTTCCCCCGAGCAGAGACGGCAGTAGACGTTGCAACCAGCCGGGCCTTGCGCGCGGCCCCATCCAACGATCGAGATCGGCGGCGTCCAGATGATTTGCATGAAGTTGGAAATTCCATTTCGAGCTGCCATCCGCATCCGTGCCAACAGCCTCCGCGAACTGCCCGGACCACGTTGCTCCAAACGCTTCGATGTCTGCTAAGCCCGCGCTGCGCAGTCCATCGGTCCAATCCATCCGCGCTTTGTTCAACTGCAGCGGCTGATTGAGCCCGGCAACTTGCAGTCTCGCTTTGTTCAGGTCGACGTGGCCGCTCCAACTCTTTGTCGCAGCCTCTTTGTCCCACTGATAGCGCAGCGCAGCTGAAACGGGACCCGTCAATTCCCACCCTCGATTTACCGTCCGTCCAAGAGCAGACATAACTTTCAGAATGTCCTCTACGTTTTCTACTCGGCCATCAATGCTCAAGCCGCCCGCACGCGTGCTGAAATCGTGAGTAAAGCCGATCTCCAGCGCACCCTTGCTTTCCGCCGCGCCTCGCCGTTTTGCCGCTGCCGCGGCGGTTGCTAATGCCACTGCCCCTCTCGTTTCGGGCACCGCGTAGGAGATGCGCACCGGCGCGACGTTCAGGCTCGCGCGCTGCCGCCCACCCTGAAACGCGCCGATTCGTAACGGCGCGCTCAGCCCGGGAACGCGAATCTCGCCGCCGAGGCTGGAGAATGCAGCTTCGTCCAGCTCAAGCGGCCAGCCGCGCAAAGTAAACGCGCCCGTAAAGAATTGCTCTGCCGCAATTGCGTTGTTCACGTTGGGGTCGAACGCGCGATACCACGCCAGCACATCCGCCGCTTGGATCCCAGCGGATTCAAGTCGAACTTCCCAGGCAGGCGTGGCATTCAAGGCAAATTTCGCCGATCCCCGCAAATTGGATTTCGCCGTTTCCACGACCAGACGCTCGGCGGAAATATTGCGCATTCCGGTGTTCCAGCGCCCCTCCAGATTTACGTTGGTGGCCGGATTATCCGATCGTTCCGTCAGATCCCATCTGTGAATCTGCGAAGCGCGCGCCTGCACAGAAAAGGTCCAATCGCCCGGTTGCAGGTCGGCGCCAGCGATTCGGTCGCTGCCGCCGCTCTTTGCAGTTCCATCCAAGGCGAAAACACCGCGTACTCCGTAGTCCTGGCCGCGAAGCAAACGGAACAAGTCCGCGAGGGAAACCTTGCCCCAATGTAAGTGCACCTCCGCAGGTTGCAGACGGGCAGACGTCCCCGCCACATCCCCGCGCACCAACAAAGTGCCTGTGGATTGGAGTGTCACGCCGCTGCGCCATGGCTGCGCCTCGAGCTGCAACTGCCAGCGCCCCGACGAGACCTGCTCGATTACTCCAGAGACTCCCAGAAGCGCGAACGGCAACTTTTCGTCGCCTATTTTGAAGTTGACACGGCCGTCGTCGATGTCGATCTTCTGCAGCCGGTTCGACGGTGTTTCCTGAAGACGCGGACCGTAGAACCGCGCCCCTGCTCCAAGCGTGGACTTCGCCGGCGGGAGCCAGCGCTCGAGATTCCAGGCCCCTTCGTCGTTGCGCACCAAAATCAGGCTTGGCCGGCTCAAGGACAACGTGCCAAATTCAAAGTGGGTCCGCAGCAATCCCCGCAACCTCAATCTGGCGGTCAGGCGCTCCGCGCGCAGAAAATATTCGTTGCCGAACGCGGGATCTTCTCCGATGCTGACCTGCTCAGCCTCCAACATAGGACTGGGGAGCAGCAAAATATTGAAGTGGCGGACCTCGACGGTTCTTCCGAAGGCGCGCTCAAGGTGGGCAGTCAGGTAATTGTGAACACCGCGCGTAAGCGCCAGGATGGAGATCCCAATTTGCGCAGCGATGACCAGCGCCACGATTGACAGCGCGAGTTTCCACCATTTGCGTACACGGTGCATGATTCTCGAAAGTTTCGCAGACTGCCGCTGAAATGGGAAGCAACTCGAAGTCCCGTACCGCTCAGTGCACGGTGCGCAGCATTCGGCTCCAACGCGTGCGCTGCGGCAAGTGCAGCAGCGTATCTACCACGCTTTTCAGCCGTTGAAAAAAGTTGGTCTGCCCATAATCCGCACTGCTGGCTTCCACGGACCAGTAAATCAAGAAGGGCCGGCCCATGATGGCGTCGCGATCGACGAATCCCCAGTACCGGCTGTCGAGGCTGTGATCGCGATTGTCTCCCATCGCGAAATACTTTCCCGGCGGCACAATAATCTCTTCCCCGCGCACGTATTTCTTGATTTCGCGCGCCCATTCCATCACCACCGGGCTGGCGTACAACTGATTTCCCATCGGCGGAAACGCGTAATTTAAAGGATCGTACCCAGCGCCAGGATCGTGCACTACGTACGGTTCGTTCAGGACTCGGCCGTTCACGTACACGCGCTGATCTTCGACCTTTAGCCGATCTCCCGGTAACCCAATCACGCGCTTTACAAAGTGCTGGTGATCCAAGTACGGATACTTGAAGACGATGATGTCCCCGCGCTCGAGCGGACGGTACGGCAACAATTTCTCGTACCAGGCTCCGTGACCGCCAAAAATAAACTTGTTGACCAGCAAGTGGTCGCCGATCAACAGCGTTCCCTCCATCGAGGCCGAAGGGATTTTGAAAGCTTGCACAATGAACGTCGTGCCGAAGAGCGCCAGGATCACCGTGACCAGCAGAGACTCCATGTATTCGGAAAGAGTCGCCTCCTCCCCCCGGCGCGCGGTCTTCTTGGCGCTTTCCTCGGGCATTGCTTCTCGCGTGATGATCTCTTCCGACATTTCGCCTCAGCTTCCAACCGTTGTTTGCTCCAGCCGCTCCAGCGCCGTACCCGCGGCTCGCTGCTCCGCTTCTTTCTTTGTATTTCCCTGCCCGGACGCCATGCAAGAACCGTTGACCCAGACTTCCACTTGAAACGTCTTGTGGTGGTCGGGGCCGCTTTCCGCGGCAAGCCGATATTCCGCCGGGGGCTTACCGCGGCCCTGCAGAAATTCTTGCAAAGCCGACTTCCGGTCGGTTTCGAAAAGGGTGCTGCCACGCTCCTCCAACGCCGAGTCGAAAAGCGCAGTGCGCAGCATCTCTCTGGCTGCCGTCAAACCGCCGTCGAGGTAAATCGCGGCTACTACCGCCTCGAATGCGTCTGCCAGCAGGGCCGGCTTTTCGCGGCCCTTGGTTTTTTCCTCACCGCGGCCAAGCCGAAGATGTTCTCCGAGGGCTATCCGCCGAGCGGCTGATTCCAGAGCTTGTGCGTTCACCAAGCGCGCACGGCTCTTGGAAAGTTGCCCTTCACTCCATTGCGGAAACTTCTCGAGCAAGTATTCGCTGGCCAACAAATTCAGAACGGCATCGCCAAGAAACTCTAACTGCTCGTTGTCCTGCGCGATCGGAAGAACTGCAGCATCCGCTGCGCGAAGGTCCGGAACCGCCGAGCTGTGAGTCAAAGCGCGCCGCAGCAATTCGGGGTTCTTGAACTTGCGGCCCAGCCTCTCCTCGAATTGCTCATCCTTATTACTGGTCATCGATTACTAATCATCACGAAAACGGTAGCGCCCAGCGGTCAATTCGGAGCGCTTAGCTGCGTAGAGCCTTGCTTCTTTGCTTCTTCGGCGTTGCTTTTGCACGCCGCCTGCAACGAACTTTGCACGGAAGCGCATTTTGAAAACGCAGCGGCCGCGGCCTCATAGTGCGAGGTCTGCTTGTCCGCCACGCCCAGAAGATAATAGTTCACCGGATCGGGCTCAGGATGGGTATCAGCCTTTACCGATTGTTCCAGCTCCGGGATAGCCTCGGAATATTTGCCCTCCCGAACGTAAACCAATCCCAAGCCGCCGTGCGCCATCACCAGCGTATCGTTCTTGGCGTTGTTGAAGGCTTCGTCCGTAAGATTCTCCGGCTTTTGCAGGGTCGGCGTAATCTCGATCGCGCGCTTCGAGTATTGCTCGGCTTTGCTCAACGTCTTAGCCGCATCGGGTGACTTGGCGTTGTAGGTCCGCGCCAGGGTCTGCGCCATCACCGCGAGCACTGGGGCGTCGTTGGGAGTCATTTCAAGTTCCTTTTCGCCGGCGTCCAGCATTTTGGGCACCTGCTGCGTAACGAAATAGGAAGATACCAACGCTTGATACATAGTCGGCCGGTAACGGCTTTGCGGATACTTCTGCAGGAATTCCTCAGCAAGCTGTATTTTCTTGTTAGGGTCGTTGGCCTGTTGAACGGCTTTGGATGCGGATTCTTCTTCGGGGCCGGCTGGCGCATTGTCCATGGCAAGAGGAGCAGGATTAGGCTGCTTATCTTTATCTTGGTCTTGCGCTGCGGGCTGTTGCTGCTGTTGCTGTGGTTGTTGCTGGGCCGGCTTGCCCTGCCCGCCCTGTGGTGCGGTTTGCGCCCAAGCCGCTCCGGCACCGCACACCAAGAGCGTCGTGAACGCCCCCGCCCCCACCAATATGTTCCATTTCCCTCTCATCTATTTGCCTCTCCGATTTGAGATTTGATTCTGGAGTCCGTGGGCTTGAACCGCACTCCTACCAGTATTAGATGCCTAAACAGACCCGATTTCTCTACGGCCTCTCCGCCGCCTTGCCTCCGTTGAAAGCCGCGAGACCTTTTTGTGCCGCTTGCCGTGCCTGGTCGGGACCGCCGGTTACAGCCAAGGCTTGCTGGTATTGCGCTTTGGCCTCCTCGGCATGTCCTTCATCATCGTAAATCCGCGCGAGATAAATGTGGGACCACGCCAGCACCATGGGGTCATCGCTGGCGCCATGTTCTCCTGAAATCAGCCGGCCGAAAACTTCTTTCGCCCTTACGCCGTCGTGGTCCATCAACGCCACCAATCCCATGCCATACCACGCGCGCGTTTGGTCCGGGTACTTCGCCAATACTCTTTGGAAAGAGGACTCCGCCGCGCGTGGATTCTTCTCTGCAATCCTTCTTTCTCCTTCCGTCAGCGCAGCGATCGCTTCAGGATCGTTCGGAATTGTGGAGGGCGCCAGCTTTCGTCTGCGCGCCACTTCCTCGCTGGCCGTTTGATCCGGCTTCGCCGCGGGCGCCGCTGTCGCGAACTTTACGGTTTGCACACGCTTTACTTCCGCGTTGACGTCGATGGACCTTATCATTTCCGGGAAAAAGAGCCTCATCGAAGGCTCCGATCGTTCGAAGTTCCCCAATGCCGTAAACAGCGGCCTCACCAAGACGTAGCCGTCGGCATCGTCCGTGTCTATCGCCGCTGCGCGCTCGCCAGGTGACATTCGCTTCAGTTTCAACTCCACCGCGCGCACCATGCACTCCGCGAAGTACGAAGGGAAATCATCCTTCAGGTCGGGCACCAATCGCGGCGCACGAGCTGCTGATTCAAACAGCGGCTTCTTAACCGCGATGACGTGCGGATATTGGAGAGGCAGCGGATCGAGCAGAAAATGCAAATACGCGTGGCGGACCGTGTCCGTCGGCACATCGTCTCCTCCGCTCAACACAATGGCGTAGTGGTCGCCAAAATTGCGAACGTTGGTGATGTGCCCGACCAGCGGCTCCACAATCACCATGAAAGTGCGCGGATTGGAGTTGTTCATCATCTCGCGCAGATAGTTCGTGGCCACGAAGACGATCTGCGACACGGAATCATGCAGCCGCTCTATTTCGCGGTTATACAAAGGTTGCAGCTCTCGCCACAACCGCCCAATCTTCTGCTCCTGATAATAACCCGCCAGGATTTCGCTGAATCCTTCGAGCGCGATTACTTCCGGCGGCAATTCGTCGCGCCGCAGGGTCAACTCGAATTTCGGCGCCGGCCCGGAAACCAGGCCAAACCAGATGTATTGCGAAAGCATCGCGCCTTCATCGGCAAGTTGGTGCTTCTTGTAAAACTCGCGCACCGCATCCACCGCCGGGCCTTGCTGGTGCTGCATACGCTCGCGAAGTTGCGCGCGCAACGGATGCCAACCCGTCGCGCTGACGTCCGATTCAAAACCGGCGGCGAGCAGCGCGCACATCGTGGTGAACATCGCTTCGCTGCCGTCCACGGTAACATTCGTTACCGGACTTGGCCGAAGCCGCGGCCCGGATGGGGGCGCATTCTGGGGCCGCGCTTGCGGATTGGCCGCAGCCGGCAACAATACCGCGCTGCAGCAAAACGCCAAAAGAAGATGTAAAGCAGATTTGGTCATAAAGCTTGTAGCGGTCCTAATCGTTGGTTATCCCCACACCGATACAACGCCTCGAGGGCTTTTTTCGGCGGAGCCGGAGCATTCTGCCAACATACAAGGCGGCGCTGTGGAGAGTCAAGGAAGCCGCGATGTTTTCCCACATTCTCCCGGGCCAACACTTTAGCCTGTCCGAAGCATCTCTTACTATGGGATGCGCCGCGTCCATCCACTGATTTTCCGCGAGTATGAACAAATCTTGTAGGCTTTTATTTTTGTGCTCCGCCGCTGCGTCGCTCTGGGTTGCTTCACCTCGGCCCGTCGCTGCGCAACTCGTTCGCAAGGATGGTTCGGCGCCAGTGCAGGCGCCCCCCGGGCCAAACCAAGCTCCTTTAGGTAAGCGGCGAATCTCCCAAGAAGTGCAAATCACCGGCGACCAGCTTTGGTCCGACACTGGAATCGATGTACAGCCCGGCGAGCACATTGTGGTCACCGCGGCCGGAACGCTACGCTATGCGGACGCCAGGGAAGACAACGGCCCGGATGGCATCCCGCGTGGCTTCAAGGATCTGCTGCGCATTCTGCCCTTCAACGGCGCGGGGCGCGGCGCTCTGATTGGTCGCGTCGGCGAGGCGGACATCGCGCAGCCGTTTCTGCTGGGTACTGGCCGAAATGTCGTAGCCGCGGTCCCTGGGCGGCTTGCCATCGGGATCAATCAAGCCAGCGACGATACCGGCGAGGGCACCTACACGGTGCACATCGATATTCACGCGGCGGACTCCGATTCGCCATATCACCCAGTACGCCAAGTCAAAACCATTTCCGGAATTAACGCCAGCGTATTTGCGAAGGTTCCGCGCCGCATTACGGACAAAGAAGGAAATCCCGGCGACATCGTCAATTTCCTCATCCTCGGCTCGGAAGACGCTATGCAGAAGGTTTTCACTGCCGGCGGATGGGTAAAGGTGGACGTAGATGTGCGTGGCACAGTCCTTCGCGGCATCCTCGAAAGCATTTCCAAGGAATCGTATTTAACGATGCCGATGAGTCCGCTGTACCTCTTTGGCCGCGTACAGGACTACGGTTGGGCGCATGCCGAGCCCATCAAAGTCGTAGCTTCGCGCAACCATTTGCGCGTCTGGAAAGCGCCATTTGAAATTGATGGTCAAACGCTTTGGGTTGGCGCCGCGACCCACGACATCGGTTTCGAGCGCGACGAGCGCAACAACGGAGTCACCCACAAAATTGATCCCGATGTCGACCTCGAGCGCGATTATGTCGCGAAGACTCTCACCTCCACCGGCCTGGTCGCCGAAGTCGCCCATGCCCTGCCGACCGACGCGATTAAGGAAGCCAGAACCGCCACAGGCGGCTCGTTCCATTCCGACGGGCGCGTGCTAATACTGAAGCTCGATAGATCCGCCGCTGGCGTTTCCGCTAAATCGTCAGACCCTCATTGAAGTGCGGCCCGCACAAGGCGCCTGTCCCGCAGCCCCCAAACAGCAATCTGCGTAGACTGGAAGCTATGAAACGCGTGGTCATCCTAGGTCGTGGAGCGTCAGGCAAATCAACTCTCGCGAGGCGCTTGGGCGCGATTACGGGGCTGCCGGTGATCGAGGTGGACAAAATCTTCTGGCGACCGGGGCTTATCGCAACGCCTCGCGACCAGTGGGTCGTAATGCAAGAGAAACTTGTTGCTGGAGACCGATGGATCATGGATGGTGACCTCGGACCCTATGACGCCGTCGAGGTCCGGCTTCGTGCGGCGGATACGATCATCCTCTTGGACTTCTCGCTTGGCCGCTGCGCTTGGCGAGCACTTCGCCGATCACGCGAAGGTACTGATTTCTGGCGCTGGCTTTTGTCATACCGGTATCAGAGCCGTCCGATTCTCAGGGCAGCCATTGCCAACCACGCGCCCAATGCGCTGCTCCATGTGTTTCGCGGCCCTAAGGCAGTAGGGCAGTTCCTCGCGGACGCAACCGCCGTTACGCGAGAAGTCCGGTCAGGGCATTAATCAGTCATTTTCCCCTGCCGCAGTTAGTCCGCTACCATGCACTGGCAGCAAACAGGCGGAGTGAATTCGTTGACACTCCGCATTTGAAAACGTATCGTTTTCGCGGTCGGAAAAACCTGAAATTTTTGGAGAACTTGTGATTCCTCGGCTGAAACCTATTCGGTCCCTTCTGCTTTGTAGCGTCGCGCTGCTTGCCGCGATTGCGTCGGCCCCGGTGCTCCAGTCCATCGCGCAATCTACTGCGGACACTTCCGGCGAAGCGGAAGTTCGAGCGCATTACACAAAATACGAATACCGCGTGCCCATGCGCGACGGCGTTAAGCTGTTCACCGCGGTGTATGTACCGAAGGATTCTTCGCAGGCTTATCCCTTCTTGATGGTGCGTACTCCCTACAGCGTGCGTCCTTACGGCACCGACCAGTATCCGAAACGGCTGGGCCCCTCGCCTGTGTTCCAGCGCGACGGGTTTATCTTCGTTAGCCAGGACGTTCGCGGGCGCTACATGTCGGAAGGCACATTCGAGGAAATGACGCCGCACAAGGATGTCAAGAAATCACCGAAAGACGTTGATGAAAGCACCGATACCTACGACACCGTGGAATGGCTGCTGCACAACGTTTCCGGCAACAACGGTAAAGTGGGCATCTGGGGAATTTCCTATCCCGGATTCTTCGCCGCCGCGGGCATCATCGATTCTCATCCCGCGCTCAAAGCGGCTTCACCGCAAGCGCCGGTCACCGATCTTTACATGGGCGATGACGCGTATCACAACGGCGCCTTTATGCTCGCCGCCAATTTCGGCTTCTACACTTTCTTCACGCCGCGAGCGGAAATTGCGCCGCCAGGCCGCGAACCGCGCTTCGACTACGGCACAACCGACGGCTACGATTTTTTCCTACATATGGGGCCGCTTGCCAACGCGAAAAAGATCTACTTCAAGGACACGAATCGCTACTGGGACGATCAAGCGATTCATCCCAACTATGATGCATACTGGAAATCGCGAAACATTTCGGCGCACATGAAAAACGTTCACTGCGCCGTGCTCACTGTAGGCGGCTGGTTTGATGCGGAAGATCTGGTCGGGCCGCGCAAAATCTTTCAGGCCATCTCGCAGTTCAATCCCGAAACATCCAACAAGCTCGTCCTGGGTCCGTGGGTCCACGGCGGGTGGGCGTCGACAGAAGGCGATCACCTGGGTGACGTTAATTTTTCGGCGAAGAATTCCGACTTCTACAACGAAAAAATCCTCCTGCCGTTTTTCCGCGAGCACCTGAAGGACGCCGAGGACCCCAAGCTGCCCACCGCTTACGTGTTTGAAACCGGTAGCAACGTTTGGCGTCGCTATGATACCTGGCCGCCGAAAGGCACGCAGCTCCGCACATTCTACCTTCGCGCCGATGGCCGCCTGCGGCCCGAAGCGCCGGACGAAACCGCGAACGCCTTTGACGAATACGTCAGCGATCCCAACCGGCCCGTGCCCTTTGTGAATTCCCCCACCACGGACGTGCCAAAGACTTATATGGACGCGGACCAGCGCTTCGCCGCTAAACGCCCGGACGTCCTGGTATATCAAACGGAGCCGCTGGAAGAAGACATCACGGTTAGCGGCCCGGTTTCTGTGCGCCTATGGGTCTCGACCTCCGGAACGGACTCCGATTTCGACGTGAAGCTCATCGACGTCTACCCAATGGACTTCCACAATCCCGAGCCCAATCCCCAGGAAGTCGAAATGGGTGGCTACCAGCAACTCGTGCGCGGCGAGCCCTTCCGTGGAAAATTTCGCAATAGCTTTGAAAAGCCCGAGCCGTTCCTTCCGAACCAGCCCACGGCAATCAATTTCAATTTGCCGGACATCAATCATTCCTTTCGCCGCGGCCACCGCGTCATGGTGCAAATTCAGAGCACCTGGTTTCCGCTCACCGATCGCAATCCGCAGAAATTCCTGAATATTCCCGACGCCGCCGAATCGGATTTCGTAAAAGCCACGGAACGCGTTTATCGCTCGAAACAAAATCCAACTTCGATTGTGCTGCCCGTTTTGCGGTAGACACGCGTGCTCGACGAATCTTACTGAGTTTCAGTTTTCACTACCAGTGATTTGGCGGCCGACTACGGGCTTTACTTGATGGAACCTGTCGGTTCGCCAAGGCACAATAGCCGCGATATGGCGGCCACTACTCGACTTCACGCACCGTTTCTCAACGCTCCACCTCATGGCCGCCAGCAGATTTTGGCCTCGGGCCTTACCAGCCTGAAGTCGCAACGGATTTCGCATTCTATCTAGCGAAACTGGAACCAGCCCGGTTCTCTCGATTCCATGAGCACGTTCCCGTCCAATGAATCTCGACTTGGTTCTTCCTGGCTTCGCTTCCTACAGAGCTCTCGGCCCGCTGCCGAACCCCCTCTGTCCCTGACTGACTGTATAAATGCCTGGGCGGCAGAAAATCCCACGGCCGCCGCCATATCCTCTGCCTCGGAAACGCTGTCCTACTCCGAGCTGGAAACTCAATCCAACGCGCTGGCACGCCATCTGATTTCGCTCGGCGCGACTCCAGAAACTCTCGTTGCCATCGTCCTGGAGCGCTCTCCAGAGTTCGTCATCGCTGCCTTGGCTGCCTGGAAGGCCGGCGCTGCTTACCTCCCACTCGATCCTTCTTCTCCGCCAGAGCGCATTCGCCTCATCCTCGATGACGCTCGCGTCCCCATTCTCGTTCGCAGGGGCCTCACTTCTCAGATCGAGCTATCGCAGGAACGAGCAAAACAGGTGGACTTCTCGGACCGCCGCTCTCTGCTGCGCGCCTATTCCTCCGCGCCTCTTCCCAACAAACTCCAAAACTCTCAGCTCGCTTACGTCATCTACACTTCCGGCTCGACGGGCCGTCCCAAGGGCGTCGAGATCACTCATCAAAATCTTTTGAATCTTGTGCACTGGCACCAAAGCGCCTTCGCGATCTCCAGCACCGACCGCGCTACCATGCTGGCCAGCCCAGGTTTTGATGCCGCCGTCTGGGAAATCTGGCCCTATCTCGCTTCCGGCGCCAGCCTGCACGCTCCGTCAGAAACGACGCGCGTTTCGCCCCGCAGCCTTCGCGACTGGATGCTGGCGCAACAAATCACGGTAAGTTTCGTCCCAACCCCAATCGCACAGCGCCTCCTTTTCCTCGACTGGCCCACAGAGACGCCCTTGCGGTTCCTGCTCACCGGCGCCGACGTTCTTCAGCTATATCCGCCCGCCGGTTTGCCCTTCACGCTCGTAAACAATTATGGGCCGACGGAATGCACCGTCGTCGCCCTGTCCGGCGCCGTCAGTCCTCATCATCGACCCGCCGCTCTCCCTTCCATCGGACGCCCCATCTCCAACACGCAGGTCCTTCTGCTGGATGAGAACCTGCAAAAAGTTCCTGCCGGTTCCATTGGTGAGCTGCACATCGCCGGAGCCGGCGTAGGCCGCGGCTACCTGCACGATCCGGAACTCACACGCGAAAAATTCATGCGCAATCCGTTCGACAGAGACCCGGACTCTCGCCTCTACAAGACTGGCGACCTTGCGCGCGCTCTGCCTGACGGTAGTTTTGAATTCGTCGGCCGCATCGACGACCAGGTCAAGATCCGCGGTTACCGTATCGAGCCAAATGAAGTTTGCGCAGCACTTTGCGAACACGAATCCGTCCAAACCGGAATCGTCGTTCCCGTCAAAGAGACCTCCGGCACCCAATTCCTCGCCGCCTACATGGTCCTGAAGCAGGGTGCCCAGGTTGACTCCGGTGCGCTGCGCAAGCATCTCCAAACGCACTTGCCGGACTACATGATTCCCAATGCGTTTGTCGTACTGGACTCTTTTCCTCTTACCGCCAATGGCAAGGTGGATCGCGCCGTTCTGCCTCTCCCCGATTCCTCAAATTCCCTGAGGAACGGCGCGCCGACTTCTGCCTCTACGCGCACCGAAGCCGCGCTGCTGCCCGTCGAAGGCTCCTACTCTTCTCTTAAACTGTTAAACTCGTCCCCTTCGCGTCACGTCGGCGGGCTGTCCTGCGCGTCAAACGAAACCACTTCTTCCGCCTCAAAGTCCGGATGACTCTGCAACAACCTCACGCAGCGATTCCATCTCAGAATTGCGTCATCATTCCCGGGCGGATGAATTTTCTCCGCTTCCGCGAAGCACTGCAGCGCCTTCTCTAACAGCGGCAATAAAGTATGCGCGGCGCACCCGCCTCGCAATTGCGCCTTTACACGCCGCTCGCACAGCAAGCCCAAATAGTAGAGGCGCTCGTAAGGATCCATTAGGCGCTCGAAAATTGCTTCCACCTCGGCATACCGGTCCGCGGGCCCGCCCGTAAATTGATCCGTGATCGCCAGTCCCAAGGTGCGCAAACCCAGCATGTGCTTTGCGTCCGCCGCCAACACATCCCGGCAAATCGATTCCGCCTCTTCCGGCTCATTCAGATATCGATACAACTCCGCCTTGGCGATAGCTTCCCCAATCCCCGGTTTAGAAATCGTCTTAAGTTTCAAATCCATAAAGCCCCCGCATCACGTCTCGGACGCCCCTCGAATTTTCCGCACGATCCACACCAGCGGGTCGTAAAACTGATCCACCACCCGCTCCTTCAACGGAATGATGGCGTTGTCCGTGATGTGGATGTCTTCCGGGCAAACCTCCGTGCAGCATTTCGTGATGTTGCAAAGCCCGATGCCCAGCTCATCCTTCAGCAATTTTGTCCGCGAAAGGCCATCCATCGGGTGCATTTCCAATCCCGCCACGCGCACGAAAAATCTCGGCCCGCCAAACTGCTCATACTTCTCATGGTCGCGCAAAACATGGCAGACGTTCTGGCACAAAAAGCACTCGATGCACTTGCGAAACTCCTGCACACGGTCCACATCATCCTGGTAGAACTTCCAAGTCGCTCCGGCTTTAGGAGTGAACGGCGGAATTTTCTTGTTCACCTTGTAATTCCAGGAAACATCCGTCACCAAATCTTTGATCACCGGAAAGCTCTTGATCGGCATCACCGCTATCGGTTCGTGCTGCGGCAGCGAATCCATCCGCGTCTTGCACGTCAGCCGCGGCCTCCCGTTCACCTCTGCCGAACACGACCCGCATTTCCCTGCCTTGCAGTTCCAGCGCACCGCCAAATCTGGCGCCAAATGCCCCTGAATATAATGAAGTGCATCCAGCACGACCATACCCGGTGCGATCGGCACCTTGAAGTCAACGCTCTGGCCGCCCTCTTTGCTCCCGCGAAACACTCTTAGGGTCGCGTCCGCCATCAGATCTCCTTTGACTTCCGCCGCATCGCATCCGCCCAATCGGGTGGGATCGCCGACCCCGCCAACTTCCATCTAGTGAACTTCACGGCACCCATGTATGGACTGATTTTCGTCATCGCTTCCGTGTGCGGGGCCTTGCCAACAAAATCCATCAGAGCCCGCTCACTCTCCCAGACGGAAAGGGTCCAGAAATTACGGCTCAAAACCTTTGCTCGCATCGAGTATCCAATCCCTCCCGTCGCTCCGCGGAGTTGCCCCTGAATTTGTATCGCGTACCGAAAGAATGCCGGAATTTTGCGGTACGTGCGCAGCGGCAAGCTCAGCAAGGCGACATACTACCGGACCGGATCGGCGCGGGCCAGCGTTGTCCATGGCATGTCCATTTCTTCGATCCCTCTGTCTCATGCCAAAATCACTTGTCCTCGGCTAAGACCTGCTTCAATTCCGGCGGCAGTTCCGGAAGCATTTGCTGCCGCAGTCCCATCGCTTTTCGGTCCCCCCAGATAATATTGTTCTTCTTGCCCCATTCCGGGCTCAACTCCGGAAAATCAATCCGGCTGTGCGCGCCGCGGCTTTCTTCCCGGACGAGCGCGCTGCGCGTCACCGCTTCCGACACCGTGAGCATCGATCTTAACTCGATGGCCATGTGCCACCCAGGATTGAACATCCGCGAGCCTTCTATGCCGGTGTGCGCCGCGCGCTCTTTCAACTTCGCCAGCTCAACCAGCGCCTTCTCCATATCTTCGCGCACCCGAAAAATTCCCACCAAGTTCTGCATCACTGTCTGCAAATCGCGATGCACCGCGTAAGGGTTCTCCCCGCCTTGCCGCTGAAACGCGCTAAGTGCCTCGTTCTCGCCCGCGCTGACCTGCCCTTCATCCACTTTAGGCGTCGATACTTCCTTCGCGTGCTGCGCCGCCGCCAGTCCTGCTCGCCGCCCAAACACCAGCAGATCCGAAAGCGAATTTCCACCTAGGCGATTCGCGCCGTGCAGCCCGGCCGCGGCCTCCCCCGCCGCAAACAGTCCCGGCAGCGAACTCTGCGCCGTTTCCGCCTCCACGCGAATCCCGCCCATCATGTAGTGCAACGTCGGTCCCACTTCCATCGGCCCCTTGGTGATGTCCACGTCCGCCAGCTCTTTGAACTGGTGGTACATGCTCGGCAGCTTCTTCTTCACATACTCCGCCGGCTTGTGCGAAATATCCAGATACGCGCCGCCATGCTCCGTCCCGCGGCCTTCTTTCACTTCGGTGTAAATCGACCGCGCCACCACGTCGCGCGTCGAAAGCTCCATCCTCTTCGGGTCGTACCGCTCCATAAACCGCTCGCCCTTCTTGTTGCGCAGGATTCCGCCCTCGCCGCGCACCGCCTCTGTCACCAAAATCCCCTGCACGCCTGGCGGCCAAACCATCCCCGTCGGATGAAACTGCACAAACTCCATGTCCATCAGCTCGGCCCCAGCCTCATACGCGAGCGCCATTCCGTCGCCTGTGTACTCCCAGGAATTCGAGGTGATCGGCCAAGCCTTCCCGATTCCGCCTGTGGCCATCACCACCGATTTCGCTTTGAACACTACAAAGCGCCCGGTCTCCCGCCAATACGCCAGTGCCCCCGCGCACCGCTTTCCATCTGTCAACAACCGCACGATCGTGCATTCCATGTACACATCGAAACCCATGTGCACGCCGCGATCCTGCAGCGTTCGAATCATCTCCAATCCCGTGCGATCCCCCACATGACACAACCGCCGGAACGTGTGCCCGCCAAATGCGCGCTGCAAAATCCTTCCATCCTCGGTGCGATCAAACAGCGCGCCCCACTGCTCCAATTCCTTCACTCGCTCGGGAGCCTCTTGCGCATGCAACTGCGCCATGCGGCAGTTGTTCAACATTTTTCCGCCGCGCATGGTGTCGCGAAAATGCGGTTTCCACCCGTCCGCGGAATCCACATTTGCCATGGCTGCCGCGATTCCACCCTCGGCCATCACCGTGTGCGCTTTGCCCAGCAGCGATTTGCTCACCACTCCCACCGAAGCGCCTTGCCCCAGGGCTTCAATCGCCGCGCGCAGTCCCGCTCCGCCGGCGCCAACCACCAGCACGTCGTGTTCGTGCGTCTCGAACCTGTCGCTCAAAAGATCCTCACGTCTTGGATCGCGCCGGAAGCCACCATCCGGATGTAAAAATCCGCCAATCCAACCGAAATCAAGCTCATCCACGCAAACCACATGTGCCGTTCATTCAACATCGAAAGCCAGCGCCAAGCCTTGTATCGCGGCTTCCCGAAACTCACACACGAAAAACAGTCCACTCCTCCACCTGCGAGGTGCCGCAGCGAGTGGCACGAGAGAGTGTAAGTGGTCAGCAGAATGATGTTCACCAACAGCACCAGCGTCCCCACGCCCATCCCGAATCTCCCGTCAAAAAAGAACGCTTGAATCGCGTCTTTCCACAGAAAACACAAAAACAGCACCGCAAAATACAAAAAGTAGCGGTGTACGTTTTGCAGAATGAACGGAAATTTCGTTTCGCCTTTGTAGTTCCGCTTCCACTCCGTCACCGCGCAAGCCGGCGGATCCTGGAAAAAGGCGCGATAATACGCTTTGCGGTAGTAATAGCAAGTCGCCCGGAAACCCAGTGGCCCCCCAAGAATCAGGAGCGCCGGCGAAAGCTTCCACCAGCGATGATGTTCGTCAATCAGCGGCGAATAAAAGGGCGAAAGGTACGGCCCCCATTCATAAAATCGTCCCTCGAAGGCGCGCAGTGTCGCGTAAATGCCGAATCCTCCCAGCAGCAGCACGACCGGAATCGTCTCCGCCCACCATGAATCCCCACGCAACGTCTCTCCGAACTCCGGCGCCTTGACTGCCCGCGCCCCGCTCTGTGCCATGGAATCCCCCTTCGCGAACGCATAGACTAGCCACAAATCGCGCCTTTGAAAACTAAATTCGTCCCATTCTTTTTTTTAATCTCCAAGAATGATTGCCCGAGCCCAGAATTATGCGAAACTATACGGCTCTTTGGAGTGCGGCGGTCTTGCCGCCGCTTTCACGGTCGAGCCGTTGCGGAAAATGCAGCCGGCGTTTCTGTAGCTCAGGTTTACCCTAAGCCTCGAAGGGTCCGCATTTTGGACCTGAGGCTTTTCGTCAGCCAAATAGAAGAACCGCATACTTAGGGAGAAAAATCTCAGTGGCAAAAGATAAAATCGCCATCCTCACCGGCGGCGGCGACGTTCCCGGCCTTAATCCCGTCATCAAGTCTGTCGTCTATCGCGCCACTCATTTGGGCCGCTCGGTCATCGGTATACGCAAGGGATGGGAAGGTCTCACCCACGTGGACCCCGCGAATCCTTCCGACCCCTACATCCGCCCACTCGATCGCGACAACACCCGCGCGATCGACCGCACCGGCGGCACTGTACTCCACACTTCGCGCACCAATCCGCGCAAAATGGCGGAAGGCAAGCTCCCCAAAACCGTTCACCCCGATCGCGTCAAAAAGCTTCCTTTCGATGGCAAGCATTATGACTTCACTCCCATCGTCATGGAAAATCTCGACCGCCTCGGCGTCGGCTGCCTCATCACTATCGGCGGCGACGACACGCTTAGCTTCTCCGCCGCTCTTTCCGCCGCAGGCATGCCCGTAATCGCTATTCCTAAAACGATGGACAATGACGTCCAGGGCACCGAATACTGCATCGGTTTTTCCACCGCGATCACCCGCGCCAAGGAACTCATCACTCGCCAGCGCACCACTCTCGGCTCGCACGAACGCATCGGCGTTTTCCGCATCTTCGGCCGCGACGCCGGCTTCACCGCGCTTTACACCTCGTACGTCACTTCCACCCGCTGCCTCATCCCGGAATATCCCTTCGACGTCGATCGCGTCGCCAAAATTCTGTCCGACGACAAACGCAATAATCCCAGTCACTACGCCCTGGTCATTGTTTCCGAAGGCGCCGTCTGGAAAGAAGGTTCCGTAAAGGAATACGGCGAAGCCGACGCCTACGGCCATCGCAAAAAAGTCGATATCGGCCAGGCCCTTGGCGAAGAGATCCGCAAACGCACCGGCGACGAAATCATGGTCAGCGATCTAACTTACGACCTCCGCAGCGGCGAGCCCGACGCCATCGATCAACTCGTGGCCATGACCTACGCCAACATCGCGGTCGACATGCTTCGTGACGGAATCACCGGCCGCATGGTCGCTCTGCAAAATGGCTGCTATGCCCACGCCCCGCTCCCTGCATCTTCCATGGGCGCGCGCAAGGTCGATATCCCCAACCTCTACAACACCGAGCGTTACCGCCCCAACTACACTTCCAAATTAGGTGCTCCTCTCCTTTTCAATCGCATCTGAGCAGCACCCTCTGCGTGGGACAGCCATTTCTGGCTGTCCTCGCTGCTCCGTGTAGGGGCGCAGCACTGCTGTGCCCCAGTTCACCTGATCGCAATTCCTTGCGCCATCTTCCGTTCCTGCTCTATGCCGTCGTTCGGGTGTAACCCTTGCGCTACGCCTCATTCATCGACCCGCCATTTCGTGGGATTATCATTTCAGAGGCTCCCCTTCTTGAAACGAGAACAGCGCCGCACGCCCCGCTATACCTTCATCGCCAGCGCCGAACTCATCGAGCAAAAAACCGATGTCCGCATCGCTACTCGCGTTAGCGAACTGAGCCTCCACGGCTGCTATCTCGATATGATGAATCCCTTCCCGCAGGAAACCATGGTTCTCGTGAAGATTTTTGCCGGTGAAGACTGTTTTCAAGCCAAAGCAAAGATCATCTATGTGCAACCCAATCTAGGCGCGGGCCTCGCCTTCCTCGAAGTCGAACCGCAAAAGCTCGCTGTTCTGCGGCATTGGCTCGATGACGCACAGAAAGATGGGCAAAAGCGTTCCGGTTGAGCTGAACCTCGGCCGTTCCCTACCAGAAACACCTCATTCAGTCCGCATACGCAGCGACCCCGATACTCGGATTGAGAACTTTTTTATGTTAAAGCCGCCCGTCTGGCCGCAATTTACACACAATTTCTGGCAACTCCCCAAACAAACTTTCAACTTTGCTCGTCTCTCCCAGTGAGCGTGTTGCGCGCCACAAAAGATTGCCGTCACGAAACTTGACTGGCGGCAATCCGGCGCGGCGCCGAACAACGGAGCGGATTTGTGTTTTCCGCCGTTGGGGGTGTGTACATGAAATCAATCACTAGCGTTGCTTTCCTCCTTTGCCTGAGTTCCGTTCTTGGCGCCCAAGAGAAACGCCATCCCGTCAATACTTCAAGTACATCTGCAAACACGCCCTTTGGTTCCGTCGATCTTATGAGTCCGATTCGCTCGGATCTTCAGCCGCGCGTGGCAGCTGGAGACACGCATGGAGACAATCTCGTTCCCGTCAGCCAACTCCGCATTCCCGCAAAGGCCATCAAAGAATACGAGCGCGCGCGCAAAGCCCTGCACCACGGTGATCTGGTAGAATCCGCCGATCATCTGCAAAGAGCTCTGCACATCTATCCCGATTTCATTCAGGCTCATAACGCGCTGGGACTCCGTTTCATTCAGCTCGGGGACTATCAGAAAGCGCTAGCTGAACATGAAACCGCACTCGCTCTCGACGCGCATCGCGTGGAAACGCATCAAGACCTTTCGCTCGCGCTTTTGTTGCTGAACCGCTTCCAAGAAGCGGAAAGTGAAGCGCGTGAAGCTTTGGAGTTCGATACTAACTCCGTGGCGACACGCTATACCTTGGCGCGCGCTCTCATCGGACAGGGCCATGCGACTCCTGAAGCCATCGACATGCTGCGCAAGAGTGAAAACGCGTTTCCTAATGCAAGTTTGGTGCTCGCGCAAATCGATTTCGCCGCGGGTCAGACGGACCAGGTCGTAGCTGAACTGCGCCATTATTTGCAATTGCCGTCGGATCCCGACAATAAACACAAAGCGGAATGCTGGGTCGCGCAACTCAGCCAGCAACCCGCGCCCGCGGGCTGTCCGGCCGACGTTACGCGGCCCTCATTCCGGTAGTCGAACGGCACTTGCTCAGCCCTCAATCCGGTCGGCCCGTCGCGCTTACGCTGCGTTCTTGGGAAACCGGCTAGCGAGGTTGCGCGCGAGCATTGCGTCCGCTTTCGCTCCAGCCATTGCGTTCTGCACGTGCCGGTCGTGTTCTCCACGCGCGCCTTCTGTGGTCATCAGCGCCGCGGCAAACTCCATCTGCGGGTCGGATCCGCGTAGCGCAATCGCTTTGCGTACCCATTCATATCCGTCTATCTTGGTCGCGAGATTCGCGGCCGACGCATCTCCGGACGCCTTCAGCCAATCCGTGTGCTGATGCAGCCAGCTTGCCTGCTTGTGGCATTCCACTAGATAGCCGAAATCAAATGACGCCAGCGCGTCTTTCGGATTTTCTTGAGTCCTTGCTTCCAGCCGGAGCAGCAGCTCTTTCGCGACCGCAGGCCGCTGCTGCGCGTACAGCGTCGCGCGGCGCAGCGTTTCCATACGCACCAAAACCGAAGTGTTCGGCTCCAGCAGCGCCAAAGTGTCTTGTACGAGGTGACTGAGGTCGTAGGTCTCTTGCCCGCTGAGGTTCCAGCCTGAGCTGGTCCACGGCAACGACTGCGCGGTGCCGATATCGATCGAATGACAAATCAGCGGAGGCCCGGCAAGCGCGGGCACCGCAGCCATCAGCAAGGCTCCTGCGATCACTGCAAAATAGTTAAGCGAAATTCGTTTTCGTAGTTTCATGTTCGGCGTCTCCTCTTAGTGAACGTCCTGCAAAGGCAAAGACGCAGAGAGGAAACAACTGTTAACGCGGGTAGAACTCCGTCTTCTCCCACTTTCGCCAGACGCTAATGTCGTCGTATCCCAGCTCATTCCACCACGCGTCCAGCATGGCGTGCTCGCCTCGTTCAATTCCCCCTCGCGTCGCGCCGCTTGGGGCCGGCACAAATTCGTTCAGACGGTCAAACACGCGCCCACGGTCCGCTACGCTCGCGCGGCTCAACAGATGCCACAGTGTCAGCGCGTCTCGCTTTCGGGCTTGCTCAAGGACAATAGTCAGCTGTGCGCTCCGTTCCTGCTCGCTCAGCTTCGCGAAATCAAATTCTCTTAGGGCGGCGCGAAACTTCTCGGACGCATCCTCGAAATACGGCGTGCCAGGTCCGATGCCGCGTCGCGTTTCTCCTACTGCGCCTGCGGGAATGAAGGCGTCGCGCCCATTCAGGCGGAAGCCGACCCAGCCCATCCTCGTGCGCAAGAGACCCGCGCCGGAATCGTCGACCTGGAGGGTGTACGCGCATCCCAAATCCACGGCCAGCGCCGACGGCGTGTCTACCAGGAACTCGCCCGGGGGAGCCCAGATCATGGCGTGGATTGTTCCGCGCTCCAGGTCGAGCCGCGTTCGTGCGGAGCGCGACTCCGCCAGCCGCAAGCGCGTTTGCGGATCAATGTCCACTTGCCCGACGTCTGACACCGTGATGCTCGCGCGGGATTGCTCATCCGTTTCCAAAGTTTGCCCAATGCGCAGCGTGCTTTTTTCGCCCGCGCCTCGAATCGCTTTCGCTCCCACGCGTGGCGCTCCGGCAACTTGTTGGACGCCCCAACTAACGCCGCCTGCTACCGGTGCGTGCCCGATCCGCAATTCCGACCAAATGGAAAACACTACCAACACGCTTGCGGCCGCCGCAGCAAATTGAAACCACCCACGCAGGGGTTGTCTCGATCCTCTCGCCTCGCGCGCCGCGACGAAATCTTCGGGCAACTCCGGAGCTCGCCCCGCATGCCGAAATCTCCCAAGTGCTCGCTCAAGCTTCAGAATCTCAGCGTCAGGCGCGCCGGTGCCGTCCCATAAATAATCGTTTTTCAGCAATTCGCTCTCTTTACTCATGCCCTTGTACCCAGCTTTTCTCGCAACATCTGCATTCCTCGATGCAAGTTCACTCGCACTGATCCGGCCGTAAGCCCCGTGCGCTCGGCAATTTCCGGTCCGGTCATCCCCTCGACCAAGCGCAGAATCAAAGTTTCCCGGTAAGCCTCAGGCAGCCCGCATATAACGTTTAGGATGGCAGCGCCGTCATCCCCCACCGCACTGCCTCTCGGCTTCTCCCCGTGAGTCGGCGAATCTTCCACAAACTCGACCGTCTCCACCGACCTCCGGTGAAAATCATTCGCGCGATTCCGGGCGACGGTGGCCAGCCATCCACCAAACGCGTTGACATCCCGCAATGTGTGCAACTGCCGCATGGCGCGCACAAAGACGTCCTGTACCAAGTCCTCGACTTCCCCGACCGGCACCCGGCCCAGCAAAATGCCGTGGACCATGCGCGCATAGCGCTCATACAAGCGCCCAAATGCCCCGCGATCTCCTTCCCGCGCCGCTGCGACCAGCGACACCACATCAACCTCTCCGGGGACGCGCCCGACAGTCACCACTCCCGCACCCATTCGTAACCCGAGATCAATCGGCGTTCCCAAGGCGCATTCCACTCCTACTCCGCCCCAATGCTCAAGACGCGGTCCAGCACCCGACCGTTAACGGCGACAAACCATGCCGACTCCATTCTCTCGGATTGAACCATGCACCGTTGAGGGTGACACCCCCGGGCAATGCGGATGGTTCTGAAAACAAAGGAGTTGCAGAAAAAGCAACTCGTAAGAATATGAAAACAAATGATTTGAGAATCGATCATCCCTGGGGCATTAACCGACAGAATGTGATTGACGTACCCCACACCCCGGTCGTTTTGCGTAAATGCAGTAGATAAGGGGCTTAGCGTGCGATTTGGCGTAAAAGCGGTAGATAAAGGACTTACGGCGCGAGTCGGCGTACCCCTCGGCTTGGCTCGGGGCAAGAAAGCGGTAGATAAAGGACTTAGGTCTCGAGGCGAATGCGGAAAGGAATCGGGCTGCGCGCCAAAGGAGGGACCGAACGGGGACACTGTCAGCAGAACCTTAACTAAAGAATACCGCACCCTGCGTCTGTTTGTCAAGTGATAAATTAAAGTCCGTAGATTGAAAGGGATGCGGATAGATCTAACCAGGAAAAGACACCCAGACGCAAAGTCGACGTCTGAGGCACCCGCGCCAATTGCCGAGGAGATAGGCTTGCGTGAACTCCCCAGGCCCGCGAGCCTAACGCCGTGTAAATACTGTTTCTCCAGCTACCTACCGCACTTCGTCGGTGAATGCCCTCTTCCACTCGTGTCCGTGCAACTCAAATGTGCTTTCGGGAAGCGCTCCCGCAGCCGATATTTGGGTGACCTTAATCAACATTCCCAACGCACCGTTATGCAACAACCGAATCGTATGCGCGACGTACGCGCCGCCGAACTCCTCAAATTCCGCCCTTCGCGTTTCGATTCCAACAAAATACGTTTTGAGCACCTTTCCACTCTCATCAAACCAATAGCCCCGCGCCTGTTCCGGATCCAAAACGCCGTCAGGGCTTTCGTATCCGGCCAGCACTCGGATCGTTTTGACTCCATCGACCGTATCCCGCTTCATCCGCCAATCCGACTCCACGAACGTATCGACAGCGGGAATCGGTTCCATGGCCCTTAGCACAAGTCGCAAGAGCCCGGCATCCGGGCCTTCAGCCGATAGGTAACGAGTTTCGCCGTGCCTGGTTCGCACCAACCGGCTCTTCGCAATCGTCGCTTCCCTCCGCCATTCGTTGTCGCTTTTCCAGGTATCCACGTACTGTCCCTCTTCAATCGCGCCGCCCGCCACCCTTGCCTGGAATGTTGCACGCAGCAGGTATGCGGGCCCGTTCGCCGCCGCCGGAAACGAAGCAAGCCTTCCGCGTTCAAAATAGCTACGAGCGGTGTCAAAGGTTTCCCGTCCCGCTGGTCGTACAGTCTTAAATGGCATCGTCACACGTGATACAACCTGAACTGCGACACCACCCTGCAAATACGGCTCAAACTGGAGCGCTCCGATGATCTTTCCAGCCGCCTCACTCAAACCTGGGTTGTCGGAAAGGATTGTTCCGACCTCTCGCACTTTCCCGGCCCGATCGACAACAATCTCTGTGGTTACAGCTCCATCGAGGGGACCATCTTGCAGGGCGGGCCACACGATGGGTCCCATCGGCACTAAATTTTTTCGGAGCGTAGTTTCATCAACCACCACGGTCCGCAACAGTGCCGGATCGCCTCCGCTTGCTCCAGCGTCAAAGTAGCCCGATGGTACGTCGTGTAAGTCCTCGAGGGTCGCCACCTTGGCGGTCACTTCGGGCGATCCCACACTGACGGTCTGCGCGGCCATCCGGCCATGAAAGTTCTTGAAATCCTTATACCAGCCGCTCCATCCCAGACCGCTTCCGCTCTCGATAAGTCCTGCGCTGGTGACATAAAGCCCCGCACCCATTCCTTTCTCCACTTTTCCGTCGCTGCTCATCATCATCCAGCTAAAATGCGTAGTTCCCATGAGTCTAAGCACATCTGCTTCCTCGATCTGTTTTAGCACCTGCTCCAAAGATGGTACTGGCTCGATCAATGCCACGCTCGTTTCTCGAAGCCACTCCGGAAAGTAGGCGCCTTCATTTTTCTGCCATTCCTTACCACCGTTTGCGATAGCAATTTGGTGAAATTCCAGCGATCGAACTTCCCGTCGCCACTGCGTTGGCGAAGCCCACCAGTACTCCACTTCGCCAGTTCGGTTCGATCCGCGATCTCTTTCGAAGCTCGGGGCCAGTAGTGCTTTCAAGTGGAACGGTTTCGTGCCAGCCTGATTCAGCGTGCATCGCTCGACCGCTTTCTTGACGACCTTCTCGGCATCATCTGCGTGGCCCAAGACTGCAAATGCATGCATCGCCATTAGAACAATGATTACCCTGGGCATGTCTTGAATCCGCATACCGGGAGTGTACACACGGCCTCACACGACCGCAATTCCTCAAAGAGTTTCGAGCCAAAGCATTCGAGTAATTTTCGATAATTCCTATGGTTGGCGGCGAGGGGTTCGGCGTTGCGATTCCGAAGAGCACTTGTTTTTTGGAGTAATCCCTGATTCAATCCCGCTGCCAACTGGCTGGCGAAAGCTCATAAATCATCACTCAGGATGCCCATGAAAATACGGAAGCGTTTTTGTATGTTCGTTCTTCTTACCGCGTTGCTGCCGTTCTCTGGCGCTGTGGCACAGAAGAGTGGCGCACAAGTGCCGTCGCCTTCGGCATTTCTTAAGTTTGAGGTGGGCGGGGACCGGCAACTGGCGGATTACCGGCAAATTGCGGCCTACTTCAAGGCGCTGGCGGCGAACTCGGGTCGCGTGGAGTTTGTGACGCTGGGAAAAACCACGCTGGGCGAAGAGATGTTCATGGCGGTGATCTCCAGCGAAGAGAACCTGCGCAACAAAGAGCGCTACAAGGAGATCGCGCGCAAGCTGGCGGACCCGCGGGGACTTTCGCGAGAGCAGATCGACGCGCTGGCCGCAGAAGGCAAGGCGATTTTCCTGCTGACTTGCAATATTCACTCGTCGGAAATCGGTTCGAGCCAAATGGCCATGGAATGGGCTTACAAGCTGGCCACGGCGCAGGATGCGGAGACGAAACGCCGGCTGAACGATGTGATCGTGCTACTTGTGCCTTCGCTGAATCCAGACGGGCAAATCATGATCACGGAGTGGTACCGGAAATATCTTGGCACGAAATATGAGGGCGGCCCGCTGCCGTATTTATACCACCACTATACGGGCCACGATAACAATCGCGACTGGTACATGCTGACGCAAATCGAAACGAAAAACGTGAACCAGATGGTGTACCACGACTGGTTTCCGCAATTCTGGCTGGACGAGCACCAGATGGGATATTACGGCCCGCGAATTTACATTCCTCCCAATGCCGATCCGGTGGCGAAACTGGTGAATCCGCTGGTGCATCGCGGCAACAACCTGGTGGGCGCGGATATGGGATGGCGGCTGGAAGAAGCAGGAAAATCCGGCGTGATTTATAACTACTCGTTTGACGCGTATTGGCCGGGCGGCACGCGCAATACCGGGTGGTGGAAAAACATGTACGGCGTGCTGACCGAAGTGGCTTCCGCACGCATCGCCACTCCCATGCAAATTTCTCCCACCGAACTAGAGGGCAACTCGAAGGGGCTGGTCACCTACGAACAGCAAATCAATTTTCCCAATCCGTGGCCGGGAGGAACCTGGCGGCTGCGCGACATCATGGATTACGAGCTAATTGTTTCGGATGCGGCGCTGGAGACGATGTCGAAGTACCGGCACGAACTCTTGCGCGGAGTGGCGAACATGGCCGCCGAAGCAGTTCATTCAGCGGATGCCGCGGAATTCTGGCGCGTTCCGGTAACCGAGCAACGCGACCCGGTTACGGCGACGCGCCTTGCGGCACTCATGCTCGAACACGGGGTCGAGGTGCGCAGCGGAAGCGACGGCAAATCGTTTCTGATTCCGACGGCGCAGCCCTATGGGCGTTTTGTGGACGAGATGCTGGGTATCCAGCGCTATCCGGAAGTGCGCCCGGCCGCGAACAGCGGCATTCTGGAGCCTTACGACGTTGCGGCATGGTCTTTGCCGCTGATGATGGGAGTGCGCGCGGAGAGGACCAGAGTCTCGGCGCAGGAACAGCAGTCGGCGGCGATCATCAAGAGCGTAACCTGGCCCAGCGGCGGACTCAGCGGCGCCAGCAGCTACTATTCTGTCTCGGACACACAGAACAATGTTGCTGCGCTCATTAATGCCATGCATAAGGCGGGCGGCAGCGTTTACATTTCCAAGCCGCCAGAGCAGGCGCCGCAGGCGATTCTTGCCGCCAATCCGCAGCTGGGCGACAATGCGGCCAAGCTTCACCTGCGGCTTGAGGGCATTTCGTCATTGCCGGCGGGAGCCGCGCAACTGAAGCCGGTGCGACTTGCAGTCTACAAGCCGTATTTTTCGTCGATTGACGAAGGCTGGACGCGGTTTGTCCTGGAACAGTATGGCTTTGCGCTGAAAAACGTGGAGAACAAGGAAGTGAAGGCCGGCAATCTGAACGCGAAGTACGACGCGATCATCCTTCCGGACACAACCCGGCAGATCATTCTCGAAGGCAGGCCCAGTAAGGAAGGCTATTTTGAGGAATTTCCGCCGGAATATAGCGGCGGCATCGGAAAAGATGGGGTGAACGCATTGAAGGACTTCGTCGAAAAAGGCGGAACGCTAATTGCGCTGGCGCACGCAAGCGAGCTGCTTACTGGCGAAGAGTTCAATCTGCCGGTACGCAATTCCGCGGGCGGTGGCGAAGGACGAAGAGGAACCACAGCGGATTTCAATATCCCGGGCTCGCTCTTGCGCGTTTACGTGGATCGCAACCATCCCGTCGGCTACGGCATGCCTGCGGAAATTTCGGCTTTTGTGGACGCGCCGATCGCATTTCAAACGTCGTCGCCTGCGCCGGATGTGCAACGCTCGGTGCTGGCCTGGTATCCAGACGATGCCAAGGACATCCTGGTCTCTGGCTACGCGCAGGGGGCAGAGAAGCTGGCTCGCAAGGCGGCTGCGGTGACCTTCACGAAAGGCAAAGGCAAAATCGTGTTGTTTGGATTTCGCGTACAGCATCGCGCTCAGACGGAAGGCACGTTCCAGCTGTTATTTAACGCAATTTATTGGGCAGGACTGCCATAAAGGGTCTGCTGGCGAAATTGATTTCTGGGGTGCTCATCAATTCGCCGCTGTAGCTATAGTTTCGCTCTTGCGGGACGCTTCCCATAGTTCGATGTAGGGTTGCAGGTCTTGCATCATTTTCTCGAACTGGGGCAGGTCCAGGGATTGGGCGCCGTCGCTTATTGCTTTTTCTGGGGCGGGGTGGACTTCTACGATTAGGCCGTCGGCGCCGATGGCTACGCCGGCGCGGGCTACCGCGGGGACGAGACTGCGTTTGCCGGTGGCGTGGCTAGGGTCGAGGATGATCGGCAAGTGCGTCAATTCATTTAGTGCGGGAATGGCTGCTATGTCGCAGGTATTGCGTGTGGCGGTCTCGAAGGTGCGGATGCCGCGCTCGCAGAGGATCACGTCGGGATTGCCGTGGGCTACCACGTATTCGGCGGACATCAACAGTTCTTTCATGGTGCTGCTCATTCCGCGTTTCAGCAGGACGGGACGGCCACATTTCCCCAGGGCTTTGAGCAAGACGAAATTTTGCATGTTGCGGGCGCCGACTTGCATTACGTCGGCGTACTCGGCGATGAGATCGACGTCGCGATCGCTCATGACTTCGGTGATGATGGCTAGTCCTGTGGCTTTTTTCGCTTTCTGCAGGAGCTTCAAGCCCTCCACTTCCATGCCCTGGAAATCGTACGGGGAGGTGCGCGGCTTGAAGGCGCCGCCGCGTAACATTCTTGCGCCTGCTTTGGCTACGCCTTCAGCGGCTTGCATGATTTGCTTTTCGGATTCGACCGAGCACGGACCGGCCATGACGATAAATTCGCCGCCGCCGATTTCGAGTCCGTTGACGCGAACCTGCGTGCGGCCGGCGCGAAATTCCTTGCTGACGAACTTGTAGGGCGCGGAAATGCGCACCACTTTTTCGACTTGCGGCATGGCTTCCACGGACTCCAGGCATGCGGTCACATCGCCCACTCCGACGACTCCGATCACGACGCGCTCCTCTCCCTTGATGGAATGCACTTTGTATCCGAAGTACTCCACTTGATTGCGAACTTCATCGATTTCCTGGCGTGTGGCGTGCAGTTTCATCGAGATAATCATGGCTGTCCTCTTTTGCTCCAAGGGGAGCGTTTGGTTGCCGTGATCCCTCCACTCCACGGGCCGGCGCACATAAAACGTGCGCGGGAAAATGCCGGCCCGCTCCGGTCGGGATGACAGACACAGAAACAAAAAACCCACTCGGTTGCGAGTGGGTTGGAATTTCTTCTTTGTTACTGCGACTACAAATTCGCCCCTCGCCTCCTATTTAGGTGGCACCCAAAATCGAAACCAATACGAGTAGGCGGCGCGAATCATGAACGCGTAGTGTAGTAAATACGTGTTTCAGAATCAACTGAAAAAATGACCAGAGAGATTCCTCCCTACGCGAGCCGGCGCCAGCAACCCGGGCGCAAGAAAAAACCGGCTCGCTTCGGTCGGAATGACGGGAGCGGTAAGGTCGCGGAGCTAGCCGCGGACGCGGACGGCGCTGAAGCTTAAGATGACGTGGCCGCCAGCGGTGGGGCGGCCGAAACTCATCATGGGGCGAAAGCGGGAGAACAGGAGCATCTGATCGAGCTGATGACGCAAGTCGACGCTGTGCGGACCGGAGAGAATTTGGTAGGCGACCATTTGGCCGCGCTGGTCGACGGTGACATCAATTAGCAAGCCGTGCGGAAGGGAGAGCTCTACATCGTGTTGCTCGGGCGCCCAGGAAGAAGGGTAATCGGAAAGGCTGATCAACTCCGCGGGGCGAAGAATATTCAGGGGGACGTCGTTGGGAACAGCGCGCACGGTAATTCCCGGGACGATGAGTTGCAAGACAACGGCGAACACGAGAATGGCGGAGAAAAATCCGCCGGTGGCCGGAAGCGAAAGCGGACGGAAAACATTGTCGAGCAGGAGCTCCGCGCGGTCGCGAATTCTGCGCATGCGGCTGGGAATATCCTGAACGGGAGCGGCTTGCGCAGCGGCTACGCGAATGCGCACGGCCAAATCCGCGGGAGGCAAATTCCGAGGCACGCGGGACAACAGCATGGAGAGTTTGCGGTAACGCTGCAGCTCTTCGCGGCAATAACTGCACGCTTCGAGATGCTCACGAATATGGACGCGCTCTTCGACCGGGGCGGCGCCGGTTACAGCGTCATCGAGATAGCCGGCGAGCTTGGTCTGCACCGTGTTGCACTTCATGGGAGTTCCCCGTGTGCCAACATCCCTGAATTTGTGCCCATTTCCGAACTTCGACGCAAATTTGCGTGCGAACTCTGGCTAGGGCTTGCGCAAGTATCGCGGTCTACCCGGTGGTCATACGACGCGCCCGCGCGCGCAGGTGTTTCCCGTTTGCCGAGTAAGGGTTCCAAAAGCTGCTTCAGCGCGCGGCGTCCGCGTAGAATGCGGGACTTCACGGTGCCTACGCTGCACTCGAGGACTTCGGCGATTTCCTCGTAGCTCAAGCCTTCGAGATCACGAAGGACTACGGCGCCGCGAAACACTTGTGGAATATCCTGCAAGGCCTGCTGCACCGTGTGCTGAATTTCGTGAGCGGCGAGTTGATCGAATGGCGTGGCGCCGAGATCCTCGATTTCAATCGCGTTGTGCCCTTCTTCGGGTTCCGCGTCGATCGAAATATTTTTCTGCAAGTGGCGCTTGAACCATCGCTTGTGATTCAGGGCTTCGCGAATGGCGATGCGATATAGCCACGTTTTCAGAGAGCTGCCCTGGCGAAAACATCGGATGCCACGAAACGCTTTCAAGAATACTTCCTGCGTTCCGTCGGCGGCGTCGGATGTGTCTCCCAGCATGCTCAAGATCAAGTTGTAAACCGGGCCGTGGTAATGCGTGACCAGCCAGTCGAAGGCGGTTTCAGAACCGGCTTGCAGTTCGTTCACCAGCTCCGATTCATCGCGGCCCCAGGAAAGGGCACTGGCCCAGTCGGACACGGACGGCCTTTCTGGCTCGGCCCATCGCGGCGCTCGCGAAGCCTGCATCGGCTTGCGATTTAGCTCGGAGGGGTCCACGAAGCCATCGCGGCTGAAATTTCCATCAAGACCCGGGTTCGGCATTTTGCTGACTGCCTGCTGCCTTCTTGCTTAGACCCGGCGTCGAGCTCTGTAGATTAGACACCGGGGCGGACGGTTGTGTTTCCGCACTGTGCCCATAATACACCCCCTCCCAGGCAGCGCAATGGCACCTGGGTCGTGGTACCAGCTGCTTTACGGGGGGGTAACGACCTACGGCATGGCGGGGAGAAGAACGGGGACGCGGAGATTTATCCTCAGGAAGGTCTGTGATACGCCGCGGGCCCGGTAACGTTACGCTGCGGGGGGCTGAACCAGCGCGTTCGATGCCAGGAGGGCGTCGATGCGGGCGAGCAGTTTGGTGAGCCCGTCCGACTTGGAGACGATGGCAGCGATACCGAGGGTGGAGGCAAGCGGCTTTCCGAGGACATCGTCGAACATGGTGTAAACGACCACGGGAGTGGTGGGCATTCTGGTTCTAATCAGAGAAGCGACTTCGACACCGTTCATAATGGGCATGGAGAGATCGAGGAGAATCAGATCTGGGCGGAGTGCCGTGGCTTTTTCCATGGCCTCCACGCCATTGCCGGCTTCCCCACAAACTTCCAGATGAGCTTGATACTCGAGAAACGTGCGGACGGCATGGCGTACGGAGATTTCGTCTTCGACGATGAGGATGCGTTTGGGCATGGGCGAACGCACGAAAAATAGCACGGGGAGAGGTGAAGTAAAGTAGGGTGAATCCTCTAAAGGCGATACGGGTGTTCCCCGGCTGGCGGATAGAGCAATTTGTGAGGTTTCTGCGTTTCTCTGTTTTCTCCAGAACTGCACTGTTTTCGGTGAGCGCCGGCGGAAGAACGGCGAAGATTCTCATTTTGGGGCAGTACGAAATAGAGTCTGTACATAGATGTTACATCATGAGAGTTTGTTTTCCCCTCTTGTTGCGGTTTTTGCGCCATCCCCCTAATTACCCGATCAGCGCGGCAAGGAAGTCCACATGAGTCGATTCCGAAGCGATCGTCGATTGGCCGGACGGTACAAGGTGAAAACGCCGCTGCGCGTACGACTTTGGAAATCGTTGGTACCGGAGTGCGCGGCAGAATCAGTGAATCTCTCGCAACGCGGAATTTACTTTGCGACGAATTCGCTGTTGCACAAAGGGGAGACGGTGGAAGTGCTTTTCAACATGCCGGAGGAGATCGTGGGGGAGCCGGTGAGCGAGTGGCGATGCACGGGCCACGTGGTACGAGTGGAGAAGATCAACACCACAAGCGGGAAACAAGGGGTGGGAGTGCAGTTTGATTGCTATGAGGTGTCGAGGTCGACGCCGGCAAACGTGGCGATAGGGACAGGAGCGCCGGTGCGGATGTTATCCGACCTGGGGCCCAATGGAGACCGAATCCTACCATGGAAAAAAGAGCGATCATTGTCGACGATGAACCTGCCACATGCGAATTGATCGAGAAAGTGCTGACGTCAGCGGGGATCGAATCGCTGACGGTAACGAATAGCGAGGAGGCACCGGAAATCCTGCGCAGCGGAAGATTTGCGGTGGCGTTCCTGGATTACCACATGAATTTTCCGGATGGCCGCGCACTGGCGCGGCAGATGCGCGCGTCGGGGTCGAATCGCCGAACGCCGATTGTGATGATCAGCGACGATCAGAGGCCCAGGGCGGTGTCAGAGGGATTCGAGGCAGGGGCGAGTTTCTTTCTGTATAAGCCGGTGGATAGGGAACGTTTACAGAGATTGGTGCGAGCGACACAAGCGTCCATCGAGAATGGATTGCGGCGAACGCGGCGCGTGGATTTAAAGTCGAGAGTAAATATCCGATTTCGCGGGCAAGAAATCGAGGGCGAGACGATCAACCTGAGCCTGGAGGGCATGCTGATCCGCACGCCCAGGATGGTACCGATCGGGTCATCGGTCGAGGTTAGTTTGCAGCTTGGCAAGGTGGAGAAGCCGATCCTGGGAGTGGGCTCGGTAGTGCGCATGCACGGCCGGGAAGAAATGGGAATACACCTGGGGAGATTGACGCTCGAGGAGAGCCAGCGACTGCAGGAGTATTTGCTGCCGATGATTCCAGGAGCATAGAGCTAGAGGACTGCCCGTTCGGAGCGAGAGGGAAATTGCTGAGATTGCACGGGAGCTTTCTCGCGGAGAAGAAGGCAGAGTGCGCCCCCCAAGACTGTAATGCCCCCCAAGTAGGCAAATCCCGAAATGAAATTTCCGGTGGTTTTGTTGAGATAGCCGACGATGAGCGGGGCGAAGTATGCGCCCAGATTGCCGATGGCGTTAACGAAGCCCATGACGGAGCCAACCGTTTTTGCGGGCAAGGTTTCCGTGGGAATGGCCCAAAAGGGCGCCATGGGACCGTAAGCGCCGATTCCACTGAGAATGATGGAGATGTAGGCAAGCGACAAAGAGTATGGGATCAATAGCACGGCTAGCAGAATGAAAGAGCCGCCAAGAAACATGGCGGTGGCGGCGTGGAGGCGGCGCTCACGAGTTTGGTCGGAGCGGCGAGCGATGATAAGCAGCGCAACGGCGCCCACGAAAAAGGGAAAAGTGAAGAAGATGCCGCTGCGGAGGCTGCTGAGCTTCTTGAAAGTTTCAGTAGCGCTGGGCAGCCAGAAGAGCAAGCCCATCTGGCCGCTGACAAAACAAAAATAGATGGCGGCGAGGACGAAAACCTGGGGGCGCATTAGAGCTCGCAGGTAGGAGACGTTTTCGGAAGGCTCGAGATCACTGGATTCGGCGCGCAAAGTGGCGACCAGCGAATCGCGCTCGGCGGGAGGGAGCCAGCGGGCCTGGGCAGGATGATCCTGGATGAAGGCGATCCAGATGGCCAGCCAAAACAACGGAAGAGCGCCTTCGGCAATGAGCATGGCGCGCCATCCCCAATGGTCCAGCATCCACCCGGAAAAAGGCGAAGAAAAAATGACAGCGGTGGGGAGGCAGAGCAGCCACATCGCGTTAGCGCGGGCGCGTTCGGCGCGCGAGAACCAGTGGGAGAGCAGGATTAGGGTGGCTGGGAAAACGCCGCTCTCCGCAACGCCCAGAAGCAGGCGGAGGAGCAGCAACTCATGATAGGTGCGGGCCAGGCCGCAGCCAATTGCGGCTAGCGACCAAGCTACCAGAAGGACACTGATGAACTTTTTGGGACTCCAATGCTTGGCGAGATGGCCGCCGGGAATCTGTAATGCGAGATAGCCCCAGAAGAAAATGCCAGCGACGGTGCCAGCTTGTTGAGGATCGAGATGGAGATCGTGACGGATGCGCGGGAGCGCGAGGGAGATGTTGGTGCGGTCGATGAACGCGATGGTGTACATGATGAGGGCGACGGGGATGATGCGAGTCCAGCGGCTGGGGGCTGGGGCTGAGGTAGCGCTGGGTGAGCGCTCGGCGGTTTGGGCGGCGGGAAGCATTATTCGCGCGGGTGACTGGAAGCTGACCTCAACGGGAATCTGGGCGCACTCTAGCGAGCAGGCTCTTTGGTGTCAATGTGCGGGGGCACGACCTAGGGAATGCAGGCCAAGGTTCGGCCCTCTGAGTCCTGGAGGAGACAATTTGTGGCAGTGTCGATGACATTCTGTGGCGGGGGAAAAAACCGTAGAACTGCCGTAACTCGCTGAATATGCGCGGTTTCGTGTTTCCACAAGAGTGGGCGGGAAACTGCACGTACTCTAGCGGGTAGGCGACGTGCGCGATCGGGTCATTAAAGACAGAACTGGTGTCGAGGAGCTTGATCGCAATGGAACGGAAGCAAAAAGGATTCTCGCTCATCGAGCTGCTGATCGTGGTGGCCATTATTTTGGTTATCGCGGCTGTGGCAATTCCGAACCTTATACGTTCGCGCATGAGTGCGAATGAGGCTTCGGCGATTTCGTCCATGCGCACGATCATAACTTCAGAAATTGTGTACTCCACGACGTACCCAATCGGATTTTCTTCAGACTTGCCGTCGCTTAGCGATGGCGGCGCGTCGGCCAACTGCGTTCCGCCGGCCGTTCCGGTAGCAGCCTCCGCATGCTTGATTGATTCCGCTCTGGCGAGCGGTACAAAGAGCGGGTATGCGTTCACCTATGCGGTGGCAGGCGGGAGCATCAACAGTTCCTACACGCTGAACGCCGATCCGACCTCGTCGGGAAACGGGCAGCGCCATTTTTATACGGACGCAACTCACGTGTTGCGCGTCAATGCGTCCGCGGTAGCATCGGCATCGGACCCGGCCCTGTAGACTGCCTGCTCATTGCGTCCGCTCGCGCGACCTTCGTTGCGGAAGCCAACCCAGAAAAAGATAAGGACAACGGCGGAGGCCATCGCCGGGACCATCCAAATGGAACGCCAATTGTGGAGCGGTCCGCCGGCGGGCGAGGAAATGGCGTAGAGGTCGACCACGCGGCCGCAGATCAACGAGCCGACGAACATGCCGATGCCGTAGGTGAGAAAGGTCATCAGACCTTGCGCGGCGGCGCGCAGGGCGGAGGGAGCTTTCTGGTCAACGTAGACCTGGCCCATGACAAAGAAGAAGTCGTAACAGATGCCGTGGAGGATGATTCCGATATAGAGCATCCAGGCGAGCGGGCCGGCATTGCCATAGCCGAACATGAGGTAGCGAACCACCCAAGCCAACATGCCGAACATTAACGTGCGCTTGATGCCGAGGCGTTTGAAGAAGAAGGGCAGGGTGACCATGAAGAGGAGCTCTGACATCTGGCCCATGGTCATTTTGGCTGCGGCATACTTCACCCCGATCTCGTTCAAAAAGGGATTGGTGAAGGCGTAATAGAACTGCAGCGGGATGCAAATGAGGAAGGAAGCCAGCGCGAATATGGCGAAGTTGCGGTTCTTGAAGAGGTTGAAGACGTCGGGAGGGAAGATATTGCTGACCTTGAAGCCATGAGACGTGCGGAGCGGCGGCGTGTGCGGCAGGGTCAAAGCATAAAGGCCAAAGAGGATCGAACCCACAGCAGCCATGCGAATCGGGGTCGCGGTAGCTTCAGCGTTGGGAACAAGAAAGCGGCTGATGGCGCTGATGGTCAGCCCGGCGACGATCCAGCCGGCAGTGCCAAGGACACGAATCGAGCCGAAATCCTGGCTGGGGTCCTTCATCTGGCGGAAGGCGAGAGCGTTGGTGAGGGCCATGGTAGGCATGTAAAGAAGCGAATAGATGAGAAGGATCGCGTACATCGGCCCGAAATGAGTTTGGCTGGAGGCGAACCAGAGAAGGACGCCGCCGACGCCGTGGAGCACGGCGAGCAGCCGTTGATTGGCAAAGAGTTCATCGGCCATCAGGCCGACGAGAAAGGGTGACACAATGGCACCAATGGTGGTGGTGCCGCTGAGGATTCCGATTTGATCGCCGGAGAAATGCAGCGTCTGACCGAGCCAGGTGCCGAGCGTAACATACCAGGCGCCCCAGATGAAGTACTCCAGGAACATCATTACGGACAACCGAGCTCTCATTTGCAGGAGCACACATCACCTCTCGAAAGGCAACTCATACCTACCGACCTAAATTGCTCATGCCTCATCGCTGCGCGGCTTGGGCGCGAGCGGGACCGTTGAGCCAAAGATCGATGGGCCTTTTTACGCCCGGTGGCGGCAGGTATGGTAGCGAAATTTTGCGGCCTTCGCCTGCGGACGCATAGCCTGCGTAGAGCGCGTGCATCACCACGAGACCATCTTCTCCGGTGGCTTGCGGAGTTTCTTTGCCGCGGGCGCAACGGGCGAAGTGCGCTAGCTCTTGCGGCGTGCCGTAATTCCAGAGTTCTTCGAAAACGGGATAGGTCCAGCCCTTCGTGGTGGGGGCTTTTTCGACGGCGTAACCGTAGCCATTTTCGCTAAACGTAGGCAGGGCATTGCCCATGTGTAGATTCGCGTAGGTTACGCCAGCTTCGCCGAACACTTCGATGCGATCGTCCATGCCGCCACGGCGCGCCCAGCTATTTTCGATAAGTGCTGCCGCGCCGTTGGCGAATTCCAGGATGCACAGGGAATCGTCTTCAGCTTTGGTCTTGTCAGCGTGGACGTGGGTGCCCATCTGGCAATAGACCGTCTTGATTGGCGAGCGCCCGAGGAAGAAATAACAAAAGGCGATGCCGTGGCAGCCGAGATCCATGAACGCGCCGCCGCCGGAACGGTTAACGTCCCAGAACCAGGGGCTGTGCGGGCCGAAGTGCTTTTCGCTTTGCTTGACGAGATAGACTTTGCCGAAGGCGCCAGCATCCGCCATTTCTTTGGCTTTCAGATACTTTGGCGTGAAAAAGAGTTCTTCGCCGTACATGAGAAGCACGCCATGCTTTTTCGCGACGGCGATCATCTCCTCGCCTTCGGCGATGGTCATGGCCAGCGGTTTTTCGCAAACGATGTGCTTACCGGCGGCAGCGATGTCTTTGGTCATCTGCGCGTGCAGGCTGTTGGGCGCGGCGATGGTGACCATTTCGATGTCGCGCTCTTTGAGCATCTCGCGATAATCGGTGAAGACGCGCGGGATGCCGAAGCACTTCGCGAGAGCAGCGGCATTGCCCGGAGTCGGAGAGGCGATGGCGACGACTTCCGCTTCGTGCGGCATGATTTGGAACGACGCGGCGTGGATGTCCGCTTGGAATTGGGAACCGATTATGCCGACTTTTACTCTGCCTTCCGCCATGGGTCTCCGATAACCTAATTCGTGAGCTGGTTCTTACACCTCAAAAGCGGCGGCCGGACCGCCGCACTCCAGATTAAGAGGTTGCTGGGCCTTGGTCGTCGCAGCCTACGTACTCCTGCAGGATGCGGTTGCCCTTGTACTCGAGTTCGTCGTGGATGCCGATTTTCGAGGTGTAATAACCTCGGACGGTCAGGCGTTTTAGCTCGATGAAGAAACGAACCTCGGGAAGATCGGTCATGCGGTCATTGTCGGAAAGCACAGTGAGGACGACGCTCCTTTCCTCAGGGCTGGCGTTGACGAAAGATTTTCCGCTGTAGTGCTGGCTCATGATGTCGACGAGGCGGAGTCCTTCGCGCCAGAGGGCCTTCTGGCTATCGTCGAAGCTTTCGCGCAGCGTCTGATCAATGAAGTCGACAACTTTTGCGGCTTTCGCACCGCCGGAGTGACTGTCGGCGGGAATGATCGTTTCGCATAATTCGTCGACCAGAGCGTGCTGCGTGGGGGTGAAGAAGTGAGCGGGGGGTCTGGCTTCGGCGGCGGGCTTTTCTTGAGGCGCGGCCGGCGTGGCCTCGGCTTGCGAGGTTTCCGCGGCTATAGCGGGCAACGGGAGAAGCGATGCGCCGAGAGCAGTAGCCGAGGTTTTCAGCCACTGGCGGCGATCCTGCCTTAGGTCAATCGGATCTTTGATGGACATTTCTTCTCCTACAAATTTCCTTTTTTCAGTTCGTCGGCTAAGTAATCGCAGGAACGCCAGCACAGCGACATGATCGTCCACGTAGGATTCTGGCAACTGGCATTGACGAAGGCGCTGCCGTCGACAACGAACAAGTTTTTGACATCGTGCGATTGCTGAAATTGGTTCAGGACGGAAGTCTTCGGATCGTCGCCCATACGCGCCGTGCCTAGTTCATGAATGGACCAGCCTTCGGTGAGAATGCGGCTGCTCACGTGCACAATCTCGAATCCCGCGGCCTCGAACATCTCCTGAGCGGTTTCCTTCATGTCCTCAGCCATGCGATGCTCGTTGTCGCCAAATTTGTAATGAAAGCGCAATGCGGGAATTCCCCACTTATCTTTCACCACGGGATCGAGGTCCACATAATTTTCATAGCGCGCCAAAACTTCACCGAATGCGCCCATACCGACAAAGGCCCCCTGGTTCTTGCGAACTTCTTCCTTGAAGGCGGCTCCAAAGCCGTGGGAGTCCGTGCCGCGCGGGAACATCGTGCTGCCGCTGCCGCCCTCAAATCCGTAGCCGCGGATAAATTTGGGATGCTTTTCCGCGAGATTTCGGAAACGCGTCAGGTAGAAGCCTCCGGGCCGCCCATCATCCAACGTGGGCGGTTTGCCAATAAGATTCTTGGCTCGGCCTGCGACGCCGGGACCCATGATGTGTTCGCAGAAATTGTGACCGACATGCCCGCTGGAGTTTGCCAAACCATTCGGGTGGAGCTGCGATTTGGAGAGCAACAACAGGCGGGCGGATTCAAGCGTGGAGGCAGCGACGACCACGACTTTTGCGTGAACGGCATAGTCTTTCATGGTTTGCGAATCGATGAAGTGCACGCCGCTGGCTTTTCCCGTTTTCGGATCAACGGTGATCTCTCGCGCCACGGAGTTGGTACGGAGCGTCAGATTTCCGGTGTCCATGGCGGGATAGATCAAGCCGGTGGGAGAGTCGAATGCGGCGTGAATATCGCAACCGCCTTTGCGTTCGCAGGCGCCACGGCCGTAACAGCGGCTGCGATACTTATTGTGCTTAAGACCATCGCTGGTGACGCCGGCTCGATATTGCGTCAGGACGCGACCCATTTTCGCGAGGCTTTCTTTCAGTGTGACTTCCGCACAGTTCAATTTTGTCGGACGCTGGAAGATGCTGTCCGGAAGATACGGCAGATTTTCCTTCACGCCGGTGATGCCCAGGTATAGGTCCACCTTGTCGTAGTAAGGCGCGATGTCGCTGTAGCTGATGGGCCAATTTTCGCCGAAACCGTCGCGATTCTTGGCTTTGAAGTCGTAGTCGGAGAGACGCAGGGCGAGGCGGCCCCAGATATTTGTTTTTCCACCCAGGCAGCGGGCACGGACCCAGGCATAGTTCGTGCCGGTAAAGGGATTCTCGCGTTCGTCGACCACGATATTCTTCAGGTAGTCGCTGCTGCCAACATAACTACGCAGGTGTTTGGATTTCTCAAACCCGGGGCCGTACGGTGGATTGCGGATGGTGTATTCGTTGAAGGTGAGCGAGTGCTGATCGGGCGGAAGCTGCCCGCGATACGGATTGTCGTAAGGCCATTCCATCGAGCGCAGTTCCTTCTCGATGGGGAGCTTTTCCCCCGCCTCAAGCAGGAGCACCTGCAAGCCGTGGCTGGTAAGAACGTGCGCCGCCATTCCACCCGCCGCGCCGGAGCCGATGACGATCGCATCGTAGACTTTGCTCAGATTTACTTCGGACTCCGGCATGAAAAATCTCCTTGGGCCCATTGGCTGGACCGCGCTTTTGCAGAACGTCGATTATGCCAAAGGTTAGGCGGCTGCGGGCGACGAAAAATCGACTGGTGCGAGGCCATTCAACAATGGACCGACGACATTGTCCAGCACAACGTGACGTCGCGATTAGTTACGTTTTTCTGCTTCACTGTGATTGCGAATTGGATGGATTATTCGTGGCGAATACCAGACGGTAGGCTAGCGAAGCCCGGCCTAATCAATTCGAAAGGCAGACTCAATCGGTCGGACACGGGCTACGGTATGGATCGGTGAACAGAACTGCTGGTCGCGGCAAACTCTCAGTGAGCCGCTTGCGCCTGCGCAATCAACTCCGCCACCTTGGAACCCGTTCCGACTGGTTCGACGAACAATATATGCTGCGGAGTCAGGTACATCCGATCAGGCGCGTGCAATTCCTTTCCGCGCTTGACCAGCACATTATTCGCCTGTTTGTTCTCCGGATTTGTTTGCGTCACGATGTAATAGACATCGGTCAGCACAGGCTCATGTCCGCCATAGCCCTGCAGGTGCCCGAAATACACCGAGCCATTGGTGAGCAGCACAGCCTGGAAAGGTGTGGAGAACTGTACGGAAGAGCCGCCCAGATTTCGCGCGATGTGCCACCCCGCGGCGATAATCACGAGAATTCCCGCGATGATCCACACAATCTGAACCGGTAGAGCCCCACGTTGATTGCTCGTCATGTCCACCTTTCAAATTTATAGACTTGAATTGAAGCGACCTTCTGCAACTCAAAGCTGAAGGAGCGTATCACGCCCGCTGCCATCTCGCAATTGCAGCGCCGTTCTCGTTTGTCATCTTCGTGACGGCAGAGCAAGCATGGGATCCGGCTCACACGCCGCAAGCAAAGCATTGTTGCAAACGTTCTTCAAGCCAAGGGGCATGCCCTAAGGCGTCCCGAATGCCGAGCTATTTGCGCCACAGAGCCAAGATATTCATTCTTGCGAAGCCTCCTCGATGTGCGAACATGACTGTCCGATTGAAGGACAACTGCGTGGGCAGCCTTGTCAATACTTATGGAATTGAAGCCTCGCCATCTGTTGCTAACGCTGCCCTTCGTTCTAGCCGTTGTGTTCGTTGGCTACGCGAAAACGCGGCAAGCACCCGATAAGCCGTCTACGCAGAAAACTGCCGGGGGCGTGACTACGGGCGGCGCACACGCACCGGTCAAGGATGCGCTCTCGCGCCCTATCACCGCCGGGGGCTTTGTAGATGGCGCGCCGATCATTTTTGTCGATGCGACGCTTGCCGCCGGCTTGAACAGATTTCACCATCGTTCCGGCGCGCCCGAAAAAAGAACGATCCTGGAGACGCCCGGCTCCGGCGTGGCCCTGCTGGATTATGACAATGATGGATGGCTGGACATTTATCTGGTGAATGGCTCGACTTTTCCGGCGTTGAAGGGGCGAGAAGCGCCTCCCCGTGCAATGCTCCTGCACAACAATCATGATGGAAGCTTTTCGGACGTTACGGAAAAGGCTGGCGTGGCCAATGAACGCTGGGGATTCGGCGCCGCGGTCGCGGATTTTGACAATGACGGCTGGCCCGATATTTACGTTTCCAACTTCGGGAAGAACCGGCTCTATCACAACAATCACGACGGCACCTTTACGGACATTGCCGAGAAAGCTGGAGTAGCACTCGGTGGTTGGTCCACGGGCGCGACCTGGGGCGACTACGACCGCGACGGATTTCTGGACCTCTTCGTTCCCGGTTACGTGAAATTCGATCCCGACAATCCGCCCATCGCGGGCAAGGGCGATTTGCCGGCGGGTTCATGCCAGTTCCGCGGGGTAGCTATGATGTGCGGTCCACGCGGTTTGCCCGGCGAATCGGATCATCTCTTCCACAACAACGGTAACGGGACATTCACGGATGTCAGCGTCAAGGCCGGGGTATCGGATCCCAAGGGGTATTACGGATTTGCTTCGGTTTTCGTCGATGTGGATGACGACGGGTGGCCAGACCTCCTCGTCGCAAATGATTCCGTGCCGAAATATCTCTACCGCAACAAGCACGATGGAACATTTGAAGACATCAGCTACATCTCGGGATTTGCCTTGAACGATGAGGGGCGCGAACAAGCATCGATGGGCATTGCCGTTGGCGACTACAACCGGGATGGCAAAGTTGATTTCTTCATCACCAATTTCTCCGACGACTACGACACGCTTTACCATAACGATGGTGACGCTTCGTTTTCGGACGTCAGCTTTCGCGCCGGCATCGCCACGGTTACCATCCCATTTCTTGGCTGGGGCACCGGTTTTCTCGACTACGACAACGACGGTTTGCTCGATATTTTTGTGGCCAACGGCCACGTTTACCCAGGTGTGGATCAGCAGGATTGGGGTACGACCTGGGCGCAACGGCCGCTGCTTTTCCGCAACCTGGATGGAGCGAAATTTCAAGAGGTTCCCGCGGCGACCGGGAGTGGATTGGCAGACGTGATTTCCGCCCGCGGAGCTGCCCTTGGAGACCTGTTCAATGACGGCCACATCGACGTCGTCGTCAATAACATCGATGCGCCGCCCACGCTTCTGCGCAACGTGGTCAAGAATGCGAATCACTGGCTGACCCTGAAATTAATGGGCGGCGCCAAGAGTCCGCGCGACGCCATCGGCGCCAAAGTTTTCCTCACCACCGGTAGCGTCCGGCAGCGCGCGGACGTATTCAGCGGCGCAAGTTACGCATCAACGTCGGACCCTAGGGTGCACTTCGGATTGGGTGCCACCGACAGGGTCGACAAACTGGAGATCGACTGGCCCAGCGGCAGCAAAGAGATCATCGCGATACCCGCAGTGGACCGAATATTTACCGTTGTCGAAGGCAAAGGAGCCGTGGAACCACAGTGACCGCCAAAGGCCGAGCGCAAATCGGTAAAGTTATCGAGTCTCTGCGCAACATGATCACTGCGGGTTTTGCGGAGTCGGGGGAAGTTCTCCGGGTTTTGCGTTCTGGAGCGCACGATATTTCTGTAAAGCTTGCTGCGAACTCTCTGCCTCTGCGTCCTTGAGTTTTTGGAACATAGCCATAGCTTTTTGCGCTTCGTCCAGACGATGGAGCCGGCGGTATACGATTCCAAGCTGGTACCAAGCCTGCTGGACTAACTCCTCGTCCGTATCGCTTGCGGCAGTACGCTCGAGATGCGCCGCCGCGGCGGCGTCATTTCCGAGCAGCATTTCCGCGCGGCCAAGATTGTAGTCAGCATGCAGAAGGCCAGGCTTGGCGCGCAATGCCGCCTCAATCATCTCTTTCCCCTTGGCGGCATCGCCCATTTCCACGGTGAGCGCACCCAGCTTATATTGCGCAAGAATATTGTGCGGATCGATTTCCAATTCCCGTTTGAACGCCTCCCCAGCTTCCGGCATTTTCCCCACAGTGCGGTATTCCGAACCGAGTTCTTCATGGAGCCCCGGCTGAGTCGGAGCGAGCTTGATGGCTGCCTGATATTGCACGATCGCGTCAACGTGGCGGTCCGCTTCAGAACTTGCCTGGGCCATTACCTGATGCACGCGCCACGAGTGCGGATCGACTTTGAACATCCTGGCATAGCTGTTCTTAGAGGCCAGTAAGTGCGCGCGTCCGCGATGGTAAAGGATATCCAAATCGTCCGGGGCCAACTTCTGCGCTTTGTCGAGGGCCTCAACCGCCGCCTCAGGTTTGTCCTGCGCCAACTTGACCACGCCCAGCCACATCCAGGCGCCCGAATCTTTGGGATAAGCGGTTAATTCCTTTCCCAGTGAGCGCGCGGCTTTGTCCAACTCATTGAGACGAAATTCCGCCACGCCAAGGAAGAGGTTTGCGCCCCGCAACGTGGGCTTCAGGGTCAGCACTCTCTGCAGGCTGACAACGGCATCCTCATAGCGGCCCTGCTCTTCGCGGACCAAGCCGAGATTGAAGTGCGCCTCAGCGAAAGACGGGGCGTACTTCACCACTTCAGCAAAGAGGTTCCCGGCGTCGTCCAGCCTGCCCGCCCGCATCGCTTCAGACGCTTGTCGAAAGGTGTCATCAGGGCTAGGATTTTGCCCCTTGAGCAACGTTCCGGCGAGAAGAAGACCGAACGCGTAGACCAAAAGCGCTGCCGCATATGGTGACAGGCGGACTAAGAATGTTGGCCGTTGTAACGGTCTTCGAAGGTACAGTTCAAGTCCCATGAGATACCATCAATTTTATACCTTGCACCAGAGGGATGGAAACCGATGCAGGCATGGCGGCTCAGGCCGGAACTGTCTCCATTGGTGCAGCGCCTAGACGCTGCAGAGCATTAGAATTCGTACCGCAGCGTCAACTGGATTTGCCGAGCTCCGTCTAGAACCGTTCTCCCGCCGCCTCCTGGTACGCCAAAAGTACTATCGAAGGGACTGCCATCCAACTGGCCAAAGACGTGGCGGTTAAAGGCGTTAGGGATGTCTGCCTTGAACGTAAGCGTATGAGTTTCCGTAATTACCGTGCGTTTGATAATTGAAAAATCCTCGTTCAAGTAGCCCGGAGTTCGAATCTTACTTAGCGTGGTCGGAAGATTTCCGAAGGTGTATCCGCGCTGCGCGAGCAGACCGGCAGCATTGGGATCAATAAGCGCCGCACAATTGAAAAAGTTGTTAGTGCTGTTGGGGCTGAAGGTACCGTCGTTATTCGCGGTGCACCCGCTATTGGAGTTTGGCAGACTTTTAGCCGCAGCGGAGGCATTGAATGAGGACGCATTGGGACTGATCAGCGACACGCCAGGTATCACGCTGAAACGGAAATTACCATTGCTGAAAGGATTGGAGGTCGCGCCCTCGCTGATCACAACTGGCGATCCAGTTTGATAGCGATGGACACCGCCGATTTCCCAACCGCCCAGCACTTTGCTGGCGACGCCATGGGACAGGTATTTCTTCCCTGGCCCCACCGGGAGCTCATAGAGATAGCTCAAGACGAACGTATGGGGAATATCTTGATAGCTGACACTCTTCTCGGCCTTCAAGTTGTACGCGTTCTGTGCGCCGAAGACGTTGGAATTGAACCCGGTGAAGGTTGGAAAACTGCTGTCGGCATCGGTCAAGGTCTTTGAGTACGTGTACGAAGCCAGTAAATTTAGCCCGTTGCGGAAGCGGCGCTCCAGCTTAGCCTCCAGCGCATTGTAGGTAGACTGCCCGAGGTTCTCAAGACAGCAGTTGGTGCCAATGCCCAGATACTGTGGAAAGGGTCTCAGCAGTTGACCAACCGTGTCATTTGAACCTCCCCCGTAAAGAGTCTGGAACCATCCCGGCACAGCGACTCCCAAACTTGTTAACGTGGCTTGGCCGGACGGACTCGTGACCGCGTCATTCAGCTTCGTCCCCAAGCTGTAGAAGCTGGGATTCAAACTGTTGACTTGCGCAAGATTGGAGTGCAGCCGGGTGGAATGGCCCCCGACATAGCCTACGCTTAGTATTAGATCTGGGGCCAGCTGATGCTGTACCTCCAGGCTCCAATTCTGAACCATGGCCGGGCGGCCATACTCCGGAAGCACCAGGTTCGCCGAGCCCGTTCCATTTAGTAATGCGGGGTCCTGGGCATTGGATGGCGGCGCAAAGCTTGGAAACCCGGCATCCAGGGATTGCACAGGCGTAAAGTTGTTTGTAAACACGAAATCGGGTGTCGCGGTAGTTCCGCTAGTGAGGCTGGCTCCGAAATCAGAGTAGGTTAGCGCCGCATAGTAAATGCTATACCCGCCCCGGACGACGATATTGTGGAGACGCCACAAAGAATCGGGCGCGTATGCAAAGCCTACGCGGGGCCCAAAATCCTTATAATACTTGTGAGCACCAGTGGCTCCAGAACCGTAGATCAGCGCACCCGGATTTCCACCGGCACCCGGGTTTGGCGTCTTCAGGTCAAGAACAGACTCAGCGTTATGGGATTCATGTCGCGGAGTATCGACGTCGTAGCGCAAACCCAGGTTGAACGTCAGGTTCTTGCGGAACTTAAAGTCATCCTGCACATACCCGGCATAGTAATTAGAGTTCCACCGCGGAGCCACCGAATTGATACTGAGTCTTTCTTCATTCGGTAAGCCGAGCAGAAAACTGGCGAAGGGGTCGCCGGTCTGATTGTTATTTGCAATATAAGCCGTTTGGAAATTTTGAAAAGTGTAGTTGGGCGATGTGTTCGCTTGGCTCAACCTTGAAAATTGATACGATCGCCAGTCAAATCCAAAACGAAAGGAATGGCGGCCCTTGATCCAAGAAACGCTGTCCGCGACGACCAGACTGTTAGGGATATTGTTGTCGTCATTCGCAGCGCTCAAACCCTGGTAACCGATACCTAAGGGGCTTCCGAAGAAGTTGAATTGTGGGAATACGGGCCCGCTAGCACCTGAAATACCCAGGGTCTTGTCCCAGTCCTGGCCGGTAACACTCTTGCCCTTACTGAAATTATTGAGGCGGTTCATGCCCACAACGAAGTGGTTAAGCATGCTTGCGCTGATCACATAGTCCCAGCCCACTCGCTCGTAGTGCGTGAAATTAGAATTGAAAAAGTTTGGATCGACAACCCCGGGCAAAATTGGGTTGCCGTTAAGCACCTCTTGATCTCGGCTGCTGTAAGAGAAGAAGAACTTATTCTTTGTTCCCCAGTTCTGGTCAACCCGCACAGACATAGTCGTGTCGCGAATGGGTTTTGAGGAGCTGAAAAGAAAATTATTGATGAGACCACTCGATGTGGGCTGCGGTATGAAGGTCAGAACGTTTTTAGCGACAGCGCTATTAACCGGAACCTGGTTTCCCGGGAAGGCCGTGCGGCACTCCACTCCTCCAACCGTTTTTGTTGTCGACGGATCGAAAATTTGACCCTTCAGCACAGGCGTACCATCACAGGGGTTGAGGACCGGCGCACCATTATTCGTCAGGGGTGCCCCGAGCAGCGCTGAAAAATCGCCTGTTCGTTCGGCCTGTGTGGGTACCGTTGTAAGACTCGAAGTACCCTGAGTATTTCGGTATTGTTCCCAAGAAAAGAAGAAAAACGTCTTGTCATGCCCGTTGTAGACTTTGGGGATGCGCACCGGCCCGCCAAAACTGCCCCCAAAGTTATGCTGATGGTCTCGTGGCTTCGGCGCCCCCTGAAAATTGTTCGACCAGGAATTAGCATCCAACTTATCGTTGCGATACAGCTCGAAGGCTGTCCCGTGATATGAGTTCTTGCCGGACTTGGTTGTGAAGCTCTCGATACCGCCGGAGGTGCGGCCAAATTCCGCGGGCACGGTCGCTGTCGTGACCTTGAACTCGTTTAGCGCTTCGACTGAGGGCGCCGTTTGATCGAACGCCGAACCGCTGTCAGCACGCACGGTGCTGGCGCCATCGAGCAAAACCTCCGTGCTGAAATTCTGGCCTCCCGACAGTTTCGACTCAAAAATGCCGGACGAGGAATGATCGCTGTTGGTTCCAGGGCCCGCAGTTCCGGGTGTTAAAAACACGAAGCTCTCGGCCGAGCGCAAAAAGCTCTGCCCAGTAGCGTTGATAGCAAGCGGCAAATCCTCGATTTGCTTAGTGCCGACAACCGTACCGATCTCCGAAGTGTCGGCCTGGATAGCTGGCGCATCGGAAAGGACGGTTACGGTATCTTTCACATCTCCTGGGTCCAAAGTGAAGTCGAGCGAAGAGGTTGTATTGATCTGTACAACCACACCTGTCTTCTGTTCGGTCTTGAAGCTGGGCAGGGACACGCTGACGTTATAGGTCCCTACCTGCATATCGGGAATGCGATATGCGCCCGTGGAGGTCGTCGTGGTCTTGTAGACGGCGCCGGTATCCGCGCCGGTCGCCGTGACCGTGGCGTTGGCGATGGTTCCGCCGGAGCTGTCCAGCACCGTGCCGACAATCGCTCCCCGGTCGGACTGCGCGACCGCGCTTCCCACCGCCACCAAAAGTAGTACTGCCACAACAAAATGACGGAATACTAAGGAACAAATCGAGCGCACTGCACACCTCCACCCTTGTTCCTCGACCCCAAGCATGCACCAACAACCGGCACCCACGCGGCCTCCCGAACCGCTGTTCCCTCAGAGGCGACGCCTGATGCCTTCACCAATTTTCTTTTGGCATTTGGCATCATCGAAATCTTCTTGTCAAGAACGATTCTTCCGACAAGCTCGAGACAAACATTTGACTTGAGGTCATCGCCATTTATTGCATGCGCTTTGCGCTCTAGACTAGACTGCGCGGATGATGAACCTCCGCCATATATTCCCAATCCTGTTTCTGCTGTCTGCTTTCACTGCCATGTCCACTCGCGCGCAGCAGCCCGCGTCTCTCCTCTATCTCACCCGCGAGCCAAAGTCCGTGCGCTCCTTCCTGGCCCACGCCGACAAGATTGATCTCCTCGTTCCCGCCTGGTATTCCCTCGACTCCAGCGGCCTCCTCTCTGGCGGCCCCAATCCGCTGGTCCTCGAATCGGCGCGCCAGCACCATGTTCCCGTTATGCCTCTCCTCGTCAACGCCGGTTTCGCTCAGGAAGACGTGCACAAGCTTCTCCTCAATATTTCCGCCCGTCCGCAAATCTTTGCCGCCATGATCGGCGCCTGTAAGGACAACCGCTACATCGGCTTCCAGTTGGACTTCGAGAATGTCAACTGGACCGACCGCGATGCTCTCTCCGATTTCGTCCGCGAAGCTGCCAACGCCCTCCACAAAGAGAACCTGCAACTCTCTATCGCCACCATTCCCAACGCGCCCGGATCTCCCGGCGAAACCGGATTTTCCACCTGGATTTATCAGAACTGGCGCGGCGCTTTCGATCTCAAAGCCATCGCGGACGCCGTGGATTTTCTCTGCCTCATGACCTACGATCAGCACACCACCTGGACCGTCCCGGGCCCCGTCGCCGGCTGGGCCTGGACTGTTGCTAACCTCGACTTCGCGCTCAAAGTCGTGCCTCCCCAAAAACTCGCGCTGGGCATCCCGCTTTACGGGTACCACTGGTTTTCGGGCACACCCACCAAGTCCGCAGACAAATCCGGCGACAAAGCTAATCCCACCGGCGACTACATTTCCACCGACGACGCGCTTGACCTCGCCAAAGCTTACAGTGGCCGTCTGGAATGGGATGACGTCGACCGTTCCGCGTGGTTCTATTTTTATCGCGACGACCTGCGCGAGTGGATTTTCTACACCGACGTGCGAACCTTCCGCGAGCGTTACGCGCTCGTCAAAGATCGCCGCCTGCACGGCTTCGCTTCCTGGGTTCTCGGCACCGAAGACCCTGGAATCTGGGACCTACTGCCTGTCCACAAATGATTTGTGCCGCGCCGCCCGACGCGCTCGGCATTTGATGCGCATGTAAGATTTCTTGTATGGGAGCAGAACTAAGTTGTTGGAAACAAAGTGGTGCGCCGCGTAGGAATCGAACCTACAACCTATGGATTAAGAGTCCATTGCTCTGCCAATTGAGCTAGCGGCGCACAGACAACCTTAAAATTTTACATGTGCTGCACATCTTTGTCGAACTTGCGGGCTCCTCGCAATTTTGCGACACGCGCGAAATACGACCACAGAGTTTAGGCCCGGAGCACCGCGGTAAGTTCGCGAGCTACTTCACGCGCGCGAGGAAGATCGCCAGGCTCGAAAGAAATCGCCGCCACGCGCGGGTGGCCGCCGCCGCCAAACTTTTCCGCGAGCGATGCCAGATTTTTATCGGCGCTCGCCTGATTCCAGGGATTTGTCCCCAGGCTCACTTTCGCGCGCACGGCGGACGCGCTCACGCTCACCGAATACACGCATTCCGGATGCAGCAAGTACGGAATGAACTTGTTGTAGCCTTCCAGATCCAGATCGCTCACATCAAAAAAGATTACTTTGTCGCGAGCTTCCGCGCGCTCCCGAAGAACTTCAATCGACCGCCGGTGGCGCTCCAGCAAAGGGCCCAAGTGTTTGGCCACCAGCGGCAGCTGAATAACCTCGCCAAGCGGACGATAAGCCAGTTCCGGAATAATCCGCGCCGGCAAGCCGTCTTCCGGCGCCGCCTCAATCACCAGAGCAAGCTGCGTGGCCGGCTTGGCAATCTCCACGGCTGATTCCGGCGTCGGATACTGCGCGCCGTCAATGATGTCGCCCCAGTGAATCAACTCCTCGAGCGACCGCGTATCGAATCCAAATTTCTCTCCCGCGACATCGGCGATCAGCTTCGTGCAAGAACGATAGTCCGGCTTATAAAACATGTGCGGGCCGGGATGTTCGCGAAAATGGCGAGCATCCTCGGGCGTCAGGAAAGCGCTTTGATGATGGTCGAACCACCAAGTCAGCTTGGGTGAGTTCGAATACTTGAAATCCACGATTACGTTTTCATCGCCGTCAAATAGGCCGCCCTCCCAAGGTTGTGCCGCGCGATGCGTCATGCCGCTGAAATGGAACTCAGCGGAGGGGTCAAAGCGTTCACGATAAAAGCGGTAGAAAAGCGCGGCGGAGGCGGTGCCATCGAAGCAGCGGTCGTGAAAACAGAGCCGTACGCGGGTCATGTCTAGCCGAGTGCGCCTTTCTCTCCCTCGGTGCGGATTTTCAGAGGGGCAAAGCTCTTAACAATGCAAGCAGGTCATTCGGAAGTCAAGTGGAAATCCGCCATCGCGAAAAGCAAAAAATCCAATTTCCGCATTGTGCTCGCGCATACAATCGCGAGTCAATTAACAAATACTCAGCTAGAATCGCGCGCGATGACGGACATTCTCCAGTCGCCTAAAGCGGACTCCGCCCCGGCCAGCGATTCCTCTCGGCTCTTCGCCTGGCCTCGCCAGATCACCAACGCGGAGCGCAAATCGCTCGTCGCCGGCGGCCTGGGCTGGATGCTGGACGCCATGGACGTCATGCTGTACTCGCTCGTCATCACGTACCTCATTCGCGAATTTTCCATGGACACCCGCACCGCCGGATTCTTGAATTCGCTCACACTGGTGGCCTCCGCGATTGGCGGCTTGCTGTTCGGAATCGTGGCCGACCGCATCGGGCGCACGCGTTCCCTGATGGCCTCGATTCTGTTGTACTCGCTGGCCAGCGCGGCTTGCGCGTTTTCCCATTCCATCACGCAATTGGCAGTATTTCGTTTTGTGCTCGGGCTTGGCATGGGCGGCGAATGGACCGCCGCGGCTGCGCTTATAGCGGAAACGTGGCGGCCGGAGCACCGCGGCAAAGCGCTGGGCCTGATGCAGTCTGCTTACGCCATCGGCGAAGCGATTGCCGCCCTCGTCGTGCGGCTAGTGCTCCCCAATTTCGGATGGCGCGCCGTTTTCCTCGTCGGCGTGTTGCCCGCACTCCTCGTATTCTGGATTCAGTCCAGCGTGCCCGAGCCGCCCCTGTGGAGCGAGCGCCAGCTATCAAGCGCCCAGCGCCTGCCACTCCATCGACTCCTCTCCGGCAAAGTTCTACGTACCGGACTCCTGGCTACGGCCATGAACACTTGCGCCCTATTCGGATACTGGGGCTTGTTCACCTGGATTCCCGCCTACCTGTCGCTTCCACCGGCGCAAGGCGGCCGTGGTCTCAGCCTCGTAAAAACAACAACATTCTTTCTCGTGCTCTGCGCCGGAAAATTCCTGGGCTACCTATCATTCGGCTTCCTCGCCGATGCCTTTGGACGCAGAAAGCCTTATTTTGCCTACCTTATAATCGCCGCCGCACTCGTGCCCATCTACGGCATGACCAGCAGTCCCGCCTTGCTATTGCTCCTGGGGCCGCTTGTAGCGTTCTTCGGAACCGGATTCTTCTCAGGATACGCCGCCATCGCCAGCGAAATTTTTCCTGGCGAAATCCGCGGCGCGGCGATGGGAGTGAGCTACAACGTCGGTCGTGGAATCTCCGCCGTGGCGCCGTTCATAGTTGGCGCTCTGGCGGTCAGGCACGGCATCGGCCCCGCTTTTTTGCTGCAGGCAGGGGCGTTCCTGCTCGCCGCGATACTTTCCCTCATGTTGCCGGAAACCCGGGGCAGCCGCTTGACCTGACCAACGCAACTACGCAACAGCAAAGCGCGTGGCGCACAATGCATTGCCGGCCCGCAGCGTGAAATTTAGTGCCGAATACGGCGCTCGCGCCAGTGTTTTCTGAAGATCGAGGCTGTCCGTGTACAAGCGTTTTGGCACCTGCCTTGTCAGAATGCTCACTCGCAACGGTGCCCGTCGAAATGGATACGGCTCCAGCGACACCTCATTCGGCCCATCCATCCGCAGCTCCCAATCCACTTCGCTGCCGTGATCATCCACAGGAACGCCCTCGATGGTCGCGTCGTGCGGCGTGCTGCTCATGCAAAAGTAAAGCGACAAGCGATCCAAAGCCTCCAACCGCCGCGCATTGGCTTCCAGCAATTTGTCTTGAACACGGTCCTTTATGGTCGCGTCGCCGCGCATATCCACCTTCAGCCGCAGTTGCTGCAGCTTCAACACCTGTAGAAAGCCGTTCACCAGCTCGGTCTCTGTGGACTTCACGTACTTCGCCGAAAACCCAGGTATCGTCGCCCGCGCGCGGTCGTACAACCCTGCCGCGTGCATGCTCACCAGCAGCCCGGCATAACGGTCGCTCTTGACCACTCGTTCGATCCCGCTCTGATACAGCTCTATGTGCGTTTCCGTCGGAAGGGACATGAAACTGTAAGGCAGGCGTGTCTTGGGATCGATTTTCGGCTGCAGCTCCCAATCTCGCCAGCCGTTGTCGTGCTCGCTGGCCGCCAGCTGCAACGATTCGAACGGTTCCGGCCGCTGAAAAAGGTCGTTGCCCCATTCGCGCGCAAAGAAGCCAGACAATACCGCATGATCCGTTTGCCGGATCAGAATCAATTGATCGCCTTGCTCTTGAACGATCATCGCGCTGCCCTCATTTGCAGAATACTCCTCGACTCGCGGGTTTGGAATGCGTGCGGGGAACAACAGCGCGCATCAGTGTTTTCGGGCTGTTGCCTATATTATGCGCGCTTTCACGACCATAAATCCAGCGTATACCACCGGGCAAACATCCGCATTCCCTGCAACCGCATTTCCTGAAGAATGATCGATATTTTCCTCTGCGAGGCAGACGTGGGCCGGCGCTCTTCCCGGCCTTTGTACGGCTATTGGCCACGCCGTCCCGCAACGCCTCGCCACAGCGAAGCCATCGCCTATATAATGGATTCGCGGCCCACTTCGCGGGAGTGGCGGAACTGGCAGACGCGCAAGACTTAGGATCTTGTGGGGTAACACCCGTGGAGGTTCAAATCCTCTCTCCCGCACCATATCTTCCCGACTCGCCTTAATTATCGCGGCCGAGTGCGCAACGTCTAGCCACAAGTAGCGTACTTTTCGCGCTCTCGCGCTTCCTCCCAGATGGCCCGATTCCCATCGAAAAATTTGCAGCGAGATTCCGGCCCCACGCATCACACATGGGTGCCCAAGGAGCCTGAGATGAAGCCAAGCAAGCTGCTTTTCCGTCGGTGCGCCTTCGTGCCCATCGCCGTATTTGCGATATGGCTTCTCACCAACGCGCAGCCCGTATTGGCTCAGGATCTACTTCCTTCCGAACTCCTGCCCCAAGACGGAACCGCGCTTAGCCTGCAGCCGCAACAGGGCTCTGATACGGTTTCCGCTCCCTCAGGTCCGAAGGACGATGCCGGCACTGCCAAACGGTCCAAGCGCATTCTCTGGATCTTCCCCAACTACCGCGCCGTGAGCACCAATACGCAACTCCCTCGCCTATCCCTGCGCGAAAAGTTCTGGCTGGCCACGCAAGACAGTTTCGATTACTCCTCCTTCGTTTCTTCCGGGATTATCTCGGGAGTCAGCCAGGCGCGTAACTCTTATCCGGAGTTCGGCAACGGAGGTGCGGCGTTTGGCCGCTACTATTGGCATGCCGTGGCGGACCAGGCCGTCGGAAATTACATGACCGAAGCCATCGTTCCCGCGCTGACCCACGAAGACCCGCGATACTACACCCTCGGACACGGCGGCCTTCTCAAGCGCACCGGCTATGCCGTTAGCCGCTTGCTCGTCACGCGCACCGATTCCGGCCATCCCACCTTTAACGTTTCGGAAATTGTTGGCAACGGCGCTGGCGCAGGAATTTCCGACACTTATTACCCCTCGCGTGAACGCACTTGGACGAAGACCGGCCAGAAGTGGCTCACACAAATCGCCCTGGATGGCGTGTTCAACATCCTCAAAGAGTTCTGGCCCGATATCAACCAGGCGATCTTTCACGGCAAGTACTGACGCGCAATATGCAATTGGCCGGCCTCACCTCTCTCGCAGGGTAAGTGCCTCAATTTGACGCCCGAGTTTCAACTTGCTCTGTCCATTGCGCGCTAACTACCCGCGGTCAGGTGGATGTAATTGTTCGCTATCCCCGTGAGAGGAAGTTACTCCACCAATATGACTTTGCCCTATCCTGTAGAGCGTATCGAGCTTTTTAGCCGGAAGGGCCACGTCGGTATTTCAAATAGCTTGCATGAATCGAGCCTACGTAAGCTAGGAGACATCGTGATCGAGCAAAAAATTAATGAATTCTTTGGCGATGCCGAGTCTACCGGCTTTGGAACGGGTTGGTGGAGTGGGATATTGTCAGCCTTTTTTGGATTTCTTTCCTTCGGCGGAGTCTTGTGCCTGCATTTTCCTCAGCTGCTAAGCTCTCCTGAATTGCGTCCACATTATCCGATGCACACCATGCGCGTTTTGATCCAATGTCTGATAGTGGCAGCAATTTTATTCGGAATCATTTCTTCGATTAGGCGCAAGAAAAAGATTTTGGCATTGACGGGAATGCTGCTGGCCATCGCGGCAACCGCTTTAGGCGGATCCAGTGTACCGATTAACGGTACTCTGCACAGTGGGCCCGCCATCGGCCTGGACTGGTTTTTGCTTGATTTGCTTTTGATGGCACTCATCTACGTGCCACTGGAAAGAATCTGGCCGCAGTATCCGAAACAAGGAACATTCAGGAACCAGTGGACTTTGGATGTGGTTTATTTCATGTCCACGCATCTCCCTATCCAAGTTTTGTCTTTTCTGGTCTTATTGCCCGCCACCCAGGCCACCAAATATCTGGGTGTCCCGGCGCTGCAAGGACTTATCGTGCGAGTGCCTTGGTTATTGCAATTTTTTCTGGCCGTTGTTGTTGCGGACCTTGCCGAATATTTTATTCATCTGGCTTTGCATAAAGTGCCTTTTCTATGGCGTTTTCATGCCGTTCACCACTCTTCGAAGGCGCTGGATTGGATCGCGGGCTCACGCTCGCACTTTGTAGACGACACCCTGGTGCGGGGTTTTATCCTTGTTCCTCTCATGCTGGGATTTTCGCAATCGATCATTCTGGCATATCTGATTTTTGTGACCCTTCACGCTACCTGGACTCATTGCAATTTCGGTCCCAACGCGAAATGGCTCGAAAAGTTTTTGGTTATGCCCCGATATCATCATTGGCACCATACTTCTCAAAAAGAGGGCATCGACAAGAACTTTGCCATCCATTTTCCGTGGATCGATAAAATTTTTGGAACTTATTATTACCCTGAGGAATGGCCGCGACATTACGGCCTGGACGGCGAAGAAATTGCACCCGGCTTTTTCCGGCAAACGATTGAACCCTTCACAAAAAGAAAAAGAGCGTCCTAGAAATCCAGCGCGCCCAAAGGCACGTCTTTGGGCAGGTCCGCACCCCTGGCCGTCGCCTGCACCAAGCCGAGAGATTTCATAAGTTTGACGGTTACAAATCCAAAGTCGTATTCCGATGTGTCGTGACTTAGCCGCAAAAGGCCGGGATAGTGGTGATGATTATTTTGCAGGCAAGCGCTGAAGGTCGCCGTTACCGGCAGCCACTCGCCGATGTTCATGGCATTGTCGTCGTCATCGTGATACCGCCGGTATCCGAATGTTCGAGTGTGGGTCCAATAGTTTTGGACCATATTTACCCACAGCGCAAAAATTCGCATTCCAAACCACATCACCAGCGCAAACTTCAGGTCTCCAACTAACTTCCATAAAAGATAAAAACTAAAGGCTTGTAAGAGTATTGCAAAAAACGGGTTCGCAACGACTCGAAAAGTCCGAGACTTTAAAATTTTGTCGCCAGTCAAATTGTCGTTGCATTGATATGGCATCACACAGAGATACAGGGTTCGCCAAAAACCATCGCCTGAAAGTTTATTGGGATCGCCAGGATGATCAGCATGTTTGTGATGCAATCGATGGCGATTCACCCAGGCGATCGGATCTACATAGAGCCCGAAGATGTTATTCACCACCGTAACGGCTTTTATGAACCATTCCTTATAGTCGAGCGAACGATGTGCGATTCCCAAATGAAGGACATCGGCCAAATACAACCCGCCAAGAAACCAGCAAAAGATAAAATAAACTCCGCCGATCAACATTCCAGTCCAAGGTCCCAAATGCGTCGGGGCGGAATACATACAAGCCAGCATGTAGACAAAAATAATCAAATATCCTGTGATGTTGTATATTTTCACGATGACTCCGCGCGTGAGTATTCAAGCAGAAATCCGAGCCCCTTTCAAATAACAAGTTGGAGTAGATAAAGTCTATAGCCCGCAGTTCTTCAATTGCCAGAGTATCGCGTGGCTCATTTGACGCCGTCTATGCCCTCGCCTATACTTTGCTTTCTGACTTTGCAGGGTGAATCTCACCTGTCTCGCCTCTTCTAAAAGGTTTGCTTGGGTATTGCCGACCGGCGGACGCTGTTGAGACCCGTAAGACCTTGCCCTTCGCCGTCCCCAAGGAAAGGACCCAGTAATGGCCGAAGCTACCTGCCGCCGCGAACTCGACCTCGAGATTCCCGCCGACGAAGTCACCAAAGCGATGGAGCGCGTCGCCAAGGAATTCGCGCGCGTTGCCCGCGTGCCCGGCTTCCGCCCCGGCAAAGCCCCTGTCTCCCTGATTCGCCGCCGCTTCGCTGACGATATAAAGGGCGAAGTTGTGCAATCGCTCGTCCCGGAGCGCGTCGAAAAAGCCGTTTCCGAACAAAAACTCACCCCCGTCTCCCAGCCGCAAGTCGACAAACTCGATTTCGCCGAGGGCCAGCCGCTCAAGTTCCGCGCCGTCTTCGAGGTGCTCCCTGAATTCGAGCTGGGCAACTACAAAGATCTCGAACTGGAAATGCCGGTGATGGACATTACCGACGACGACGTCGACAAAGCGCTCAAAGAAATGACCGAGCGCGCCGCCGCCTTCGCCCCCGTTGAGGGTCGCGCCGTGGAAGACGGCGACTTCGTGCAACTAAAATTGGTCGGCACACCCGAGGGCGGCGGCGAGCCGCTCCGCGCCGACAGCGTCCTCTGCCACATCGGCGCAGAAGAAACCATGGCGCCCTTCAACGAAAATCTCCGCGGCGCCAGCATCGGCGAGCACAAGAATTTTGACGTCCAATATCCTGCCGATTATCCCGATGCCAAGCTTGCCGGCAAAACCTATCATTACGCCGTCGAAGTCCTCGGCCTCAAGATCAAGAAATTGCCGGAACTAAATGACGAATTCGCCAAGGACGTCAGCGACGCCGGCTCTCTTGACGAGCTGAAGACCAAACTTCGCCAAAGCCTCGAAGCCGCCCGCGACCAGCGCCACAAAGAACTCTTGCGCGAGAAGGTTCTCGCCGCCATCGTCAAGCTCCACGACTTTCCCGTACCCGAATCGCTGGTGGAACATCAAATGGATGTGCGCCTCGAGCGCGTGGTACGCTCGCTGGCGGCGCAAGGCGTGGATCCCAGAGCCGTAAACGTCGACTGGGTCACCCTGCGCAGCCGCCAAAAAGATCGCGCTACCGATGATGTTAAAGCGGAACTGATTGTCGACCGCATCGCTTCCACCGAAAACATCGACGTAACCGATGAAGAGCTCAATCACGAGCTCGAACACGCTGCTTCGCATAGTGGCGAATCCGCTGAGGCAATTCGTGCTCGTTTGACAAAGCAAGGTACGCTCGATAGGATGAAAGCTAAGCTGCGGAGTGATAAAACTCTCGATTGGCTCGCACAGAATTCCCGAATTCGCACGGTGGCCGCAGCTGAAGCGAAGTGAAATAGCCGTTCGGGCAGTTCGGGCCTGACCGCTCACGAATCTCATGAAAAATTTCCAAGACGACCCAGCTTATCGCGCCACAACGCTTGTACCCATGGTGGTGGAACAGACCAGCCGTGGCGAACGCGCCTATGACATCTACTCGCGGCTCCTCAAAGAGCACATCATCTTCATTGGCACGCCGATCGACGATCACGTGGCCAACCTCGCTACCGCACAAATGCTCTTTCTCCAGGCCGAAGATCCCGAGCGCGATATCCAGCTCTATATCAATTCTCCGGGCGGCTCCATCACTGCTGGATTCGCCATCTATGACACCATGCAGTTCGTGAAGCCCGACGTGGTTACCACCTGCGTCGGACAGGCCGCCTCCATCGCCGCCGTCCTCCTGGCCGGTGGCACACCAAAAAAGCGCTTTGCTCTGCCCAATGCGCGCATCCTTATTCATCAACCCTGGCTCTCCGGTCTCGGCGGCCAGGCCACGGACATCGATCTGCATGCCAAAGAAATTCTTCGCATGCGCACCATGATCAACAAGCTGCTCGCTCAGCATAGCGGCCAGCCCATTGAACGCATTGAGAAAGACGTCGAGCGGGATTTCATCATGAATCCCGAACAGGCCAAGGACTACGGCATGATCGACGAAATTATTTACAAGCACCGCTGACGTATTCGAGTGGAAACGCGTTTTGTCGGGGCGTGTGCCTGTTCCAAAAAGTTAGTAGTCGTTCAGTTTTTCTTTCACTCAGGGGATTTTTCAGCCTAGAATATCGTTAGTGGCTCCGTTCGCAGCCCGGCGGAGCCGAGGGCCTTCACACCTGTGAAAAAATTTAATCCAGACGAGCCGCTGCGCTGCTCCTTCTGCCACAAGACCCAGGAGCAAGTCGAAAAGCTGATCAGTTCGCCTTCCGACTATCCGCGCGCGTACATCTGCAACGAATGTGTCAGCGTCTGCCAGACCATTCTCGAAGATGAAAAGCGCGAGCAAGCCGCCGCGCCCGCCCGCCGCCTTCCGCGTCCTCCGGAGATCAAACAATTTCTCGACGGCTACGTCATCGGCCAGGACCGCACCAAGAAAAAACTCGCCGTCGCGGTTTACAACCACTACAAACGCATCTTCCTTAACAAGCAGCCCGGCGACGTCGAGCTGAGCAAGTCCAATATTCTGCTGATTGGACCTACTGGAACAGGTAAGACGCTTCTCGCGCAAACTCTGTCCCGCATGCTCGATGTGCCCTTCGCCATTGTCGACGCCACCACGCTCACCGAAGCCGGCTACGTCGGCGAAGACGTGGAAAATATCATCTTGAAGCTTCTGCAAGCCGCCGATGGCGACGTGCAGAAGGCCCAGCAAGGCATCATCTATATCGACGAGATCGACAAAATCGCCAAGAAGGATGAAAACCCGTCCATCACCCGCGACGTTTCCGGTGAAGGAGTGCAACAAGCGTTACTCAAGATTTTGGAAGGCACCGTCGCCAATGTGCCTCCGCAAGGCGGTCGCAAGCACCCCCATCAGGAATTTACGCCCGTCGATACCACCAACATTTTGTTCGTCTGCGGCGGCGCCTTCGTTGGTCTCGAGAAAATTATCGAGAAGCGTGCCGGTCGCCGTTCGCTCGGCTTCCACACCGATGCCGCTCCCACCACTCCGCAGAAGCGCAACACCGAACTTCTCGAACAGGTGCAGCCTGGTGATCTTATCCGCTACGGCTTGATTCCCGAATTTGTCGGCCGCTTGCCTGTCGCCGGTGTCATGAACGACCTCGACAAGAACGCTTTGGTCCGCATTCTCACCGAGCCCAAAAACGCTCTCCTCAAGCAATATCAGCGCCTCTTCGAATTCGAAAATGTTCGCCTGCGCTTTAATGACGACGCTCTCGAGACCGTTGCCGAGTTAGCACTTCAGCGCAAGGTCGGCGCGCGCGGCTTGCGCATGATTCTAGAAGACCTCATGCTGGAACTGATGTATCACTTGCCTATGCAGCGGAAAGTGCGCGACTTCGTAGTCAGTGCGGACATGGTCCGCACGCGCGAGATTAATTGGAGTTTGCTGGAAAAGGCTGGTTGAGCCCTTCCGCAGAGCGGCCGCTTGGGGTGGCCGCGGAATCGAATTTCAGGGGCCCGAATGTTCACAAGAGAAAAACAGGAAATGAAACGCGTGCCTATGATGCCGGTGCGCGACATGGTTATCTTCCCGCAGCAGATGACCCCCTTCATCGTCGGCCGCGAAGCCAGCGTCCGCGCGCTCGAAGAGGCGCTCGCCGGCGACAAAAAGATTTTCCTGTCCACGCAGCACGATGCCTCCGTCGATGACCCCAAGCCGGAAGAAATCTACGCGGTCGGCACGCTCGCGAATATCGTCCAGAGTGTTAAGCTCCCCGACGGCAACATCAAAGTCTTAGTCGAAGGCGTCGAGCGCGCTCGCGCCATCTCCATTGCCAGCGAAGAGGGCTTCTTCCGCGCCACGGTCCGCCTCCTCAGCGCTCGCGTCGAACCTTCCCCGCAAGTCGAGCAAACCGTCCAGAAAATTACCGGCCTCTACGAGCAGTTCATCAAGCTCTCGCAAAGCCTCAATTACGACACCATGATCGCCGCCGCCCGCGTCGACGATCCCGCGCGCCTCTCCGACACCATCGCCGCCAACCTTCAGCTTCCCGTCGACGAAAAACAGGACCTCCTCGAGACCGTAGACCCACTCGAGCGCCTCAATCGCATTGGTGACATTCTCGAAATCGAGCTGGAAAAGCTCAACGTCGACCGCAACATTAACACCCGCGTCAAGCGCCAGATGGAGCGCGCGCAAAAAGAGTATTACCTCAACGAAAAACTCAAAGCCATTCAGAAAGAGCTCGGCCGCGGTGAAAAAAGTGAGATCGACGAGCTAAAAAAGAAAATCGACACCGCCGGCATGAGCAAGGAAGTCCACGAAAAAGCCATCCAGGAGCTAAAGCGCCTGGAACTCATGCCGCCCATGTCCGCAGAGTCCACCGTCAGCCGCAACTATCTGGACTGGCTGCTCGCTGTGCCCTGGAAGAAACGCTCCAAGGAAATTCGCGACATCAAAGCCGCCGAAAAAATTCTCAATGACGAGCATTACGGCCTCGAAAAAGTTAAAGAGCGCATCCTCGAATTTCTCGCCGTCCGCCAGCTCGTAAAAAATCCTAAGGGCTCGATCCTCTGCTTCGTCGGACCTCCGGGCGTCGGCAAAACTTCGCTGGCCATGTCCATCGGTCACGCCACCGGACGCAAATTCGTTCGCGTCTCCCTCGGCGGCGTGCGCGATGAAGCCGAAATCCGCGGCCACCGCCGCACTTATATCGGCGCGCTGCCCGGCCAGATCATCCAGATGATGAAGAAGGCCGGCACTGTAAATCCGATTTTCGTCCTCGACGAAGTCGACAAAATGTCCACCGACTTCCGCGGCGATCCGTCCGCCGCCTTAATGGAAGTCCTCGACCCCGAGCTAAATCACGGCTTCACCGACCATTATCTCGATGTCGAGTACGATCTCTCGAAAGTAATGTTTGTCTGCACCGCCAACGTACTGCACACCATTCCGCAGCCTTTGCAGGACCGCATGGAAATCCTGCGCCTCCCCGGCTACACCGAGCAGGAAAAGCTCGAAATCGCCAAGCGCTTCCTCGTTCGCCGCGCGCGCGAAGCCACCGGCCTCACCGACAAAAATCTCACCTTCACCGACGAAGGCCTGCTCCACATCATTCGCCACTATACTCACGAAGCCGGCGTGCGCAGCCTCGAACGCGAAATCCAGAACATTTCGCGCAAAATGGCCCGCAAAGTCGTCACCGAAGGTGTCGAAGCCAAGATCAACGCCGAAATCACGCCAACCAACGCCAACGATTTCCTCGGCGTATTGAAATTCCGCGAGTTCTGGCTCGAGAAGCACAATGAAATCGGCCTCACCACCGGCCTCGCTTGGACCGAAGTCGGCGGCTCCGTCCTCGCGACAGAAGCCACGCTGATGGAAGGCAAGGGCCGCCTCACGCTCACCGGAAAACTCGGCGACGTCATGCAGGAATCCGCGCAAGCCGCCATGAGCTACATTCGCTCGCGCTCCAACACTTTCGGCTTGCCCAAAGATTTCTACCGCAACATCGATATTCACGTGCATGTACCCGAGGGCGCCATCCCCAAGGACGGCCCCTCCGCCGGCATCACCATCTGCAACTCCATCGTCAGCGCCCTCACCAGAATTCCTGTGCGCTGCGATGTCACCATGACCGGCGAAATCACCCTGCGCGGCAAGGTTCTCCCCATCGGTGGCGTTAAGGAGAAACTCCTCGCCGCCCATCGAATGGGCTTGCGTACAGTGCTGCTTCCGAAGGACAATGAGAAGGACCTGGCGGACATCCCGCAGGAAATCCTCGCGGCTCTTACGGTAAATTTTGTCGAGACCATGGATGAAGTTCTGCAGGTTGCGCTTGAGCGGCCTATCGTGCCCATTGAGCACGCCGCCGTTGCGCCCGTCGCCGCTGATTCTTTCGTGGCCGCTGAGAAAGATAAGAGTTTGACCAACTGAGTTTGATCAACTTAGTTTGATTAAAGAAGTCGCGCTGCTTTGGGCAGCGGTTTCGCCCTGCGCGTCGATTCCGATCCACTCCGAATCGCACGAAAAGCGGTTCGCATGGCTCGGCCGGTTCGAATCGCTCGATCCATTTCGAATCGTTACGCGAAAAGCGGTCGCTAAGTTTGCTGCGTTCCGGCGCTGCCGCCGGTTCGTCGGAAATCTGAAATCTGGTTTGCCATCCTGGCCGGTTTTCACCCGTCCGCAGCAGGCGGGTTCATCTGCCAGTTCGGTGCACCGCCTCGTAGAGTAGTCCCGAATTTCAGGTCGATTTCACAATCAGAATGGTTTTTACATCACGTCGAATCCAGGTGGAAAGCCTAAGAGTTAAGGACATATGAAAGAAACAAGCGTTGAAGGAAGCAATCAGATGAGCATTAGTCTCGCCGAGCTGAAGGAAAAGAACATCACGGACTTGGCTAAAATCGCCAAGGAACTGAACATTCCCGGCGCCAGCGGCATGCGCAAGCAGGAGTTGATCTTCCAGATCCTCCGCGCGCAAACCGAGAAAAACGGTTTGATCTTCTCCGAAGGCGTCCTCGAATGCCTCCCGGACGGCTTCGGCTTTCTCCGCGCTCCCGAGTACAACTATCTTCCCGGCCCGGATGACATTTACGTTTCGCCGTCGCAAATCCGCAAGTTCGATCTGCGCACCGGAGACACCGTTTCCGGCCAGGTTCGTCCGCCGAAAGATGGCGAGCGCTATTTCGCCCTAATTAAAGTCGAAGCTGTCAATTTCGAAGATCCCGAAGTCGCCCGCAACAAAATCTTTTTCGATAACCTGACGCCGCTCTATCCGCAGGGCCGCCTCAAAATGGAAACCGGCAAGGAATTGATGACCGGCCGCGTCCTCGATCTTCTCTGCCCCGTCGGCAAAGGCCAGCGCGGTCTGATCAACTCTCCGCCACGCACCGGAAAAACCATGATGCTGCAGGCCATGGCCAACGCCATCGCCACCAATCATCCGGAAGTCGCGCTCATCGTTCTCCTGATCGACGAGCGCCCCGAAGAAGTCACCGACATGCAGCGCACCGTCAAGGGCGAAGTCATCAGCTCCACGTTCGACGAGCCGCCGCAGCGCCACATCCAAGTCGCCGAAATGGTCCTCGAGAAAGCCAAGCGCCTGGTCGAGCACAAGCGCGACGTCGTCGTCCTGCTCGACTCCATTACCCGTCTCGCGCGCGCTTACAACGCGGTCACTCCGCCGTCCGGCAAAGTCCTCTCCGGCGGTATCGACGCCAACGCGCTGCAGCGCCCGCGCCGCTTTTTCGCCGCCGCCCGCAACGTCGAAGAAGGCGGCTCACTCACCATCGTCGCCACCGCTTTGATCGACACCGGAAGCCGCATGGACGACGTCATCTTCGAAGAGTTCAAGGGTACCGGCAACATGGAAATCTATCTCGACCGCCGCCTCTCCGATAAGCGCGTCTTCCCCGCCATCGACATCCAGCGTTCCGGCACCCGCAAAGACGAACTCCTGCTCCCCCCCGACGAACTAAGCCGCGTCTGGGTCCTCCGCAAAGTCCTAAGCCCGCTATCCACCGTAGAAGCCATGGAGCTGTTGCTCAGCCGCCTGACCAAAACCAAATCCAACGCCGAGTTCCTAGCCTCCATGTCCGCCCCCACCTGACAAGGATGAGTGTCTAGCCCCCGTCCTCGGCCTCGCGCGTGATTGCGAATCTCAGACACGCACTGTAAAGTAGATGCAGAGATTTCCATGCTGCCGCGAGATGCCATCATCGTCAAAGACTCAAAAATCCTCGGAGGCACTCCTGTGTTCCGAGGCACGAGGGTTCCCTTCCAGGCTTTGCTCGACTACTTGGAAGGCGGGCACAGTATCGAAGAGTTCCTCGACGATTTCCCGACCGTAACGCGCGAAGCAGCTATCGCCGCCCTTGAATTGGCCAAATCCTCGCTCGTTCGCCAGCTTGGATGAAGATTCTTATCGACGAATGCGTTCCCCGAAAATTGAAGCGTCACTTATCAGACCACGTGTGCACCACCGTGCCGGAAGCCGGCCTCGCCGGCAAGGACAATGGTGAACTTCTTACCGCCGCCGAGATACTCGGATTTGAAGTGTTTTTGACGCTCGACAAAGGCTTCGAGTACGAGCAGAGCCTTGCTGCGCGGGCAATCGCCGTTCTGATTTTTCGGGCCAAATCCAGCCAGATTGACGATCTCTTGCCGCTCGTGCCCCGTTGTCTTGCGGAACTTCGCTCCATCAAGTCCGGCCAACTCGTCCGAATCGAAAGCTAAGGCATTTCTTTGAAAAACTCTTAGGTGTCCCTTCTCAGCGAGCTCTGTGTCCAACCTCCGCGCCCTCTGTGTTAAATCTTTTTCACCTCTGCGTACCTCAGCGTTCTCAGCGTCTCTGCGTTAGTCTTTGTTCTGGTCTTCTTCGACCTCAAAATAAAAATGATAATGGTTGCTGCATCTGGGGTTGAAAGCAGCCCCACATCCCGGGCACCGCGCCTCACACCCCAAATACTCCCGAATCGTCATCTCCACTCCGCAAGCC
>Ga0210408_10000140_pt1 | contig 112571 bp, 110 predicted proteins | sample IncBWH4MmetaG_FD_155471 | JGI IMG/M metagenome (GOLD analysis project Ga0210408, IMG submission 155471) | Forest soil microbial communities from Barre Woods Harvard Forest LTER site, Petersham, Massachusetts, United States - Inc-BW-H-4-M | ecosystem: Environmental > Terrestrial > Soil >...
CGGCGTCAATTCCTGGCGGCACTGCCGGATCACGCCCCGTCATTCTATTTCATCGACATTCCGTCGAACGATGCCGGCCGCTTCGACGCCTTCCTGAAACGAGCCATGCCGGATTCAACGGTCGAAGAGGTGCCGATGCTGCGCGGGCGGATCGTCGCGGCGCGAGGCGTGAGTGCGGAAGAGCTCAAGCCTTCCACAGACAGCGAATGGGTCCTGCAAAGCGACCGCGGCCTCACCGCAACCGGCGATATTCCAAAGGGATCGAAGATCGTCGAAGGCAAGTGGTGGGGCCCGGATTATGACGGGCCGCCGCTGGTATCGATTGAGAAAAAGATCGCCGACGGCCTCAAGCTCGAGCTCGGCGATGAAATCGTCGTCAACGTCCTCGGCCGCGACATTCCGGCCAGGATCGGCAACATGCGCACGATCGACTGGCAGGGGCTTGGCATCAATTTCGTGCTGGTGTTCTCGCCCAATGCCTTCAGAGGCGCGCCGCATACGCATATCGCAACCCTGACCGAGGCCCGTCCGAACTCCGCAAACGACCCGGCGATCATCAAATTGGTGGCCGACGCATTCCCGATGGTCACGACCGTTCGGGTGCGCGAGGCGCTGGAAACGATCGGAACGGTCGTCACCAATCTCGTATTGGCGATCCGCGCAGCCAGTGCGGTCACGCTGATTTCGGCCGTGCTCGTCTTGGGCGGGGCCCTCGCGGCCGGCCATCGGCATCGCGTTTACGATGCCGTCATTCTCAAGACTCTGGGCGCCACCAGGGCGCGCCTGCTCGGCGCCTACGCGCTGGAATACCTGTTGATCGGACTGGCGACCGCTGTTTTCGGGGTCACTACCGGTTCCATTGCAGCCTGGCTGATTGTGACCCGGCTGATGACCCTGAGCTTCGTCTGGCAAGCCGGAAGCGCTGCAGCGGTGGTAGCGGCGGCGCTTTTCGTCACCGTGGGGCTGGGACTTGTGGGAACACTCCTGGCCCTGAACCAGAAGCCAGCCGCGGTTTTGCGAAACCTGTAGTATAAAGATTTCGTAAAAAAGCGGGCTTCGGCCCGGGATCCCCTCCGCGGAGCGACATTCAGCCGCGCATGGCGGCTTGCAGTGGTTGTGTTAGTTTCCCAGATATCAGCCAGTGCCAGATGCTGTTAGATGACGCAAAATTAATGTCAGCATTCCGTGGTATCTGGGATAGATTTTCCAACTGGCGTCGCAAGGTTCCTTGCGCTCCCGCCGGACCAACAACAGGAATTCGACCATGTCGGACCTAGACCGTAACTATGCCTCTCCTTTCGGCCGGGCCGCCGGGCGGGTTGACGCCGCGACCGTCGACGCCGGTCTGCGCGCCTACATGCTGCGCATTTACAACTACATGAGCATCGGGCTGGCCATCACCGGCCTCGCGGCGCTCGGAATCTACATGGCGGCCGTGACCAACGACCCGTCGGGAGCCGCCGCCAAGATCGGCAACGCGTTCCTGACGCCCTTCGGCTACGCGATGTTCGTGAGCCCGCTGAAATGGCTGTTCATCCTGGCGCCGCTCGCCATGGTGTTCGTGATCTCCGCCGGCATCAACCGGCTGCAGCCCGCGACCGCCCAGATGCTGTTCTGGGTGTTTTCGGCGCTGATGGGCATTTCGCTGTCCTCGATCTTCCTGGTGTATACCCACACCTCGATCGTGCGGGTGTTCTTCATCACCGCCGCCACCTTCGGCGCGCTCAGCCTTTATGGCTACACGACGCGGCGTGACCTGACCGGAATGGGTTCGTTCCTGATCATGGGCCTGTTCGGCGTCGTCATTGCAAGCCTCGTCAATCTGTTCCTCGCCTCGACGATGCTGCAATTCGTGGTGTCGGTGGTCGGTGTGCTGGTTTTCGCGGGCCTCACAGCCTGGGATACCCAGCGGCTGAAGAACGAATACATCTATGGCTATGCCCAGCAGGGCGGCGACGTGGCGGAACGTGCGGCGATCACCGGCGCATTGTCGCTCTATCTGAACTTCATCAACCTGTTCACGCTGCTCCTGCAGTTGCTCGGTCAGCGCGACTGATCGTTCTCGCAGCGGAAGCGGAACCATCAAAGCCCCGGCCCGTCGCCGGGGCTTTCCTTTTGCGATGGGCAAAAATAATCTTTGTGCCATGTCTTCGCTTGAATTGTCTTCGCTTGAAATCAGGCCGGCCGCTGCTGCCGACCTGCCCTCCGTCACCGAAATCTACGAACACGCCGTCCGTTTCGGCACGGCGACCTTCGAACTCACCGCGCCAGACCTTTCCGAAATGACGCGTCGCTTTGACGCGCTGACGGCCGATGGCTTCCCTTATCTGGTCGCGGTGCTCGACGGCCGCGCGGTCGGATACGCCCATGCGGGTGCCTACCGGCCGCGGCCGGCCTACCGTTTCACGGTCGAGAATTCGATCTATTTGCGGCCCGCGATCCAGGGACGCGGCATTGGACAAAAATTGCTGCAACGGCTGATCGCCGATTGCGAGGCGCGCGGCTTTCGTCAGATGATCGCGGTGATCGGCGATTCCGCCAACGCCGCGTCGATCGGCGTGCATTCAAGATGCGGCTTTCAGATGATCGGAACCCACCCTGACGTTGGCTTCAAGTTCGGCCGCTGGCTCGACACGGTGATGATGCAGCTTGCACTCGGCGAGGGTGGGCGCACCATACCGGGCACATCGGAAGGCGATTGAATCAACGGCGCCATTTTAGGGCGGCACGCACGGCCGACCGCGGATTCCTCTCGCAAGCAACGACGGGCGAGCAATCTCGGGGTGTTCCAGAACGAGCTGTCTCGGTCCGGAATGGGCTTTGCGGACCGGTTAGACCAGCGCCGGCTTGCGGTCGATTGCGAGCAGCACGCGTTCTAGCTCGTGGCCACGGCGCAGGATCAGGCCGGTCGCCGAGATCACGCTGTAGATTCCCTGCTTGCGCGCCAGGCGCGGGTCCTTCTCGATGCGGTAGATCGGAACTTCGGAAGCGCGCCGGAATATCGAGAACACCGCGCGGTCGCGCATGAAATCGATGGCATAATCACGCCATTCGCCATCGGCGACCATACGCCCATACAGATCCAGGATGCGATTGAGTTCGAAACGATTGAACGTCACACGGTTTGGCAAGGCGATCGCAGCGGCGTGGCGCGCCACTGCGCGGGCCTCACTTGGATCGGCTTCCTCCAATGTCGAACTCATCGCGCTGCTCCTGTCATCCGGACGACATGATTGCGCCGACCGACCTCCGCCGCAAGAGGGACCGTGGGGTTGCGGGCGCCACGGCGCGAGGAATTGTTCCCTGTACCCGAGGTATATTCGGTCGCACTTGGGTCGCGCGGACCGTCACATCATCGTTAGCAGGAATCATAATGCCGCCCCACTTCCGCCCATCGACCGCCCTGCTGAATTGCGACAAGGAGACACTGCGTTGGCCCGGTCCTTTCGATACCGGATTCCTCAGCCCCCAGCCCCCCGGGGTCGCAGGGATCGGGTCTATCGCAGTACAGATTATCCCCTACTGGGCCAACGCGAGTTGGTCCTTTTTCTTTTTCAGGCACCCGCTACGCTGCTGTTCGACTTCGGCGGCGGACGCATCAGCAAAATCCCTCGCCTGTCGCGCCGATTCAAACCCGGGCATTTCTCCGACATCGAGTCGGCACATGAGCGTGGCCGAGCCGCTCTCAAGTCACAACTAAACAGGTGAGATACGGCGACCGGCAATCGCACTTTTAAAAATGGGTGCTATCGTCGGACGTTCGACTCGTCCGGCGTCTGACGGCAGCCTTGCAGATCAGGGGATGAAGATGCGGAAATTCCTGGCGGCTCTGACCGTCCTGTTCTTGACTTCATTCATGGGATTGGGCGTCGCCCGGGCCGGCGCGGACGATCTCACAGGAAGCTGGACCGTAACCTGGTCCAACACCTCGAAGAATGACATGAAGCTCGCCAACAACAACGGACGCTTTTCGGGCAGTTATCAAAATGACGACAAGGAAAGCTGTTCGCTCACCGGCAATTATCTCGCGTCAAATCAGCATGTGGCGTTTCAGATCGTTTGCCCGAAGTGGGATATTCGAATGCAGGGAATTGCGTCCAAGGACAGCAAGACCATCCGCGGCAGCTATCAGGCTTATGTGGACGGTGTCGGCAAGTTCGTGATGACGAAGCAATAGCGGCAATAGCGCGCCATGTGTCAGCGCGGTCCAGCCATTGCCGCCGGGCGCCAGTCGCTGCGGGCCCGCAGATAAATCCTAAAGCATGATCCGGACCCGAAGGACCGCGTTAGTGCAAAGTGTGCAGCGGTTTTCCGAATAGGATCATGCTCAATCAAAAAACTAAAGCGCGATGACGATTCAACCCGATCTGATCGCGCTTTAGTGAAGCGATGTATAGGCGGCGCCCAGCATCGGGCCCGGCCGCTCGCGGCTTCCATCCTGGATGAACACCGCCGCGCCGTCGATGCCTTCGCGAGAAAGATTTTCCAGGGGCACGGTCCAGCTCGCGGCGTTGCCGTTCCAGTCACCGACTTTGAGCAGGCTGCGAACGACGTTGTAGTAGATGAGCTCTCGCCCGCGATTCTCCCCGCGGCCGATCGATATCGGCACCGCCTTGGAGATCGAACAGATCCAGATTTCACCGCGCGCGGCGGTCGGGGCCTTGTTCGAGGCCGGGACCGACACCGTGATCTGCTTGCCCGCCAGCGCCAGCGCAACCGGCACCGACATCACGGCGTCCGCCTTCCTGGTGGCGCCGATCGCTTCCTCGATTCCGGCGCGGTCGCTGCCGACCACATGGGCAGAGCCGTTGACGATCACCTGCGGCGTGTAGACGTCGCGATCGCCGCGGGCCAGCGAATAGGCTTTCTGACGGGCACTGAAGCGAGCATCCGCCAGCGTATCCTTCCAGCCGAGATAATCCCAGTAATCGATCGGCATGCTCAGCGCGATCACGGTCGGATCCTTGGCAAGCTCGCCGATGATCTTGTCAGCGGGCGGACACGACGAGCAGCCTTGCGAGGTGAAGAGCTCCACCACCGCGCGAGGTTCGGCGGCGGCCGGCCGGATCATGGCCACCATCGCGCAGACGCCGATCGCGCCCGACCACCGCGAAATGGAGTTGTAGCCCATGATTGCTGCCATACCGTACCGAGAATATCTGCGTTGCTGCCGTTAACACTTCTCGCCGTTGAACGGCTCAGGAGCCCGTTGCCGCCCACTGTCCGAGGTTCGCGATCTGTCTCACCAACACCTTTGGCGAAGTTGATGTTTCCAGTGCCGGCTGTCGATCTGAGATCCCTGAACAATTCGCCGCTCGTGGTGCAGGGGCTTCAGATCGGCTACACCGGCCTTCAAACGAGCGAAGGCGACCTTCTTAGGCCGCCTTCCCTGTCCTCGCTACTCACTTCGCGGTGAGCCCGTGATCACAATTACGCGGCCAATCTGCGCAATACGTAATGCAGGATGCCGCCGTTGCGGTAATAATCAAGTTCGTCGAGCGTATCGATCCTGCACAGCAGCGAAACGCGCTGCAATGAGTCATCACCGGACACGATTTCCGCCGTCAATTTTTGCCGCGGTTTCAGGTCGCCCTGCAACCCCCTGATGGTCACGGTCTCGTCGCCCTTCAGCCCGAGCGACTGCCACGACGTGCCATTCTCGAAGGTGAGCGGGAGGACTCCCATACCGACAAGGTTGGAGCGATGGATACGCTCGAAGCTCTGGCAGATCACAGCGCGGACGCCGAGCAGCCGCGTGCCCTTCGCGGCCCAATCGCGCGAGGATCCGTTGCCGTATTCGGCACCGGCGAAGACCACCAGCGGCACGTGCTCGGCCTGATACTTCATGGCGGCGTCGTAGATCGACATCTGCTCGCCGTCGGGCCAGTGCTTGGTCATGCCGCCTTCGGGAATGTTGCCGTCGGCGCCCTTCAGCATGAAGTTCTTGATGCGGATATTGGCGAAGGTGCCGCGCATCATGATCTCGTGGTTGCCTCGCCTGGTACCGTATTGATTGAAGTCGGCGGGGCGGACCTGGTGGTCGCTCAGAAACTTTCCGGCCGGAGAAGTCAGCTTGATTGAGCCCGCAGGCGATATGTGGTCGGTGGTGATCTTGTCGCCGAACATCGCCAGAATGCGCGCATCGACGATATCGGCGATCGGCTCCGGCTGCTTCTTCATGCCTTCGAAATAGGGCGGGTTCTGCACATAGGTCGAGCTCATGTTCCAGCGATAGGTCTCGCTCTCGACCGTCTTGATCTTGCGCCAGTTGGTGTCGCCCTTGAAGACGTCGGCGTAGCGCTTCTTGAAAATCGTCGCGGTCACGAATTTCTTCGTGAACGCGTTGATCTCCCTGGCGGTCGGCCAGATATCCTTCAGAAAAACAGGCTTGCCGTCCTTGCCGTTTCCGATCGGTTCGACGGCAAGATCCTTCCTGACGGTGCCGGCCAGTGCGAAAGCGACCACCAGGGGTGGCGAGGCGAGATAATTGGCCTGTACGTCCGGACTGACTCGGCCTTCGAAATTGCGATTGCCCGACAGCACGGCAGCGGCCACGATCCCATTATCGTTGATCGCCTTCGATATCTCTTCGGGCAAGGGACCGGAATTGCCGATGCAGGTGGTGCAGCCGAAGCCGACCAGATTGAAGCCGACCTTGTCGAGATCGCTCTGCAATCCGGAATTGGCGAGATATTCGGCGACGACCTGGCTGCCGGGAGCAAGCGAGGTTTTGACCCAGGGCTTTGCCTTCAATCCCTTGGCGATCGCATTGCGGGCGAGCAGCCCGGCTCCGATCAGAACGCTCGGATTTGAAGTGTTGGTGCAGGAAGTGATGGCCGCGATCACGACGTCGCCATGGCCGAGATCAAAGTCGCGATTTTCCACCGCATAGCGTTTGTCGGCATCGGCTGCCTTCTTGTATTCGCTTGCAAGCGCGGTGGTGAAACCTTCCGCAACCGCGGGCAGCGCGACGCGGCCTTCGGGCCGCTTCGGGCCAGCCATCGAGGGCACGACATCGCCAAGATCGAGCGTCAGCGTTGTGGTGAAGACGGGATCGCCCGATTTCGCGGTTCGGAACAGGCCCTGCGCCTTGGCATAGGCCGAAACCAGCGCGACGCGGTCGGCCTTGCGGCCGGAGGTTTTCAGATAATCGATGGTCGCGGCATCGACCGGGAAGAAGCCGCAGGTCGCGCCATATTCCGGTGCCATGTTGCCGATGGTTGCCTTGTCGGCGACCGACAGATGATCGAGGCCGGGGCCGAAGAACTCCACGAACTTGCCTACCACGCCCTGCTTGCGCAGCATCTGCGTAACCGTCAGCACCAGGTCCGTTGCAGTCACGCCTTCCTTGAGCTGACCCTTGAGTTTGAAGCCGACCACTTCCGGCAGCAACATCGACAGCGGCTGGCCCAGCATGCAGGCTTCCGCCTCGATGCCGCCGACGCCCCATCCGAGCACGGCGAGCCCGTTGACCATGGTGGTGTGCGAATCGGTGCCGACCAGTGAATCCGGATAAGCGACCTCGAACGTGCCGGTCTTCTTGCCGACCGTCATCTTCTCTTTCCTGGTCCACACCGTTTGCGCCAGGTATTCGAGATTGACCTGATGGCAGATGCCGGTGCCGGGAGGCACCACCGAGAAGTTCGAAAACGCCTTCTGACCCCACTTCAGGAATTCGTAGCGCTCCTGGTTCTGCTTGTATTCCTCGACAACGTTCTTGGCGAACGCCTTGTTGTCCCCGAAGAAGTTCACGATCACCGAATGATCGATGACCAGATCGACCGGCACCAGCGGATTGATCTTCTCGGCATCGCCGCCGAGCGACTGCATTGCGTTGCGCATGGCCGCAAGATCAACCACCGCCGGAACGCCGGTGAAATCCTGCATCAATACCCGTGCCGGGCGGAACGCGATTTCATGTTCGAGCGCGCGCTTCTTCAGCCACTTGGAGACCGCGAGGATGTCGTCCTTCTTGACGGTGCGTCCGTCTTCATTGCGCAGGAGGTTTTCCAGCAGCACCTTCATCGAATAGGGAAGCTTGGAGATTCCCTTCAGACCGTTTTTCTCGGCGGCGGCCAGGCTGTAATAGACGTAGGTCCTGGCGCCAACCTTCAGGGTTTTTTGGCATTTGAAGCTGTCGAGCGAGGTCATGTGAGGCAATCCCAGAATTGTCGTTTACGGCAGGGTATTATAGCACCGGCCAAGAGGCTTGGCCGATCGGCTTGCAGCTGCAAATTGTGCGCTGCTTGGAGTTCCGGTTTATAGAATCTTTCAAGCTTCGCCGCCACACCGGTAAGGGTTTTGCAGCAATGCGCTGCCTGTAAACATCTGATGATGCGGTGCCCCGAATTTCCGGAAGCGCCGCGAAGGGGCAAGATGCGGCTCTTGGGGCGCGAGGTCTGCTGTGTGCGAGGTGGCCGGGAGGTTTTTTCGGGCCTCGATTTCGAGGCCGCCTCCGGCGAAGCGCTCGCGGTGGTCGGCCCGAACGGGTCGGGCAAGACCTCATTATTGCGCCTGATTGCGGGCCTTTTGGCGCCATTCGCCGGATCGATCGGTCTGGAAGGCGGCGATGCGGAACTGACCCTAGCCGAGCAATCCCATTATCTAGGTCATCGCGACGCCCTCAAAACGGCACTGAGCGTGTTGGAAAATCTCGCTTTCTGGCGGGATTTTCTTGGCGGAGCGAGCTTTGATCCGGCCGAGATACTGGCCAAGGTGGGGCTCGATCATGCGGCGCATTCGCCGGCTTCCTTTCTGTCCGCCGGGCAGCGCCGGCGGCTTTCGATCGCGCGGCTACTCACCGTGCGGCGGCCGGTCTGGCTGCTCGACGAACCGACCAATGCGCTCGATTCGACCGGAAAAACCCTGTTCACCGCCCTGATGGCCGAACATCTGGCGGGCGACGGGCTGATCGTCGCCGCCACCCACATCCCGCTCGGCGTCGCCGCGCGGGAACTTCGCATCGGGGACGCCTCGTGACCGCGCTTGCCGCATTGATCCGCAGAGACATCAGGATCGCGCTTCGCGTCGGCGGCGGCGCGCTGATCGGCGTCCTGTTCTTTCTCAGCGTCGTGGTGCTGATGCCGTTCGCCGTCGGCCCCGACCTTGCGCTTTTGGCGCGGCTGGGGCCCGCGATCCTCTGGCTGGGGGCGCTGCTGGCGAGCCTGCTGACGCTCGATCGCCTGTTCATGGCCGATCACGAGGATGGTTCGCTCGATCTGATCGTGATGAGCCGCACTCCGCTCGAATTGGCCTGCGCGGCGAAGGCGCTGGCCCATTGGCTTGCCGCCGGACTGCCGCTCATCATCGCAACGCCAGTACTGGGATTGTTGCTCAACCTGGACGCCGCACCGACGTCGGCCGTCGCGCTCACCCTGCTGGCCGGCACGCCGGCGCTGACCTTCACTGGCATGATCGGCGCGGCGCTCGCGGTGACGCTGCGTCGCGGCGGGCTCCTGCTTGCGGTGCTCGTGCTGCCGCTGTCGATTCCCGTGCTGATCTTCGGCGTGGCCGCTTCGCAAGCCGCGATCACGGAACCGCTGTCATTCGGTGCACCATTTTCGATTTTGTGCGCGCTGTCGCTGGTCAGCCTTGTCGTTGGACCTTTCGCGGCGGCCGCAAGCCTGCGGCACGGATTGGATTGATAGGAGATGATTGCCAGTCCGAACGGTCGCGCGCTGTCCGATCATGCGCGAGTTGATGCCGATCAACTCTAGCGGAGTGGATTTGACATTCGCTACCCCAGCCGCAAATTTGGAAAGCGGACGTCAAATCCCAAACTCCACTAAAGCCATATATTTGCTAATGGTCATTCGATTCTAACATTCGCAAAGTGACCGCTGAGAAGGGGGCGAATGTTAGAATCAGACCATTAGCGGAAAACCTTCGTGCTGATTGCCTGCAACAGCCGCGACCGTTAACAGGATGCCCATGACGCTGATCGATCTTGCCAACCCCACCCGGTTCCTCTCCCTCGCCACCCGTGCGCTGCCGTGGCTTGCGGCAGCGACCGCGATCCTGCTCGCGATCGGGCTTTATCAATCGGCGATGGCGCCCGACGACTATCAGCAGGGCGCTACGGTGAAGATCATGTTCATTCATGTGCCGAACGCCTGGCTGTCGATGTTTGTCTGGGGCGTAATGAGCGTGGCGGCGCTCGGCACCCTGGTATGGCGGCATCCGCTGGCGGATGTCGCGGCAAAGGCCGCCGCCCCGATCGGCGCGGCTTTCACCTTTCTCGCATTGGTGACGGGCTCGCTGTGGGGACGGCCGATGTGGGGCACCTATTGGGAATGGGATGCGCGGCTGACCTCGGTTTTGATCCTGTTCCTGATGTATCTCGGACTGATCGCGTTGTGGCGCGCGGTGGAAGATCAATCGCGCGCCGCACGCGCGGCGGCGATCCTGACGCTCGTTGGCGCCATCAACCTTCCCATCATCAAGTTCTCGGTGGACTGGTGGAACACGCTGCATCAGCCGGCCTCGGTGATGCGGATGGGCGGGCCTGCGCTGGACCGCGCCTTCCTGATCCCGCTTCTGGTGATGGCGGTGGCGTTTTCGTTCCTGTTCATCACGCTGCATCTGGCGGCGATGCGCAACGAGATTTTGCGCCGCCGGGTGCGCACATTACAGATGATGCAGGTGGCGCAGAGCACTCGGCGCCCGGCATGAACGCGATGTCACTTGGCCCCTACGCAAATTTCATCGTAACTTCCTATCTGCTGGTGGCCGCGGTCGTGGCGATGCTGATTGCCTGGATCGCGGTCGACTATCGTCGCCAGAAGCAACAACTGCACGAACTTGAAGCCGGAGGCGTGCTGAGGCGCTCCGGTCGCAGTGCAACGGATCTGAAATGAGCGAAAACTCGACGACTGACGGCGCGCCGCAGAGATCGCGCTGGCTGATGGCCGCACCACTCATCGCCTTCGCTGCGCTGGCCGCGATCTTCTGGTTTCGGCTCGGCAGCGGCGATCCGTCGCGTATTCCATCCGCGCTGATCGGCCGTCCGGCACCACAGACCGTCCTGCCGCCGCTCGATGGGCTCGTCAACAAAGGCGCGCCGGTGCCGGGACTCGATCCCGCCGTCTTCAAAGGCAAGGTCAGCATCGTCAACGTCTGGGCGTCGTGGTGCGTGCCGTGTCATGACGAGGCGCCGCTTCTGACCGAACTCGGCCATGACGAGAGGCTGCAGATCGTCGGCATCAACTACAAGGATTCCGCCGACAACGCCCGCCGCTTTCTCGGCCGCTACGGCAACCCCTTTGGCGTTGTCGGTGTCGATGCCAATGGGCGCGCCTCGATCGAGTGGGGCGTGTATGGCGTGCCGGAAACCTTCATCGTCGGGCGCGAAGGAACCATCGTCTACAAGCTGGTCGGTCCGGTGACGCCGGACAATCTCAACACGGTTTTGAAATCCGAGATCGACAAGGCGCTGAAGTGACGACGTAGTCGTCATTTCCGGGATGGTCCGGCAGGACCAGACCTCAGATGCGCAATTGCGCATCGGGGAACCTCGAGATTCCGGATTCGCTCGCTAAGATGCTCGCGCCCCGGAATGACCGGTGTGGTGTCTCATCCCTTGCTCACATCGCCTTCCGCCGCCTCGCTTGCTTCCAGCGAGGCCGGCTCGAGGTGGAAGCGCTTGATCAGCGGCATCTGTGTCACCGCAAAAACCATCGTCAGCGGAATCACGCCGAATGCCTTGAACGCCACCCAGAAATCGGTGCTCTGGGTGCGCCAGATGATTTCGTTCAGGACCGCCAGCCCGAGAAAGAACAGGGCCCAGCGCCGGGTGAGGATGCGCCAGCCAGGCGGGGTCAGATTGAACATCTGATCGAACAGGATCGCGATGAAGGAACGGCCGAACAGCAGCCCGCCGCCGAGAATGGCGGCGAACAGGCCATAGATGATGGTGGGCTTCACCTTGATGAAGGTCTCGTCGTGCAAAACCAGCGTAAGCGTGCCAAACACGATGACGATGGTGCCGCTGACCAGTGCCATCAGCGGCACGTGCCGCGTCACCACATAGGAAGCGACCATCGCTGCGACCACCGCCACCATGAAGGCGCCGGTGGCGACGAAAAGGTGGAATTTGGCGTTCGCGACAAAGAACACCAGGAGAGGCCCGAGTTCGGTCGCTAGCTTGAACAGCGGATGCGGCTGGGTCTTGTCCATTATTGGCTCACGCTTTTTTCTTGATCGAAACCCGATCGGTGTCTTTCAGGATCATGCCTCGATGCCGGCGATGGCCTGCGCGAAATCCCGCGCGGTGAAAGGCGCGAGATCCTCGATGCCTTCACCGACCCCGATGAAATGCACCGGCAAGGCGTGCTTTTCCGCCAAAGCCACCAGAATGCCGCCGCGCGCGGTGCCATCGAGCTTTGTCATGACAAGTCCGGTGACACCTGCGGTGCGGTGAAACGCTTCTACCTGCGAGAGCGCATTTTGTCCCACCGTGGCGTCGAGCACCAGCAGCACCGCGTGCGGCGTGGTGTCATCGACCTTGCGCATGACGCGAACGAGCTTTTCAAGTTCCTTCATCAATTCGGACTTGTTCTGCAGGCGGCCCGCGGTATCGACCAGCAGCACATCGAGCTTCCCCTCTTTCGCCGCCGACAGCGCGTTGAAGGCAAGGCTTGCGGAGTCCGAGCCCTGCGCGCCGGCGATGACGGGCGATTTGGTTCGTTCGCCCCAGATCTTCAATTGATCAATGGCGGCTGCGCGAAAAGTATCCCCGGCCGCCAGCATCACCTTGCGGCCCTCGGCGGAGAACTTTGCGGCGAGCTTGCCGATGGTCGTGGTCTTGCCGGAACCATTGACGCCGACCACGAGAATGACGAACGGCTTTCTCGTCTCGTCGATGACAAGGGACTTTGCCACCGGCGCAAGCACCTTTTCGACCTCGGCCGCGACCACGCTTTTCACCTCGTCTGCCGAAATCGACTTGTCATAGCGACCGACGCCAACGGATGCAGCGACGCGGGCAGCAACTTCGGTGCCGAGATCGGCGCGGAGCAGCACGTCTTCGATATCGTCGAGCATGGCGCGGTCGAGCTTGCGCTTGGTGACGAGATCGGCCACCGCTGTGCCGATCGAGCTCGAAGTGCGCTTTAAGCCACTCGAAAGCCGCCGCCACCAGCTTATTTTGGATTTTTCGGAAGTAGTATCGTTCATATCAATCTGGTGCCTGCTACACGAGGTGTGTTAGCCGTTTCGGGTCTAGCGGTCCGATTCCAGCATTCGCACACCGCCTCAGCAAGCACCTTTGCGAATGCTGGAATCAGAGGACCACTAGCAGATATAATGTTGCCAGTGGAGCTTTGGATTTGACATTCGCTTTTCGAGCTTGCGGCTAGTGGGGTAGCGAATGTCAAATCCACTCCACTCGAACAAAAGCCTTGACGCCACCATCGAGGTTCCCGAACTGACCGCGGCGGAAATCCAGGCCCGCGTCCTCCATCGCGATGGGCTCATGCTGGTGATCGACAAGCCCGCAGGCCTGCCCGTGCATCGCGGCCCCAAGGGGGGCGCCAATCTCGAGTCCTCCTTCGACGCGTTGCGGTTTGGCCTGCCGCGCCCGCCGGTTCTCGCCCACCGGCTCGACCGCGAGACCTCAGGCTGTCTGGTGCTCGGGCGCCACCGCAAGGCAACGGCGTCGCTCGGTCTATTGTTCAAGCATGGCAGGATTTCGAAAACCTATTGGGCCGTGGTCGAAGGCGGCCCGGCCGAGAACGAAGGTACCATCAATATGCCGCTCGGCCGCCTCAATGCCGAACGAGGCTGGTGGCAGAAGCCGGACCCGCAGGGGCAATCGGCGGTCACCAACTGGAAGGTGATGGGACGCGGCAATGAGCTGGCATGGCTGGCACTCGAGCCCGTCACCGGCCGCACCCATCAACTGCGCGTGCATTCGGCAGCTCAGGGCTGGCCGATTGTCGGTGACAACATTTACGGCAACGCGCCGCGCTTTGGTGGCCCGCGCCTTCATCTGCATTCCCGCGAGATCGTGATTCCGATTTCCCGGAACAAGGAGGCGGTGCGAGTGACTGCGCCGGCGCCTTCAGATATGTGGGAACGCCTCAAGGTCTGCGGCTGGAACGGGGAGTGACTCGTCACACCGTCAGCCGCGCCCCATCGCTTCCCTTGACGACGAAGCTCTCGACAGCGCCGATCTTCCCGCTACTGATCGCGACAGGGAGGAAATGCTCGGTGCGGCCCTGCTTTGCGCTTTCGATCAGGACCCGCCTCGTTGCGCCGATATCGGAGGCAAGTCGCCGCCGCAACGCGGCCTCCCCCGCAGCCCGCAACGTCCCGGCGCGTTCCCGGATCGCAGCGCTTGCGACCTGCGGCATTTTGGCAGCCGGCGTGCCTGGTCGCGGCGAAAACGGAAAGACATGCAGGAACGTCAGGTCACATTCGTCGATCAAATCGAGTGAGCGCGCGAACATTTCCTCGGTTTCGGTCGGAAAACCCGCAATGATGTCGGCGCCGAACACGATGTCGGGCCGCAAGCGCCGCACCAGCGCGCAAAAATCGATCGCATCTTTTCGGGAATGCCGGCGCTTCATCCGCTTGAGGATCAAATCGTCGCCCGACTGCAGCGACAAATGCAGATGCGGCATCAGGCGGTCCTCGCCTGCGATCGCATCGAGAAGATCGCGGTCGACTTCGATCGAATCGACCGATGAAATCCGCAACCGCTTCAATTCCGGCACGTGCCGCAGGATCTGCCTGGTCAGTTGGCCGAGTTTCGGAGCTCCAGGCAGATCCGCGCCGTAACTCGTCAGATCGACGCCCGTCAACACGATCTCGGCATGGCCGTGCTCGACCAGGTTGCGGACTTGCTCGACCACCGCGCCCATCGGCACCGAGCGCGAATTGCCGCGGCCAAACGGAATGATGCAAAAGGTGCAGCGGTGATCGCATCCGTTCTGCACCTGCACGAACACCCGCGGCAGGGCTTTTTGAAATCCCTGCAGAAGATGCGGTGCCATCTCCCTGACCGACATGATGTCGGCGACCGCAATCTTTTCGCTGGCCTCGATGCCGAATGGTTCCGCTGCCTGAAGCGCCGCGCGCGCCTTGTGCCAGGTTTCGCCTTGCATCTTGTCGTGATTGCCGACGACCCTATCGACCTCTTCCATCGCGGCGAACATTTCAGGCGAGGTCTGCGCCGCACAGCCGGTGACGACGATGCGCAAGTCCGGGCGTTCGCGTTTCAGCCGGCGTATGGATTGGCGCGCCTGCGCCACCGCTTCGTTGGTGACGGCGCAGCTGTTGATGACGACGGTGTCGGCAAGCCCCGCGCGCTCGGCCTTGGCGCGCACCACCTCGGATTCGAAGGCGTTGAGGCGACAGCCAAAGGTGAGGACTTCGACGCTCATGACGCAAACAGCGCGGGATCGAACCGGCCTTCATATTCGAAGGTCGCCGTACCCGTCATCAACACGTGATCGTCGCGCTCGCGCCACTCGATTCCGAGCTCGCCGCCGGGCAGGCTGACCTCAACCGTGCGATTGGCGCGCTTGAGCCGCGCCGCCGCCACCGCCGCAGCGCAAGCCGCCGAGCCGCAGGCTTTGGTCAATCCGGCGCCGCGCTCCCAGGTGCGGATGGTGATGTGATCGCGATCGACGATGTGGGCGAGCGTGATATTGGCGCGCTCCAGGAAGATCGGATGATTTTCCAGGAGCGGGCCAAACCGCGAAAGATCGAAGGCGTCGACGTCGTCGACCCAGAAGATCGCATGCGGATTGCCCATGCTGACCACGGAAGGCGAATGCAGCACCGGCGCATCGATTGGGCCGATCTGCAGCTCGATATAGCGCGTGTCACGGAATTCCTCGGCGAGCGGAATGTCCTTCCAGCCGAATTTCGGCGGCCCCATGTCGACGGTGTAGAGATCGCCTTTACGCCAGCAATTCAGCAGACCGGCTTTGGTTTCGAAGGTGCCTTCCGTCTGGCCGCTGGCCTCGAACAGGCGGCGAGCCACGCAGCGCATGCCATTGCCGCAGGCCGATGATTCCGAGCCGTCGTTGTTGTAGATGCGGATGAAGGCCTCGGTGCCGGCAAGGCGCGCCGGCTGCAGCACCATCAGCTGGTCAAAATGAACACCCTTGGCCGAAGCCACCGCGCGGGCTTCCTCCGGCGTGACGACGCCGGCCTTGTCGCGCAGATCGACGACGACGATCTCGTTGCCGATGCCGTTCATCTTGGAAAAGCTGTGGTTGGCGAGCGCGCTCATCGGGATCCCGGTTCGTGCCTGCCTTATATGGCCAATGACGGGAGATTGACTAGTGTGGCGAATTTGAAGGTCCTATCAGTATCGCGGCAAGTTCGTGACAGGAACTCAAATTCGAAGCCGCTACTCAAATCAACAAGATGCTGGAGCTCCTTTGATTCCGAAGTTCGCATCTGGGGTCGCCACAACTGCTTGCGAACTTCGGAATCGGAGCTCTGGTGAGGGATCGGCCAGTGTGGTGAATCTGTGTCGGGAGCCTTTGCCGGCCACGGAGGCCCATGAATATCTGACAGGCGACGAAAGCCGAGCGGGCGTGTTAGCATCGGATGTTCGCATGTGATTTGCCGAATCCACCCTGACGCTTGAGCCGGGGACCTTGGCGCCCTGCCGAACGACTTTACGGAGAATACCTGATGAGCCGCCCCCGTCGTTTCCGCCTTGCCATGGTCGCATTGGTCCCGGTGGCCGCGATTTCGCTAAACTTCGCCACCACCGCGCTGGCACAATCGCCGACGCCCTCTGCACCCGCCGCCTCGGCACCGGCCTCCCCGACACCTGCCCCAAATCCGTCGGCCAGCCCGACGGTTACGCCGCCGGCAGCTTCGGCAACACCAGCGCCAGCCTCCTCGCCCACCCCTGCGGCCTCGGCTACTCCGGCGCCCCCGCCGGGTGGACCCGCACCGGTCCGCACCGCCGACCCCTTTGGCGAGGAGATTACGCTGACGCCAAAAACGGTGGTCCTCGTCAAGGGCACGGCCAACTGGGACACGGCGTTCGACACGCTGCTCGAGTCCTTGAAGACCGTGTCGACATTCCTCGACAAGCAGGGCATCAAGTCATCCGGCAATTCGATGATCGTCTACACTTCCACCGACGATACCGGATTTTCCTATCAGGCGCAGATTCCGGTCGATCAGGAGCCGAAAAATCTGGCCAAAGCAATGAGCATGGGCAAATCGCCCGAAGGCAAGGCGCTTAAGTTTGTCCATCGCGGATCATACGAGAACATGGACAACACTTACGAGGCCATCACCAATCACCTCGACGACAAGAAGCTGGAGGCGAAAGACACTTTTATCGAGGAGTACATCACCGACCCCCTGAAAACGGCGGAGGACAAATTGGTGATCAATGTCTACGTGCCATTGAAATGAGAGCCGTGAGGCACCGCGCTCCACGCTCGCTTGCGCTTGCTGTCGTCCTCGCCGCAGCTATTCTGATCGGTGCGCCGGCGCACGCGCAGACGGAGCCGCCTTCGGTGATCTCCGTCACCGGCGAAGCGCGGATCTCGGTCCCTCCCGATCTGGCACAGATCGATGCCGGCGTTACCACGGAAGCCAAGACGGCGCGCGAGGCGTCGGATGCCAACAATCTGGCAATGGGCAAGGTTTTGGTGGCACTCAAGAGTGCCGGCATCGACGAGAAGGATTACCAGACCTCGCGACTGTCGCTGCAGCCGCAGAGCGCACCGAGCCGCCCCGGCGGACCTCCGACCATCACTGGCTATCGCGCCACCAACCGGGTGACCATCCGCCTGCGCGACGTCACCAAGGTCGCGAATGTGATCGACACGCTGGTCGGCGCCGGCGCGAACGATATCGGCGGGATCAGCTTCATGGTGTCGCAGGCCTCTAAGCTTCTCGACGACGCCCGCGAACAGGCAATCGCGGACGCGCGTCGCAAGGCGGAGATCTACGCCAGGGCAGCCGGCGTCACGCTTGGCGCGCCGCTTGCCATCTCCGAAGGAGGCGCGCCCGCCCCGATCGTGTTCCGCAGAATGGCGGCCGCGCCGGAACAGGCGCCAATCGCGCAAGGAGAAGAGACACTCCAGCTGAGCGTGAGCGTGTCCTGGGCGATCAAGCCCGCGCAGTGAGACCCTTTGAAACTGTCGTCCCTGCGAAAGCAGGGACCCATAACCACAGGCCGTCGTGTCTGGCGCGCGAATGGCGTCAGCTCTCTTCGGAAAGAAGCCGCGGTGGCTATGGGTCCGGCTCAAGGCCGGGACGACAAGACGGAAATACCGCTATTGTATCTCCACCACCTGCCCCGGCTTGAGCGCCACAAAGCGCTCGTGCGGAATCTTCGCCTCGTCGAGTGCCGCATGCAGGGCCTTGACCGGCGCGTCGATTGCTTCATCCGTCAACTGAAACGTGCCGTGATGATGCGCGAGCGCCCGCTCGGCGCCGCAATCGGCAAGCGCCTTGACCGCATCGGCAGGATTCATGTGCTGATCCTGCATAAACCATCGCGGCTCATAGGCGCCAATCGGCAGGATCGCGAGCCGCAGCGGGCCGTGTGTCTCACGGACGCGGCGGAAATGCTTGCCCTCGCCGTAACCGGAATCGCAGACGACGTAGATCTTGCCGGCTGGCGTCTTCAGCACAAAGCTTGCCCACAACGCCCTGTTGCGGTCGAACAATCCGCGCGCCGACCAGTGCCGGGTCGGCACCAGGGTCGCCGCCAACCCGCCACCGAGTTCGACGCTTTGATGCCAATCAAACGCCTCGGCGCGAAGCGCAGAGTTGGCGCGGCGCATGGTCGCGTCATTGCCGAGCGGAGTCACGATGCGCGGGGAAAATTTCGCCGCGAGTTTCGACAGCGTCGCGATGTCGAGATGATCGTAATGGCCGTGCGACACCAGAGCGACATCGATCGGCGGCAGGGCTGAAAAGTCGATGCCGGGATCATTGACCCGCTTCGGACCGGCCCATCGCACCGGCGAAGCGCGTTCCGACCACACCGGATCGACCAAAATATTTTTGCCCGAGGTCTGGATCAGCCAGCTCGCATGACCGACAAAGGAGAGCCGAACCTTGTCGCCGTTGACACGTTGCGGCGGAGTATCGGCATGCGGGCTCGGCACCCATTTGGGCCAGATCTCGCGTTGCCGGTCCCCCCCGAACTGCCAGCGCAGCACATCGCGCAGCGATTTCGGCGGAACCCCGTCGGGGTCGAAGAACAGCCTGCCATCGAAATGATCGGATGGCGGTCCATCGTAGGATTTGCCTTGAGAACCCATGGCGACGATTGGCAACAAAAATGTCTGTTCTGCAAGGGCAGGGAGGCTCCACGCGCTTCACGAAGTTGCCATTTCGGCTGGACTTTCCTTGACTTTTCGCCCCCGGCGGCGTTTAACCCGCGCAACTTCTCGAAAAGACGTCCTTTTCGACCCGCCGACCGGTCCCCAGATGCCGGAGGCCAACGCCCGACAGCGCTGTGCGCCCTCGGGCGCAAAATTGTTTGGAATATCCCTCATCCTGAGGAGCCGCGAAAGCGGCGTCTCGAAGGATGAGGCTAGAGGTAGTGGCAACCCTTCGAGACGCAGGCTCGCGCCTGCTGCTCAGGGTGAGGCAGCAGGAAGAAGATAGTGTTCGACAATCTGTCGGAAAAGCTTGGTGGCATTCTCGATCGGCTGACGCGGCGCGGGTCGCTGACGGAAGCCGACGTCGATGCGGCGATGCGCGAGGTGCGCCGCGCCTTGCTCGAGGCCGACGTCTCGCTCGAGGTGGTCCGCAGCTTCACCGAAAAGGTGCGCGAGCAGGCGATCGGCGCCACCGTCGTCAAGTCGGTCACGCCCGGCCAGATGGTGGTGAAGATCGTCCATGACGAACTGATCGCCACGCTTGGTTCCGAGGGCCAGAACCTCGATCTCAACGCGGTGCCGCCGGTTGCGATCATGATGGTCGGCCTGCAAGGCTCGGGCAAAACCACCACCACCGCGAAACTCGGCCGCCGCCTCGCCCAGCGCGACAAGCGCAAGGTGCTGATGGCCTCGCTCGACATCTATCGGCCGGCGGCGATGGAACAGCTCGCAGTGCTCGGTCGCGACCTCGACATCCAGACCTTGCCGATCGTCGCCGGCCAGAGGCCCACAGAGATTGCCAGGCGCGCGCTGGAAGCCGGCAAGCTCGGCGGCTACGACGTGGTGCTGCTCGATACCGCAGGCCGCACCACGCTCGACGAAGAGATGATGACGGAGGCGGCCGAGATCAAAGCCGCCGCCAGTCCGCATGAAGTGCTGCTGGTTGCCGATTCGCTCACCGGCCAGGACGCGGTCAATCTGGCGCGCGCGTTCGACCTGCGCGTCGGCCTGACCGGCATCGTGCTGACGCGCGTTGACGGCGACGGCCGCGGCGGCGCGGCGCTGTCGATGCGCGCGGTCACCGGCAAGCCGATCAAACTGATCGGCACTGGCGAAAAGACCGACGCGCTGGAGGACTTTTACCCAAGCCGGATTGCGGGCCGGATTCTCGGCATGGGCGACGTGGTGTCGCTGGTCGAAAAAGCCGCGGCCAATATCGATGCGGAAAAAGCCGCGCGCACCGCCGAGCGGATGCGAAAGGGTCAGTTCGACCTGTCCGACATGCGCGAACAATTGCTGCAGATGTCGAACATGGGCGGCATTTCGGGATTGCTGGGCATGATGCCCGGCATCGCCAAGATGAAGAACCAGATTGCCAATGCGGGGATCGACGACAGAATTTTGAAGCGCCAGATCGCGCTGATCGATTCGATGACGCGGCAGGAACGCAAACACCCCGACATCCTCAAGGCCAGCCGCAAGAAGCGGATCGCCGCCGGCGCCGGCGGCAAGGTCGAGGACCTCAACAAGCTGCTCAAGATGCACCGGAACATGGCCGACATGATGAAGGCTATGGGCTCGGGAAAACGCGGCCCTTTGGCCGGCATCGCGCAGGCGATGGGCTTCGGCGGCGGCACGCCGTCACCCGAACAGATGAAGGCGCTCGCGGACAAAATGCCGGGCGGCGCGGGCGCAGGTGGCATGCCCGCGTTGCCGAAAGACATTCCCGCCGGCTTGCGCTCGGGCTTGCCGAATCTGCCGGGGCTTACCGGCTTAAGCAACAAGCCGACCCTGCCCGGGCTCGGTCCGTTGGGAAAGAAGAAATGATTTTTTCACCCTCACTCTCACTGTCCGTCATTCCGGGACGCGCGAAGCGCGAACTTTGGTTCGCAATTGCGAGCCTGAGAATCTCGAGATTCCGGGTCTGGTCCGTCGGACCATCCCGGGATGACGGGCGCTAATCCAAAGGAGAACCAAATGTCCGTCGTTATCCGCCTCGCTCGTGCCGGCACCAAGAAGCGCCCGGTCTACCACGTAGTCGTCGCCGACTCCCGCTTCCCGCGCGATGGCCGCTTCATCGAGCGTCTCGGCCACTTCAATCCGCTGCTGCCCAAGGAGAACGCCGAACGGCTGAAGCTCGATATGGACAAGGTCAAGGCCTGGCTCGCCAAGGGCGCGCAGCCATCGGATCGCGTGACGCGTTTCCTCGATGCCGCCGGCGTCGTGAAGCGCACTGCGCGCAACAATCCGAAAAAGGCGGTGCCGCGCAAGGAGCGCAAGGCGCAGGCTGAAGCCGCCGCCAAGTCGGCGTAGCTTCGAACGCCGCGAGTGAGCAAGCACAAGCCTCCGAATGCTTCGGCGCGGTTACCCTCTCCCCCTGCGGGAGAGGGTGGCGAGCGCGATCAGCGTGAGCCGGGTGAGGAGGCCAGGCCGTCACCGACAAATTCCCCCTCACCCGCCCTAAATGCTCCGCATATCGGGCACCCTCTCCCGCAAGGGGAGAGGGTAGAACGAACGGTCTGCGTCGCCCGGATCGGCGCCGCACACGGCGTGCGCGGCGCGGTGAAGCTGTGGACGTTCACGGAAGACCCGTTGGCCGTGAAACGCTACGGCCCGCTTTCGACCAAAGACGGCGCGCGCCAGTTTGAAGTGACGAGCGCGCGCGAGGTCAAGGATCACCTGGTCGCGACGCTCAAAGGCATCACGACGCGCGAGCAGGCGGAACGTCTCAACGGCCTCGAGCTTTATGTCGCGCGCGAAAAACTGCCGACGACCGACGAGAACGAATATTATCATGCCGACCTGATCGGGCTTGCCGCCGTCACCGCGCAGGATGAGCGACTCGGCCGCGTCGTTGCGATCCACAATTTCGGCGCCGGCGACATCATCGAGATCGCGCCGCCGGCAGGCGCGACGATGCTACTGCCGTTCTCGAACGCCGTTGTGCCGACGGTTGATCTTGCCGGCGGACGCGTGGTGATCGTGTTGCCCGGAGAGATCGAGGGCGACGAGCCAGGCGAATGTCCTTCCCGTCATCCCCGCGAAAGCGGGGACCCATGACCGCAGGCCGTGTGGAATTGGCTAAGTTGATTGGCCCAGCCCTCGCAAAATAGGCAGCGGTGCTCATGGTCCCGGATCGCGCTTACTTGTCCGGGACGACAAGAACAGAGATGCGATGACGTACCTCTCACCCTGGCGCGCGACCGTGCTGACCCTGTTTCCGGAGATGTTTCCGGGACCGCTCGGCATGAGCCTGGCGGGCAAGGCGCTTGCCTCCGGCCTCTGGGCTCTGGAAGCGCGCGATATCCGGGATTCCGCCACCGACCGCCACCGCAGCGTCGATGACACTCCGGCGGGCGGCGGTCCGGGCATGGTGCTGCGGGCCGACGTGCTCGCAGCGGCGATCGACGCCGCCGAAAACGTACCGGATCGGCCAGAAAACCGACCAAGGCTGTTGATGAGCCCGCGGGGTCGGCCGTTGACCCAGTCCTGTGTGGTGGAACTCGCCGGCGGCCCGGGTCCCCTAATCGTCTGCGGCCGGTTCGAGGGGGTGGACCAGCGGGTGATCGCGGCGCGCGCCCTGGAAGAGGTTTCGATCGGCGATTACGTGCTTTCGGGCGGGGAAATCGCCGCGATGGTGCTGATCGAGGCCTGTGTCCGGCTTTTGCCCGGGGTGATGGGAAAACCCGTTTCCGGCGAGGAGGAAAGCTTCGCCGACGGCCTGTTGGAATACCCCCAATACACGCGTCCGCAGGAGTTCGAGGGACTTTCCATCCCCGAAATCCTGACCTCGGGCGACCACGCCAGGGTGGCCGCCTGGCGCCGCGCGGAGGCCGAAGCCCTCACCCAAACGCGCCGGCCGGACCTCTGGGCGGCCAAAAACAGCGGCCAGAAGCTGCCAAAAAACACGACCAAAGGGTGACAACGCCCCGCCTTTGCCGTATAGGAGCGCCAAATCCGCGCAGGATAAATGAACATTTGCGCAGCCCGCGCACGTTTCGCGGCTGGGGCGCGCCGCCGATGGAGATTGCAATGAACCTCATTCAACAGCTCGAAAAAGAGCAATTCGAAAAAATGTCCGCCGGCAAGGATATTCCGGACTTCGGACCGGGCGACACCGTGATCGTCAATGTCAAGGTGGTCGAAGGCGACCGCTCCCGCGTGCAGGCCTATGAAGGCGTGTGCATCGGCCGTTCCGGCGCCGGGCTCAATGAGAGCTTTACCGTGCGCAAGATTTCCTATGGCGAAGGCGTGGAGCGCGTGTTCCCCGTGATGTCGCCGATGATCGACTCGATCAAGGTGGTGCGCCGCGGCAAGGTGCGCCGCGCCAAGCTCTATTACCTGCGCAATTTGCGTGGCAAATCGGCCCGCATTGTCGAGAAGTCGGAGCGCTCGGCCGCCGTCGGCGAGTAATTCGCCTCATGCCAGTTTGACCAAAGCGGGGTGCCGGTGGCACCCCGCTTTTTTCATGCCTGTGGGGACGATCGCTGGATGATCGATTGATTGTCGCGATCATGCGCATCATGTTAAAACCCGGCATGGTTCCAGATCAGACCAGCAAGGCCGCAGCGCTCCGTCGAGTAATCATCGACGATCGATCACGGCTGCCCGGCCGCTTCTTCGGACGGTTTGCGACTTCGGCGACGTCGGAGCTTGCGCGCGCCTGACCAGGCTAGCGCCGCACCTTCCGTTCGCGCTGATCAGCGCCTTAGTTCTCACGAGATATTTCCCGGAGCATGAAGCTCATGTCCAAACCGATAACCCTGTACGACAAGATCTGGAACGATCATCTGGTTCACGAGGCCGATGACGGGACCTGCCTGATCTATATCGACCGCCATCTGGTCCATGAAGTGACTTCCCCACAGGCCTTCGAAGGCCTGCGCGCGACGAAAAGACGGGTTCGCGCGCCGGAAAAGACTCTGGCCGTGGTCGATCACAATGTCCCGACCACCGATCGATCCAAGCCCAATCCCGACCCCGAAAGCGCCGAGCAGATAAAGGCGTTGGCGCAAAACGCGAGGGAATTCGGCATCGAATATTACGACGAGTTCGACCAGCGTCAGGGCATCGTGCACGTCATCGGTCCCGAGCAGGGCTTTACGCTGCCCGGCACCACCATCGTCTGCGGCGACAGCCACACCTCGACGCACGGCGCGTTCGGCGCGCTCGCGCACGGCATCGGCACCTCCGAGGTGGAGCACGTGCTGGCAACGCAAACGCTGATCCAGAAAAAAGCCAGGAACATGCGCGCGGTCGTCGACGGAAAGTTGCCCGAAGGCGTCACCGGCAAGGACATCATTCTGTCCATCATCGGCGTGATCGGCACCGCAGGTGGCACCGGCTACGTGCTGGAGTATGCCGGCGAGGCGATCCGTGCGCTGTCCATGGAAGGCCGCATGACCGTCTGCAACATGTCGATCGAAGGCGGCGCCCGGGCCGGCCTGATCGCGCCCGACGAGAAAGCGTTTGAGTTCCTCAAGGGCCGCCCGAAATCACCCAAGGGCGCGGACTGGGAAGCCGCGATGCGTTACTGGCAAAGCCTGCGCAGCGACGAGGGCGCGCATTTCGATCACGAGATCAGGTTGGACGCGGCCAAGCTGCCGCCGATCGTGACCTGGGGCACCTCGCCGGAAGACGTCGCCTCCGTCACCGGCTTCGTGCCCGATCCGGACAAGATCGAGGATGAGGCCAAGCGCATCTCCAAGCATCGCGCGTTGAAATATATGGGCCTGCAGCCGGGGACCAAAATCACCGAAATCAGGCTCGACCGCGTCTTTATCGGCTCCTGCACCAACGGCCGGATCGAGGACCTGCGCGCAGCCGCCAGGATCGCCGAGGGAAAAACGGTCAACGGCAACGTCAACGCGATGATCGTGCCGGGCTCGGGACTGGTGAAGGCGCAGGCCGAAGCGGAAGGGCTTGACAAGATCTTCATCAAGGCCGGTTTCGAGTGGCGCGAGCCGGGCTGCTCGATGTGCCTCGCCATGAATCCCGACAAGCTGAAGCCGGAAGAACGTTGCGCCTCGACCTCGAATCGCAATTTCGAGGGCCGCCAGGGCTTTAAGGGGCGGACCCACCTGGTCTCTCCGGCCATGGCGGCCGCGGCGGCAATTGCCGGGCATTTCGTCGATATCAGAGACTGGCATTAGTCATGATCCGGACCCGAAGGGCCGCGTTAGCGCGAAGTGCGTAGCGGTTTTCCCTCGCGACAAACGCGAAAAGGCGTTTGCGCGGAGATCATGCGCAAACAATAAACTAAAGCGCGACGGCCGTTCGACCTAAGCCATTTCGCGTTTACTGCGCCTGTACTCAAATCGAGGCATCGGGGAAGGGAGTCGTTAAGCAGTTGAGAGCAGACTTGTCGGGCCACGCCAGCGCGGCGATGCCGAGGGAAATAGCCATGGCCGACAAGCCCGAATTCGTCGATATGATCAGCGAGGCGACCAAGCAGCGGCACCGCCGCGTCATGCCCCGCGCGGTCAAGAAGGTGGTCAAGGAGACCTCGCGTCTCAGCCATTGGCCGCCGGATCGTTGGGTCCAGTGGCGGCTGGAGACGCTCACGCCCTGGAAGCTGAGGGAATGGAAGCTGAAGGATTGGTTTTAGGGCGGAATGATTTGAGTTTGAATGGCTCGTTGTACTGGTTGGGTTCATCTGTCCCGCTTGCGGGGGAGGGAGTTGAAGGGCTCTAACCCGGGCGCCAGACGCAGGTCATGTGCGGCACGATCACCGTGCCGCTCGGCCGATACTCCTGCACATAGGTCGCGTTGCACACCCGCACCGCATTCGACCCCGGAAAATACCGCGGAATGACGTCCGGCTGCCAATGATCGGGGACATAAATGCGAACCCGCTTCGGCGGACGTCGAACCGGCGGGGTGAGCAGTGGATCGGCGGACGGCTGCGCTTGCGCCACCCGCACAGGCGCGGGCGCGGTCTGCGCCACGGCTTCAGGGCCGGCCAGAGACAGAATCCCTGCGAAAACCACCGATATTGCCGCCGTGCGATGGCGCATCGAGATTCCCCCAAACCTGGAGCATGATCAGAAACCGGTTTCCCGAAAAGATCATGCTCAAACAAAGAGATGAGATCGTGATGCGATTCCACTTAATCGTATCACGATCGAGTATCGGTCTACGGTCTCCGATTGCCGAGGCAACGTCAACTGTACAAGGAGCCCTTTCGCGACGGGGGAAGAAAACCAGTTCCCACCCGTTCCAGGAGTGCTCTAAAACAGGCGCAATGTGGACCTCAGCAAAAGCGCCCTCCCTCGCCGAAATGGAAGCCATGGCGCATGACATTTTCGCTCGGCTACCAAAGACCTTTCGCAATTTGTGCGCGGGGGTGATCATACGGGTCGATGATTTTCCAACCGACGAGGTCCTCGACGAGATGGGCGCCGAAAGCGAATTCGACCTGCTTGGACTGTTCCAGGGCGTCGGCCTGCCGCATCAAAGCCATGGAGATATCGCGCGGCTGCCCAACATGATCTGGCTCTACCGGCGACCGATCCTCGATTACTGGGCCGAACACGACGAAACGCTGGGCCACGTCGTCCGCCACGTGCTGATCCACGAGATCGGCCATCATTTCGGGCTCTCCGATGACGACATGGCTGCCATCGAAGCAGCCGTTGAATAGGGATTTGCGCTTTATTGGCGGCGGCAATCGCGATAAAAAAGCGCAGCCAACGCTTTTTTCAATTCCAGGCAAGAAGTGCGATCGATGGACAAGTTCACCACGCTGGAAGGCGTCGCTGCGCCCTTGAAGATCATCAATGTCGATACCGACATGATCATCCCCAAGCAGTATTTGAAGACCATCAAGCGCACCGGCCTTGGCAAGGGGCTGTTTTCGGAACAGCGCTACGAGGACGATGGCAGCGACAATCCGGATTTTATCCTCAACAAGCCGGCCTATCGCAACGCCAAAATTTTGGTTGCCGGCGACAATTTCGGCTGCGGCTCCAGCCGCGAGCACGCGCCGTGGGCGCTGCTCGATTTCGGCATCCGCTGCGTGATTTCGACCTCGTTCGGCGACATTTTCTACAATAATTGCTTCAAGAACGGCATTCTGCCGATCCGCGTCACCCAGGACGATCTCGACAAATTGTTCGACGATGCCGAGCGTGGCGCGAATGCGACGTTGACCATCGATCTCGCCAATCAGGAAATCCGCGGACCCGACGGCGGCACGGTGAAATTCGAAATCGATCCGTTCCGCAAGCATTGTCTGATGAACGGGCTCGACGATATCGGCCTGACGATGGAGAAAAAGGCCTCGATCGATGCTTACGAGGCCAAGGCGAAAACCGAGCGAGCCTGGGCTTAAAAACACTTGTCAGACGCGTTTTCTTCACGCGAACCGCTTTCCCCTTCGCTTGAAAACGCTGTGTCGCGGCGCTTGCGGCCCGATATCGTCACCTTCTGGCAGGGCCCGCTTGATGCGCTGAGAAGGTGCTGCCTGCGATCGCAGGTGGCGGCCGGCCACAAGGTGACCGTCTACAGCTTTGAGCCGCTGGCCCAACTGCCCGAAGGCGTCGGCAATGCCGAGGCCGAGGCCATTCTGTCCCACACTTTCGCCGAACGGCTGCGCCCGAGTGGACCCGACGGCTGGAGCGACTGGACCATGGTGCAGTTTGCCGATTTTTTTCGAATGCGGCTGATGGCCGCAAACGCAGGCCTGTGGCTCGACGCCGACGTGCTGCTGCTCAAGGCGGTCGAAATCGATCCGGCAAAACCGTATTTCGCCTGGGAGCGGTCGCACCGGCTTGGCAACTCGGTGCTCTATCTTCCCCCATGCGATTCGATCGTCACAGCGTTCATTTCCCTGATGCAACAGGATGAATTGATGCCGGACTGGCTCGCGCTGCGGCATCGCGTCACGTTTGCTCTTCGGAAATGGCGCGGATTGAACCGGATCGCCGATACCCGCGTCGCCATGTATGGTCCCGCGGCGCTGACGGCGCTGGCCCGTCGCGCAGACGAATTGCGCCACGCGCTGCCGAAGAAGTCCTTCTATGCGGTGCATTCCCAACCGAAGCTGTTCTTCAAACCCCGCAGCTTTTCGGCACTGATCGCCGACCCGGAAGTTTTCGGCTTTCACATCTCGCCGAAGGGCCGCGGCAATCAACTCCCAATTCCTGGAAGCCTGCATGCCTGGGCAGCAGAGCGCTTTGGCGGCCGACCATAGCCCGCCTCGGAAGGCGTCGCACGTTTGATCCAGCGCAACGATGGTCGGTCCAGGCGCCGTCCATAATGCGCAAATTCCCGCTGACGCCGGAGCACCCTCGATGACCCCCCAGGACCATTCCCTTTCAGTCGTTGAACGATTGACGCATACGTTCAGCGAATGGCTCAAACACCGTCAGGAGCTAAGCGAGATGCGCCACCTCGACGCGTCGGAGTTTAACCGCATCGCAAGCGATCTGCGGCTCTCTCCGGCCGATCTGGATGAATTGGTCCGTCAGGGACCTCATGCGGCCGACGAACTGCCGAAACTGCTCAAGGCGCTTGGCATCAGCGAGGCCGATCTGGCGCGTGTCGAGCCCATGGTGCTGCACGACATGGAGCGCGTTTGCGCGTTATGCGGCCACAAGCGCGAATGCGATCGCGATCTTGCTGAAGGAACGTCGGCCGAACACTATCGGCAGTATTGCCTCAACGCGCCAACCATCGAGCAATTGGAGTTAAGGAAATAGAAATTCCTCCCCCTATCGGGCGGCACCCGTGCATTTAGTGCTGCGTGACCGCCGCGATCGAATCCGCGATCGCGATTGTGCGCCTTGCGATGTCGGCATGCAGCCGCTCCACCATCTGGCCGTCCAGTGAAATCGCGCCGCGCGCGGCATTCTCCGGGCGTTCAAAGGCCGCGATGATCTTGCGGGCCTGGGCTACTTCCTCGGCCGGCGGCGTGAAGATGGCATTGCAGGCCGCGATCTGGCCCGGATGGATCAAAGTCTTGCCGTCGAACCCCAGGTCGCGCGCCTGGGTGCATTCCTGCGCGAAACCATCGACATTGCTGAAATCGCTGTACGGGCCGTCGAGAATTTCGAGGCCGTAAGCGCGCGTGGCCAGAATGCAATGCGTGATCATCGACAACATCGTCGCACGGCCCGGCTGCATGCGAATCCGTGTCTCGCGTGAGATATCATTCGGCCCGAACATGAAACCGGCTAGCCGCGGCTCGACGTTGCGCGAGGCCGCGAGTTCCTCAACATGCAGTACCGCAAGTGCGGTCTCGATCATCGTCCAGACCGCAATCGAGGCGGGAGCGTCCACATCGAGCAGGCACCGGGCGATCCTGCCGAGGTCCTCGACGCTGGAAATCTTCGGAACCAGGATGCCGTCGGGCCGCGCCTGCGCAGCCATGGTGATGTCGTCCATCCACCACGGCGAATCCAGCGCGTTGGTGCGGACCAGGACTTCGCGCTTGCCGAAACCACCTGCCGCGATGGCTTTCGCGATCTGGTCGCGCGCCAGCCCCTTGGCCTCCGGCGCCACCGAATCCTCCAGGTCGAGAATGAGACCGTCGGCGGGAAGATTGCGTGCCTTTTCCAGCGCGCGTGGGTTCGATCCGGGCATGAACAGGAGGCTGCGGCGCGGACGGATCATTGATTCTTTCCCTTCGAAATTCACGGAACCTGCGCGCCAAAGGCGGTTCGACGTCGTCGAGACGCATTCTGTCGCTGGCTGTTGTTTGGGCACGACGGTTCAAGAAAAACCGGTGCCTGCCTTGGCGGTTCATGCTTTAACACCCCGGGCTTTCACCCGGAAGCCTTGTTCCAGCAACCAGGCATGGGTCAGCCATTCGCATGTCGCCGTTCCCGCAAAGATTGATTGACGGATATCGAACCTTTGCCTCGCAACGGCTGCCGACCGAACAATCGCGGTATCGCGAATTGTCCGAGCGCGGCCAGTCTCCGGAAGTGATGGTGATAGGTTGCTGCGATTCGCGCGTCTCGCCGGAGGTGATATTCGATGCGGGCCCGGGCGAGCTGTTCGTGGTCCGCAACGTCGCCAATCTGGTTCCGGTCTATGCACCCGACGGCGGCACGCACGGTGTTTCTGCGGCGCTCGAATACGCCGTCAACGCTCTCCGCGTCAAACACGTGGTGGTGCTCGGCCATGCGCAATGCGGCGGCATTCGCGCCTTTATCGACAAGATCGAGCCGTTGTCGCCCGGAGATTTCATCGGCCGCTGGATGTCGATGTTCGTCAAGCCGGGAGAAAAAGTCGAGCAGCGCGACCACGAGTCCATGGCCGACTTCACCGTCAGAATCGAAAAGGCAGCCGTTTTCCGCAGCCTCGAGAACTTGATGACGTTCCCGTTTGTGCAAACGAAGGTCGGCCGCGGCGAGTTGAACCTGCACGGTGCCTATTTTGGCGTAGCCGAAGGCTCGTTGTTCGTGCTCGACAAGGACGCCAAGGAATTTCGCAGCGCGAGCCAGGAAGTGGGCGAATAGGGAGTGGCGAATAGCGAATAGGGAATTCCATTCGCCATTCGCTACTCACCACTCGCCAATCTTTTCATGCCGCCTTTTTCTTGGCGCTGATCAGCTTGCGGTTGACCAGACATTCGGCGATCTGCACCGCGTTCAGGGCGGCGCCCTTGCGCAGATTGTCCGACACGCACCACAGAACGAGGCCGTTTTCCACGGTGGGATCGGTACGGATGCGGCTGACATAGGTCGCATCCTCGCCCGCGGCCTCGTAAGGCGTGACGTAGCCGCCGGGCTCGTGCTTGTCGATCACGAGACAACCCGGCGCCTTGCGAAGGATTTCGCGCGCCTCGTCGGCTGAGATCGGATTCTCGAATTCGATGCTGACGGCTTCGGAATGGCCGACGAATACCGGCACCCGCACGCAAGTGGCGGTCAGCTTGATTTTGGGATCAAGAATCTTCTTGGTCTCCATCATCATCTTCCACTCTTCCTTGGTGTAGCCGTCCTCCATGAATACGTCGATCTCCGGAAGCACGTTGAAGGCGATGCGCTTGGGGAATTTCTTGTTGATCAGTTCGCTGCTCGTGTAGACCGCCTTGGTCTGCGAGAACAGTTCATCCATCGCCTCCTTGCCAGCGCCGGAAACCGACTGGTACGTCGAAACCACGACGCGCCTGATCACCGCCTTGTCGTGCAGCGGCTTCAGCGCGACCACGAGCTGGGCGGTCGAGCAGTTGGGATTGGCAATGATGTTCTTGTTGGCGAACGACGTGATCGCGTCCGCATTGACTTCGGGCACGATCAGCGGCACGTCCGGATCCATCCGCCACGCCGACGAATTGTCGATCACGATGGCGCCGGTAGCGCCGATCTTCGGCGACCATTCCTTCGACACCGCGCCGCCCGCCGACATCAGGCAGATATCGACATCGGCGAAATCGTAGTGCTCGAGCGCTTTGACTTTCAGGGTGCGGTCGCCATACGAAACTTCGACGCCCGTGCTGCGGCGTGACGCCAGCGCCACCACCTCGTCAGCCGGGAATTTACGTTCGTCGAGAATGTTGAGCATCTCCCGCCCGACATTGCCGGTCGCTCCGACCAGCGCGACTTTGTAACCCATCGTTCACTCTCCGAAGAAAATTGCCTCCGCCCATCCTTCAGGGAAAAGACAAGAGGCAGCGCTTCTATGCGAGAAAAGCCGTCAAGACAATGTGAATGCCTGCGTCAACGGCAATGTAGGGAGTTTCGCCGCTTCTTGCATGATCGGCATTGAATTTCCGGAAAGTGAATGGGGGTCGATGTCCCTCCAATGCCGGATCGTCACCGCCGATCCATAATTGTTCTATTAAGTCAAAGGTTTAACAGATCTTCTGGTCGAGCTGACAGCAAGCTGATTTTGCGGAGGAGCCTGGTGGCGAAAGGTCTGTCTCAGAACCTGGCACTGGTCGCCGGCGCAACCGGCACCCGGACAGCCGCCCTGTCTCGGCATTGGTGCCAAAATGCTGGTCGTCATGCGCTTTTTTGACCGCGTGAGCATTATTCTGACCCAGTGTGGCCCGATTGACCTTGTGAGGCCACGTTCGACCGTTAGAATGCCGCTCTCGCCTGCCCCATGAGGACCTGATGACCTTCAAAATCCAAGCCGCGAACAAGGCTGCGGTGTTGTTTGCCGCGATCGCATTGGTTGCGGTCGGCTTCGACGCCGGTGCGCAGACGCAGCCCACTCCACCGAAGCAGGCAGCGAAGCGCCAGCTGGATGATCGCGGCCGGCCCTATTATGGGCCGAGAGGGCCGAACGTGGTGTATCAGCAGGGGCCGCACACCCGCATTTACGTCACCACGCGCTCCTGGCTTGACGCCGGCACCGAGGTCTTGCCGGGCGACCGCAAGTTCCTGGATTACGCGTTCCCGCCGCCGATCGGATACCCGACGTTCGCCCGCGAGAACAACAACCGCCCGATCGATCGCCAGCCGCTCGACCCGCCGTCGGACGTGCCTCCAGGCCCGACGAAATTCCCGCTGTACTGAGCGCCGAACTTTTTGGGACGGACTTGATGGGCTGTCCCTGCGAACGCAGGGACATATCTGCCGTTACACCGCTCAAGCGTGCAGCTTCTGCAGTTCCTTCACAATCGCCTCGCCCATCTGTGCGGTCGATACCGCGGTTGTTCCTTCCGACTTGATGTCGGCGGTGCGCAGGCCCGTCGCGAGCACGGCGGCGATCGCCGCATCCACCTTGTCGGCGAGGGCGCCCGTTTCGAAGGAGTAGCGCAGCGCCATTCCGAACGAGGCAATCATCGCGATCGGATTGGCGAGACCCTTGCCCGCGATATCGGGCGCCGAGCCGTGCACCGGTTCGAACAGTGATTTTCGCTTTTTGGACCTCACGTCGATCTCGCCGAGCGAAGCCGACGGCAGCATGCCGAGCGAGCCGGTCAGCATCGCCGCGATATCCGAGAGCATGTCGCCGAAAAGATTGTCGGTCACGATCACGTCGAACTGCTTCGGCCATTTCACCAGATTCATGCCGCCGGAATCGGCGAGCTGATGCTCGAGCTGCACGTCTGGGTATTCGCGCGCATGCACCTGGCCGACGACCTCGTTCCAGAGCACGCCGGATTTCATGACGTTGCGCTTTTCCATCGAGGTCACCTTGTTGCGGCGCTTGCGCGCCAGATCAAAGGCGACGCGGGCAATACGCTCGATCTCGTAGGTGTCATAGACCTGCGTGTCGATCGCGCGCTTCTGGCCATTGCCGAGATCGGTGATGGTTTTCGGCTCGCCGAAATACACCCCGCCGGTGAGTTCGCGCACGATCATGATGTCGAGGCCTTCGACCACTTCCCGTTTCAGGCTCGAAGCCTCCGCCAGCGCGGGATAACAGACCGCGGGACGCAGGTTGGCGAACAGGCCGAGATCCTTGCGCAGCCGCAACAGCCCGGCTTCAGGCCGCGCCTCGTAAGGCACGCCGTCCCATTTGGGACCGCCGACGGCGCCGAAGATCACGGCATCGGCGGCTTTGGCCTGATCCACGGTCGCATCCGTGATGCTTTGTCGGCTTGCATCATAGGCGGCGCCGCCGACGAGACCTTGCTCGGTCGCAAAGTGAGCAATGCCTTGCGCGTTGATCCAGTCGATCAGGCGCTTCACCTCCGCCATCACTTCGGGGCCGATACCGTCGCCGGGGAGAAGCAGCAGCTTATGGGTTGCCATGACCGGAATGCCTTTTTTGGGAAATAGCGGGTGCGCGCGGAGTGCTAATGCGCCAGATGCGGATTGGCAAGCAGGCTCGCCTGAGTAAAGAATGGTGCAAGACGAACAAGCCCGGGCCAACGCGGCAAGAAGGGGAAGGCGAAGACGCACCCGATGACCCTGGCTATCCTCCTTGCCTTTGCCTCCGCCTTTCTCCTCAGCCTGGGCCTCGTCACCACGCAATTTGGATTGCGCGACGTCGAACCTATCACCGGCGCATCGATCAGCCTGCCTTCCTTCACCCTGCTGTTCCTGTTGCTGTCACCCATCATCCTGCAAGGCGAGCCCGTGGTCCCGCGCGGATGGCCGATCTTCGCCGGCATCGGGCTCGTATTCCCGGCGATGCTGACGTTCCTGACCTTCGCCTCAAACCGTGCGCTGGGTCCGGTCATCACCTCGACGCTTGGCAATCTTGCGCCCCTGTTCTCGGTCACGCTGGCGTTGATCATGCTGCATGAGCCGCCGCAGCTGTTCCAGCTGATCGGGCTTGTGGTCGCAGTGGTCGGCGCAGTGACCGTCTCGCTCAGTCGTTCGCCAGACCTCGGCCATTGGCGAAGTTTCGCGCTGCTTTTGCCGCTGGGCGCTGCGTTGGTGCGCGGAGTGGTGCCACCGGTTGTGAAACTCGGACTTCAGGTTTGGCCGAGCCCGCTCTGGGCCTGCCTGATCGGCTATGTCAGTTCCTCGTTCGTCGTCTTGATGGTGCAACGCGTCCGCAAGGGAAGTGTGATCGCGGCCGTCCCCTGGCGCGGCCGGCGCTGGTTTGCAATTACCGGCATCTGCAACGGCTTGAGCGTGTTGTCCCTGTTCGCCGCGGTGCGCCATGGGCCGATCACCCTGGTCGCCCCATTGGCCGCGGTCTATCCGCTGTTCACCGTCTTGCTCACTGCCATCATGCTGCGGAATGTGCGGATCACCGCACAGATCGTGGCCGGCACGGTAATGACGGTCGCCGGCGTGGCGCTGGTCCTGATCGGTTAAGCCCCTTCTCAACCGGGAAAAGGGGTGGGGTGAGGGATTGCGCTCGCTCAGCTCCCGCTGAACGAATTGTAGCCCTGGTCTTCCCAGTAGCCGCCCTTGTAGTCGTTGGTGACTTCCATCGAAATCACATATTTTGGACTTTTGAACCCGAGCTTGGTCGGCACCCTGATCTTCATCGGGTAGCCATAGGCGCGGGGCAGGATTTCATTGCCGAATTTGAACGTCATCTGGGTTTGCGGGTGCAACGCGCTCTGCATGTCGAGCGGCGAGTTGTAACCCTCCTTGTCGGCGCACTGGAACCAGCAATATTTGGCGCGTGTATCGGCGCCTATCAGCTTGAGGAAATCGCGCAGCGGCGTGCCGGTCCAGCTTCCGATCGCGCTCCAGCCTTCAACGCAGACATGGCGCGTCACCTGCTTGACCTGCGGCAGCTTGTAGAGCTCTTCCAGCGTCCATGACTTCTTGTTTTCGACGAGGCCCCGCACCTCCAGTTTCCAGTCCTTGCCGTCGACCTCGGGCGCATCGTCGAGTTCGTAATAGGCGTTGAACGGAAACGGTTTGGTGATGGCGCTTTCCGGATACTCCGGCGCCAGCGCATAGGGATTGAACATCAGCGACTGCACGGCGTCGTTGAATTTTGAAACCTTCCTCAGCAACTCCTCCGCAGAAGAGCTGTCCAGGACGTCGCAGCCGGTCAGAAGCGTCAGCGCGCCGAGGCTCGCGCCGCCGGCGAGAAAACGCCGGCGCGACGGATCCGGCATCAGCTTCGTCGCGTCGCGCACCAGCAACTTCTTGTCGACGCCCGGGATCAGAAGCTTGCGAATTCTGCCCATGACTTTTTCTCCTCAGCGGCCGATGATCATCGCGCGCAGGCTTTTTGGTACCAGCACCGCCAGCGCGATGTGAATCACCAGGAACGCCACGATCGCGCACATGCCGAAAAAGTGCACGTAGCGCGCGATGTCGTATCCGCCGAACAATGCTGTCAGGTACTGAAACTGCACCGGCTTCCAGATCGACAGTCCCGAGAGCACGACGATGACGCCGGTTGCGATGATGCCGGCATAGAGCAGCTTCTGCACCTGGTTGTACTTGCTCAAGTCCTCATGCGACAGCTTGCCGGTCAGCGCCGCCCTGGTGTCCGAAATCACGCCGCCGGCGCTGATCGGCAACAACTTTCGCTTGAAGCGCCCGGTGACAAAGCCGGTAACTAGATAAGCTAGGCCGTTGACCATCAACAGCCACATCGCTGCAAAATGCCAGAGCAGCGCGCCCGCGAGCCAGCCGCCGAGCGTGATCGAATGCGAGAAGCGCAACCATCCAAACAACGGCGAGGCGTTGTAGATCTGCCATCCGGACATGATCATCAGGATCATCGCGACTGCATTGATCCAATGCATGGTCCGAACCCAGGCCGGTTGAAGGACCTTGATCGGGGCGGTAGCCGTGGGCTCATCAGTGGCTGCAAGGCTCGACATGACCCTTCCTGTGCTGAAGCAGATGCACCCTTATACGCCGAAAACCGGAACTTCGTTACTACCGGACTGAACGAGTTGTTGCAGGTTCCGCTGTGCGTTCACAAAAAAGCGAGCCGGGTTTTGCCGGCTCGCGGGTCGCAAAATTACGATGCCGGCATCAGCACGGTGTCGACGACATGGATGACGCCGTTCGACTGGTTGACGTTCGAAATCGTGACGGTGGCGGTGCCGCCCTTGGCATCGACGATCATCACCTTGCCGTTGGCCTTCTTCACGGTCAGCTCTTCGCCTTCGACGGTCTTGAGCTTCTTGCCGTCGCTCAAGTCGGAAGCCTCAAGTTTTCCGGGGACCACATGGTAGGTGAGGATCCTGGTCAGGGTCGCCTTGTTCTCGGGCTTCACCAGATTGTCGACCGTGCCGTCCGGCAGTTTGCCGAAGGCGGCATTGGTCGGCGCAAACACGGTGAACGGCCCCTTGCCTTCGAGCGTCTCGACGAGGCCGGCGGCCTTCACGGCCGCAACCAGCGTGGTGTGGTCTTTCGAGTTCACAGCGTTCTGGATGATGTTCCTGGAGGGGAACATCGCGGCGCCGCCGACCATGACGGTCTTTTCCTGCGCGTTGACAGGGGTGAGGATCGTTGCAGTCAGAGCCAATGCGCCGAAGGCAGCGGCGGTGAAAAGTGCAATACGCTTGGACATGAAAACATCTCCCGATTGATTGCGGTGCCGGCAATTCGCCGGCGATGGAGGCAACAGTAACGCGGGGCCATTAGTGACTTGACAGCGTCGCTGTTGGGCCGAGCTACGGGAGGGTTTGGCGCGCGTTTCAGAGAATAAATTTACGCCCCTTTGAAACTTTCCGGCTTTTGCACCGTGTCGGGACCCGGCCTGCACAAATCGAATCACAACCTATAATAACATCTTCATGTGAGACTACTTTCGCGATAATACTTGCTTCTCGCCCCTCAAGCAGGAGATCGCAAGATGATGAAACTCGGTTCGCAGATTTTTCTCGCGCTCGCAATTTTGCTGCTGACCCCGTTGGCAGCGTCCGCACAGGTTCTTCCGCCGTTCTCTACCTGGCAAAACCAGAGGACATCGACATTGAACGTCGGGTTCGTGAATGGAAATCAATTTGATGGCTGGTTCATCAACCGCGCCGCCGGATTTCAATGCCAGAACATTCCGTATCCGGCGACAGGCACCATTCTTCCAAACGGGGCCATTACCTTTGTCGTCAATTTCACAAACTGCCAGACGGTTACGACCTGGAAAGGCCGAGTGATCGGTTCACAGATGCCGACCAAGTGGGTCTTGATCTACAAAGGTGTCCAGCGATTGACGGGCAGCGACTTGTTCAGGAAATTGTAGAATTCGCCACTCTCAAAGCTTCGGCCAGCCAAGCCCGGAGTTTAGGGTGCTGACGCCGGCTAGTCCCGATTCGCCGGCGGCTGAACAAAACCTCGGTTCCAGGTCGGGCTGACGACGCATCCTTCCGGCGCCCCGAAACGATCACGATCCAGCCATCTGCGGCGATCGCCTCGGCGCCAGCTTAGCCGATCCCGCTGCTGCCGCCGGTCACCCAGGCCAGGCGTTTCCCGCTATTTGACATGCAGACTGTCTCCATTGCTTTGCGAAGGGCCTCTTTGGTAGTGAAGCCCCGACGAATGTGTGATGATGCGGCACCCAACGCCGCTCCCGCCGACTGGGATGATGCATGAACGCGCAGCACAAGACCATCATGAGCGCCAATTTGTTTTCCCGCCTGTTCGACAGGCTCGACGATCCGAACCGCGTTGCGATCGAAACGGTCGAGGGCAAGCGCATCAGCTATGGCGACCTGATCGCGCGTGCGGGGAGAATCGCCAATGTGCTGGTAGATCGCGGCGTCAAGCCCGGAGACCGCGTCGCCGCACAAACCGAGAAATCGGTGACCGGGCTTGTGCTCTATCTGGCGACTGTGCGTGCCGGTGCGGTCTATCTTCCGCTCAACACCGCCTACACGCTCAACGAACTCGAATATTTCATTACCGATGCCGAACCTTCGCTGGTGGTCTATGACCCGTCGAAGGCCGCAGGCATCGGAGCCATCGCAGCCAAGGTCGGCGCCAGGGTCGAAACGCTTGGGCCCGACGGCAAGGGATCCTTGACGCAAGCCGCCGACAAGGCGCGAATGGAATTTGTCACCGTGCCGCGCGCCGACGATGATCTCGCGGCCATTCTCTACACCTCCGGCACGACAGGACGTTCCAAGGGCGCCATGCTCACGCACGACAATCTCGCGTCGAATTCGCTGACGCTGGTCGATTATTGGCGCTTCACCGACAAGGACGTGCTGATCCACGCGCTACCGATCTATCACACCCACGGACTGTTCGTGGCGAGCAATGTCACGCTGTTCGCGCGTGCCTCGATGATCTTCCTGCCGAAGTTCGATCCCGATCTCATTATCAAGCTGATGGCACGCGCTACCGCACTGATGGGCGTGCCCACCTTCTATACCCGCCTGCTGCAGAACCCGGCGCTGAATAAGGAAACCACCAGACACATGCGGCTGTTCGTTTCGGGCTCGGCACCATTGCTGGCCGAAACCCATCGCGAATGGTTCGCCCGCACCGGCCACGCCGTGCTCGAACGCTACGGCATGACCGAGACCAACATGAACACGTCCAACCCTTACGACGGCGAGCGAGTCGCCGGCGCGGTCGGCCATCCGCTTCCGGGCGTTTCGGTGCGCGTCACCGATCCCGAGACCGGCAAGGAGCTTGCGCGCGACGAAATCGGCATGATCGAGGTCAAGGGACCCAATGTGTTCAAGGGCTATTGGCGAATGCCGGAAAAGACCAAGTCCGAATTCCGCTATGACGGTTTCTTCATCACCGGCGATATCGGCAAGATCGACGCCCAGGGTTATGTGCACATTCTCGGCCGCGGCAAGGACCTCGTGATCTCAGGCGGCTTCAACGTGTACCCGAAGGAGATCGAGAGCGAGATCGACGCCATGCCGGGCGTGATCGAGTCCGCCGTGATCGGCGTGCCGCATGCCGATTTCGGCGAGGGCGTGACGGCGGTGGTGGTCTGCGACAAGAACGCCAGGGTCGATGAAAGCTTGGTTTTGAAGGCATTGGACGGGCGGCTGGCAAAATTCAAGATGCCCAAGCGCGTCTTTATCGTCGACGAGTTGCCGCGCAACACCATGGGCAAGGTGCAGAAGAATATTTTGCGCAATACCTATGCGAAGATTTACACGAAATAGCTCCCTCCTCGTTATCTCGGCCAATGCTGCGTAGGGTGGGCAAAGGCGCGCTCCGCGCCGTGCCCACTAAATCCAAATGTAGGTGCAAGGTAGACGGTGGGGGGCTCGCTTCGCTCAGCCCACCCTACGAGGCTCACCCGCGCTCTCGATTGCGATCCTTATCCGAAACGATGCGGAATTCAATGAAGAGTATTATCCTTCGCTCGTTACAACTGGACGGATTTTCGAGTTGCGCCGTGTTGGCTACATCAGGCTGATCGCGAACCGGCTGCCGGCGATCAGGAGATAAACACCAAAGGCACGTTCCAGCGTGCGTTTGGACATCGCGTGCGCGGCGCTCACGCCGAGCGGCGCGACCAAAAGGCTGGTCGGCATCACCAGCGCCGCTCCGATCAGCGAGACGTAGCCGATTGCAAACGGCAACTGCAGTGCCAGCACATCCGGGTAATGCGCGGCCACGGGCCAGCCTGCGTAGATATAGCCGAGCGCGCCGGGAATCGAGACCAGGACCGCCAGCGCCGCCGATGTCGCGACGCCCTGATGAATCGACCGGCCGTAGAGCGTCATCAGGATATTTGCAAACAGCCCGCCACCGATACCCATCAGCGTAGAGAGGAGCCCGACGACATAGCCGTAAATTCTCATCAACGGCCCCTTTGGAAGGTCGTCGCCGAGCTTGAAGTCCACTTTTGCCGATAACAACCGCGCCGCCGCACTGAAGGCCACCATCACGAACACGATTTTGAACAGACGTTCCGGCGCGTAGCGCGCGATCACGCTGCCGGTGAGGACACCGGTCAGGACCGGCAGCCACCAAATGCGGACGACCTCCATGTCCACCGCGCCGCGGGCGTGATGGGCGCGGTAGGACCGGATCGAGGTCGGAATGATGATGGCAAGCGAGGTCCCGACGCACAGCGGCATCCGAACCTCGAGCGGCACGCCGGCGAGCCGAAAGCATTCGTAGAACACCGGGACCAGGATCGCGCCGCCACCGATTCCGAACACGCCTGCGAGAAATCCCGACAGCGCACCTACCGCCACCAGCAGAATTGCCAGTTCGAGAAGCTCGGAGACGTTGAATCCGACGGCCATCCCCGATTTTCCTCCCGCCGCGAGCTTTTGCTTGGCGCGTTCATGAATCGTGCTTCAGGTATACCAGCCAACAGCTCGCCGGGATGTTGTCAATCTGCAGGAATGCAAGGCTCATCTGAAGCTATGAACCGAAGTTCGCAGACATCGGATTTCACCATTGCGCTCAGTGTTTCCACTTCGTAAATAGAAATTGTCTACCGCGGTGCCTTGAAGGGCCAGCGGAGGCCCGAAAAACCGTCAAAGCCGCCGATGACCGCCAGGATCGAAAGACCGCTTTCCCCGCACCTGCAGACCTACCGCTGGACCCTGACGATGGCGATGTCCATCGTCCATCGCGCTACCGGCATCGCCCTGTATTTCGGGACGCTGCTATTGGCATGGTGGCTGATCGCCGCCGCCTCGGGGCCGGCCGCCTATGCCCACGTGCAGGCCTTTACCTCCAGCTTTCTCGGCCGGCTGATCGTGTTCGGCTATACTTGGGCGCTGCTGCATCATCTGCTCAGCGGCATCCGGCATTTCGTCTGGGACCTCGGTTACGGCTTCAAGGCGAACGAACGCGAAGCCCTGACCTGGGGCGCACTGGTCGGCGGCATCTCGCTCACGGTTCTGCTCTGGATCATCGCCTATGTGGTCGGAGGCGGACGATGACCGCACCTGGCGGCGAGGCGGCAAAGTCGATGCGCACCCCGCTTGGCCGTGTCCGCAATCTCGGCGCCTCGCATTCCGGCACGTCTGACTTCTGGCGCCAGCGCATCACCGCTGTTGCCATGGCGCTGTTGATGGTGCCCGTCGTCGTGGTCGTCATGATGCTGCTCGGCCGAAATCAGGCCGGTGCCGCCCAAATTCTCGGGTCCCCGGTCGTCGCCATCATCCTGCTATTGTTCATCGTCGCCAGCAGCTGGCACATGAGAATCGGCCTGCAGGTAGTGATCGAGGATTACGTGCACCAGGAGACGGTGAAGTTGGTCGCGATCATGGCCAACTATTTCTTCTCGTTTGCGGTGGCGCTGGCCTCCATCTACGCCATCCTCAAACTGTCATCCGGAGTGTAGCCGATGGCCGCAGGCGGAAACGGCAATGCGGTGAATGGCAGCGGGGGCCCCGCCACCAACGGCCGCGCCTATCCGATCGAGGATCACACTTATGACGTCGTCGTGGTCGGGGCCGGCGGCGCCGGCTTGCGCGCAGTGGTCGGCTGCAGCGAAGCCGGCCTGCGCACTGCCTGCATCACCAAGGTATTTCCGACCCGGTCGCACACGGTGGCCGCGCAAGGCGGCATCTCGGCGGCGCTCGGCAACATGCATCCGGACGACTGGCGCTGGCATATGTACGACACGGTCAAGGGGTCCGATTGGCTCGGAGACCAGGACGCGATCGAATACATGGTGCGCAACGCGCCCGACGCCGTTTACGAACTCGAACATTGGGGCGTGCCGTTCTCGCGCACCGAGGACGGCAAGATCTATCAGCGGCCGTTCGGCGGCATGACGCTGGACTATGGCAAGGGCCAGGCGCAGCGCACCTGTGCCGCGGCCGATCGAACCGGCCACGCCATGCTCCACACCATGTACGGCCAGGCGCTGCGCCACGCCGCCGAGTTCTACATCGAGTTTTTTGCGATCGACCTGATCCTGGATGATCAGGGCGCCTGCCGCGGCGTCATAGCGCTCAAACTCGACGACGGCACGCTGCACCGTTTTCGCGCGCAGACCACCATTCTTGCCACCGGAGGTTATGGCCGGGCCTATGCGTCCTGCACCTCGGCCCACACCTGCACCGGCGACGGCGGCGGAATGACGCTGCGGGCCGGTCTGCCGCTGCAGGACATGGAGTTCGTTCAGTTCCACCCGACCGGCATTTACGGCGCGGGATGTCTTGTCACCGAAGGCGCCCGCGGCGAAGGCGGCTACCTCGTCAATTCGGAAGGCGAGCGCTTCATGGAGCGCTATGCGCCTTCGGCCAAGGATCTGGCGTCGCGCGATGTCGTTTCGCGCGCCATGACCATCGAAATCCGCGAGGGCCGCGGTGTCGGCAAGAAGAAGGATCATATCTTCCTGCACCTTGACCATCTCGATCCGCAGGTATTGCACGAACGGCTGCCGGGCATTTCGGAATCGGCGCGAATCTTCGCCAATGTCGATGTCACGCGCGAGCCGATCCCGATTCTGCCGACCGTGCACTACAACATGGGTGGCATCCCGACCAATTATCACGCCGAGGTGCTGACCAAGAAGAACGGCGACGAAAACGCTGTCGTGCCCGGCTTGATGGCGATCGGCGAGGCGGCATGCGTTTCGGTGCACGGCGCCAACCGTCTCGGCTCCAACTCCCTGATCGACCTCGTGGTGTTCGGCCGCGCCGCTGCGCTACGCTGCGCCGAAAAGCTGACGCCGAACGGCAAACAGCCGGAACTGCCGTCCGGTTCGGCCGACAAGGCGGTCGGCCGGCTCGATCATTATCGCCATGCGTCCGGCGGCACGTCGACGGCCAGGCTGCGCGAAAGCATGCAGCACGTGATGCAGAACAATTGCGCGGTATTCCGTACCGGCGAGGTTCTGCAGGAGGGACACAACCTGATCCACAAGGTACATGGCGGGATCAGCGACATTTCGGTCAGCGATCGTTCGCTGATCTGGAATTCCGACCTGATCGAGACGATGGAATTCGACAATCTGATCGTCCAGGCCGTGGTAACGATGGACTCGGCGGCTAACCGTACCGAGAGCCGCGGCGCCCATGCCCGCGAGGATTTCGCCGAGCGCGACGACAAGAACTGGATGAAGCATACGCTGGCCTGGATCGACGAGAGCGGCAACACCGCGATCGACTACCGTCCGGTGCACGACTACACCATGACCAACGACGTTCAGTACATCCCGCCGAAGGCGCGGGTGTATTAGGGACTAGGATTCCGTCATTCCGGGGCGATGCAAAGCATCGAACCCGGAATCTCGAGATTCCGGGTCCGGTCCTTTGGACCGTCCCGGAATGACGAAAGGTTAGAGAAATGGTTGAATTCGTACTTCCGAAAAATTCAAGGATCAGCGGCGGCAAGGTCTGGCCAAAGCCGGCCGGCGCCACCGAGACGCGCGAATTCAAGGTCTATCGCTGGAATCCGGACGACGGCAAAAATCCGAGCATCGACACCTACTTCGTCGACACTCACGATTGCGGTCCGATGGTGCTCGACGGACTGATCTGGATCAAGAACAACATCGATCCGACGCTGACCTTCCGCCGCTCCTGCCGCGAAGGCGTGTGCGGTTCATGCGCGATGAACATCGATGGACAGAATACGCTGGCCTGCACCAAATCGATGCACGATGTGAAGGACGGCGCGGTCAAGATCAATCCGCTGCCGCACCAGCCCGTGGTCAAGGACCTGGTGCCCGACCTGACCAATTTCTACGCGCAATATGCCTCCATCGAGCCGTGGCTGAAGACGAGCTCGCCGACGCCGCAAAAGGAATGGCGGCAGAGCCATGAGGATCGCGAAAAGCTCGACGGCCTCTACGAATGCATTCTCTGCGCCTGCTGCTCGACCTCCTGCCCGAGCTATTGGTGGAACAGCGAACGCTTCCTGGGACCGGCTGCGCTGCTGCAGGCCACCCGCTGGGTCGCCGACTCGCGCGATGAGGCCACCGGCGAGCGGCTCGACGATCTCGAGGACCCGTTTCGGCTTTATCGCTGCCATACCATCATGAACTGCGCCAAGGCCTGTCCGAAGGGGCTCAATCCCTCCGAGGCGATCGCCGAACTCAAGCTCAAGCTGGTTGAGCGGCAGATGTGAGGGCACAGCGCCCCGCTTGCTTGCGCTCGAGCGTAAAACGATTTGAATTTGCGCTGCAGCCTTTGCATGGCGTCGCCAAGCGTACCGCGATCCGGTGCGAGTGCGGCCCGCGCAACAGGCGAAATTGCCTTGCTCCCGCCTTGCGGTTGAGAAAGTATCCGGCCGGCGAGGAACAACCAAGATGCGAATTCTGACGATCGTCGCCGCGTGCGTTGCGCTTGGCGGCTGCTGGACATCGGGGCAGGATGCGGCTACCGCCAATCGGCCCGGCGATCAATTCGTCGGGCAGAATGTCGACACCGTCGTTGCCCGCTTCGGCAAGCCGACCGGGCGCAAGAAGATGGACAACGATCAAATGACCTATGTCTGGGAATTTTCCGCAGCGGACTTGCCGGGCAACCAGACATCCTACACCGGTCATGCAGGTCTTTATGGCGACGGCCGTACCCCCGGCTCGATGTCCGACGACCCGCGATTTTGCAGGATCAGCGTCGTCACGTCGCCGGAAGGGATCGTCACCCAATTCAACGCCGAGGATTCGAATGGCACCGGCGCACCGTCGATGACCCTTGGTCTGATCGGCAGTGTCTGTTCCCAGCGCTTCCGGCAGAAGCCTCAGACATAACCAAGGAAACGAAAGCCACAGCCGCGGGCGCGATTGCAATCGCACGTCGTTGGAGTGGCAGGCAAAACTCGGCTATCAAGATGCGGTATTCAACGAGCACGTTTTTGACCGCACCCCTGCTTCCAGGCACGGCTCCGGCCAACGATCCGGCCTTTCCGCCATTCGGTGCGTTCGCGCCGACGCGCGCGCAAGCGGCCATCATCGCGATGGTGCATCGCCTGCGGGTAAGACGCGGCGTGTTCCGCCCGATGCTGTCGCGGCTGATCGACCGGTTGCGCGCAGGACCGATCGACGTGCATTTTCATGGCGCGTCGTTCCGCCTGTACCACCAGACAAGCGCCACCGAGCGTGGCGCATTGTTCAATCCCGACTACAATCGGGAAGAGCTGGATTTTCTGCGGGCGAACACGCGCGGTGGCGGCGTATTCGTCGACGTCGGCGCCAATGTCGGCACCTACGCCATGGTCATGGCCCGCCATGTCGGTCCGTCCGGAACGGTGATCGCGATCGAGCCGCATCCCGTCACCCTTGCAAGGCTCGCCTTCAACCGTGCCGCCTCGCGCTTGGCGCATGTTCACATCGTGGCCGCTGCGGCGGGTGCTTGCGATGGCGTGTTGATGATCGGCACCGACGGTGACAATCTCGCGGCCAGCCGCGTCGTATCGAACGAGGAACGAGGCAGCGCGATCCAGGTGCCTTCGCTGCGGCTGCAGCGCATCCTTGTCGAAGCCGGCGTCGATCATGTCGATTCCCTGAAAATCGACGTCGAGGGATTTGAGGATCGCGTGCTGACCGGTTTTTTCGCCGAAGCACCGCCAAGCCTTTGGCCGCGCGCGGTGGTGATCGAACACCTGTCGCGCAACGAATGGCTGAAGGATTGCATCGCCGGCATGCGCTCGATCGGCTATTCGGAAAGCCGCCGAAACCGCAGCAACGCGATGCTGGTGCGCCTCTAGATCATGATGCGATTAAGTGGGAATCGCATCATTATCTCTCTTTGTTTGAGCATGATCTTTTCGGAAAACCGGTTTCCACTTTGCGCTAACGCGGCCCTTCGGGTCCGGATCATGCTCTGAGGCCGCCCGCGGAGGGAACATTATCAGTTCGGCGCAATTGGCTCGGCACCACGATGCCCGAAATTCCGCAAAGCGCAGAACATGCCGATCGACCCACCCGAAGAACCGCCACTCAAGCCGGGACAACCGACGGAGCCGCCGCCAGAGAGCCCGCCGGGAAACCCTCGCCCCGAGGTGCCGCCCCCGGCGCAGGAACCAGACGCGCCTGCACGGCCCGACGAACTGCCATCGCGCGCGCCCGACGAATTTCCGGTGCGCGGACCGCAGGGGCCGACGACGCCATCACCCGCAACCGATATCCGAGCATTCGTTAGCGCCGTCCGATCGCAATCTTATGCCCGATAGGCGATTTGGAACCTCGATTTGATTGGTGATGTGAACGCGTCATGAATAATCGCGCTTCTGCGGCTCGCGCCATGGCAAATAAATGCAAAATCTCGTTTGAAGGCCGCCACAATCCGGCCTAACCCTTGTTTGTTGATCGACTGGCGATCCGGCACGCTAGCGTTTGCACCCTGCCAAGAATCCTTCCAGGACCCAAATTATCATGACAAAACTTTCGTCTCTGCTGCTTGCCACGACAGCTCTTTCAGCCCTGCAGTTCACGGCGCCTCCATCGCACGCACAGACCACGCCACTGGTCGTCGCGCAGGCCAGGGAGGAAGTCGGCCCCGATGGAAAGCCCAAGCAGCCGCCGAAGGAAGCGCCCAAGGAAGCACCCAAGGCCGCGCCACCGGCGCGACCGGCACCTCCGGCGGCTCCGCCTCCTGCTGCGCGGCCGTCGCCGCCGCCACCGCCGGCTGCGGCACCACAACATGTCCCCCCGCCTGCGGCACCAACGCCTTCGCGTCCAACGCCGCCCCCGCCGCCTCCAGCGGCGGCGCCGCCTGCTGCTCCGAAGCCACCGGCAGGACCTGCCATACAGCAGGAGCGGGAAAGGGAAATGGAGCGGGAGAAGATTGCGCCGTCACAGCGACCGCCCGCGGGTGGAGCGACGCCGACCCCTGCGCCAACTGCGCCTCCACCTTCGCCGCGCACCGGACCGGCACCGGCCGCGCCAACCGCGAGCCCGACTGCGCCGCCTCCACCGCCACGCACCGGACCTGCGCCCGCAGCGCCGACACCAACCCCGGCGCCGGCAGCCCCCTCGCCGCGGCCCGCTCCGGCAGCTCCTGCGCCGAACGCAGCTCCGGCCACTCCGGCGCCGGCCACTCCGGCGCCGGGCGCCGCTCCGGCCGCTCCCGGAGGTCAAACCGCGTTGCCGCCGGGAGGCGCTCCGGTGGCACGCCGTCCACCGCCGCCAACGGTGACGGCGCCGATTCCACCGCCCCCGCCGCCAGCGCAGGCGATGACTCCCGTGGCCCCGGGCGCGGCGCCGCAGGGCCCGCGCCGGCTGGAGGATTTCCGTGGCCAAAGGCAGGAAACCGACCAGGGCGGCCGCAAGGTCTTCACCGAACCGGGGCGTGTCATCGTGGTCGACCCGACCGGCCAGTCGTTCATCCGCCACAACGAAGAGGACCGCTTCCGCTTCGGCGCGCGCGACATCCGCACCGAGAGGGTCGGCGGCGAGACGCGTACCGTCGTGATCCGTCCCGATGGTTCGCAGATCATCAACGTGGTCGGCGGCGACGGACAGCTGGTGCGCCGGATTCGGCGCGACCGCGAAGGCCGGGAGATCATCATCATCGACAACAGCTACCGCGATCCTCGCGCCGTCGGCGGCTTCTATGTCGACTTGCCTCCGCCGATCATCCGGATTCCCTTTAACCGCTACATCGTGGAAGCCGACGTGGCGGCGCCGGAGCTGATCTACGAGACGCTGGAAGCACCGCCGGTCGACCGGATCGACCGGCGCTATTCGCTGGACGAAATCCGCTATAGCCCGACCGTGCGCCAGTTGATGCCGAGCATCGATCTCAACACCATCAACTTCGAAACCGGCTCCTGGGACATTCCGCCGGATCAGGCGGCGCGCCTGCAGGTGATCGCCGACGGACTCAATCGGGCAATGGCGCGAAACCCGCGCGAGGTGTTCCTGATCGAGGGTCACACCGACGCGGTAGGCAACCCCGTCGACAACCTTTCGCTCTCGGACCGGCGCGCCGAGTCGGCGGCAGAGTTGCTCACCCAGCAATTCGGCGTGCCGGCGGAGAACCTGACCTCGCAGGGCTACGGCGCACAATATCTGAAGGAGCAGACCGACGGGCCGAGCCGCATCAACCGGCGCGTCACCGTCCGCCGCATCACGCCATTGCTCAACGGCGGCGCGGCAGCGCTGCCACCGCCGCCTCCGGGCATCGCGCCGCCGCGGTGAGTCGAAAGCCATCAAACGCAAAATGGCCGGGAGCGATTCCGGCCATTTTTGTTTGCGGTCGCTTGTAGGGTGGGCAAAGCGACGCGTGCCCACCGTTCAGGATATCGCCTGTCGAGATGGTGGGCACGGCGCCTCGCGCCTTTGCCCACCCTACAAACCTTGTCCGGGACCACTAGAGCCTATCGGTTTTGATAGAATCAAAACCGGGCTCTACTCTTTTGTTTTACGCGTTTTCTTCACGCGAACCGGTCTCCACTTCGCTCGAAAACGCTATGGAGGAGAGTGCGCGGATCACTCCTTGTCGCTGTCTAGTTTGAATATCTCTGAGCCTTCCCCGATCGACAGCAAGCCCGTTTCTGCATAGAGGTCGAGCTTGTCGCGGGTGTCGGCAATGTCGAGGTTGCGCATTGTCAGCTGGCCGATGCGGTCCGCCGGCGTGAACGCCGCATCGCCCACCTTCTCCATGCTCAGCCGCTCGGGCTGATACGTCAGATTGGGGCTCTCGGTGCGCAAAATCGAATAGTCGTTGCCACGTCGCAGCTCGAGCGTGACCTCACCGGTGATGGCGCGAGCCACCCAACGCTGCGCGGTTTCGCGCAGCATGAGGGCTTGAGAATCGAACCACCGCCCCTGATACAGCAACCGGCCAAGCCGCAGACCGCTGATCCGGTATTGCTCGATGGTGTCTTCGTTGTGGATTCCGGTGATGAGGCGCTCATAGGCGATGTGCAGCAGCGCCATGCCCGGGGCCTCATAAATGCCGCGGCTCTTGGCCTCGATGATCCGGTTCTCGATCTGGTCGCTCATGCCAAGGCCATGTCGACCGCCGATCGCGTTGGCCTCCAGAAACAGCGAGACCGGATCAGTGAACCTCTCGCCGTTGAGCGCAACAGGCTGGCCCTCCAGGAAACGCACGGCGACCTTTTCGGCCTTGACAACACAGGCGTCGCGCCAAAACGGCACGCCCAAGATGGGATTGACGATGTTGATGCCGCTGTCCAACCGCTCGAGGTCCTTGGCCTCGTGGGTTGCACCGAGGATATTGCTGTCGGTCGAGTAGGCCTTTTCGGCGCTCATCTTGTAATCGAATCCGTTGGCGGTGAGGAACGCCGACATTTCCGCGCGTCCGCCCAGTTCGTCGATGAACTGCGCGTCGAGCCAGGGCTTGTAAATCCTCAAGTCCGGATTGGTCAGCAGGCCATAACGATAGAACCGCTCGATATCGTTGCCTTTGAAGGTCGAGCCATCTCCCCAAATGTTGACGCCGTCCTCTTTCATGGCCGACACCAGCATCGTGCCAGTGACGGCACGGCCGAGTGGCGTGGTGTTGAAGTAGGCGATGCCGCCGGTGGAGATATGGAAGGCGCCGGACTGGATGGCAGCAATGCCTTCGTGGACCAATTGGCTTCGGCAATCCACCAGTCGGGCCTTTTCGGCGCCGAACTCCAGCGCCTTGCGCGGAATCTCGTCGTAGTCGGCCTCGTCAGGTTGGCCGAGATTGGCAGTATAGGCAAAGACGCGCGCGCCTTTTTGCTTCATCCAAAGCAGCGCCGCACTGGTGTCGAGGCCGCCAGAGAAAGCGATGCCGACTTTTTCCCCTTTGGGCAGGCTTTTCAGAATCGTGCTCATGGAGCTTCCAATCGGTCGAATTGCTGATGCCGCATGCGGCTTAGGTAGCGCGATATCACATTCGCCGGTGGTCCTCCACCAGCCCTGGCCATTAGTTAATCACGGCTGGCGCGATGAAGTCGCTTACACCGACGGCTTTTCGCCGATATCGCGGCCGCGCCAGCGCTGCGTCGCCCGGTAAACGGGCCAGGCCAGCCGCGTCAGCGCCGCATCGATGCCGGCGTCCGAGAGCCGGGTCGAGGGCCAGCGGTAAATGAAGCCGTGCGCGAGCCAAACGACCAGGAACGTGACCAGCCCGGCGGCGGCCACGTCGGTGAAGAAATGCCCGCCGAAGGCCATCCTGAGCAGGCTCGTGGTCACGCCAAACAGCGTCGCCGCGGCATAGGCGAGCGGCCGCCATGCGGGCGGCGCCAACGCCGCCGGCGCGAAAGTCCAGAACGCGGTCGCGCCTTCGCCGGAAAAGAACGAACAGTTGCGTTCGCAGCGGCCGCGAGGGTCCCACCACGGCACGAACGGCTGATCACCGTTGAATTGTGTCACCACCACCGGGCGCGGGCGGCCCCAATAGCTCTTGAACGTGAAATTGGTGAGAAGACCCGCGGAAAGAAAAAGCGTGACCAGCAGAAAGACGACCGCGCGACCCGACATCAGGAGCGGACGGTCCGGCCGCGCCAGCTTCACGAGCAATGCAACGAGCGCCGGTAGCGCCAGGCCCCAGGCGATCCACATCGCGCCGTCGCGCGCGATCGCCGCGAGCGTGTTGAGCTTCAACGGGAAGGTGCGACTGGAGGAATCGTAGAACCACGCGGCAAGCTTCAAATCGAGTTCGGGATGGATTCCAAACAGCAATCCGACGATGAGCGCGAGCATGAGCGCGATGATCAATCCGGTCCGGTTCATGGCGCGGGGTTTAGCCGAGACGCCTCGCATTGAAAAGGCATTGCACGCCTGTTCACGATCGCGGCGGCGAATGCGACGGCAATGGCGGCGGTTGGCGCAGCGGGGGCGGCGGTTCCCGCCACAGGCCGGCATTGCGGCCCGCGATCATCCAGTAAACCACGCCGGCGACGATGCCCGCCCCGGTCAGGATTTCGAGATGGCGGCGCACGATACCCTCGAAGCTCAACGTAGCCGGGTCGAACGGAACAAGGCCGAGATAGCACGCCAGACCGACCAGACCCCCGCCGACCGCGTAGGTCAGCACACCCCTTATATTGAAGGCCTCGGTGATCAAGACCACGATCAATGCCGGCACGAGCGCAAAGCCGCTGACGAAGATGAAGCCGAAGCCGAACAGGACGTTCAGCGCGCCCGGGTCTACCGGGCCGGCACCGAGATCGCTGAATTCCGGAAACATGATCGCGCCGACCACGACCGCTCCCGCGACCAGGCAGGCCGCGAAGAAGCCGAAGAGAATGACGAACAGGCGGCCGATCAGTGCCATCATCAATCCGTTAACAAGACCACCGGCCCATCACCGCCATGCCCGGCCTCATCCCGGGCATCCACGTCTTACTCGGCCAGACCTGTGAGGACGTGGATGGCCGGGACATCTGGCGCGAAGACGCGCTTCGCGCTTTTGCCCGGCCATGACGCCGAAGTCATGTTTCTAATCCGTCATCGCCATCGCGCGCAGCGCCTGCCGCTCGCGCACCGACAATTTCTCGCTTTCCGATTTCAGCTGGCCGCATGCAGCAAGGATGTCGCGGCCGCGCGGGGTACGCACCGGCGAGGAGTACCCGGCGTTGAAGATGTATTCGGAGAATTTCTCGATCTGCTCCCAGTCCGAGCACTCGTACCGCGTGCCCGGCCACGGGTTGAACGGGATCAGGTTGATCTTGGCGGGAATCCCCTTCAGCAATTTCACCAGAAGTTTGGCATCCTCAAGCGAATCATTGACGCCCTTGAGCATGACATATTCGAAGGTGATGCGGCGCGCGTTGGAGCAACCGGGATAGTCTCGGCAAGCCTGCAGCAATTCGGCAATCGGATATTTGCGGTTCAGCGGCACCAGCTCGTCGCGCAATTCGTCGCGGACAGCATGCAGCGAAACCGCCAGCATGACGCCGATCTCTTCCCCGGTGCGGACGATGTTCGGCACCACGCCGGAGGTCGACAGCGTGATGCGGCGGCGGGAGATGCCGATGCCCTCATTGTCCGACACGATCAGCAGCGCATCGCGCACCGCCTCGAAATTATAAAGAGGCTCGCCCATCCCCATCATTACTACGTTGGTGATGAGGCGGCCGCCGTTCGGCGTGTCGCGGTCGGCCCAGTCGTTGAGGCGATCGCGCGCCACCATGATCTGGCCGACGATCTCGCCCGCGGTGAGGTTGCGCACCAGCCGCTGCGTTCCGGTATGACAGAAGGAGCAATTCAGCGTGCAGCCGACCTGCGATGAAACGCACAGCGTGCCGCGATCGGTCTCCGGAATATAGACGCACTCGACTTCATGCGCTCTCTCGAGCTTGTCGCCGCTTGGCAGGCGCAACAGCCATTTGCGGGTGCCATCGCTGGAAATCTGCTCGGCGGCGACCTCGGGTCGCGCGACGGTGAAATGCTGTTCGAGTTGCTTGCGCATTTCCCTGGAAATGCTCGTCATGTCCGCAAATTGCGGTGCGCCGCGGACATAGGTCCAGTGCCACAGCTGCTGCACGCGCATCTTGCGCTGCGCGGAAACCACACCGATCTCGCCCAGAAGGTCGGCAAGCTCGCTGCGCGACAGGCCGACCAGCGAAGGCTTTGCCGGCGGCACGTAGGATTCTAGCGCGATCTTTTCGAGCGGCGCATTGGCGGTGGCGCCGGATTGTGCTGGAGTGGCTGTCATCGTCTCATTCATGGCGCATCAGATAGGCCTTCCCGGGGTGGCTGGAAAGGTACAAAAGCCGTGAACTTGAAGTTGTGAAGAGGCCGGAGCGCAACGGTCTGCTCCTGTTCCAAAAAACCAGTTTCCATTATGCGCTGACCGGGTCTTTCGGATCCCGAACCATGCTCTATCGCCTGCAATCCTGCGCCAGCCGGTCGAGCGCTTGCGAAAGCCCCTTCAGCGAGAAGACGTCGGTAGTCTCGGTGCCCTTGGCCGAGATGCCCTTGACCGTGGCGTCGGCAGCCTTGCGCATGGCATCGACCATTCGCTCTTCTTCGGCGGCATTCTTGATCCACAGCCCGTCGCCCTGGCCGTACATAGCGTAGGAAGCGCCCCCGACCTCAAGGGTCGATTCCGAGCCGGGTTTCAGCGCATAGCCGATCATAATCGAGACTTCGTTGATGACTTTCTCCGACGGACGCGAGGAAACGAAAGCATAAGCGGGATCGCGCGGCCGATTCGGCGGATTGGTCTTCGACGATGCCGGTTTGGCCAGCGCGAAGCACACCTTTTTTCCGTTCGGAGTTGCGGTGTAGGCGCCCCAGGTGCCGAACTGGCCGATCAGCGTCGGCTCGGCGCCACCTGCGATTGCGGGTGCAGGTGCGGGTTGCGGCGTAGCCGCCGCAGGCTTGGTGGTTTTCGGCGACGCGTTCTGCGCATGTGCAAGGCTGGCTACCCCGCACATCAGCGCACCCGCCATTGCAACTGTCAGCATTCGCCGTACGGACATCGCCAAATCTGGTCCCTCATCATTGTGACTGCAAGATGGCCCGGCACAGAACGGTAACGATCCCTTTGGATAGCGGGTAAATGTCTGATTGTGAAGGCAGTTTGGCCAACCGCGACAGTTCGGATTCACCGCCTTCTATTGTGAAGCGGCCTCAAATCCGGCATGAAGTATGGAGCCTGTTGGCTGGTCGTCCGATTTCACCATTCGCATTCCATCCCGGCAGGCAACGGATTTGACTTTCGCTTTTCGAACTCGCGATCAGCACGGCTGCGAACGTCGAATCGATTCCACTGGCGCGTTCGAACCTCATCAGGTGTGTCCATGAAAGCCGTTCTCTGTTCGCAATTTTGCGGCCCCGACGATCTCGTTCTGACCGAGGTGCCCGACCCCGTAGCTGCGCCCGGTGAGGCCGTCATCGCAATCAAGGCCGCCGCGCTGAATTTTTTCGACCTGCTGATGATCCAGGGCAAATATCAGATCAAGCCGCCCTTCCCGTTTTCGCCGTCGGCGGAAGTCGCCGGCGTCGTCGAAAGCGTTGGCGCAGGCGTGACGGAGCTCAAGCCCGGCGACCGCGTCATGGCTTCGTGCGGTCACAACGGAGCGCGTGAAAAGATCGCGCTGCCGGCAGGTACCATTGTCAAGATTCCGGACAATCTGGATTTCGACCGCGCAGCCGGCATCATCATTATTTACGGCACGGCTTTGCATGCGCTGGAAGACCGCGCCGGGGTCAGGCCCGGCGAAACGATGGCGGTGCTGGGCGCAGCTGGCGGCACGGGTCTGGCTGCATGTGAACTCGGCAGGCACCTCGGTGTGAAGGTGATCGCCTGCGCCTCTTCGGATGAAAAGCTCGAATTCGCCAAGGCCCATGGCGCCGAGCTCGGCCTCAACTATAGCAAGGAAGACCTCAAGGAAGGCCTTCGAAGGCTTACTGGCGGCAAGGGGGTCGACATCATTTTCGATCCCGTCGGCGGCGCTTACGCGGAGGCCGCGCTGCGTTCGATAGCTTGGGAAGGCCGCTTTCTGGTGATCGGATTCGCCGCGGGCGACATCCCGAAAATGCCGCTCAACCTGGCGCTGTTGAAGGGCTGCGATATCCGCGGCGTGTTCTGGGGCGCGTGGGCGCGCCTCAATCCGGACAAGAATCGCGCCAATCTGGAAAAGCTCGTGAAATGGGCCGCGGAAGGCAAGATCTCCTGCCATGTCGACCGCACCTTCCCGTTGGCACAAACCGCTGATGCGCTGAAGGTACTTGCCGGCCGCAAAGCCATGGGCAAGGTGATCCTGCATCCCTGAACAGGACGCCTCGCAGGCCTCGCCGAGATCAGGGACAGGGTCGGGCTGTCCCAGATTGTGTCAAATGTCATCAGTTTGTCATCAATCCGACCGGCTGGTTGCACGATATTGCCCAAATGAAATCAAGATATCTCCTAAATCCAACCGGTGATTGTCGCTTTTTGGACGGATTCAAAATGCGAGTCTAAGGGCTGAGTAGCGGGCGGCTGGGCACCAAGAACATCGAGAAACGAAAGCCGGTATGCCCGAAGTTGCGTTTGTAGCGGGAGGCATCCTATGGCGCAGGACACCAGGTACGGTCCGCACGACGATCCGTACGATCAGCGGTACTACGACGACCAGTATGCCGAGCCAGTCGACCTCGACGAGTTCGGTTCACAGCTGCGGTCTTACCATCCCACACGATCGATCGTGACGAGGGAAGAATTCCTCCCTGACGATTCCGTTCCTCTTTTTCTGTCCGGACCCGAGGGATCCGCGAGGGGGCCGAGATTCGGAAGCGCGCGGAAAAGCACGTCATCGCGGTTGTTGAAGACCGGCATCCTGGCGATCGCGGCATCGGTGGCCGCCTTCACCGCCGTCACGGTGAAGAACCCCTTCACCGTGTTTGCCAACGCAACCGCTTCCCTGATCGGCACGTCGGATTCCCGATCGGCCGCCGCAACGGCCGCCGAAGTTCAACCGGCGGTTAGCGCGCGCGCAACTTCGCCGGCTTCAAATCAGCCGCCGACGCGCAACGAAATTGCCGTTGCCCTCAGGGCGGCACAACAGAACGTCGCCCCGGCGGAAACCGCCGCTCCGGTGGCCGCCGTAGCTCCGCTCACCGTCGCCGCCGCTCCGCCCGCAGCCGCGGCTCCGCCACCGGCCGCAGTTCCGCCACCGGCCGCGGCTCCGCAAGCAGCCGCAGCTCCGCCGGTCGTCGCCGTACCGCCGCCAAGAAGGCTTGCCCCTGACGAACTCGCCACTCTGATGACGCGGGCGAGGGCCCTGCTGGCCTCGGGTGACATCCCGCCCGCCCGCCTGTTGCTGGAACGTGCAGCGGAGGCGCAGGAGGCGAGCGCGGCGCTGATGCTGGCGCAGACTTACGATCCCTCGGTGCTGGGAACGCAGGACACCCGCAACATCAACACCGATCCGGTGCTGGCGCGCACCTGGTATCAGCGGGCCGCGCAGCTCGGCTCGGCGGATGCTCAGCGGCGGCTCAGCCAATTGCAATAAAGTTTTCGAACCAGGGACCAGCAAAATGCGACGTTTGATTGGATTGGCACTCGCTGCCACGTTGATGGCTTGCGGCTTCGCGGCCCGGGCCGAAGAAGGCGTTTACGACCCGGCCAGAGTTTCGGACAGCCTCAAGGCGATCTTTCAGTTCGGATCGGCTGCCACAAAGCAGGCGCTGAACGCGAACACGGTGACGCTGATCTCGGGCACGATCGGCGGCACCTATGTGCAGTTTGGGGCTGACCTTGCCTCCGTGCTCGACGACGGAAACAAGTTGCGCGTACTTCCGATCGTCGGGCGCGGCTCGGTGCAGAGCGTCGCAGACATCCTGTTCCTGCAGGGCGTCGACCTCGGGATCGTGCGAGCCGACACGCTCGACTATCTCGAAAGAAAAGGCTTCGCCAAGGACATCAAGAAGCAATTCACCTACGTGACCAAGCTCTACAACGAAGAGCTGCACGTGATGGCTTCGAAGTCGATCCAGAGCCTGAAGGATCTCGACGGCAAGACTATCAGCGTCGATCTTCCCAATGGCGGCACCTTCGTCACCGCGCTGACCGTGTTCGAGCGGCTCGGCATGAAACCGAACGTCGTCTATATCGAGCAGCGCATCGCTATGGAAAAGATGAAGAACGGCGAAATCGATGCCGTCATCGTCTGCGGCGGCAAGCCGTACAAGTCGGTGAGCAACTTCAAGGACGACCGCTTCCATCTCGTGACGGTCGACTATTCGAAACCGCTGCAGGGCGACTACCTGCCGGCGACCTTGACCTCGAAGGACTATCCGAACCTGATCGCCGAGGGCGAGAAGGTAGACACCATCGCAGTTCCCGCCGTGCTCGCCGCCTACAACTGGGCGCCGAACACCGACCGGTACCGCAAGCTCTCCCTGTTCGTGGATGCGTTTTTCACGAAATTCCCGCAGTTCCAGAATCCGCCCTTCCATCCGAAGTGGAGGGAGGTGTCGCTGTCGGCGCCGCTTGCCGACTGGCAGCGTCTGCCCTCCGCCAAGCAGTGGCTTGATTCTCACGGGATTGAGCCGGTCGCGCGCAACAGGTTCGACGAATTCCTGAGGCAGAGCTCGGCGTCAGGAAGGCTCGCCGACACCGACAAGGAAGCCCTGTTCAAGCAGTACAAGGCCTGGGAAGCCGAACAAAACGCCCGCGCCCAGGTGTCGCCAAGACAGCGATAGGCGGACGGGAGATACTTGCAGGACGCAAGAAGCCGGGGTGAATCACCCCGGCTTCTTTACGGGCTTATGCAAGGCGCTCCGTTCGCCTGCACCTCATCTGCGCGGGATTATCGCCAATCGGGAAAATGGCCAGCATCGGCTCCCCGACGATCTCACCTCCGTCGGATCGCCTCGGCACGGCTTGCGCCTAGATCTCCGGCTCGATGCCTCGCCTCAGCGCGGCGCGGGCGGCGTCGCGATGCTCCGGTTTGATATGGGTCGCGACCATGCGAATCGCGGTGGCGAGCACGGCCGCATCGTCGGTGAAGCCGAGCACCGGCAGCATGTCGGGGATGAAGTCGAACGGCAGGACGAAATAGGCGATCGCACCCAGGAGCGCCGCTTGGACGTGGCGCGGCGTCTCCTTGTCGAACGCACAGTAATAGGCACTGAGCAAATCTTCTGCGAAGGGCAGTTTTGACATCACGCGCTTGAACTTGATCCAGAAGCGGCGGCGCACGCTTTCCGGATCTTTCGCCAACTCGTCCGCAGGCTCAAATCCAACGGTATGTCCCGATATCATCGCCTGGCTCCCTGAACCCCGCCACGCCGATCCTGCTTGCGATTTCCAGCCGAAAAACCCCTTGGCCCACCTTCACGGCCCACGCAGATAGCTGGGCATTTCACCCCTGACCTTCAAGACATCGGCAAGAACGCAAATCAGGGAACGCCGAGCTGCGCCGCGATCGCGTTCATCGCCTTGGCAAGTTCGATGTCGCGCGCAGTGACGCCGCCCGCATCGTGCGTCGCCAGAACGACCTCCACCGTCTTGTAGACGTTGCGCCATTCCGGGTGGTGGTCGCGTTTTTCGGCAACCAGTGCCACGCGCGCCATAAACCCGAATGCCTCGTTGAAATCCCTGAACATGAAGGTTCGCGCGACGGCCTCCCGGTCCGCCACCTCGGTCCAACCCGGCAAGCCCCTCAGGGCCGCTTTTCTTGCCTCGGCCGACAGCCGTTCCGCCATAATTGCCTCCTCTTTGACCCTAAACTTACCATATCACCCAGAGATGGTCCGGCCGCTGCAGGCCGTCGCGGACTTCATGCCGGCTCAAAAAGGCGCTTTTCGAAGCTCCCGGTAACCATGACGGGGATGTCACTACGCGGCGGTGCGAAATTTGTTACAATATCGATATAACCATCCCGGCAGACGAAAATTGGACCTGAAGGCGTTGTTGTTCGATCGATGACCAGCAGTCTTGACCTCGCCGAGGCGCCGAAGCCGCCGCCTTCCCGTCCATCGGGGCGGAGCGGGATGCTGATCGCGATTGCGGGAACCCTCGCGATCATCGGTACGCTCGCGGCGGGATATTACTTTGCGATGCGGCCGGTGAGCTTGCGCATCGCGGTCGGTCCGGCCAACAGCGACGATCTCAGGGTCGTCCAGGCCCTGACCCAGGCCTTTGCCGCCCAGTCCCACAGCCAGATCCGTTTGCGGCCCATTCAGACCGAGGGCGCCACCGCGAGCGCCGAGGCGCTTGCCGAAGGAAAGGCCGATCTCGCCATTATCCGCGGCGACCTCAACGTTCCGAAAAATGCGCAAGCCGTGGCGACGCTGCGCAAGAATGTGGCGGTGCTTTGGGTGCCTGCAGCCATGAAGGGCAAGAAGTCGGGCCCGAAAATCACCAAGATCGCGCAGCTCGCGGGACGACGGGTCGGCGTGATCGGCCGTACCCAGGCCAATGTCGACCTGCTCAAGGTGATCCTGCAGCAATATGGCGTCGATCCGAACAAGGTCGAAGTCGTCCAGTTTCCCACTACCGAGGCTGCCGACGCCATTCGCAACCAGAAGGCGGACGCCTGGCTCGCCGCAGGTCCCGTCAACAGCAAGATCACCATCGAAGCGATCGCGGCATCGACGCGCGACGGTCATTCTCCGACCTTCCTCGCCATCGATTCGGCCGAGGCGATTGCGCAGAATCACCCGATGTACGAGTCCTCGGAAATTCCAGCCGGCGCCTTTGGCGGCTCGCCTGACCGCCCCGAAGAGGAAGTGAAGACCATCAGCTTCTCGCACCACATCGTGGCGCGCAAGGATCTTTCGGAAACCACGGTTGCGGCTTTCACGCGGCAATTATTTGCGATCCGCCAGAACCTGGTGGCCGAATTCCCGCTGGCCGCGAAGATCGAGACACCGGATACCGACAAGGATGCCTATATCCCCGTGCATCCGGGAGCTGCGGCCTTCGTCGATGGCGAGGAGAAGACGTTCCTTGATCGCTACAGCGACTTCATCTGGTGGGGGCTGATGGCCCTTTCCGCGATGGGCTCGGTCGGCGCGTGGTTTGCCGGCTATCTTAAAAAGGACGAACGCAACAACAACTCGACGCTTCGCGAACGGCTGCTGGAAATGATCGCAAGCGCCCGCCGCTCCGATTCGCTCGAGGAACTCGATCAGATGCAGTCTGAGGCGGACGGTATCCTGCGCGATACACTGCATTGCTTCGAACACGGCGCCATCGAAGAGGGCGCGCTGACTTCGTTCAACATCGCGCTGGAACAATTCCATCACGCCGTCGCCGACCGCAAGGCGCTGTTGCTGCAAATGCCGCAAAATCTGCAACGGGCGAGCGCCCAGTTCCGCGCGACCGGAACGTTATAGTCGATCAGGGCCGGCGCATTTTCTGCAATCGTGCCTTCTGCAATCGCATCGTCACATTTTCCCTTTAACCCTGTCTCGCGATCTTCCCGCGAATTTTGAGCGATATGAACCTCCGCATGACGATCCCGCGCAGGATTTCCCGCCGACACGTTTTTCGCACGGCCGCCGGCGCGATCGCCACCGTGGCAATGCCGTATCTCAGCCGCGCCGCCGACCGGCCGATCATCACGCATGGCGTGCAGTCCGGCGATGTCGGGACCGATGGCGGCGTGGTATGGGCGCGCGCGGACCGGCCCTCGCAGATGATGGTCGAGGTCGCCACCACGGAGTCGTTTCGCGATTGCCGGGCATTGCCGCCGATCGCTGCGCTGCCGGAGAGCGACTTCACGGCAAAGATGCTGGTCGAAAACCTGCCCGCTGGTCAGGATGTCTTCTACCGCGTCAGATTCCGCGACCTCTCCCATCCCGACATTTTAAGCGAGGCGATCACCGGCCGTTTTCGCACCGCGCCCGCCGATCGCCGCGACGTCAGTTTTGTGTGGGGCGGCGATGTAGCCGGACAAGGCTGGGGCATCAATCCGGATGATGGCGGCATGGTCACCTTTGCCACCATGCGCAAGCACGCACCCGATTTCTTCCTGCATTCGGGCGACACCATCTATGCCGACGGCATCATTTCGTCCGAGGTGAAATTGCGAGATGACAAGCTCTGGAGAAACCTCACCATCCCGGAGAAGGCGAAGGTCGCCGAGACGCTCGATGAATTCCGCGCCGCGCACAGGTACAATCTACTCGATGAAAACCTGCGCGCCTTCAACGCCGAGGTGCCGATCTTCGTGCAGTGGGACGACCACGAGGTCACCAACAACTGGTCGCCATCGAAGGAACTTCCCGAGGCCTACAAGGTTCGCGACATCCATTTGCTGGCCGCGCGGGCGGCACGCGCCTTCCACGAAATGTATCCGATGCGCGAGAGCATTGTTGAGCCCGGGCGGGTCTACCGCGCGCTGGGCTATGGGCCGCATCTCGACGTGTTCATGCTCGATGAACGCAGCTATCGCGGGCCGAACGGTCCCAATTTGCAGGCCAGTTACGGCCCCGACTGCTATTTCCTCGGGCCGGATCAGTTGCATTGGCTGAAATGCGGCCTGTTGAACTCACGCGCCACATGGAAGGTGATTGCCTCCGACATGCCGCTCAGCCTGATCGTGTACGATGACGCCGCCAACAAGAGAGGTTCGGAGGCGTTCGCGCAGGGCGACGGCCCGCCGCGCGGTCGCGAGCTCGAGATTGCCGACCTGTTGCGCTTCATCAGGAATGCGGGCGTCACCAACACGGTGTGGCTGACGGCGGACGTGCACTACGCGGCAGCGCATTTCTACAACCCCGACAAGGCGCAATTCCAGGAATTCACGCCGTTCTGGGAGTTTGTCGCTGGTCCCTTGAACGCGGGAACTTTTGGGCCGAACGAACTCGACAACACCTTCGGACCGGAAGTCAGGTTCGTCAAAGCCGCCGGCGTCGACAAACCAAACCTGCCGCCCTCCGCCAACATGCAGTTCTTCGGTCACGTCAGGATCGACGGCGCAACGGGCCAGATGACGGTGACGCTGCGTGATCGCGCCGACGTTGCGCTGTGGTCGACCACGCTCGACCCGGCGTAAGGCTCAAAATTCCGATCTCCAGTTCAATCACTGCGCCAGGCGATAGCTTTTCAACACAGCCAACAACGCATCGGCCGTGCAGGGCTTGGGCAATCGCGGCCGTTCCGTAAACGCCACGGGGACCTTCACATCGGCGCTGTATCCGGTGACGAAGGCGAACGGAATTGCGAGCGCATCGAGCCGCTCGGCGATCTCAAAGCTCATCTCCCGGACCAATGCGACATCGAGCAGCGCAAACTCCGGCGCACGCTCTTCAATCATCTTCAGTGCCTGGCTGACGCTAGCGGCGGTGCGGACCACGCTGACGCCGAAGCCGACAATCGTATCTTCAAAACCGAGCGCGATGATGGGGTCGTCCTCGACGATCAGCACGTCGTCGGGCAGGCGATCGCTCAAAATATCCATGAACTCATCTTGGGGACTGGCAAAAGTTCCGACCAAAGGCATGAAAGAAACGCATTCTAGCAGGTTCCTCTGGCGAAACCTTCCCACTGCCTCAGGCGTTTGTCTGTGCACTAGTAGACGGAACCGCCGAAGGTTGAGCGCTTATTGTGAGGACCGCAAACCCAAGGGACTCCGAATGACGTCGCACGCTGGCAACGGCGCCGATCGGCCGTGCAACAATCTCTTGCGCCGGCTCAGCGCCGGCGACTTCGCGCTGATCGCGCCGCATCTGGTGCGCGAAGAGGCCCGGTCCAACACGCCGCTCTACAATCCCGGCGACGATGTCGACACGGTCCATTTTCCCTGCGGCGCCAGCCTCGTTTCCTATCTGGTCGCGAGCGAGGATGGCCGCGACGTCGAGACCATTCTTGTCGGCCGCGAGGGCGCGGTTGGCGGAATCGTCAGTCTCGGCTACCTGCCGGCCTATACCCGCATGACCGTCAAATTCGGCGGGCCGTTTGTGCGCCTGCCCATCGCGAGGCTGGATGAGGCGAAAACCACCTCGCCTTCGCTGCGCAATGTGTTTGCGCGATATGCCGATTGCCTGCTGGCCCAGATGTTTCAGTCGACCGCCTGCAACGCGGCCCATTCGATCGAGCAGCGCACGGCGAAGTGGATCATCTCGGCCATGGAACGCACCAACGGCGACAATGTCGTGCCGCTGACGCATGAGCAACTCGCCACGTTACTGGGCGTCGGCCGCAGCTATGCCAGCCGGGTTATCCAGATTTTCAAGAGCGAGGGCGTGCTGGAGACCCGCCGCGGCTCGATTCTGGTCCGCAACCGAGAGGCGTTGCAGAAGCGAGCCTGCCTGTGTAACGAAAACGTCAAAAATCACTTTGAGGAAGTATTGCGCGGGGTCTACCCGACAGAAACGTCCAACGTTGCGTAACTCACGGCTGTTTTGGGTCAAAATCGGCTAACCAAACCCGAAACAAGCCATTGTTTCCCGGCAATTCCTGACTATATTGCGTCGCAACTAGTAAAGGCGTGCCCGGTCGCTTCGGCCGGGCTTCCTTTTTGGCAAGAGCCTCACCGAAATTCAGGTTTTTTAAAGCGTCATCGCGAGGCAAAGGTCCCGGTTTTCCCGCGAGATCGCGCCAAGACCATTGTCGAGATCGAACAAGAAGTGACCCATGAAGCTTCGCAACGTCGCCATCATCGCCCACGTCGACCACGGCAAGACCACGCTGGTCGATCGCCTGCTGCAGCAATCCGGCACATTTCGTGAAAACCAGCGCGTGGTTGAGCGCGCGATGGATTCCAACGATCTGGAGCGCGAGCGCGGCATCACGATTCTGGCCAAGGCGGCCTCGGTGCAGTGGAAGGACACCCGCATCAACATCGTCGACACGCCCGGCCACGCCGATTTCGGCGGCGAGGTCGAGCGTATTCTGAACATGGTGGACGGCGCGCTGGTGCTGGTGGACGCCGCCGAAGGCCCCCTGCCACAGACCAAGTTCGTGGTGTCGAAGGCGCTCAAGGTCGGCCTGAAGCCGATCGTGGTCATCAACAAGGTCGACCGCCCCGACGCGCGCCCAACCGAGGTCATCAACGAGGTATTCGACCTGTTCGCCGCGCTCGATGCCAGCGAAGAGCAGCTCGATTTTCCGATTCTCTACGGATCGGCCAAGCAGGGCTGGATGGCGGAAAGCCCGGAGGGCCCGAAGGACAAGGGCATGCAGCCGCTGTTCGACCTGATCCTGCGCCACGTCGCCCCGCCGACGGTGGAGGACGGGCCGTTCCGAATGATCGGCACCATCCTGGAGGCCAACCCCTATCTTGGCCGCCTCATCACCGGCCGCATCACCTCCGGCAGCATCAAGCCGAACCAGACCGTCAAGGTACTCCATGCCGACGGCAAGCTGATCGAGCAGGGACGGCTGACAAAGATCCTCGCGTTCCGCGGCATCGAGCGCACGCCTTTGGAGGAGGCCGAGGCCGGCGACATCGTCGCCATTGCCGGCCTCACCAGGGGCACCGTGGCCGATACCTTCTGCGATCCCACCGTCGAGACGCCGCTGAAGGCGCAGCCGATCGATCCGCCGACAGTGTCGATGTCGTTCATCGTCAACAATTCACCGCTCGCCGGCACCGAAGGCGACAAGGTGACGAGCCGCATGATCCGCGATCGGCTTCTGCGCGAAGCCGAAGGCAACGTCGCGCTGCGCGTGACCGAATCCGCCGACAAGGATGCGATGGAAGTTTCGGGCCGCGGCGAGTTGCAGCTCGCGATCCTGATCGAGACCATGCGTCGCGAGGGCTTTGAGCTCAGCGTGTCGCGTCCGCGCGTCGTTTTGAAGCAGGACGAGACCACCGGCGGCTGGCAGGAGCCGATCGAGGAAGTCGTGATCGACGTCGACGAGGAGCATTCCGGCGTGGTCGTGCAGAAGATGAGCGAACGCAAGGCCGAGATGATCGAGATGCGCCCCTCCGGGGGCCATCGCTTGCGGCTGGTGTTTTATGCGCCGACCCGCGGCCTGATCGGCTATCAGGGCGAACTGCTCACCGACACCCGCGGCACCGCGATCATGAACCGGCTGTTCCATGGATATGCGCCCTTCAAGGGCGATATCCAGGGCCGGCGCAACGGCGTGTTGATCTCCAATGACCAGGGCGAGGCCGTGGCCTACGCCATGTTCAAGCTGGAGGATCGCGGTCCGATGATGATCGAGCCCGGCTGGAAGGTCTACAAGGGCATGATCGTCGGGGAGCATACCCGCGACAACGATCTTGAGATCAATGTGCTCAAGGGCAAGCAGCTCACCAACATCCGCACTACCGCCAAGGACGAAGCAGTGCGCCTGACGCCGCCGATCAAAATGACGCTGGAGAAAGCGTTGGCCTATATCGAGGACGACGAGCTGGTCGAGGTGACGCCGAAATCGATCCGGCTGCGCAAGAAGTTTCTCGATGCCAATGACCGCAAGCGCGCCGAAAAGGCCAGGCAGGCGGTGGCGTAGGCAAGTGGCGAATGGCGAATAGGGAGTGGCGAATAGAGCAAGAGCGTCTTACCTACTCGCTGTTCGCCACTCACCATTCGCCCCCTACACTTTAACCATGCCCCTTCCTTCCGAAGTCGATGTAGCCATTATCGGCGCCGGGGCCGCCGGCCTTGGCGCAGCGCGTGCGCTGGAGAATTCCCGTCTTTCGCTGCTGGTCGTGGAAGCGCGCGACCGCGTCGGCGGACGCGGTCATACCATCATGCCCTCGCCCGAAATCAACTTCGACGTCGGCTGCGGCTGGCTGCATTCGGCGGACAAGAATTCCTTTGTCGCGGTTGCGGAAGAATTGAATTTCGAAATCGACAAAAACCGTCCGCCGTGGCGCGAGCGGGGATTTGATGCGGTCTTTCCGCCCGAGCAGCGCCGCGAATTCATGCGTGCGATCGACGCCTTTTACGAACGCGCCGAGGAAGCCGCGAAAAGCGGCCGCGACGGCCCAGCGAATGCCTGTCTTGAACCGGGTAACCGCTGGAACGAGATGATCGATGCGATCTCGACCTATATCAATGGCACCGAGCTCGATCGTGTTTCGATCCTCGACATGGACGCCTATGAGGACACCGGGCTCAATTGGCGGGTGCGGGAGGGCTACGGCGCACTGATGGCCGCCTATGGCGCGCCCTGCCCGTTGGCGCTGAAAACCGAAGTCACGCTGATCGACCATTCGGGCACGCGCGTGCGGATCGAGACCTCAAAGGGCGTGCTTTCTGCTGGCCGCGTGATCGTCACGGTGCCGACCAACCTGATCGCGGACGAGGCGATCCGTTTCCACCCGGCATTGCCTGCGAAGGTCGATGCCGCGCGCGCCCTGCCGCTCGGGCTCGCCGACAAGGTGACGCTGGCGCTGGATAAGCCTGAGGATCTGCCCGTGGACGGCAATTTGCGCGGCGCCACCATGCGCACGGCGATGGGCGCCTATCATCTGCGTCCCTTTGGGCAGCCCTGCATCGAGGGCTTTTTCGGCGGGCGTTTCGCGCGCGAACTGGAAGAGGCCGGCGAAGGCGCGCTCGCCGAAGAAGCCATCGACGAGATCGTGGCGATGCTTGGTTCGGACTACCGCCGTCGGCTCAAGCCGCTTGCCGAATCGCGCTGGGCTCAAGACCCGTTCGCCCGCGGCTCCTATTCGCATGCGCTGCCCGGACACGCCGGGATGCGCGCCGCGCTCGCAGCTCCCGTCGACAGCCGCCTGTTCTTTGCGGGCGAAGCGACTTCGCCGAATTTTTTCTCAACCGCCCATGGAGCGAAGGATTCGGGGGAGAGGGCGGCGCGGGAGGTGATGGGGGCGCTTGTAGATGCGAAGCTCGGCCCGGCTGGGACGTCTTTGCTACCAAGCCGAACCGATCACCTACGATGATTTTCCTTTAAAAGTCAACTATTTATAACAAGCGCATCCAAACACATTCGTGATATTTCGCATATATTTGCGAAGTATTGTTGACAGAAGGCTCCCGCGCTGGCAAAAAAAGGGGGCTGGGGAGCACGCCTTGCGCGACAAGCGGAAAAAATTCGTGGAGTTGGCTGAGGCGCGAGTGAACCGCGCGATCAAGGACGTGCGGTTGATCGGGAACCTCGCGAACAGAAGCGCCTACGAGTACACCGACGAAGACGCCAAGAAGATCTTTCGAGCGCTCCAAAAAGAGCTCGATGCGGCCAAGTCGCGATTTTCGGGCGACACCGGCGGAAAGGATAGTGAATTCCGATTGGACTAGGAGATTACCGTGTGGCACTGGCCGGTGAGGCGCGAGACGCTTATCTGAGGAAACATGCTCGGAGTGATTTAAACCCGTTTGACATGGAGGCGCCGGGCGACGCCCTTCGGGAAATCAGTCGAGCGATTGAATGGGATCTTTTTCGCAGCTACCAGCTTCGCGAAAGGGCAGTTGGGCTGGTTAGAATTGTTCTTGGAGACGTTCCAGGCCCCCCCAATCGCCAGCATTATCCACGCACTCGTTGATCGCCTGCCCGAGATTGATCGCTACATGCTATCAGCTGGTCAGCAGCGCAAAGCCCGTGCCGGAGTGTCCTTTGAACACCACATTGAACGTATGCTTTTGGACGGGAAAGTCCCCTTCGGGAAGCAAGTAGTGATCCAAGCTCGCAAGCGACCAGACTTTGTCCTTCCGTCGTTTGCTCACCTTGCCAAACCTCGAAAAGGTAAGGACCGGGGTTTAATTTTAAGCGCGAAGACCACGCTGCGCGAGCGGTGGAAGCAGGTCGAACGGGAGATGCACGGTTGTGAACTCTTTCTCGGCACTGTTGATGAAAACATAGCTGCGAACGCGATCGAGGAAATGGAATCCATGGGAATTATCCTTGTGGTCCCTGAACACTTGAAAAAATCGAAAGAAACCGAATACGAGCGTCACAGTAATGTCCTCAGTTTTAAAACATTCTTTGGAACGGTGGTGGGCAAGCGAATGCTTTCGTGGTGAATGGAGCACCAATTTTGTTGGGATTAGTGATCCAAGAACACCGCTCGTCGCGTTCTGTGTCGCTCTCACACCCGGTCTCTGAATTCCGCATCCTGCACGAAGCACGCCTCGTACTTCCCGAAAATCCGGCAGCGGTTGCGCGCGACTAGACGTCCTCGAGATCCACTGCCTGCCGCAAGGCAACAATGTGCGGCGCAGCCCGTCCATCGGGGCAGCTGGTCTTCCAATAGGCCGTATGGGTGAAGAACCTGGGGGCCGCGGGGCTCACGGTAGAGACCGGAGTATCCCCAATATAGCGGCCGAAGATGTCCTTGAGGGCGCCGCCAATCGCATCACCCCAGAACATCTGGTTCATCGGAAAAAACAGGTTGGTCCAACGAGTCATTGCGAACAGCGCGGCATGATGAAACTCTTTTCGCCTGGTGTTCGGGTTCGTGAACGACAGCAGCCCATCCCCATCCTGTTTTTTCGGCGGGCAAACGGGAAATTCCCGCTGCTTCACCCTGCGATGAAAATCGTCGACAAGTTTCTCCTCCGTACTGCCGTCACACATCAAATAGTACGCGTGGGTCAGCGGACTGCCCAGCGTGACGAAATCCGTGACCAGCCAGGTCGGGAGCTTTTGATTGGCGGGGGTCGGACTGTTGATGGTTTCTGCCGCGATTTTTCCGATCAGGGCGCGTCCTTTCGCGCAGAATTCGGCTTGGCTCGTGATCGCGCCGGAAGGGTTTTCCGGATCGTGCTGGTCGAGCTGGGAGAACTCCGGTTCAAGAAGATCGGAGCGAGGAAGACGGTTGTTGACCCTGCTGAAATAGGCACGCAGCATGTCGTAGCCAACCACCGTCCCCAGACTATGCGCGACCACAACAATTCGGTCGTAGGTGCCCCACTTGTGCAAGGTGTCGAGCATTTCGACCGCCTGCCTGCGAATTTCTCGCCTGACCAGCACATTGCCTGGCGAAGCACGAAAATATCGCGCCGCATCGCCGAGATAGGGCTGAAGGAACAAGGCATAAAGCGCGAGGTACAAGAGTATGACGGCGAATGCGATCACCGCGCTGTAGCGCTCGTTCAGGCTCCAGAAAATCCAGCCGTGCTGCAGGATGTCGGAGAACGGCCCGCCGTTTAGTGCAAAGATATTGCCCGCAGATTTGAGACCGCTCCAATCGAAGAGATATCGTGCATTCAGGTAAAGCACGAAAAAGCCCGATGAGAGCAGGTAGGTGGCCATCATTGCGATCGCACCCCACCTGCCCATGGCGATCGCGGCGACACACAGCGAAATCAGGATCGGCAGGAACAGGGACGTCAGCCAGGCGAGGGTCTCATGGGCAATGCCGGTATAGAAAATCGCTCCGGATATCGCTGCCAGAACCACGGCGCCCACCAGGATTTTCCAGGCCCCGCGCGAGGCCGCAAAGAAGACAGCAAAGGTGGCCGCCATGAACAGCACGAAGAAAGGCGCGAGCAGCAAGGCTTCGGGTTCGTGATAGGGATGATTCCACAGGAAGATCGAGCTCGCCCCCTTGGTGACGGCGAATTGAACCTTGTCATCGATGAGCGGCGGATTGCCCAGCAACAGCAGTATCCCATGCAGAACGAGAAGCACCACGGACTGCACCAGCAAACACAAAAAGATCGTCGCGCCCCACCACAGCGCGCGCATGCCGCGCTTGAGCCGTGGCCCCTTGCGCACGAGCTCAAACAACCAGAGCAAGACCGCGACCGCCCGCGTCTCGCTCATCAGATGCGCCCAGTAGAGTTCGTGAAAATCGACACTGCGCTTGTCGACGGTGCCTGGAACCTCATTGGTGGTGAGGACTGACAGATCCAAATCGTCGCTCTTGCGTTCCGGATGCAGCCAGTAGCGCTTGTCGTTCGGGCCGGGCTCAGTGTCCTTGTCGAGCCATACCGCATTGATGACCCCGCGGACTGTGTCCAGCGCCCGCTGACTGCCCATGCCGTGCACCACAAGCACTGCGGTGCGGCGCACTGGTGGTTCAATCTTGTCGACAGCTCCAGGCCCCGGAACAGTCTGTGACGGGACAGCGATCTCGGACATTGAAATATTACCGATTGAAATGTCAGCCACTATCACCCTGGATTGTGCGATTGTCGAGGTCTATTTCTCTGCCACCCGCTACTCCATCACCCGGTCCCTGAACTCCGCATCCGGCACAAAGCACGCCTCATACTTCCCGAAAATCCGGTAGCGGTTGCGCGCGACCAGGTTGTAGATGGCGTCGCGCAGGGATTTTGGCACCGCGAACAACACGCGCACCCAGCTCCAGCCGGGCAACAGACCCAGCACCGTCAGCGCCGCGTCGGATTTGAAATAGGCGACGCCGCCATGGATCACGGCATTGGTGTCGGGATCCTGCGGATCGATGCGATACGCTCGCGCGAGCCGCGTGCCGTAGGGCGACTGAATCGCGGTGAAGCGAAAGCGCCGCTCCCTGTCGCGCGCGGCTACAAAACGCACCCAGCGCGAGCAGAACACGCAAACACCGTCATAGAGGATCACGTCGTCGTCGGGCCATGGGCGCATCGTGATCACCCGTTATTTTGACGCGTTTTCTTCACGCGAGCCGGCACCCACCCTCGGGTCAAGCCCGAGGACATGCTTCATATCCTGTTATCTGTTATCCAACGTCACAAGCGCGACCAGCATCAGGACGACCGCGGGTGCGGTCTTCACCAGCGCTCCCAGCGGCTCGATCCACAGATCCGGCGTCAGGATCGCGGCGGCGATCATATAGCCGAAAGACGCGGCGATGCCCGCGATCAAACCGAATGCCGCAGTGCGCCGAAAGGCGATCAGCGCACCGATCGTGATATCCATCACACTGGTAAGGACCGTGATCGGCGCGACCAGCGCGGGCGGAAAGGCGTGGCTGCGAAGGATATCGGTAGCCGCATCGTAAGAGACGAACAGGGCAATGAAGCCGGAGAGGCTCCAGAACACCACGAGACTTGCGATCACCAGCGCCTTGATCAGGTAGAGGCGGGAGAACCATTTGTCCTGGATGGTCGCGCCGCGAAGGCCCGTCGCTCGCACGGCATCCGCCGGCACGATATTGGTTGCCGCCATCCAGGCCGACGGATCGCCGCGGACGCCGCGCCGCAATTCGGCGAGCGCGGTACTTCGGATCGGCGGCGTCCAGCCGAGCCGGCCTGCGAAATCGCCGAGTCTGGCGCCGAGATCGAGCGCGAAGGCGGGAATGGTGATGCGCGGCAAAGCCTTTGTACCAAGCGCGCAGCGAAATGAATCGATGACGCCGCCGAGCGTGACGGGCTCTTGCTGCATGAGATCCCAGACCACGGCGTCGGTGCTCTTGTCGCCGCCCTCTCGCGAGGCAAGAAAGGCGATGGTCGCGGAGATGTCTCCGACCATCACCGGCTGGAATGGCACCCCTGATTCGGTGGCGGGAAGTTGAAACGGAAGTGCTGCGAGCGCGCGCACCATGGCGCTGCCGCCGTAAGCGGCAGGTGCGATGACAAAACCCGGCCGCAGGATCGCGCCAGGAATCCCGGAACTGGCGATCAGACGCTCGGCCTCGCGTTTTGTGGTGGCAAAGTCGGTGCGGTCGCTGACCACTTCGCCCGGGATCGAGATGTGCACAAGGTAGATCGAGCGGCCGCTTTCGCGGATCGCCCGCACCAGCCGCGCGACGAAATCGCGGTGCACGGCGCCGACATCGCTGCCCGGCACATCCTGCAACAGACCGACGCAATTGACGACGACGTCAATGTCGTGGGTATCGATCAGCCGCGCCAAAGCGCCCGAATCCATCGCAACAAGGGGCATCTCCAGATCGTCGGCGCCGGCGGCTTGCGAAGACGAGAAGCGCCGCGCAACCCCAACCACATGAAAACCCCGCGCGCGCAGATCGTCGGTGACAAAGCGCCCGATCAGGCCGGAGGCGCCGAGCACAAGAATTTTTTTGGTCCCAACCATGCCGGCTTGCTCAAAAATCTGGTTTGGCGATCATCATCCAGAGGATGACCATCACCGAGCCGAAACCCGGAATGCCGAAGGCAAACCAGCGGCGAAACACCTCGAAATAGCGCTTCGGCAAGGGCTCGTGCTTTGTCGCGGCGGCGCGGGCGAGGTCGCGCATCTCGATCTGCATGAAAATCACGGGAATCCAGAACAGTCCGGCGAGCGCATAGAGGGCGATCGAAGCCAGAAGCCAGTGCTCGGCCAAGCTCGTTCCCGACAATGCCATCAATATCCCGCCGCTAATGGGCTGCAGAATCACCGCGCTCAAGGTGAACGCGATATCCGCGATCACGACTGTAGCTGCCGTGCGCGCGATGAATGTTCTGTCACCGCTGAGATGGGCCATCAGCATGAAGAAGGCGATGCCGATCCCGGTGCCGAGAATGACGATCGCGCCAAGCACGTGCAAATATTTGATGAGGAAATAGGCCGTCATCACTTGGCGGCCGCGCCGCGCGTGCGCAGCTTGAGCGCGCGATCGAGCTCCGCACTTGCGCTTTTGACGCCGGCCTCCGTCTCCGGCAACCAATGGCCCTCGCTGCCCGAGGCCGCCAGCACCCGAAAATCGACCCTTCCGCCGCTGGTGCGAAACGCGTCGGCGAGTTTCCTGGAAAACTGCGGCGAGAAATAACTGTCATTGGCCGCCACCAGCCAGGTCACGGGAATGCGCGCGGTGCGGCCGAACTCGCCGGCCGCCGCGATCAGCGTGTGCGGCGCGCAGATTTGATTTTCGAAGTCGTTGGCGTGACCGCCGCGGCCCGCGCCGAAGACGATGATGTTGGAAATGGCAGCCGGATCGCCGGCTGCCAGCACCAGCGCACCCCAGCCGCCGGCCGAATGCCCGACCACGACCGCACCATCCTGCCGGATCAAGGACTGTTCCCGCATATAGGTCAGCGCCGCCGCTATTTCCTCGCCGGTGGCGCGCCCCGAGCGGGAATAGTCGGCCTCGTCGCAGCCGCCCTGGTCCTCGAAATATTTTCCGCCGGTTGCACCATGGCCCGGACGTTCCGGCACCAGAACGGCAAAGCCTCGCGCCACCAGCCACGCGGCAAGCGCGCGGTATTCCGGCTGCGGCATTTGGGCGCGACGCAGCACGTTCTGGGTCGTGGCATGGGCAATCACTGCCAGGCGAAAAGGTCCCTCGCCCGGCGGCCGAAACAATACCGCATGCGCGGCGAGGCTCGGGTCGGGCGACGGCACCAGCCATTGCTGTTCGCGATTGGGTTCGCCCTCTGCCCCCTGCGGACCGAGGTGCGCTTGTGCGGCTGCGGCCTGCGCCCAAACCAACCCAAGCAAGGCCAAGGGGAAAAACGCTTTTAAGGATGCCATGAACCTTGCCCGCCACGGTTGTGAACTTCGGAATGGGCCGATTCTAACATTCGCTTCCCATTGCCGCGGACACTTTTGCAAATTGTGCCCACAGCCGGGTGGTCGCGAACCCCTCCATCAGCGCCGAATCAATCGGTGCAATTTTTGGTGAAGACGGCCTTTTTGGTGAAGGCGACAACCCTGCACAGGCTGTCAAATTCCCGGCAAGCCCCGGCGGCGCCCGGCCAAATGCCGCAACGCCATCGGTCTGTCCACTTTCGGCACAGTTCGGTCGGTAAACTGATGCAGAAAATCCACAGGTTAACCGATAATTAACGATAGACCTTGAAGCCGACGCGCCGACTTGCTTTGATCCGAACATGAGCACAACCCTGATCGAGGTACGACCGGCCAAAGCTGCGGACGCGGCTGCGGTGGCTTCCACCCATGACGAAGCCTGGCGTTCGGCGTATCAGGGCATCATTCCCGGCGCGGAGCTTGAGAAGCTGATCAACCGGCGCGGTCCGCAATGGTGGGACAGCGCGATCCGCAAGGGCAGCCGCGTGAGCGTGCTCGTGTTCGGCGACAAGATCGCCGGCTATGCCAATTACGGCCGCAACCGCGCCCGCAGCCTGCATTTCGAAGGCGAAATCTACGAGCTCTATCTGCGGCCTGAATTTCAGGGCCTCGGCTTCGGTCGGCGGCTGTTCACCGCCGCAAGGCGTGACCTGTTGCAGAGCGGCTTGAAGAGCATGGTGATCTGGGCGCTTTCCGACAATGAGGCTGCGACCGAGTTTTACCGCGCGCTCGGTGGCCGCATGGTGGCGCGTTCCTCGGAGAAATTCGGGCCGAAGTCGCTCGATAAGGTCGCCTTCGCCTGGACCAATTAAAACTTCGATCGTTCGAAGCACGCCCGATCCGGATTTTTTTGAGAGAAGCTAACGCGGGGTGGCGCAAACAGGCCGCCTCAAACCTTTCGAGCTTCGGGGCGGAATCAGACCAAAAACCTTGTGGGAGGCGAGCCATGCGCATTGACGCCATCTCGATCGGGGTCGATCCGCCGCGCGAGGTCAACGTGATCATCGAAGTGCCGGTCGGCGGCGAACCGATCAAGTACGAACTCGACAAGGAAGCCGGCACGCTCGTCGTCGACCGTTTCCTGTACACCGCGATGCGATACCCCGGTAATTACGGCTTCATTCCCCACACGCTTTCGAACGATGGCGACCCTTGCGACGTGCTGATCGCCAACACAAGGGCAATCGTTCCCGGCGCGGTGATGAGCGTGCGGCCGGTCGGCGTGCTGCTGATGGAAGACGAGGCCGGCGGCGACGAGAAGATCATCGCGGTGCCGTCCTCCAAGCTCACCCAGCGCTACGACAAGGTGAGGACCTATAGCGACCTGCCCGACATCACGCTGCAGCAGATCCGGCATTTCTTCGAGCACTACAAGGATCTCGAACCCGGGAAATGGGTGAAGGTGCTGCGCTGGGGCGATGCGGAAGAAGCGCATCAATTGATCGCGGACGGCATCGCGCGCGGGAAGAAGTGATGGCCTATAGCGTTTTCGAGCGAAGTGGATACCGGTTCGCGTGAAGAAAACGCGTCAAAACAAAAGATCAGAGCCTCGGTTCTGATTCAATCAGAACCGAAACGGCTCTAGCCGTCATTCCGGGGCGATGCAGAGCATCGAACTGTGGTGTGCAATTGCACATCAGAGAATCTCGAGGTTCTCAGGTGCGCAATCGCGCACCATAGTTCGCTCGCTTTGCTCGCGCCCCGGAACGACGGCTCTCACACCGCCGGCTTCGGCAATCCGGCAATGGCGCTGGCCGCGCGCAGCGTGTTGACCAGAAGACAGGCCACCGTCATCGGGCCGACGCCGCCCGGCACCGGCGTGATGGCACCGGCGACTTGCGACACTTCGGCAAAATCGACATCGCCGACCAGGCGGGCCTTGCCGTCGGCATCGACCAGCCGGTTGATGCCGACATCGATCACGGTGGCGCCCGGCTTGATCCAGTCGCTGCGCACCATTTCCGCTTTGCCGACGGCGGCATAGACCAGATCGGCGCGCGCACACAGCGTGGCCAGTTCGCGCGAACGCGAATGCGCGATCGTCACGGTCGCGTTCTCATTGAGCAGCAACTGCAGGAGCGGCCGTCCCACCAGGTTGGAGCGGCCGATCACGATCGCATTCATGCCTTGAAGCGAGGCGTGAACGCTTTTGGTCAGGATGATGCAGCCGAGCGGCGTGCAAGGCGACAGCGCCGCAAATCCGTTCGCCAGGCGCCCGGCATTGTTTGGATGCAGGCCATCGACATCCTTCGCGGGGTCGATGGCGTTGATCACTGCTTCGGTATTGAGCGACTTCGGCAACGGCAATTGCACCAGAATGCCATGGACGAGGGGATCGCGGTTAAGCCGGGCGATCAGCGCCAGCAGTTCGTCTTGCGCGACGTCCGCCGGCAACACATGCTCGAACGAGGCCATGCCGGCTTCCTGCGTCAGCCTGTGCTTGCTACGCACATAAACCTGGCTCGCGGGATCGTCGCCGACCAGCACGACGGCGAGACCGGGCGTCAACCCATGGTCGCGCCGCGCCCGCCCAGCCTCGTCGGCGACGCGGGCACGAAGTTCGGCGGCGATGCGTTTTCCATCGATGATCCGGGCTGTCATATCGATCCCATCATTGGTTCGCCGAAACAAGCGTGCGCAGCGCTTGCCCGAGCCTTTCCGGATCGCCATCGACGGCGACCTGCTTGAGGCGCGAGGTCTCTCCCGAGACAATCCGTACGCTCGCCTTGGGCACGCCCAGCGCGCTGGCCAGCAGTTTAGTCACCGCGCGATTGGCTTCGCCGCCTTCGGCGATGGCACGAACCCGCACCTTGAGCACGGTGCGGCCGTTGGCAAGGGTCTCGACACCATCAACAGCGTCCCGGCCGCCGCGCGGGGTTACCCGAAGCGCCATACTGACGCCTTGGGCGGAATAACGCCAAGGATCGGCCATTAAGGATCGGCCATTCAGGCACGCGATCAGAACACACTCGGATAGACGTAATAGGTGATCACCCGTTGAATGAACATGATGATCAGGATCAGGATGATCGGCGAGATATCGAGCCCGCCGAAATTCGGCAGGAACGAGCGGATCGGCGCCAGCAGCGGTTCGGTGATCCGGTAAAGGAATTCGGCCACCGCGGCGACAAACTGGTTGCGCGTGTTCACGACATTGAAGGCGATCAGCCAGGACAGGATGGCCGCGGCGATCAGAAGCCAGACATAGAGATCCAGGACAATGAGAACGATGTCGAGAAGGGCACGCATGGTGGGGCTTGCTCGATGGGACAGGCCGCGGATCGGACCGTCTGCTAGATATCGGTTCCACCTCGTGCAAACAAGGGAAGTTCCTTGCAAAAAAGCCCCGAAAAAGCCCGCGATTTCACCGTTCTTGACTTGACCTTGACGCGGATTGTAAATGGCGCCCACACTCGGTCGCCCATGTTCATCGAGGCGGCCACGACGGGGCCATAGCTCAGCTGGGAGAGCGCGTCGTTCGCAATGACGAGGTCGGCGGTTCGATCCCGCCTGGCTCCACCACGCTTCGCCCGTCGGGCTTCGCGCGGCACGGCCATGACAAACCCGAAGGGCGAAGCGTGCCCGGCGTAGCCCGAAGGGCGGCGACGGGCTCAAAAGACCGCGGCCGGTTCATTTTCGCTCAGCACTTTCAGGCGTCTCAGTGCGAGCCTTTTGCCGGATTCCGCCGAGCGCGTGAACTCCTTCAACAATTGTGCGAACTCATCGTTTGTCATGTCGCTGTCCTTTGCGCCCGCTGAACTGGACTCAACATGTAAGCAATCTGACGCGCGCATGGAATCCCCGCCACAAACTTGGCGTCATCACGGGCTTGTCCCGGTGATCCACGTCTTGTTTGCTCTGCTAAAGGAGACAAGGACGTGGATGGCCGGGTCAAGCCCGGCCATGACGAGGACAGGCGTCATGCCGGTCTCCAATGCACAGTTCGAGATTTACGAGAGCCCCCGCCTATTCCGCGGCCTGTGACATCATCGACGCCGGCACGAGGCTCAGCCAGCCATCGAGAAATCGCTTCAACCAGGCGCGCTCAGCCACATCATATTGTGCGCGGTCGGCGAAGTGTTGATGCCGCGGGTGAGCGCCGGGCAATTCGAGCCGCGCCGCGCCACGCGTCGTCCAGCGATGCATCATTGCGTAGGTCACGTCGGGATGAAACTGCAAGCCGAAGCAATTGACCGCCCGGAACGCCTGCACCGGGAAGTCGCCGCCCTCCGCCAGCAATTCGGCACCGTGAGGCAGTTCGAATCCCTCGCGGTGCCAGTGGTAGACATGATCGGGCCAGTCCGGACACAGCTTGGTCCCGGCCGCCGTGGGCCGGATCGGGTAATAGCCGATCTCCTCGCGTCCCTGAGCATGCGGCGCGACCCGGGCGCCAAGTTGCCTTGCCAGCATCTGCGCGCCGAGACAGATTCCCAGGAATGGACGCTGCTCGGCCAGCGGGACGGCGACCCAGTCGATCTCGCGGCGAACGAACTCATCACCGTCGTTCGCGCTCATCGGTCCGCCGAAAATCACGGCGCCCGCACGGCCCTCCAGAGTTTCGGGAAGCGCATCGCCAAAGCGCGGCCGCCTTATATCGAGCGGATATCCGAGCTCTCGCAGCGCGTTGCCGACCCGGCCCGGAGTCGACGTTTCCTGATGCAGGACCATCAGCACGGGCAGAAGGGATGTGGCAGCCAAGGGGCGATCGGCGGCTGGTTTGGCGCCGGCCGGAACGCGCCACACAGGTCCGGTGGCGATGTTATTGGCATGGAACGACATCAAGCTGTCTTTTCGCAGGCCCAAGGAGGCGATGGTAGCGAGGTGATCGTTAATTTTGGGTGAGTGCGAGCTCCAGACACGATCCTTGGACAAGCAAGCTACGGGCCAAAATGGCCTCGGATTGAGGTCATATCAGCGCTTGCGCAGCTGAAAGCCGGAGACGGCCGCGAGAATGAAGCCGCGGGGAAACAGCCGCAGCATCAGCGGCACCACCTTGATGCCGAATCCGGGCAGCACTGCCCGCTTGTTGTCCATCAAGCCGCGATAGGCGGCGCGAGCAACATCGGCGGCCGAAACGCTAAGCACCGTCGAATCAAATCCAGGCTTAAATCCCGCCCGTTCCTGGAATTCGGTCGGCACCGGGCCCGGACAAAGCACCGTCACCCGCACGCCGTGCGGACCGAGCTCGGCGCGCAGGGCTTCTGTCAGCGACAGGACATAGGCCTTCGAGGCGTAGTACACCGCCATTCCGGGCCCCGGCAGGAAGCCTGCAATCGATGCCACATTGAGAATGCCGCCGCGATGGCGGATCAGTTGCTCGGAAAACCGCAGCGACAAATCGGTCACCGCGCGGACATTGACCGCGATCATGCCAAGCTGCTGCGTGCGATCCAATTGGGCGGCATGGCCGGACAAGCCGAAGCCGGCATTATTGACGACATATTGAACTTCCACGCCTTCGGCAGTGAGTGCGGCGGCGATCCGATCACCAGCGTCAGTCTGTTCGAGGTCGCAGGGAACCACGATCGGGTTCTTACCCCCCACCGCAGTAATATCTTTAGCCAATGCCGACAGACGGTCCGCCCGCCGCGCCACCAGAGCCAGGCGATGGCCGTTGGATCCGAAGACCCGCGCCAGTTCGGCGCCTATCCCCGCCGAGGCGCCGGTAATCAGCGTCACCCGTTCAGTCACGATTCAATGCTCTTGAACACAACTATAGCCGCCTCCCCGGGGCGAGAGCCTACGCCTTAGGCGGGATGCAAGCGGCCCGCAAGCGCTTCGGCATCCTCGCGCCCACCAGAATCGAATACCAGCTATTGGAGCGTGACCGTTTCGGCGGCCGCAGGCACATTAAAGTTTTGTCATTTGCAGTGCCGCGAACGCGCGCTCCGCCTTGTGCCGTTATTTTCTTGAAGAATCCGAAGCGCGCCTGATGGACCGAAACGGGCGTCGTCGGCCCGGCGTGGCGGATCAGAACTTCAAGATCGCATCACGATGATGCGAGGTTCGGAATCGGGGCGCTTGCGGCAGCGCGGTGCTTGAGATCGATCCGGTCGCGGGAAGACACGCCCAGCAAGTCGGCGGCGCGCCATATGACGTTATCTTCAAACTCGCTCACCTGACCGTCGGCGTAGACCAATTCCCACATCATCTCGACAATGCGCAGCCGGCCCGCCTCGTCCACCGAACGCATGATGACGCTGGTGAAGTGGTAGAGATCGACCGCTTCGCCCTCGACCTGCGTGGCAGACGCAATCAGTTGGCCCGCGGTGCCGGGATCAAGGCCGAAGCGGCTTTCGATCAGACTGTGAAGTTTGCGCTTTTCGGCTTCCGACGGCTGGCCGTCGAGCGACATGACGTGAACCAGCAGCGCGGTGGCGGCCAGACGATATCCGCGATCGTCGAATGAGCGATGCTCGTTCGGGCTTGGAGAAATAACGTCGGCGATGAATTGGCGTAGTCCGTCGAGCATGATGTTCGCATCCAGGGTTTGCCGGTACGCGGGGACACCGCTTGCCACCATATATGAGTCGAAAACGCAAGTCGCACAATGCGCAAACGCCCTTGTGCGAGATTACGTTTCGGCAATTTAAGCGGTATTGCGAGGAAGCCTCCCGCATAAAGCGTAGCTTGAATCGCTTCTCACGATGACTGTCAGGGAATTTCGTACACCAAAACCTTGTCGGCGATGCCGCGAAGGGCTGCCTGTTTCTGGATCGGCGTGATCGCCTCCTTTTCCAGAATGGCGGCTACCGCCGGCGCATCGATCACGGGTCCGGTGACGTGGATCGCCTGCGATGTGGAAAGGCCCTGAACGCGGGCCGCGATATTGACGGTCTGGCCGAAATAATCCTGCCGCTCGTTGAGCATGACGGCAAGGCACGGGCCCTCGTGAATGCCGATCTTGACCACCAGATCGTCCCTGCCGCGCTGGACGTTGAGCTCGTCCATTGCGGCGCGCATCCGCAAGCCCGCGATGATGGCATGCTCGGGCCGCACGAAGGTCGCCATCACGGCGTCGCCGATGGTCTTTACCACCGCGCCCTTCTCGGAGGAGATGATTCCCAGAAGCGCCTGAAAATGCGCGCGCACCAGATCGAAGGCCGCGAGATCCCCGACGCGCTCGTACAGCGCCGTCGATCCCTTCAGGTCGGTGAACAGAAAGGTCAGGGAAGTGATCTTCAGACGCTGGTCGATATTGAGGTTGTCGGCCTTGAACACGTCGCGGAAGGTCTGGTTGGACAGCATCCGCTTGGCGGTCAGAAACCGCCGGCGCTTGCCGAGCATTTCATGAAGCGCTTCACCCGCGATAAAAACGGTAGGCAGCGTGCGCACGCCGGCCTGATTGTCGAGCGAAAGCCGCAAAGGGCCCGGTCGCAGGCTGATCGAGCCGGTCGGCGGGTGCGCCTTGTTGTAGACCAGCGCGAGCTGCTGCCGCTCCTTGGTCGGCTCACCCTGCACCTCGATGAAATGCGCCGAGTGAGTCACCGGCTCGAACGCGATGATGAATTGCTGTGGAAGCTGCAGCGACAGCACCGCTTTTTCCCCGGCAGGCAGTTCCAGCGCATCGAGCGTCACCTCATCGGCAAGGGAGGGGAAGGTGTCCCTGTTAAGGTCGATGCCCGAACTCCAGAAAACCTGCTTGTAATATTCCCACAAGGGCAGCGTGTTCGGATCGTGCGCGGCGATCTTCCTGATCCTGGGGCTGACGGTGAAGGCGACCTCGACCTGTTCGTCGACGGAAGGCTCGTAGCCGCAGGCACACAGGCCGCACTGATAGTCCTCATGGCGCAGCGACTTCAGCGTGTCGTGCGCATCGAGTACGCCGCTGCAGCCGGGGCAGAGCACGTTCCAGGTGAGATCGAACAGGCCGAGCCGCGAGGCGTGCAGGAAGGCTGAAATTACCTGCTCTTCGTCAAGACCGCGACGGCTGGAGAAATCCAGGGCGTTGATGCGATTGAGCTCGTGGTCTTCGCCTTTGGCGATGAGCTCAGCGATCGCGTCCGTCACGGCCGGATCGGCCGTCTGCTTCAGAACCGAAAACTGGGCCTCTATGTCGCTCATGGCTTCAGCCTATGGCATGACCCGGAACAGCGGAAACCCGTTTTCCGTCGCGACAAGCGCGAAAACGCGTTTGCGCCGATCTCATGCCCAAACAATAATCCAACGCACCGCAATCATTCGACCTTGAACCATCGCGCTTTAGTTGGGGATTGCCGGCAGCTCCGACAATACCCGTCAACGCGCAGCAATACGGAACATCGGCGAGTGGTCCGGCTGCGTGGTCACGACGCCGACCGGCATCACCGGCTCCTTGTCCACGAGCGTGACGCGGAACGCGCCAATGACCCTGGCGAGCGCGAGCGTCGCCTCGACCAGCGCAAAATGCGCACCGATGCAGATTCTCGCGCCGACCCCGAACGGCAAATAGGTGAAGCGGTCCGGCGGCGGCGCTGGCGGCATGAAGCGCTCGGGGATGAATGCGTTGGGATCGCGCCAAAGCTTTTCATGGCGGTGCAATAGCCAGGGCGCGATCAGGATCACGTCGTTCTTCCGGATTGGCATGCCGGCGATGGTGTCGCCTGCCAAGGCGGCGCGTGCGATCAGAAACACCGGCGGATAGAGCCGCATGGTTTCGTCGACAACCGCGCGGGCGAATTTCAGCTGCTCGACATCGAGACTGCCGTTGGCGGCGACCCGACGCGCCTCAGCCGCCAATTTTTCCTGCGTCGAGGGATCGAGCGCGAGCAGGTACAGCGACCAGAACAGGGCGGTCGCGGTGGTCTCGTGGCCGGCCAGGATCATGGTCGCGACCTGGTCGCCGAGTTGCTCGTCGCTGAACGCCCTTCCGGTTTCGGGATCGTGCGCGGCATCCATCAGGTCGAACAGGTCGCGCGCCGGCGCGCCCTCGTTCTTCCCGGCGGCGCGGCGCTCCGCCATCAGCAGACGGACGAACTGCGTCCACCGTTTGCGAAATCGCGCGCGGGAAAAATCCTGAGGGCTCGGCCAGCCCAGCGGCAAGATCAAGTCGAGAAAATGCGGCCGCGCCAGCCGATCGCCATATTCCATCACGAAATTGCGCAGCGTCGCTCCATGCCGTTCCATCCCGAACGAGAACATGGTGCGGCCGGCGATCTCCAGCGTCATGCGCTGCATGGTTTCGCGCAGATCGACCGGCGCGCCAGCCGCCGCCTGCAGCTTTGCTATCGTTTCGTCGGTCACCGCAACCATGTGCGGAACGAGCAGCGACACCGCGCGCGGCGTAAATGCCGGCGACAAGGTCCGCCGCTGATGCTTCCAGGCGCGGCCTTCGGCAATCAGCAGGCCTTCGCCGACCACGGGACGAAGCACCCTGATGCCAGCGGCGGTGCGGGTGTAGTTCTCGTAATTGTCGACCAGCACATGGCGGATCGCATCCGGCGTGTTGAGAATAAAACTCGAGCGCAGGAGGAAGCGGCCCTGGATGTTATCTTCTTCGTAGGCGCGCTGGCCCCAGGTTGCGATGGCGTTGTCTCGCAGCGCCGCCAACCGGCCGAGTGCGGTCATCGATTCCGGCGCGCGCGGGGGGCTCGGAGGCACCAGCGGCTGATGCGTGGGTGGAATGTTCCAGGATTCGGCTATGCTCAAATGCGTCCTCGCAAAAGCCACGACGGAGCGGGCGTTATCTAAGCATATCAGTTCCGAAAACCAGAAGCCACGAAGCCGTGCAACCACCGGCTTACCGGCATGCGAGGATCACGATTGAGGCATCGCGGCGGCCAATATGACGCCCGGACGATTTTGGGTATTTTGGCGAGCCAACCTGCACGGCCCTCGGGCCGGAGCGGGCTTCGCTCAAGCATTGCTAAAGAAAATGACGCCGGCTGATCGGCCGGCACCACGGAAGAGGACATGACTGCTTCATCAAAACGCTCGATGTTCGCCGCCGAAGGCGTCGCAGCCCCGCTGCGGCATTCCGTTTTCCGGCGGATATGGCTGGCGAGCCTGCTTTCCAATCTTGGCCTGTTGATCCAGGCGGTCGGCGCGGCCTGGGCGATGACCCAGATGACATCGTCCGCCGACAAGGTCGCGCTGGTGCAAACCGCGTTGATGCTGCCGGTGATGCTGATCTCGATGCCGGCCGGCGCGATCGCCGACATGTATGACCGCCGCATCGTGGCGCTGGTTTCGCTCTCGATCGCACTGTCGGGGGCGACGGCGCTGACGGTGCTGGCATGGCTCGGCCTTGTTACACCGCAAATCCTGCTTGTCTTTTGCTTCATCGTTGGCAGCGGAATGGCGCTGTTCGGTCCCGCATGGCAGGCGTCGGTGACCGAGCAGGTGCCGGCGGAAACGCTGCCCTCGGCGGTCGCGCTCAACGGCATCAGCTACAATATCGCGCGCAGTTTCGGCCCGGCGATCGGCGGCATCGTGGTTGCGACGGCCGGCGCGGTCGCAGCCTTCGCCGCCAACGCCATCCTTTACATCCCGCTCCTGGTCGTCCTCTTCCTGTGGCGCCGCACCAGCGAGCCGTCGCGGCTGCCCCGCGAGCGCCTCAACCGCGCCATCGTGTCGGGCGTGCGTTACATTGCGAACTCGCCGTCGATCAAGATCGTTCTGGCGCGCACGCTCGTGACCGGCATTATCGGCGGCTCGGTGTCGGCGCTGATGCCGCTGGTCGCCCGCGATCTCCTGCACGGCGGCGCGCAGACCTATGGCATCATGCTGGGTGCGTTCGGCATGGGCGCGGTGGTCGGCGCGCTCAATATCGGCGAGGTGCGCAAACGCTTAAGCGGCGAGGCCGCGATCCGCGCCTGCGCGATAGCGATGGGCGGCGCCATTGCCGCGGTCGGCTTGAGCCGTGAGCCGGTGCTGACCGCAGCCGCGCTGGTAATTGCCGGTGCGGTGTGGATGCTTGCGGTTGCCTTGTTCAATATCGGCGTGCAGCTTTCGGCGCCGCGCTGGGTGGCAGGCCGCTCGCTCGCGGCGTTTCAGGCTTCGATCGCCGGCGGCATCGCCATCGGAAGCTGGGGCTGGGGACGTCTCACCGACGCGGTCGGCGTCGAAATCGCGCTACTGGTTTCCGGCGCGCTGATGCTGGCCTCGCCGCTGCTCGGGCTCTGGCTGCATATGCCGCGCGTCGGCGCGCGCAACGAGGATGCCGCGGTGCTTGCCGACCCCGAAGTGCAGTTGTCGCTGACCGCGCGCAGCGGACCGCTGGTGGTCGAGATCGAGTATCGCGTGGCGCAGGAAAATGCCCGCGTTTTCCATAACGTCATGCAGGAGGTGCAGCTCAGCCGCCAGCGCAATGGCGCCTATGGCTGGTCGATCGCGCGCGACATCGCCGATCCCGAGCTTTGGACGGAACGCTATCATTGCCCGACCTGGCTCGATTATCTGCGCCAGCGCAATCGCTCGACGCAATCCGAACGCGCGCTGCATCAGCGCGCGATGGATTTTCACCTCGGACCCGATCAGGTGCGGATTCGCCGCATGCTGGAACGGCCATTCGGATCGGTTCGCTGGAAGGAAGACACCCCCGACCGCGCCGCCAGCGAGGTGTTGCCGATTGCCTCGGCCGCGGCCGGCGGCAGCACGTAGTGTGTACAAGTCTAGCCCTCGCGGTCCCGGCTCATGGTCTGGAGAGATGAGATCGCCCTCATTCCTGCTCCGGTTTCGCAACAAGTCCCGGTAGATTTTCGGCGCGCCGGACCTATGATGCGTCCAGCGACAGCCGACGCTGGCTTCGCTGAGCCCGATTCAACGCAGAGTCCAACGCAGAGTCCGCCATGAAACGCACGTGGCTCTTCAGGCTCACTGCGATCTTGTGCATCACGGCCTCGGTAGCGGGCTTGGGCCGCTCGATCGCAGAGGACAGCAACATCGACCTCACCCACTGGACACCGCCGGACATCGCCGCGGTCGCGGACGATCCGTTCGGCAGGCTTGTCAAATACGGGTACGCACTTTTTGCCGATACGGCGAATGAGATCGGGCCCACTGTGTCGGATCCGACGAGACGTTTCGCGGGCAATAATCTTACGTGCCAAAACTGCCATCTGCGGGGCGGGACCCAGCCGTATGCGATGCCGCTCATAGGTATTTGGGGACAATTCCCGCAATACCGCGCGAGGGAAGGCGCAGTCGACACGCTCGAGGATCGTATCAATGGTTGCATGGAGCGGAGCATGAATGGTCTGGCGCTGCCGCTCGATGGCCGCGAGATGAGGGCGTTATCCTCCTACATGCGCTGGCTGTCGACCGGGGTTCCGGACGGCGCAAAGCTCGTCGGCGCGGGCACCTTGAAGATAAAAGAGCCTGCCCGCGCTGCTAATCCCAGCCGCGGCGCGGAGGTTTTTTCTCGGCTATGCGTGGCTTGCCACCGGTCAGATGGATCGGGGCAACGCGCCCAAACCGGCGCCGGATATCTGTTCCCACCGCTTTGGGGTCCCGACAGCTACAACACTGGCGCTGGGATGAGCCGCCTTTTGACCGCCGCGGCCTATGCGATGCACAACATGCCCATCGGCACTGTGTTCAACGCCCCGGTGCTCACGGATGAAGAGGCTTATGACGTGGCAGCCTATGTCATCAACCAGAAGCGGCCACAAATGGCAAACCTCGACAGGGATTTTCCTACCCGCCTCCAAAAGCCGATCGATACTCCGTACGGCCCCTACGTCGACGGCTTCAGTCTGGAGCAGCATAGATACGGCCCATTCGAACCGATCCGCGCAAAAGTGCGTGAGCTGGCAGCGGCATCGCGCACGGCCAAGGCTGGCGAACCCGACAATGGATCGCACGCATCTGAATTAGAGAAATAAGCCATTTAGAGAAATAAGCCATGGGTTCGGGATCAGACTCGTTCAATCCCCCGATGAGTCCCTGGTTTCTTCGGAAATAGTGAGGATGGTTCGCGGGAATCCGCGGCCGGATTTACTGACCGTTTTCGGTCAAAACCCGCTCGCAGGCGCGGCTGAGCCGGCCACGATGCTGCTTGAGACAGCCCAAAACAACCTGATCGCCCTGGTTGATCACCGCCCGGCAAAGGCGCGAAACGTCGCGCGCGCAGGCGTCATGGCCCTGCTGCGCCAAAGCCGATGAGGCGACCACAACAAGCGGCAAAACGAAGAGCATCCTGGACATCTGATGGTGCCTTTGATCGTGCTTTCGCACGATCAAAATCCGCTGCGGCAACGTTTGTCAATGCGCGATGCCGCGCAAGCCGGCGCCTGAGCATGATCCGGACCCGAAGGGCCGCGTTAGCGCAAAGTGTGCAGCGGTTTTCCGAAAAGATCATGCGTAAACAATAAACTAAAGCGCGATGGCGATTCGACCTGAATTCATCGCGCTTTAGCAAGCCGCTTCAGCGCAAGAGACTTCCGGCAAGACAGGCGCTATCGGGCCGCAACGTTGCTGGATTTCTGGGCCAGATCGCGATCCATCACGGCGCGGCAGCCCGCGCTCAGATCCGTGCGATGCCTGACCATGCACGCGGTGATTTTCGGAATGTCCGGAATTTCGGAGCTGCAGAGACGAAATGCATCGCCGGTGCACATCTGCGCCTGTTCGGCGGTATAGGCGAAGCTCGAAGTCGGCGAGTACGAAACGAAGGCAGCAACGGCAGCCAGCGCGAAACCGGCCTGGCGAAGCGTTCTGGTGAGTGGTGCGGTCATCCCTGGGCTCCCTTGGCTATCGCCAAAACCGTTGGCGCGTGGTGATGCGCGAAAGGTGAATGAACCCCGGCTTTTGGACTGTGACGGCGGTCACTCCGCCACCAGACAGTGACGTCGCTCACTTAAGACCCGTCGGGGATCGGCACGCAAATACCGAACACGGCAGGGTGTTTAAGGGAACAGGCGGCGCGTTGGCAGGTCGTTAACGACTATTTCCGATAAATGACCTGACGATTTTTTCAGGCTCGATATTTAAGAAAGAGTAACCATGCGTAGCGCGTTAGGTCTGATGCTGGCGAGTGTTGTGGCCTCTGTCGTGATCACTGCCGTGTGGTTCTGGACGGTCGGGCGGCACGCCCACGTCAGCACCCCGCAGACCATCGCCGCGGCGCCCGCCAAACTGCTTCCACCGTCTCCAGCCGCAAACCCGGCCAGATCAGGCGCGCCGCGCGACGAGATCGAAACCACCGGCAGTATTGCGGAAAAGCTCGCCGCCGCTCCTCTGGTGCAGGCGAAGCCCGCATGCGCCAATCCCGACGCGCTCGGCGTGGCGCGCGTCGTGGAAATCGACACCACCGGCGGGCCGGGCTTTGGTTTTGAGCATTTCAAGCAGCTCGATTTCCTGACCGACAAGGAAGTCGTGCTGACATTCGATGACGGGCCGTGGCCCAACAATACGCCGGCCGTGCTCAAGGCGCTCGCCGACGAATGCACCAGGGCGGTGTTCTTCCCGATCGGCAAGCATGCGACCTTTCACCCGGAAATTCTCAAACAGGTGGCCGCCGCCGGTCACACCATCGGTGCCCATACCTGGTCGCACGCGAACCTCAATTCGAAAAAGATGACCGAACAACTCGCCAAGGACGAGATCGAGAAGGGCTACAGCGCGGTCCGCCTGGCGCTTGGCGCGGCACCGGCGCCGTTCTTCCGCTTCCCGGAATTGCAGCACGGGCCAGCGGCGATGGCCTATCTCGGCACGCGCAACATCGCGATCTTTTCATGTGACCTCGATTCCTTCGACTTCAGGGCCAAGAGCGCCGAGCAGATCGTAGCTACCGTCATGACCAAACTCGACAAGCAGGGCAAGGGCATCATCCTGATGCACGACTTCCAGAAGCATACGGCCGAAGCGATGCCGACCTTGCTGCGGCGCCTGAAGGCCGGCGGCTACAAGGTCGTACAGATGAAGGCGAGAACGACGGTCCAGACCCTGCCCGAATATGACGAGGCGCTGATCAAGGAAATCAAGCTACCGGTCGCGAGCACGCGACCGGTCGGCAGCGTGGTTCAGACGGTTTCGCAGTAGCTCAAGCTGGAATTGGCGCGGCTTAGCGCATGATCCGGACCCGAAGGGCCGCGTTAGCGCAAAGTGGAAACCGGTTTTAACTCGCGACAAACGCTGGAACGGGTTTGCGCGGAGATCACGCCGAGCCATGCAGGCGCGCCATCGCGCCGCGTTCGCAAGGTCCCTGCAACGTCATGGGGTGGATCACCGGATTTGACCCTGTCGTCTGCTGGCTCGTGGCAAGAAATTCGGCAAAGGCAACTTTGGACGACCAGTCCACATAGAAAACGATGGCGCCCGAGAGCGCGATCAGGACCAGGACTTGGACCAGCAAGATTCGCGCAATCGACGCCCAAAAGCCTTGGGCGCCGGTGGTCTTGTTCACGGGTGATGCCACGAAATGTCTCCCTCGACCGGGTTCGCCTTTGATTCTTAAGGGCGATCGCAAGATTCGACTGTGAACGGCTTCACAGATGCCGCCCTCAATTCGGCGTGAGGATCGACCGGACCGGCGCACCAGCGCGACCGGCCGATCCCAGAACCGGCCGGTCAAAATCAATGCGGCAGCGGTGTTTACCAATAGATTCCGTGGCGATGCAGTTCGTCAATCACACGCGCTTCGGTCGATTCGCGCCTGTGCTTCGGCTTTTCGGCCTTCCTGTCCGGCGCCGGCCTGGCCTGACCGGCTTGCGGCGCGGCCGAAGGCGTTTCGGCAGCTGGCCGTTCATCGATTTTCGGCGCTGCGGCGCGCGGCGCCTCGGTCTTTGGATATTCGGCGTTCGGAACGTCTGTGGCCTTTGGCTGATCGGCAGCGGGGGGCGGATCGTTCGCGGCCATGGTCAGGCCGCGGGAGGCCCCGGCCTGCGCAGAGGCGGAAATCAAAACCAACGCTGAGATCAGAATGAGCTTTCGCATGTGAGGTCTCCCTGTTTGAGGTCCTGACCTGATGGACGCGGGGAGACTAGGGGGATGCGAAACCGGCTTATGTGATGGAAATCACGCGGGGGGGCGCAGACTCTCTCTCTCTCTCTCTCTCTCTCTCTCTCTCTCTCTCTCTCTCTCTCTCTCTCTCTCTCTCTCTCTTCCAGTTCTCGCGAGAACACACAAAGAACCGGGAGCTAATTCGCGCTCACTTGTCCGGAGCGACATCACCTTTATTTCATGCCGCGGTCGCGATCGTACCAGGTGCGCCCCCTCGCCTCACCTCGCCTGGGAGAGCCGTCGCGCGGCACGAATCCGCTCACGCAACTCCAGTCGAACAGGATCGCACGCGCGCGAACCGTCGGCACCAAGTCGGTGCGAAGGGTGAGCGCAAGATGCGCCCGCGAAAGATCATTAACGTCAACACTGTTTTTGCCGAGCCGATGCACCATCCAGTCGGCGAGATGATCGACGATCAAAAGCGGCACGAGCACACCCGAGATATCCCGCGCCTCGCGTTTCAACAGATCGATCGAAAGCGTGCCGTCGCTCCGTTGCGCGAGCGTTTCGAGATCGGCGTAAGACATCCGCTCGCCCATGATCATGCGCGGCAGGGTGTTGGCGGCATCTTGCAGGATGTTGCGGGCCATTGGCGGGTCGAGACGTCAGAGACCTCACTTGCCGCTCATCTAGCAGAAGCGGTGCGAGGCTCTCAATAGCCACTGACGCAAATCAATGCGCGCAGCGGCGGTATTCAGCATCAATTCGTCGCGTACTGGCATGCGGCGCTGCAATCTCGGCGTGCATCGTTGACGATTGTGAAAGCGCAATCGGAATGGCCGACCAGGCGGTCACACTTAACCCAAATGCATTTCTCGCATGGCTCGCCAGAGGCCATGTCTACAGATTTTGTGGGACTACAGGAGGAAGCCCTGCGGCGCTACGAACGGGCTGGTTCCAAACGACGCGACAAAATTATCCGCTATTCCGTGCGATGAAGCTTCCGTTACAATGATCAGGAGAGCAGACTCTCCGTTTAGACGAGCGGGAAACAGAGAGCGAAGCATGATAGGCAAATTGAAAAGTGAGGAAAGGCTTTCCGACTCGTTATCTTTCGGTCCGTTCCGGCTAATCAAATCTCAGCGGCTCCTATTAAGAGACGAGATACCGGTCTCTATTGGCAGCCGCGCTTTGGATCTTCTGATTGCGTTGACCGACCAAGCGGGAGAGACAGTAAGTAACCGCGTGTTGCTCGAACAAGTGTGGCAGGGCCGCACGGTCGAGAAAGGTTCCCTTCGCGTGTGCGTTGCTGCGCTTCGCAGAGCGCTCGGCAACGAGAACGACGCCCACTATGTCGCCAATGTGACTGGCCGGGGTTACGCTTTTGTAGCGCCGATTCGACGAGAAGCGATCGAAGCCGCGACCGCGACCACCTCCGCAGGCCCAATACCACGGCTCAACCTTCCGCCGGGGCCAAAACTGCTGATAGGACGAGGTGATGCGGTCCAATCGTTATCCGATCTCCTGCTCTCACGGCGATTTCTCAACGTGGTCGGACCAGGCGGTATAGGAAAGACGAGCGTTGCCGTGGCGATCGCCAATGCACTTCGCCATCGGTTTGGAGACGATGGGGTCTGCTTTGTAGACCTCGGTTCGATCACCGAATGTGAGCAAGTACTCGGTACTCTAACTGCCGCGCTGGGATGTTCAGCACAAGGGTTAGATCCTGAGGCATTCGTCTGCGGCTTCCTGGCCGACAAAAAACGCCTGATCTTGCTCGATGGGTGTGAACACGTCATTGAGACGGTTGCGGCGATATCTGCACGAATCTTTCGTGAGGCGCCTGCGGTATATCTGCTAGCAACCAGCCGTGAAGTAATGCGAGCTGAAGGAGAAACCGTATATCGGCTTCGACCGCTCGATATGCCGCGCGAGCAGATCCCGACTTCCGAGCAAGCACTTACTTCGTCGGCCATCCAGCTGTTTATGGAGGATGCGAAATCGAGCGGATATGACGTCCCATTGAGTGATGCGGATGCAGCAATTGTCAGCCAAATCTGTCATCGCCTGGACGGTATTCCGCTGGCGATCAAGCTTGTGGCCAGTCGCGTCGGAGGTTTCGGGATTAATGGCACTGCAAGGCTCCTCGACGTCGGTGCAGAGCTTTTCTTGCCTGGCAAATGCGGTGAATCGCCGCGTCATCAAACCCTGTATTCCACGCTCGATTGGAGTTTCAAGCTCCTGTCGGCGGACGAGCAGGTGATCCTCAGTCGATTGTCGGTGTTCGCGGGCGAATTTTCGATGGAGGCGGCCCGCGCAATAGGCAACGATTCTAACTTTGATGAATACGTGATCGAAACGGCGATCGCCGGCCTGATCGATAAATCTCTCGTCTCAGTGTCCTCAACGGAACCTGTCTTTCTTTATCGTCTTCTTGATACGACTCGCGTCTATGCGCAGACTTTGCTCGCCGAGAGGGGCGATAGCGGGTTGATCGCGCGACGTCACGCGCTTTATTTGTCGGACCTTCTTAAGGTTCTTCTGGATGAAGGACCCGTCCTTTCCCGGGAAACCATCGCCGCATACGCTTCGCATATCGGCAATATTCGCAAGGCCCTGTCCTGGTGTTTCTCAACGGGCGGGGATGCTTCAATAGCCTGCGAACTTGCTGCCCGGGCCGCGCCGCTTTTCCTCGGACTTTCCCAATTGGAGGAGTGTCGCGATTGGTCGCGTAAGGCGCTAAACGCGTTGAATAGCGCGGGGGGACAAACACGACTGGAGCTCAGGCTTCTGGAAGCGTGGGCAATTTCATCGACATTTACCCGCTCTGATAGCAAAGAGGTGGCGTTGGCTATCGAGCGAGCTATCGGTCTGTCAGAGCCGCTGAACGAACACAGGCTGCAATTATACCTTCTGGCTGGTCTGAAAGACTTGCTTGTTCGCCGCGGTGATATCACTGGCGCTTTGAACACGGCAAAGCGTGCTGTGGCGGTCGCCGAAAACCTGACAGGAACGGCCGAAGCCGTACTCAAGGAATGGATGCTTGGTAACGCCTATTTTTTTGCAGGTGAACAGTATGCTGGACTTCATCATACTCGGCGGGGCTTCAGGCTTGCCGAGGAGGTGGCCGCCGAGCGATTGAATTCTTTTGGCTATGACCACCAGGTACGAGCACAGGTTACTCTTTGCATGAGTTTGTGGTTGTGCGGATTCAAGGACCAGGCATACCAAATCGCCAGACGTACGATCGATAACGCAGCAGCGTACGACCATCCTGTTTCATACTGCATTGCGTTGGTTTATTCGATTCTGATCCTTCTCAGGAGCGATTCTCTCGAAGGCGTAGAGACAGCCATCAATCTTGTCACTCAGCAAGCCGCTAAATATTCACTTCCAGCCTATCAGGCGGTTGCGCTTGCGCTCAAAGGTGAACTAGAGCTCGCTCGTGATGATCCGCGGTCGGGCATAGCACTGCTGACGCGTGCGCTCGGCGCAATGGATGCCGAACAGTATCTTTGCGCGAAGACGCCAGCTGTATGTTCGCTCGCAGAGGCATTGTGCAAGGTAGGCTCAACTCAGGAAGCGAGATCTCTTGTTGAACGGACGCTGGAGCGGACGGAGCATTGCGGCGAAAATTGGTGGAAACCCGAGCTCCTGCGCGCTCGGGGCGAGATACTGCTAAGCGGACCTGGTTCCGAGCACTCGTTAGCAGAGGCGAGCTTGCTTCTTGCCATCGAAACGTCCCGAAAGCAGTCAGCTCTCACGTGGGAGCTGAAGGCAGCACTCTCGCTTGGTCGAGTGTGGATTGATCAGGGAAAGGCCGACGTGGCGCGAGAGGTACTTGAAGCCGCATATTCGCGCTTCACGGAAGGCTTTGAAACCAGCGATCTTGTGGCAGCACGCAAAATTCTACGGAATGTGAGTTAGCGTCAGGCTACCAACGGCCACCCCGCGAGCCTTCGCGGCGAACCCAGGACGCCCCCGAAGCATTTGATCAATGCGTTATCCGCGGCTTCCACCAGCTCGATAATTTTTCCGTCCTGGAATGTGAACAAGTCGATTACGTCGGTGGTATGAGTTGCACCCGTCGGCTTGTGCCGCACAACGAGGCGAGAATGTACAGCAGCCCGGTCTCCCTCAACCACCTCACTCGGAATTTCTCGCTGGGGGGCATGTCGGCTTGGACCCAAAACCCGGAGCAGAAAGCTGAAATCCGCTTTGCAGGCGGCATCACACGTTGCAGCGCGAGTGTTGTCGCAATCTTGCTGGCGAGCTTTCCCGCGGTCGCGAGCGCGCAAGGAAACTGCGCCGCGATGGCTCTCGGACCGGCGCGCACCGATTGCTATCTCGCCTTAAGCCAGTTCTATCGGGCAAAATCAGACCTTGCCGCTGCTCAAGCGCGCGCTCAATCGGATGCCGCGTGGTATCGGGCCATTACCGGAACAGACTCTCCAACGCGTAAACCGCACCGGCGACGATAAGCCGAGGCTACGTTAGATTTCAGACCGTTAAATGGTGCGCAAGAGGGACTCGAACCCCCGACCCCGTCATTACGAATTACGAGCCCCACTTTTGCTAACGCGTTGATTACTCAGAGCCATCAGTCGCGCCCAGCTGTTAACCATCAGATTTAAAAGGCATTTTGCTGGACATCCCGTGACCTTTCACGCACGTTCGGCGACACCCATATCACATTCGCAGTGCGGACACAGTGCGGACATCGGCAGGCTGATGCGAAGTGACAAGCTAAACGAAGAAGTCATCAAGCGGCTTCCGGCGCCCAGCACCGGTAACCGCATAACCTACTTTGCGGATGCGCGAATACAGGGTGCGCAGGCGCCGCGCGGATTTGGTGTGCGTGTGACGGCTGCCGGAGCAAAGTCGTTTGTCCTCAATTACCGAAGTGGGGTCAAAGAACGCCGATACACCATTGGCAATTGGCCCGACTGGTCAGCACTCAGGGCTGTTCGCGAGGCGCGAAACCTGCGGCAACGCATCGACAGAGGCCAAGACCCGCAGGGGGAGAAGAATGCCAGCAGAAGGCCAGCTGGCGGGAACGTCGCGGCTTTGCTGGACAAGTTCATGTCGGAGTATGTCCGAAGCGGGAGTGGATCGCTGCGGAGTGCCGCAGCCATCGAGAGCGCGTTCAATCGACTTGTGAAGCCACAAATTGGAAAGGTTGGTATCTACGACCTGAAGAGGTCCCATATTGTCTCCATGCTAAGGGACGCCGCTGACAAGAGCGGTCCTGTCATGGCGGACCAAACGCTTGCTTACGTAAGAAAGGCGTTCAATTGGTATGCCGTTAACGGCGAGGACGACGAATTCGTATCACCGATTGTGCGAGGAATGGCGCGGACAAGGCCAAGGGAACGGGCTCGCGACCGCGTCCTGTCAGACTATGAGATTGGCCAAATTTGGCGGGCGCTCGGCGGTGCTGGAATATTCGGCGCCTTGGCCAAGGCGCTATTGCTGACAGCCCAGCGACGGGACGAAGTGGCGCATATGAGGCGCAAGGAGATCGGCAAGGACGGAATTTGGACCATCCCTGCCGAGCGATACAAAACAAAACGGCCGAACTACGTTCCTCTATCCCCGGCTGCGCTCGCGGTTATCGAGGCCCAGCCAATGATTGATGGTTGCGATTACGTATTTGCGTCGCGTGTAAAGACGCCCTTTACGGCCTTCGGCAAAAACAAAGCGAAGCTCGATAAGCGCCTACTTGCGGCCACGAAAGTCGATCCGATACCAAATTGGACCCTCCATGATTTACGGCGCACCGCAAAGAGTTTGATGGCACGAGCAGGCGTGAGGCCAGATATATCGGAACGGGTGCTGGGACACGTCATTGGCGGCGTTGAGGGTACCTACGACCGGCATTCCTACATCGACGAGAAGCGCGACGCGCTCGAGAAGCTCGCCGCGATGATTGAACACATTGTCAACTCGCCGCTTTAGCCGACAATCTCGTCCGTGCCGCCGACGCGGGGCCGGGCCGCAGGCGTTCGACACCCCTTAAGAAAAAGTTAATGCCAAACTCAATTTTTGGCCATTTCATCAACCATGTCAGTCAGTTGCTAAAACTTTGAGTTTTTGGGCTTGTCGACGACTATGACCCCTACAGCCAGACACAAGGGGTCAGCAATGATCAGCAACGACAACGAAAAAATCCTCACGGAGCGTGAGGTTTGCAATTGGCTCGGCGTTAGCGAGCCGACGCTATTCCGACATCGTCGGAATGGCACGGGACCGACATTCATCCAACTAAGCGCCAGACGTGTCGGATACCGCCACAGCGCGGTCGAGGCATGGTTGAGCAAACGAGAACAGCACAGCCCCCTCCGTTCCGAAGCGGATGGCCGCCCACGTGATCTCACTCGGACCGACAGTCGCTAGGGTGCAGGAGATGACATGTCCAACGCTGAACCGATCCTCGCAGAATTTCTGACACGAGAAGAACTCGCCGCCCAGTTGGGGCGCAACCCGCGCACGCTGGATCGTTGGGATGTGCTTGGCATGGGGCCGCCGCGTACGCTTGTGGGTCGCAAAATACTCTATCGGCGCGCAAGCGTGCACGCTTGGCTACGCGGGCGCGAGGAGAATGCAGCATGAGCACCGCAAACATCATAACGGATGTCCAAACCGGCCAGGAGGTCGTCCTCCCCGAACACGGGCAGTCCGAACTAACGGAGCCCAAGTTCACGGCCACGCAAATCGAAAAGAATTGCCCGGCTCGCCTGCAACAGATTGGCAAGGAGATCAAGGAGCGGCTCGAGAAGGCTCGGAAGTATCACCAACAAGCCGAAGATCACCTCATCGCGGTAAACGCACGGATCAATGAAGCAAAAAGGCTCTGCGACGATGGCGGCTTCAATAAATTCCGCGAGCGGTTTTGCCCGGAACTGGGCAAGTCGCAGTCGTACGTGTTGCGCGCCATCGCGGCCGGGAAAAAGACGCTGGCGGAACACCGCACCGAGGAGCGCAAGCGCAAGCGGAAGTCTCGGGCGAACCAACGGGCAGCGACAGCCAATTCCGGGACTGTCCCGGAAAGGTCGAAGCCGCAGGAAGCTCCCACAAAGGCCGGTGCGGTTCAGGTTACCAGCACCGTGTTGGAGCAAACGCCGGAGCCGAAGCCCCGGAGTGCGGTCGCGTCAATCGAAGCTATGCGCGTTTTCACCGTGTCCGCCTTGGAAATCTACCGTGTGACCAACAAGAAACGACCACAGCATTTTTCCGCAACAACCATTTCGGTAGAAATCCTCGCACAACTGGGAAATCTCTTCACCGACATCGCGAACATCCAAAAGTTCAAGGCTGTCAAGCCAGCGTCGAGTATGGGCAACGCCACCGATGAGCCAGTGGCCACGGAGCCGGAGCACACCGCGCTCGAAGCAAGCGTAGAAAAGGCGGCGTGACATGAGCCTCGATGCCAGCTTTGAGGACGCGCCGGTTACTGCCACGGTAAGTCCAGCTCCGGAGGCCGCATCGGCGACTGCGGACGCCGGGTTCGCTGATCTGGGCGCGCCCGTCCAGCCCTCCGCTCCGACGGCGAACACAGTGGCTGGCGCGAGCAATGACCCAGATGCCGATCTTGATGCCCGCGCAGGTGGTCTTCTTGCGAATAAGTCGGCGACTGACTGGAATGCCATCGAGCGCTTTATGCGCGCAGTGGTACCGTGGCCAGCGTCCGATCAAGACGCTGGCTACGTTGGCCTGTGGCGCAATAACAAGAACACTACCCCCAACGCGAAGCGACCGTTGTGGTGGAATGGCAAGCCGTACAAGAACATCGACGCATTCTGTCAGGGCCTTAGCTGGTGCCTCCAGCACCCGGACAAGGCCGAGGCTATCTACTTCTGCACATCTCTGCAGGCGAAGAACCAACCGAAGCTCGACAAATACAAGAACCCGATAGCGATGAAGCTGCGGGAGAACGCGATGGCGTTCAAGGCGATCTGGATCGACTGCGACATCCGACCAGACGACGCGAGCGGGAAGCACTACATCGACCAGAACGAAGCGTTCAACGCGCTCAAGGGCTTCTGGACTAAACACAAGCTGCCGACCCCGACCATCGTGTGGTCCGGTGGAGGCTTCCATGTGTACTGGATCAGCAACAAGGTGCTGACCCCAGACGAATGGTACCCATACGCGAACGGCCTGAAGGCGCTGCTGATCCAAGATGGGATCAAGTGCGACACTGGCCTAACCACCGATTACGTTCGCATTCTCCGTGTGCCGGGAAGCTACAATCGCAAGTACAACCCACCACGCCTAGTGGAAGTCCTCAACAAGATTGTTGAATACGATTTTTCCCAACTCGATTTCCTCAAAGCATACTCCGCCGCAGCTCCCCAACAGACCAAGGTCGCAGCCCCGTTCGAAGCATTCGTCGACAAGGCGCACTTCGACACGGTGAAGCTGAGCGCCGTCTTCAAGGGCCTCGATGCCAAGGCGGGCCTGCTCTCTTCAGGGTACAAACAGAGGCTCGATCCAGCACCGATCTTTGCACGCTGCAAGTTCTTGGGAGACGCCATCGCGACGGGTGGCAAGGACCTACCGGAGCCCCTGTGGCGGGCTTCACTCCGAGCCGTATCATTCATGGAGGGTGGCGATGTCCTGGCACACGAGATTAGCCAAGGGGACGCGCGCTCTCCCCCGGGGGCAACGAGCGCGAAGTATGATGAGCAGGTTGCTAAAGGAGTTGGATACCCCCAGTGCGCCACCATTGAGGGCGATGGCTGCGAAGCGTGCAAGACGTGCCCACTCCGTGGGAAGATAAAGTCACCGCTCAACACGTTTGCGCCGGTTACGGCCACCGTAACCGACACTTCCCAATCGAACCCGCCAAACCAGGCAAGTTGGACTGGCAAATTAGGGGTGTCCCTCAAAAACATACCGCACCGCAAATGGCTCTATGGCGTCGATCTTGTTAAGGGTGAACTGACCGTGATCGGCTCCCCCGGTGGCGCTGGCAAGTCGTCCCTTGCCATAGGCATGGCCATTTGCATTGCGACAAATCGCGAACTGCTCGAAGAGAAGATAAGAGGGAGAGGCAATCTCAAGGCGCTGGTTATCAATGGCGAGGACAGTACCGACGAGATACGGCGGCGCGTTTGCGCCTTCAGCTTACAGCACGGCCTTGTTGAGAGTGATCTGGGTCACTTGACGGTTGTTGGGGCAAATGACCCATGGGTTCAGCGGATATCATTTCTCACCACGAACGGAGATAAGTCGGCGTTCAATCAGGGCGGTCTTGACGCCCTTCAACTTGCCCTTGACGCTCTGAGGCCGGACGTCATCGTACTTGATCCCCTCGTTTCGTTTTGTGCAGGCGGCAACGTAAACGACAATGCGGTGATGTCGTTGGTAATGCGAAAACTAAAGGAGATTGCGGCACGATACGAGTGCGCGGCGTTGATCGTTCATCACACTAGGAAGGGCGGCGACGCCGGAAACGTCGAAGCAATAAGCGGCGCTGCGGCTATAACTAACCTAGCCCGGCGCGCCATCATGCCGGTACCACTAACTGACGCGGAGGTCACGAGGCTCGCAATTCTGCGTTCCGAGCGCTTTCAGCACTTCAAGCTCGTGGACGCGAAATCCAACCTCGCACCGCGGGCAGAGAATGCGCCGCTATATCGACTGGTCAATGTGGAACTTCCCAACCCGGAGCCGCCGCTCTACCCTCACGGCGACAACGTGCAGGCGATCACACGGGTCGCTTTCCCAACTCAACCCATATGCGATCCTGATGAATTGAAGATAGAGTTGGCCATCATGGAGCTTGTTGATCTGGGCAAAGAGATCGAGGGTCAACGACATCCATATAGCCCGAGCCCCGCCGGGGCGAACAATAAGCGCGCACTCCTACCAGATGCGATGGAGGCGGCTGCGAAGGCGACCGCACCTCGACAGTGGCTGCCCAGCGATCTTGAAGCCGCTGTCAAAGCTGCCGTCTATAAGATGCTCGGTGACGGACGTCTGATCGACGAAGCAATGCCGAAGGACAGCAGGTTTCGCAGGAGCAGAGGACTAAGGGCCATGCCGATTTAGGAGATCGCCCTCAAGCAGCAGGGGCTGCCGACTGAAGCTGGTGGTCAATTGGTCAATACACTGGTCAATTGATTGACCAATTCCCCACGGCAGTGGTGGTGGTCAATTGCCCCCCTTTTAAGGGGGCATTGACCGCCTGCCGTCCGCACCGAGCTATTCACCGCCGGCATGCAGTGAACGCGGTCAACCGGCGGTCCTCCGATCCGATACCTCACTGAGGGCACAAGGTTTCACCGTATCACCACCCTACCCTCGCCCACACCTGTCATCATTCGCCAACGATTAAGACACCGCCATCCGATCGTTAACCGGAAGCGAGCCGAGACAGATCGCCGAGACTGCAGGACCGGAGATCTGGACCTCTAGGGCCGGTAGTACGGTGGCACGGTTACAATCCACAAAATGGCCCGCCCAAAACTTGATTAAGAAGTTCTTAAGGTTTTGACGAACACTCTCTCCATCGTTCCTTTGCCGCGGCAGATCGTCGGCGGTTCACGTGGAGAAGTACAATGGCCATCATAATGAATAGGCTCATAAAGAGACAAGTCGATCAGTTGTTCGCCAAACTGAAAGCAACACGCGGCGAATGCTGCATCAATCCAATCACTGCCGGCGGTTTCGTAAAGGGCCTCGACCCCATAGCAGAGCAAAAGGTGGACGCGGTTGTCGCGCTCCTCGCGCAGGAATGGTTTGAGGTCAACGGTCCACCTGATGCGCCTCTGTTACCCCTTAACGTGCACGATCGCGACCGCTTCAGAGGGTCTGGGGGCCTTACCGCGTTAGTCGGGTTCTACGCTCGGTCGCTGTACAGACAGCGATACGACGTTTGCAGACACCCCCCATTCGACGAGTTCGCCCGTGGATTGATGGCGCTCGCGAAGGAAAGAGGCCTGTGGCAGCTTGAGGAGGACGAGACCTTGATACGGCGCTTCCCGCCACGCTCGCTCGTGGGCATGACGCGTAGCGCATTCTGGGCGCCTCCCGAAGAGTACGAAGCGCTTCAGAAGGAGTACGAGACCGTTGCAAAGCGCAAAGCAGCTTGAACCCTGGGTGTCTGATGTCACTGTTAGAAAAACTACGAGAAGAGAGCCTGGCAGTTAATTGCCCCGACGATCCATGGCTGGCACCGCTGCAGCGTGTCCGCGGCAAGGTCGAGTTTGATGGCCTTGAGCGCGTGAGCAGCCAGACGTTACTGGACATGCTTGAGGTGCCTCAGCGCAGCCGCACAGCGGGCACGTATCGCCGTCTGGCGAAGCTGATGGCCGAGCTCGGGTGGACAGCTGTCCGCGTGCGCGATCTCAACCGTGGCGGTTGGAAGGAACAAATTCGCGGGTACGTGCGCGCTGTCCGCGTCTCTCACCAGAATGGGGCAAAGAACAATGATAGATGAACTTGAAGTACTTGCTGAAGAACCGCATTGGGCGCTGGTTGAAGGTCCTGGACCTGGGAATGCCGAGTTTCTTGGGCGCTGGCTGCTGGCGGCGGTTGAGGCGGACAAAGCGCTCGAGCAACAGCGCAAACAGAACCCTGGATTGAAGGAGCAGATCAGCAGGCTTGAGGCCGTCTATGAAATTTCATTTTCGCCGGCGGCGACGAGGTTCATCGAGCTCCTTATGAAGAATCTCACCTGCTTCGCATTGGATTTGTGGGACGAATGGGGTGATATGTTCACCGTAATGGCAGGGTTAGGTTTCTTCCGTCAAACTGGCGAACGTTATCAGATGACCCTTCCGCAAGAGATAAATGGCCCAATGATCGAGGATGCTCTTCTAAAGCTCGCGGTCACCGAAGATGAGGATTCCTACCTGCAGCCGGAGGACCTCGTGAGTTGTCTCACCAAGACCAACGCTGATATGTGGCAAGACTTGCTAGAGCGTCTGCCCTGGATGGAGCGGGTGGCGGATCGCGCCCTGCTCTTAGAAGAAATCTAATCGCGCTATCGAACCGTATTGCATTAAGTCCCGCGGCGGCACGGTAGCACGGTCTCACCACTCATAAACACAGCCGACCCGGGCACACTTACTGTGACCGTAAGTGTCTTGCTTTCGGCATGTCTAAAAAAAGCGAAAGGTCGCGCGCCGTACGCTGATCGGATCAATTCGCATTTTAACTCTGTTCAAACCTTCTAGCGTCAGCACAACTTGCAAACACAATAGGAAATCCAATGTGCGGGTGATCGTCAGGTCTGTATGTATCGTTGGGGCTCCCTTTCGCCTGCCCGACGCGGCGTCGGTGCCGGAATGGTCCGTGAACAAACTTGGTGAGCGAGAAAGGAGACTTAGATGAAGCTGAAGTGCGAGAAATCATCATTAGGGAGCGGACACTACCAAGCCAATCAACGTACACTCATTCAGCCCAAGCTGGCGAGGTTTGATAAAAACAAGAAAAAATTGCTTCAAAAGCTGATTGATGGACAAAAGGGCGGAGCGGCGACAGCCATCTACGACACGAAGGAGTCTTGGGCGCTCTTGAGAAGAGTCGCAGAGGGCTATCTCTCACACGAGCAGATGCGCATAAGCGCGACTTCGAATGCCCAAATGGCAAAAGATTTTACCAACCTAAAGCGGGAGTTGAGCGATGCCCGCGCGCTGCTAATGAAAGAAGACGTATTTTTCGGCCTCGTGAGGGCCACTTTCCACGCACGCTACACGCAAGCACCAATAGCTGTTTTGAAGGCGGATCCTTTAGTAGCCAGCAAGATACTTGGCGAGCTGACTGAAGCCGCCAGCCATATTCGCAAGCTGGAGATGGCCGCATCAAGAGCAGCGGCTAATGCGCGGCGCAAGGCAGGACGACCAAAGAGTGGCTCGACGATATTACCCTCAGACTACATTGTTGGTCTTGCCAGACTCTACCGCGATGCGACCGGACGGGTCCCTGGAGCCGGTGAGGGTCCATTCGGATTTTTCCTTGTTGAATCCTAAATGCAGTTGGTCGCCGGAATTTGGCAAGCCGCTCCGTTTTCAACCTGATTATTCCTGCCAGGGAGACGTCGCTTGCAACGGATCCAAATTCGCCGTTCAAGCGATAGTCGACCCATTAACTTTGTTATTTTCGCCTGATTTTTAGGCGAGATTTATTCTTTCGATTTGCGGCAAAAGCGCACTCAATGCGGTGCGCGATGCTCCCATAGCCCGCGTTCCGCTTAGCGCAAGATCGATCCAGAACTATCGGACAAGCGCTCAAACAACCATTTTGGGCAAGCGTCGAGCCGCCGCTTGCTGCCCCTCAGCACGCGGCTCGGAGTACGAGTAATGAGAAAGTCGAATACGAAGAAAAAGCACCAGCAGCGCGACTTCTATGGCAAGCGGGACAGGGCGCTCAAATTGCAGCGGAAAAATGCAAAGAGGAGCACTTCGCCGATGGCTAAGGCTGCAGCACCCAAGAAGCCTTCGGCATCCAGGGAAGACCTTCGAGCCATCGAAGCAATTCGCGCCTGTGCTGCCGACATTCTGAAGGACTGCAAAACAAAGCCGCTCAATCTCTACGATGTGGGTTTTCAGGCGGGTTTGGAGGAGATGGGCAGAATGCTGGATCCGGGAGGTTACAGTTGCGCCCGCCCTATGACCAAGCTAATCGCCGCTTTGCGAAAAGCATCGGCGGTTAACTCCAAAGCGAAGCTTCAAAGCGTCGAAGCCGTCCGTAATTACCTTGAATGGTTCTTCGTGGGCGTCATGAAGGACCCGTCCGACCGTCCATTTTTGTACGGCTATGAAGATGCCCACTGGCGAATGTGGAGAATGGTGACCGGCGGAAAGGTTACCGATCGCGACCTCCGAACGTGAGTGAGGGTTAGAGTGATGCGTCTGCGGAACGGTAGCATCAAAAGAGAGGCGCCTAGGCTGCTCTTTTGGGGTCAGACAATATTGCTGCACCCCGAGAGCATGTCGGGCAACTTTCGACCCATCGGCTGGTGGAAGCTGGGTAGATTCCATATCAAGCAGATCGGTGAGCACATTTACTCTGTGACATGCGTTGGCCGCCACCAGTGGTCTATCGGGCGCGTTCATCAGGTTACTAATGAGTCAGAATGGCTAAGCTATCTTTTTAAGCACACTCCCGTCTTTGCGCTCAATCGACTTGAAGCACAGTGCTTGGCAGAGCACTACTCCCTGGCCTTCGCACATCCAGTAGTTTGGTGCCGGTGGAAGTGACGCCTAACACAAACATGAATCTGCGCCAGACTAACAACCTGTATGTCGAACGAGATGTTAATGCGTAACGGTCCTCGCACGAGCAGAATAGGACGTTGTGCTTCCCGGCAGAATCACCGAAGTTCTGCTGGGGAGCCAACTGTGCCGACTGCTGCAACAACATATCTGGATGGACTGAACCCGGAGCAGCGTCGTGCTGTCGAGCATGGCGTGCAGAAGAAATGCACGGTTGGACGGCCGCTCCTCGTGATCGCTGGCGCTGGATCCGGCAAGACCAACACCCTCGCCCACCGGGTCGCGCACCTCATCGTCAACGGTGCAGACCCCGGACGCATCCTGTTGATGACCTTCTCGCGACGCGCAGCTGCCGAGATGAGCCGGCGGGTCACGCGGATTGCAGCCAAGCTCGGGGGCAACAAGGCCTCGCTTGACACGTTGCAGTGGGCTGGCACCTTCCACGCCATTGGTGCACGGCTATTACGGGAATACGCCGAACGGATCGGGATTGATCCTGCCTTCACCATTCACGACCGCGAGGACTCAGCCGACCTGATGAACTTGGTCCGGCACGAGCAGGGGTTCTCGAAAACCGAGCGCCGCTTTCCGGCCAAGGGCACTTGCGTTGCGATCTATTCCCGATGCGTGAATGCGGAAGTGCCGCTTGAGCAGGTGTTGGATCGATCTTTCCCTTGGTGCGCGAGCTGGACCAAGGAGTTGAAGCAGCTGTTCGCAGCCTATGTCGAAGCGAAGCAAGTGCAGAACGTGCTTGATTACGACGACCTTCTCCTGTACTGGGCTCAGATGATGTCCGATGCTGCCCTTGCGCAGGATGTTGGCAGTCGTTTCGATCATGTTCTCGTAGATGAATACCAGGATACGAACCGCCTGCAGTCGTCCATCCTGCTGGGGCTCAAGCCGAGTGGTACAGGCTTGACTGTTGTCGGCGATGACGCGCAGTCGATCTACTCTTTCCGCGCGGCAACAGTGCGGAACATCCTCGACTTCCCTAATCAATTCTCGCCGCGAGCCGAGGTCGTCACGCTGGACCGAAATTACCGGTCGACCCAACCCATCCTGGCTGCCGCCAACGGCGTGATCGGACTTGCCAAAGAGCGTTTCACAAAAAATCTCTGGACTGAACGGCTGTCTTCGCGCAAGCCACAGCTGGTCACCGTGCAAGACGACGCAAACCAGGCGCGCTATGTCGTCGAGCAGGTTTTGGCAAATCGCGAACAAGGTATGCTGCTGAAACAGCAGGCGGTCCTATTCCGAGCATCGTCGCACAGTAATGCCCTTGAGCTCGAGCTGACCCGCCGCAACATCCCTTTCGTGAAATTCGGTGGCTTGAAGTTCTTGGACACGGCCCACGTAAAGGACATTTTGGCGGTCCTACGCTTCGTCGAGAACCCCAGAGATCGTGTGGCAGGCTTTCGGCTCCTTAACCTTCTGCCTGGCGTAGGGCCTGCCTCAGCGAAGCGTGTGCTCGATGCCGTGGCGCATGCCGTCGACCCTATCGGAGCGTTATACGATCTGCCTGCCCCTGCCCGCGCTGGGGCCGACTGGGCCGCCTTCGTTGAAACAATCGGAAACCTCCGCAAGGCCGCATGGCCCGCAGATGTCGAGGTTGCGCGCCTGTGGTATGACCCTCATCTCGAGCGCATCCATGAGGACGCGGAGGTCCGTCGCCCCGACCTCATTCAGCTTGAACAAATCGCGAGTGGCTATTCCTCGCGCGAGCGCTTCCTAACCGAGCTTACGCTCGACCCGCCCGATGCCACGAGTGATCAGGCTGGCGTGCCTCTACTCGATGAGGACTACCTGATCCTGTCCACAATCCACTCCGCGAAAGGTCAGGAGTGGAAATCAGTCTTCGTCCTCAACGTCGTCGATGGATGCATCCCATCCGATCTCGGCACCGGCACCACCGAGGAACTGGAGGAGGAGCGGCGCCTGCTCTACGTTGCGATGACACGCGCCAAGGATGACCTCCATCTCACGCTTCCGCAGCGGTTCTTCGTGCACGGCCAGTGCGTAAGTGGAGATCGACACCTGTATGCGTCGCGTACGCGCTTCATTCCAGATGCGCTTTTGCGTTTGTTCGAGCGCACGAGTTGGCCTATCTCTGCGGGAGCTTCACGCCGCGTAGCGAGCCAGGGACCTCGGATCGACATCGCGTCGCGCATGCGCGAAAGGTGGCGGTAGTCTTCTTCACCGTTGATCGCCGCGACAGTGCCCGACGTTTCGCGTCCTCGCAGCTGTCGCTAGTAACACGGTAAAACCCGCTCGTGGTCCTCGCCGAAAACATTGATACGGCACTCTAGGTTCACGGCGTATTCGCTGCCACGGCTTCGACGCTGCGGTCTTGCTCAAGTCAGCGCAGATAGTCAATGAGGAGATGGTTCAAGCGTTCGGACGCTTCGAGCGGCACCCAATGACCGACGTTATCGATGCGTTCGTATCGCCAGCCAGCTTTGCAGAATTGCGCGGAATTAACCATCTGCTGCTCAGTCAGAGCCGTATCCCTCGCGCTCCAGATTCCCATTACGGGGATGGTGACGTCCGCCATGTCGGAGGAAAGCATAAGGGCGATGTTAGCGCGGTAGTAACTTAAAGCCGCGGTGAGGCGTTCCGGTCGTCCGAGATCAGCCTTCCAGTTCGGAACCTCCTGTGGAAATCCGGACAGCTGCCCGAACAGCTTAAAATCGTTGACACTTACCAGCCACTCGGCGAAGCCACGAAGTTGAAACATTAGCATGTACCAAGAGCGCACCTTTTGTTCGAAGCCACCCCTCTTAAAGGACGTAGGATGTCCCACCGAGATGGCGACGTAGCGATCGATGCGGTCGGGATGCAAAATCGCGGTTTGCCAGCCGATCGCTGCGCCCCAGTCATGGCCCACAAGCCGGACCTTTGCAATGCCAAGGACGTTGAGCAGTGACACAACGTCGGCGACGAGCTGGTCCATGCGATAGGCCGCGACCCCGCCCTTTGGGATTTCGGTGAGGCCAAAGCCTCGCAAATCGGGCGCAATGACACGGAAGCCTGCTGCGACCATCGCAGGGATCTGGTGGCGCCAGAGCTTGTGTGAATCGGGAAAGCCATGGAGAAGCAGGACGTCCGGGCCCGATCCTGCGATCACCACATGCATCTCAATTCCATTGACGGTGTGACGACTGCCAGTCGGCAACGTTGCGAGAGTCTGGTTCATGTTTGCTCACAGTAATACGCTAGCTGGCGCAAACGCCGCGCGCAGGCAATTTGCCTTCCTAACTTCTCCGACTCGGCTAACGTAGATCAGGCCCAACCTGTCGGCAACGATGTCCAGCCTCAAAGGCCGTCAGGCACTCGGCAGGCCACGCCAACTGTTGGCAAGAAAAAAAGCGAATAGGCTTATCTCTTGCTGCAGTGCATGAGTTTTTAGAGAGCTGCCCAGCAGGCCAGTCGGCAAATACATCTTTAACAAGGTAACACGACATCGCCTCAAGCTGTCCTTAGCTGCCACCGTGCTACCCCTTTAACTCGCGGCGATGCCATGGAAATGTCAAATAAGAAAAATGCCAGCGCAACTGCAAAAGTTCGCTCACGATAACCGTCTCAGCCGCTTTGAAGCGGACTGTCATTCAGCACCGCCAGAAACAGCGCCGGCCCGCCATGGGCCTGCCGAGCGTTGTTAGTGCCCCGCTGGATGGACCACATGCCCCGGACGCAGCCGTGTTTTTAGTCGCATCCCAAAACTTAGACCGGGTCAGACGAGAATCTCCGGCCTAGGCGTCAAGGAACCAGTTTTGAGAAAGGTCGCATCATGGTGCCCGCCACGATTCCAAGCAGTTCTCGAACCAAACTTGGATTCACCATGTGGACGCCGACCATGATTGCGAAAGTGGAGACCTGAATTGATCTAACACGATCCAAACTAGCCAAGCTCCGAGATAGCCGCGTCAATCTTTTTGACCATCATATCTGCATCTTGGTCAATCGCCGCGATCCGTGCATTGTCAAAGTGCGTCCTAGCCCGATCGCGGTTCTTCTTCATTGCAGAAAGTAGCCCGAGATCAAATTCGATCCGGGCGAAAAACGTTCCCTGTCCATTCATCTGCTTGTAGGTCGCGGCCTCCGCGAGAAGCGCCGTTGCGCGCCGGTGACCGAAGAGAAGGACGTTGCCGATTGTCCAGATATTCTTGAGAATGACTAAAGCCGGCGGCTTTTGCTTACCCGACAGGATTTGGATATAGATTTCGGCAAGGATGACACGTGTCCATGTCGCATTGCCACGATCACCGGCTGCGTCGAGTTGCGCGATCCTTTGCCTGATGGCACGAATGCCTTCGGAAAGCCGGCCTGCCAACACAATAGCGACCCCCCGCATCGTAGAGGCACCGTTATATTTCGCCCCCAATCGCTCGAGTTCTTCGACTAAAGCGTTGAGTTGGAGCAATCCCTCTTGCACACGTCCATTAAAAAGGCCGGCACCCGCCTTGATTATCTCGCCATTCTGACGGTCGGTCGGCGTGACCGCGACACGCAGGCATTCCTCCGCATGACTTATCGCGTCGTCATAACGATCGTCACCGATGTCTATCCATCCCAGGAGCCAATTGGCCAAGCCTAGGGCTCTCGGATCATTCCGTTCATTGCCTGATTCAATCAATTGTACTGCGACTTCGCGAGCCTGCTTCGAGAGGCCGCGATAGAAGTAATCCCAGGCGACAAACCAAAAGCTCCAGTTGCGGATAAAGTTGTCCCCGAAGCGCTGGCCGTCCTCCATCAGCTGCCTCTTAGCCTGGTCTGCTATCTCCAGAGAATCCAGGCCAAGCAAGATTCTGGTTTGCAAAAGGCAGCCCCGTGCATACGCTCTGGCACGACCATCGCCGAGACGCTCCGCGATGGCAAGCGCCTCGAGCAGGAGATCATGCGCAGCGCGAATCTCGAAATTCGATATGAGGGATTGTGCTTGGCAATAATAAGCCATTACCAGTTCGGTCGTCTCACCTGCATTCTTCACAAGTGTGATGAATTTCTGCGCGACTCTTCCAGTCTCACCATAATGATTTTGCAAAATCAGGGTTTCAAGCAATCGTACAACAACGCGTACTACGGCTAGCTGACCGGCGCACTCGTTCTGAGCTTCGTAAAGTTCCAACGCCTTACGGTAGTATTGTTGCGCCTCCTGGATGGAATAGATGTCGATGCTCTTATCTCCAGCCAACGCCAGATATGTGAAGGCCTTGTCGGCGCGCGTGGTTTGAGCGTAGTGGTGGGCGAGAGCCTCGGCAATTTCAATCAACCTATTGCCGCCGCGTCGCTCCATTTCCCCGGCTATCTTGAGGTGCAACGCTGACCGCGGTGCGCTCAAGAGGCCATCATAGAGCGCATCTCGTACGAGCGCATGCTTGAAGACATAGGCCCCGACTTCGCCCTCGCGTCGAACTAAATCCAACGTCTCCATCGCATTGAGCCGACCTTGGATGTCACTCACCTCAACGACGACTGCTGGAAGGAGGTCAGAATCGAAGCGACGACCGATAACGGCTGCCGCCTGTAGCAGTGCGCGGTCGAGTGGCGCGAGCCGATCGACCCGCGAGGCGAGCAGCGACTGCACGCTTCTAGGTAGTGCTGCACCTACCAACGTCGCATCGAATTCCAAACCGGCTTCGCCGCGGCGGACAATGCCGCGCTCCAGCAAGTCGCGCCCGATCTCCTCGGCAAAAAGCGCATTCCCTTCAGTCCTCGCAGCAATCAGCTTTGCCAGTGCTTCAGGAAGCTTTCCCACGCCAAGGCGAGCTTCCAATATCCGCAACGTGTCCTGTGCTTCCAACGGTCGTAGCGGCAACGCCATCACTCGTCGATTCGCAGACCACGGCGGCCGGTATTCTGGCCTGAAGGTATGCAGCAATAGAAGCCGTTGAGGTTCTTCAGCGGCGACAATCTTCGCGAGTAAGTCTTCGGACGCGCTGTCAATCCAATGAAGATCTTCGACAACCAAAACGAGGGGCGTCAATTTGCTTATTGCCTGGACAATTCGTTGGACAAGGTCGTTTGTGCGCAATCCGATGAGGACGCCATCGAGGCCCGTCAGAGCACCATCAGGTACTTTTAGCCCGAACAGATGGAGCAGTAGACCGAGATTCTCGATGGAATGGAGGCCAAGCCCATCGAGGCCGTCTTCGACATTTCGCCTCACGGAGACGTCTTCATCACCTGCCGAAACATGCAAGGCGCCACGGACGATCTCGATCACGGGCAGATACGGGGTCTGTTGCCCATCCGGTGTGCAACTTCCCATCAGCACACGCGCGCGATCCTTGACGATCTGCTTGCTGAATTCATGGAGTAACCGCGACTTCCCAATGCCAGGCTCACCTACGATGTCGACGACTGCGATGTCGGAAGCAATCGCGTCGAGGCCGCGCTCCAGAATCTTGATCTCATGCTCGCGCCCGACATATGCACTGAGACCTCGTCCGACCGCCACCTGAAACCGCGTGACCCCCTGACGCACGGCCTCCAACCGGTAGACCTTGTGTTTCCCAACCTTCCCTTTGAACTCATGTTCGCCAACGCAGCGGCTCTCAACGGCACCCGATACCAAACTGTGCATCATCTCGCTCATCACAATCGATCTTGGCTGTGCAAGAGCTTGCAGACGCGCCGCAAAATTCACCGTGTCCCCAAGGACAGTAACGCCAACGCTGGCGCCAGATTGTACCTGACCGACTACTGCTGGTCCGGTGTTCATGCCGATCCGCAACTGTGGCCGCACTCCGTGCTGTGCCTCAATCTCGCTTGCGGCGGCATCCAGCCGTTGATGAATTGCCAGTGCTGCTTTGCACGCGCGGAGCGGCGCGTCCTCAAACGCGACGGGCGCCCCGAAGACCGCCATGATCCCATCGCCGGTAAAGCCTTGCACAACGCCGCCCTGGTCGTGCACCGCATCCCCCATAAGCTGAGCCAGGCTCTGCATCAGATTGAAGGCGCGTTCTTCCCCCGATTGCTCTGAGAAAGAAGTAAAACCAACCATGTCCGTGAAAAGCACAGTTACTTGCCTGCGCTCGGCATCCATGTAATCCCCTCCCCGAAAATCGCTAAAGAAGAACTAAATCGTCAAAGACCTGTTCTTGAAAAGCGCCCCAGAGCAGTCATTCCGGCAGCCCAGCCTTTCGCAGGCCATCTACGAACCTTGCGAAATCTTCCGGCTGATGCGGTCCCGTTGCTTCTCTGAGATTGGAAATACGTCGCGTCGGATCGAGTTGGAGCAAATGGTTCATGGCTTTTCGCGCATCTTCCGGTCGTCCAATCAATGCATTGGCTGCTGCGGCTACTCGCACAGCCGAGAGAGCATTTGGGTTCGTCCGCAAGGCCTTTGCAGCCCATGACGCTGCCTCGTCATACCGGCCAGCGCAGAAATGAGCATTTGCGGTTCCGGATTGAACTATAACCATACCCGGATCGAGGGGGTTCAGGCGGATGGCCCGTGTGAAGTGCTCAATTGCTAGGTCCTGCTCGCCAATCCTCACTTTCATCCAACCGCTAGCGCCCCACACCAAGGCGAGGTTCGGATTGAGTTCAAGCGCTTGACCGATGAAGGCGGAAGCATCAGCGAGTGCGCCGACGACAATGGCGAGGGAGTACCCCGCCCAACCGAGTACGCTCGCATCGTCTTTACGTAAGTCCACCGCTCGCCGTGCCAGTCTTTCTGCTTCGGCATTCTCTCGCGGACGGTCCGTCGTCCAGCCTTGCAGTCTTCGTAAGGCGTAGCACCAGGCCGCCATGGCGTAGGCGTGTGCAAATTCGGGATCGAGTTCGATAGACTTGTAGAATAACCGCAACGCCTCGGCATAGGCTTCTCTGTTCAACTGGTAGAGGTTAGCCATTCCACGGAGGAAATTGTCGTAGGCATCAAGGCTCTCCGTCGGCTTGTGTTTAGCCCGTTCGATCTCAGCCCGCTCTACTCGAGGCCCAATCGCACTCACTACGCTGCTTGTTAGCTGGTCCTGTAGATCGAATACGTCATCAAGTGCGCCTTCAAAGCGATCAGCCCAAAGGTGCGCGCCGGTTGCGGCGTCGATAAGCTGGGCTGTGATTCGCAATCGACGACCGCTCTTGCGCACGCTACCTTCTAGGACATATCGAACACCCAGTTCTCGGCCCACCTGTTTTATGTCAACGGCGCGACCTTTGTAGGTGAAGCTCGAATTGCGCGCGATAACGAACAACGACTTGAACTGTGATAGGGCAGTTATGATGTCCTCCACAATGCCATCAGCAAAATACTCCTGCTCGGGATCACCGCTCATGTTCTGGAACGGCAGGACTGCGATTGAAGGTTTGTTGGGAAGAGCGAGAAGTGGTTGGGAAGTGGGGCCTGGTGGAATAATCAAAGCGGCCTCGCCGCCTAGCCGCAGTCGCCACGTACGCATAGGCTCAGCGATGTTTTTTAATGCCCGAGGACCCAGATCATCATAGCTGACGTTGAGCTTGCTGCGGATTTGTCGGTGTGCATCGTCGGAGATGCAGATACCGCCCGGCTCTGCGATGCCTTCGAGCCGAGCGGCGATGTTGACGCCATCGCCAAAAATATCGTTGTCGTCGATGATGATGTCACCGACATGAATGCCGATCCGGAACTCAATCCGTTTGTCCTTCGGCACCTCTATGTTTTGCTCGGCCATGCTCTTCTGAACATCAACCGCACATCGCGCTGCATCTACTGCGCTGGCGAACTCCACCAGCATGCCGTCCCCGGTGGTCTTGACGATGCGTCCTCGGTGCGTGGCGATTTTAGGATCGACAAGGATCTTCCGGAACATCTTAAGCTGCCCAAGCGTGCCTTCTTCGTCGCAGCCCATCAAACGGCTATAGCCAGCGACATCCGCCGCCAGCACCGCCGCCAGTCGCCGCTCGACACGCCGTTCTTCCATCGGAGACCCCGGGGCCCGCTTGTTGCTGGCCAAACTATCAAATCATGGCCGCCGGCGTCCCGCCAGAGCCAAGGATAACTCGGTTAGAAAAACATGTGCCCGATGTCCAAGATGGATCAAACGCGTCATTTTGACGGTCGGCAAATCACTTCCGGTCTGCCCCAATCAACGGAGATCGCTGGACCGGCTCGACTGGTCGGTTCACTGCCAAACTGAGACATCCGTCGCGCCTGGCTTGCCTCCAGTTTTGCGTCGCAGTGACCGTTGCCCGCTGCCGTCCTGAAAGGTGTGCTATTCTGGGTTCTTACAGCCAACCGGAGAGTGCATGGAGGCAGAGCGCAGGCAGGTCACAGTCCTTTTCACGGACATGGTGGGCTTCACGAGCTTCTCGGAGCGTTCGGGGGAGGAAGCCGCTTTCGCGCTTATGAGAAGTCTGTCGAAGCTAATG